>Ga0209471_1001260_pt1 | contig 15327 bp, 10 predicted proteins | sample GraSoiAngelo_128_FD_185885 | JGI IMG/M metagenome (GOLD analysis project Ga0209471, IMG submission 185885) | Grasslands soil microbial communities from the Angelo Coastal Reserve, California, USA - 14_0927_12_20cm (SPAdes) (version 2) | ecosystem: Environmental > Terrestrial > Soil > Grasslands ...
GAACCTCTCGGGCATGGCGATCGTCCAGCTATTTACTCGCGAGCGCGCATCCTTCCGGCAGTTCGACGATCTAAACACCGATCTGCTGAACGCGAACCGCGGCCAGATCCGCGCGATGTCCATGTTCTTCCCGGCTGTCGGCTTCACGCGCGCCGCCACGAGCGCGGCGCTCTTCGTCGCGGGCGGGTTCTGGATCCTGAGGGGCGAGATGACGATCGGGACCCTGCTCGCGTTCTGGCAGCTCGTCGATCGGTTCTTCCAGCCGATCGGCGACCTCGCGGAGAAGTACAACATCATGCAGGCGGCGATGGCCTCGTCCGAGCGGGTCTTCCGGCTGCTCGACACGAAGGCGACGATCGTCGACCCGCCGCACCCGCGCGAGCTGGCGCACGTCCGCGGGGAGATCGACTTCGAGAACGTGAGCTTCGCGTACAACGAGGGCGACTGGGTCCTCCGCGACGTGACGTTCAAGATCGCGGCCGGCGAGAGCGTCGCCATCGTGGGCGCGACCGGCGCGGGGAAGACCTCGATCATCAGCCTCATCTCGCGCTTTTACGACGTGCAGAGGGGGCGCATTCTCCTCGACGGCGTCGACCTCCGGGATCTTCGTCAGCAGGTGGTGCGGCGCCACGTGGGCGTAGTGCTACAGGACCCGTTCATCTTCGCCGGCACCGTCGCTTCGAACGTCCGCCTCAACAACGCGGCGATCACCGACGAGCAGGTGCGCAGCGCGGCGTCGTTCGTGAACGCCGACAAGTTCATCGACGCGCTGCCGCAGGGATACGACACGGTTGTCACCGAGCGCGGCTCGACGCTCTCGGTCGGCCAGAAGCAGCTCCTGGCGTTCGCCCGCGCGATCGCGTTCAACCCCGAGATCCTGCTCGTCCTCGACGAAGCCACGAGCTCGGTCGACACGGAGACCGAGCGCCTCATCCAGGATGCGCTCGCGAAGCTGATGGTCGGGCGGACCTCGATCATCATCGCCCACCGTCTGTCAACGATCCAGAACGTCGATCGCATCATCGTTCTGCACAAAGGACGCGTGGTGGAGATGGGAACGCACCGCGACCTGCTCGCACAACGCGGCGTCTATCACCGTCTCTACGAGCTGCAGTACCGCGCACACGAGACGAGCGCTTCCGGATAAAAGCGGCGGCTTCGTTCAGGGCAGGGTGGGCGAGCCGGGTTGCGCCGTCGGGAGGGGTCCGATGAACGCCGTCGGCTCAGCCGACACAGCCGGGAGCGGACGGGGCGTCGCTGAAGGGGAGACCACCGGCGCGATGGAAGTAAGCGGCGCTGGCGGTGGCGAGATAGCGGTCGAAGGAATCGGACGGGGCGCCGGCGTGGGCGATGGCAATGGCCCTGGCGTCGCGGCAGGTCGCGACGGTGTCGCCGTCGGGGTGCCGTTTGGTACCGGGGTCGCCGTCGGGGCCGGACTTGGCTGAGGCGCCGGCGCCGGGACGGGCGCCGGGGAGGAGGGCGTCGACCCGACCGTTATTGACGTCGACGAGCCAGCGGCGACGGTGACTGTGACTCCGGCGCCCGCGGTCTCCACGGTCCCCTCCGTTACCACGACCTGCGTCTCTCCGTCCGGCCCCACGACGACGTACGAGTTCGACCCGGCTCGGATGACCGAGGCCATCGCCGCGCTGTGCACCTCAAAGCGACTGTCGGCCGCCAGGCGCGAAAGCGAGTACCACGCGCGGCCGAGCGTCTGCGTCATCCGAACGAAAAGCCCTCGTTCGTCGGCCTCGATGGCCTCGATAACGATCTCGCTGTCGACATCAAGAAGGACGGTCGAGCCGTCGCGGTAGGTGATGAGCGCCTGGCCGCTCGCGTCAGTCCTGATCCGGTTGCCTTCACGGACAACGCGCTCGCCGACGATCTCGAGCTGCGACTCTCCCTGCGCCACGGTCACGCGCGCAGAAAGGGTGTGAACCAATGCGGACTGGGCCTCGGCCTGAGATGCGAAGACCGACAGAGCCGCGAGGGTCAGCACAATGCAGACGACGATGACGGCCACGCGCATGGTCCTCGACACGCACGTAGCGTCGCGCGGGTTTGGACGCGTGGGGACCACCCGTTCGGGGGGTGATTCCGTCAACGGGTGGGAAAGGCGGGCTCGGCCCATTGAGTACAGTCACGAGCGTTGTCAACGAGACGGACATTTATCGGTCGCGTCGCCGCACTGGCGGCGATCTCGCAGCTGGGCTCGTGTGCGCTGTTCCAACCAACGCGCTTCGACAAGGACCCGTTCACACTCGGCGTCGCTTCGGGGGATCCGCTTCCGGACGGTGCGGTGCTCTGGACGCGCCTTGCGCCCGAGCCACTCACCGGTGGTGGGATGGGGGCCGGAGCGATCGATGTCGAATGGCTCGTGGCGCGCGACGAGGGCATGAAAGATGTCGTGCGCTCCGGCACGTACCGCGCAACGCCGGACCTCGCGCATTCCGTGCACGTCGAGGTCGGCGGGCTCGAGCCCGACCGCCTGTACTGGTACCGCTTCCGGGCGGGCGGCGCCGAGAGTCCGGTCGGCCGCACACGCACCGCACCCGAAGCCGGCACTCTGCCGCGGTCGCTGCGGTTCGCGTTCGCGTCATGCCAGAACTACACGCAGGGGTACTACACGGCCCACGCCAACCTCTCCCGCGAAGATCTCGACGCGGTCCTCTTCCTCGGTGACTACATCTACGAAGGGACCGCACGGGGCAACATCGTTCGCGACTACAGCAAGCGCGGTTGGAGCTTCACCCTCGCCGACTACCGCGACCGCTACGCCCAATACAAGACCGATCGAGATCTCCAGGCCGCCCACGCCGCGTTCCCATGGATCGTGACCTGGGACGACCACGAGGTCGAGAACAACTACGCGGGCGGCATCGACAAGGACGATCCACACAACAAGTTCGCGATCCTCGAACGCGCCGCCGGCTATCAGGCTTTCTACGAGCACATGCCGGTGCGGACGCCGCGACCGCAGGGGCCCGACCTCAAGCTGTACCGAAGCGTGAGCTACGGCGCGCTCGCAACGTTCTTCGTCCTCGACACGCGTCAATACCGCTCCCCCGAGGTCGCGCTCTGCCGAGAGCCGGAGCAGGCGCCGTCGGGCTATTGCCCCGCGAGCCTCGACCCGACGCGGACGATGCTGGGCACAGAGCAGCGCGGCTGGCTTCTCAAGGGCCTCGGCGACTCCGCGTCGCCCTGGAACTTCGTGACGCAGTCGGTGCGCTTCGCGCAGCAGGACTCGAGTCCTGAGCTCGGAAAGCACGTCTTCGACGGGGTCGACAACTGGATGGGCTACGCGGTCGACCGTCAGCTGATCCTCGACCGGTTCGCGACGACGAAGAATCCCGTCGTCCTGTCGGGCGATAGCCATGTGAACTTCGTCTACGACCTGAAGAAGGACTTCGGCGATCCGAACTCGCCGACGATCGCGACGGAGCTCCTCGGGACGTCGATCAGCTCGGAGGGCGATCCGTTCGTGGAGCAAACGCAGTTCACCCCTCCCGCGAAGAATCCGCAGCTTCGGTTCTTCGACAACCACCGCGGGTACGTTCGGTGCACGCTCGAGCGGACACGGCTCACAGCGGATTTCCGCGCAGTGTCCACGGTGAGGCAGCCAACGGCGACCGTGAGCACGACCGCGACGTTCGTCGTCGACGACGGCATTCCCGGGGCGCACCGCGCGTGACCGCGTACGGCGCCGCGGAGGCGCTCGCTCTCGCGACGCTGGCGGCGCGCGAGGCCGGCGCATTGCTGCTCGAGCTCCGGCGGTCACCGGCGGCCGGGGTCCGTTCGAAGTCCAGCGCGACCGATCTCGTCTCGGAGGCCGACGAGAGGGCCGAGGCGGCGATCGTTTCCGCGATCCGACGGAACCGGCCCGGCGACGCGATCGTGGCGGAGGAGGGATCCGGCGCGCGAGGCACGAGCGGCGTCAGCTGGTACGTCGACCCCCTCGACGGCACGATCAACTACCTCTACGGGATCCCGCACTGGTCGGTCTCGATCTGCTGCGCCGACGGAGACGGAGCGCTCGCCGCGGTCGTGTTCGATCCACTGCGCGAAGAGCTCTTCAGTGCCGCCCGGGGCGACGGCGCCTGGCTCGGCGAGCAGCGCCTTCGGGTGAGCGACAAGCACGATCTCGCCAGCAGCCTCGTCGCAACCGGGTTCGGTTACGGCGCCGCCCAGCGGGTGACGCAGGGGCGCATCATCGCGAACGTCGTCGGCGAGGTGCGGGACGTGCGCCGATTCGGTTCCGCGGCCCTCGACCTGTCGTGGGTCGCCGCGGGACGTTTTGATGCTTACTTTGAATCGGTCGAAAAGCCCTGGGACTGGATGGCCGGTGCGATGCTCGTACGCGAAGCGGGCGGCCGCGTTACCGAGCTGGCTCCCATAGATCCCGCGTTTCCCCGAATCATCGCGAGCGGACCCGGTGTGCACGACGCCCTCACGCGCTTGCTCGCGAACGCCGTGCATAAGGCTGAGAACTCAATAGACTGAAGTCGATGGCGATCGACGAGAAGACCAAGCCGCGGCCGATCGACTTCGAAGAGGACGTCAACCAACGCCGCCCGGTGACGACCCAGGCGGGTCTCGGCGCCGCCGACCCGACGTCACCGTCGCCTGGCGTCCTCGCGAACGACGACAACATCGTTTTCACCACCGTGAACAACCTCGTGAACTGGGCCCGGTCGCGGTCCCCCTGGCCACTCGGTTATGGGCTCGCGTGCTGCGCGATCGAAATGATTTCGGCCTCGATGGCACACCATGACACCGCGCGGTTCGGCATGGAGGTTTTCCGCTCGAGCCCGCGGCAGGCCGACGTGATGATCGTGGCAGGGACGGTCACCCACAAAATGGCGCCGCGCCTGCGCCGTCTCTACGAGCAGATGCCCGAGCCGAAGTGGGTCATCGCCATGGGCAACTGCGCGTCCTCGGGCGGCGAGTTTTGGGACAGCTACTCCACGCTCCAGGGCGTCGACACCGTCGTACCCGTCGACGTGTATGTCCCGGGCTGCCCGCCCCGGCCGGAGGCGCTCATCGAAGGGCTGCTCCGCCTTCGCGAAAAGATCATCAAGGGTGGCTAGCGTGAGCGACGAGCGGCTTAGCCGTGAGGAGCGAACTCGATCAGCCCTGAGCGTGTCTCGAGGCGCAGCCGAGAGATTGAGCAAGGGTGGATAGGTCATAGCCACCACCGATATCGAGCGAAAGCGAACCCAGGACTCGACCGACTACACGCTCCCGACGATCGAGATCGAAGAGGGCGAGGTCGAGGAGCTCATCCTCAACATGGGACCTCAGCACCCGTCGACGCACGGCGTGCTGCGCCTCGTCCTGAAGCTCGCCGGCGAGCGGGTCGTCGGGTGCATCCCGGTGATGGGCTACCTGCATCGCGGGCTCGAGAAGATCTTCGAGTGGCGCACCTACCACCAGGGAATCCGGTACGCCGATCAGGCGGACTACGTCTCGAACATGCTGAACGAGCACGCGTACGCCGGCGCGATGGAAGCGATCGGCGACATCGACGTCCCGCGCCGCGCGGAGTTCATCCGCGTGATCGTCGACGAGATGAGTCGGTGCGCATCGCATCTCGTGTGGCTTGGCACGTATGGCCTCGACCTCGGCGCGACCACTCCGGTCCTCTGGTGCTTCCGCGACCGCGAGGAGATCCTCGACATGCTCGAGGAGCTCTGCGGATCGCGCATGAACTTCAACTACTACCGCCCAGGCGGGGTGCTCTACGACTTCCCGCCGGGTTGGGTCTCCAAGCTTTCGCGGTTCCTCGATCGCTACGAGAAAAACATCGAGAACGACTACGTCACGATCCTGGACCAGAACGAGATCTTCCTCGACCGCACGGTCGGGGTCGGAACAATCCCATCGGACCTGGCGAAGGCCTACGGGCTCACGGGGCCGATGCTCCGCGGCTCCGGCGTGGACTGGGACCTGCGGCGGGACCGGCCGTACTCGATCTACCCCGAGCTCCGCTCGCTCAAGCCCGTCGTGTACACGGAAGGTGATGCCTACGCGCGCTACCGCGTGCGTCTCGGCGAGATGCGGCTTGCGATCGCCCTCATCCGCGAGTGTCTCGACAAGCTGCCCGGCGGCCCGGTGCGCGCGCGGCTCGGGCATGTGTGGAAGTGCCCGAAGGGCGAGGCGTACTACACGGTCGAGGGCGCCAAAGGCGAGGTCGGCATCTACATGATCAGCGATGGACGCAGCCCGAACCCGTTCCGGGCGAAGATGCGCGGACCCTCGTTCGTAAATCTGCAGATCCTGCCGTGGTTGCTCAAAGACCGGCTCGTCGCCGATGCCGTCGCGATCCTCGGATCAATAGACATTGTCCTCGGGGATGTGGATCGATGAGCGCTGTGAATCATTGTCGCCTCGACCGAAACCCTCTCTACGCGGCGGTATCCCCAGCCCCCATGGGCCGGGGACCCCTCCGCCGCGCGGGGGCCCTCGGTCGAGGCGACAACGCTCGCTATCTCGAGGACTCTCTCTAAGTGTTTGGGATCGTCGCCGGCATGCTCCGAACTCTCCAGCACTTTGTGCATCCCCAGCCGGTCACTCGCAAATATCCGTATGAGAAACGCGACTTGCCCGAACGGTCTCGGGGCCTCATCGCTCTTCTGCTCGAGCCTGAGACGAGCATCTTCAAGTGCGAGTCGTGCCTCATGTGCGAGAAGGCCTGCCCGCCTCGCGCGATCTCGATCTCGTACACATTCAAGAATGGCTTCCGAAAGCGGCCTCCGCTCGCGCCGCGTGCGTCGTACTACCGCATTCGCATGGTTCAGACGGCTCCCTACGGACCGCGACGGCCGATGTCGACCGTGGTGACGACGATCCCGGCCGAGGAGGACCGCATCGATCTCGAGCCGACGCGCCGGATCCTGCGAGAGACGCCTCTGGCCGCCGACCGGCTCACCAGGGTGCTGTATGCGGCGAACGCCGCGTATGGCTATCTCCCGTGGGCTGCCGCCGAGCTCATCGCGGCGGAATTCGGCAAGACGATGACCGACCTCTACACGACCGCCTCACTGCTCGCGAATTTCCGCGGCGCGCCGGAGGGCCAAGGGACCGCGATCCCGCGCGGCGGCCGCAAGTTCACCGGAAACCTCGGTGTCGCCGGTGTGTGGCCAGAGCTCTCGCCTCCGCCCGCCCACGATCGGCTGCACGAGGACGAGGTCCATCACCCCCTCGAGCCCGCCTTTGCCCGCTAGCACCGCGCCCCGCCTCCTCGAAACCGAGGCAGGCGGTGCTGTCGCGGCAGCGCGAGACCTTGCGGTCGACGCGCTTCTCGAGCTCATCGAGAAGAGCGGTCTGCGCGGGCGCGGTGGAGCCGGTTACCCGCTCGTCGACAAGATCCGCGCGGTGCGCCGCAACGCGGACGGTGGCCCGATCTATCTCGTCGCGAACGCGTACGACGCCGATCCCGGAAGCCCGCTTTCGCGCACGCTACTCACGAGAAACGCCGGGAACGTGATCGCCGGGATCGCGATCGCGGCGCAAGCGGTCGGCGCGACCGAGGCGTACCTGTACCTGCACCCCGACGCGGTCGAGGCGCGTGCCGCCGCCGAGGAGGCTCTGGGCAACGAGCTCGGTGTGCAGATCGAGATAGCCCTCGGGCCCGGTGGATTCATGGGCGGCGAGGAGACGGCGCTCCTCGCGGTACTCGAATCGCGTCGGGCGATGGCACGGCAGAGGCCGCCGTACCCGGCGTCGCAAGGCCTGCGCATGCGGCCTACGCTCGTCGCGAGCGCGGAGACCCTCGCGTGGCTGCCGCTGATCGTGGTGGAGCAGGCGCGTGCTTCGACGAAGCTCGTATCGGTGACAGGCGCGGTGGTCCGGCCGGGCGTCTACGAGGTCACGCTCGGCTCGCAGCTCGGCGAGATCCTCACAGAGGCCGGCGGCGCCAGCGGAAAGCTCAAGGGGCTTCACGTGGGCGGACCGACCGGCGGAATCCTCGCGAGCTCGCGCACCGACACGAGATTCGACTTCGACGATCTGCGCGTCGCCGGCACCCACATGGGCTCGGCGCAGGTCCGCGCGATCGCCGCGGGCACCTGCATCGTCAACGAGGCCGCGACGCTCTTCGCATATCTCGCGAAGGAGAGCTGCGCGATCTGCGTACCCTGCCGCGTGGGCACCAAGCGCGTCCAAGCGATTTTGGAGAGCACCTACTCGGGTTTGGGACGAGACACAGACCTCGCATGGCTTGATGAGCTCGGAACGCACATGGAGCGGTTCTCGCTGTGCGGCTTCGGAATCACCGCCCCCTCGATTCTCCGAACGACGATGCGGGAATTCCCCGACGACTACCGGATTCACATACAAGAAAAAAGATGTCCCGAGGGGGTCTGCAAGCCAATTAGGAGTCGCAGGTACGAGACGATGGTGCAGCCATGACCTTTCCCATAACAGCAGCGGGTGGCACCGGCGAGCGGGTTGTGCGCGAGCCGCGGGTCCTCGCGGGCAGCAGCGGCCGGGGTCTCACGTGCGGAGCGGCAGGGTGCGGCGAGCGCGCGGCCCCGAGCCGGGGACAGGACCCGCTGCGTCCGGGGACAGGACCCGCTGCGCCGCCACGCAACGGACGATAGGGTGAACATCACATGAGCCTGCTCGAGCGATTCATACAACCGGGCGAATCGCAGCTCCCGACGGTCTCGCATATGGGCGAGATCCCTTCGGGCCAACCGACGACAACGATTTGGATCGACGGGAAGGAAGTCACGGCGATCCCGGGCGAGGCGATCCTCCGCGCCGCGCAGCGCGCCGGCTTCGAAGTCCCGACGCTGTGCGACGACGAGAAGCTCGCGCCGGCGGCCGCCTGCCGGATGTGCCTGGTCGAGATCGAGGGCTACCACCGCCCGATGCCGTCGTGCCACCTGCCGGTCGAGCCGGGCATGAAGATCACGCAGGCGTCGGAGTCGCTGTTCAAGCTCCGCAAGCAGAACCTCGAGTACATCCTCAGCGACCACAACGCGTACTGCATGCCGCCATGCCAGGTGAGCTGCCCTACGCACATCGACATCCCCGGATATCTCGAGCTCATGTCGAAGGGCCAGCACGTCGAGGCTGCGCGCCTCGTCAAGGAAGTTCTGCCGTTCCCCTACATGCTCGGCCTGGTGTGCCCGAAGCCTTGCCAGGAGGTGTGCCGCCGTGGCCTGGTCGAGGAAGAGATCGCGATTTGCCAGTGCCACGGATTCACCGGCGAGCTCGTCATGGAGATGGAACAGGCCCCGACGCCATTCCCACAGCTGCCCGCGACGGGCCGCAAGGTCGCGGTCGTGGGCGCGGGACCCGCGGGCATGACCGCGGCGTACTACACCGCGCTCAAGGGCCACGCGGTCACGGTGTTCGACATGATGCAGAAGCAGGGCGGGATCGCGCGTTACGGCATCCCCGAGTACCGCCTGCCGAAGGTAAAGCTCGACAAAGAGCTGAACTCGGTGTGGCAGCTGCGCGACACCGAGTTCCGCGGCAATCAGATGCTCGGGCGCGATTTCTCGCTCGACGACCTGTTCACGCAGGGCTACGACGCGGTGTTCCTCGGTCTCGGCGCGTGGCGATCGAACGAGCTGCGCGTCCCCGGAGAGGACCTCCCCGGGGTCATCGAAGCGATCAACTACCTCCGCATGAATTCCGAGGGCAATCCCGTACCTGTCGGCAAGGGACAGAAGGTGGTCGTCATCGGCGGTGGGTTCACCACTTTCGACTGCGCGCGAACCTCACGGCGGCTGGGTGCGGATGTGACCGTGGTGTACCGCCGCTCGCGCAAAGAGATGGGCGCGCACTACAGCGAGGTCGACGACGCGGAGCACGAAGGGATTCGCCTCGAGTTCTTCGCCGCGCCGGTCCGGTTCGTCGAAAAGAATGGCCGCGTCGGCGGTGTCGAGTTCCAGCGGATGGCTCTCGGCGAGCCGGACGCTTCCGGCCGGCGCCGCCCCGTCCCAGTCGAAGGCTCGAACTTCGTGATCGAGTGCGACACGGCGATACCCGCCATCGGCCAGGTGCCGAACCTCGACTTCTTCGAGCGCGAGCAGGGAGTTCGCAAGACCAAGCGCGAGACCGTCATCACAAACGGTGCGCTCATGACGGATCGCCCCGGTGTCTTCGCCGGAGGCGACGTTCAGATGGGCGCGCGCACCGTCATCGAGTGCGTCGCGCAGGGCAAGCTCGCCGCGAAAGCGATCGACCGATATCTCGCGGGCGACGACATGGCGCGCGTCGCCGAGGAGATCGCCGAAGAGGAAGCGGTACCCGACCTCATCGACATCGTTCCCTACAAGCCCGAAGAGCCGCAGGTGCGCATGCCCATGCTCCCGTTCAAGGAGCGCGAGCTCAGCTTCCAGCTCATCGAGAACGGGTACGACAAGAACGCGGCCGAGAAGGAGGCGGCGCGCTGCCTCCAGTGCGTGTGCCCAGATGTGGGGCGGTGCCACCTGCAGCGGCTATCGCTGGAACACGGGCTTACCGATAACCGATTCCACCGCGCCGAGCCGGTCGACTATCACGACTACGAGTACGACTTCAGTCATGACTTCATCCTTCGCGACCTGAACAAGTGCATCAACTGCACGCAGTGCGTCCGGATCTGCCGCGACGTCATCGGCGCGAATTGCTACGGCCTCATGGGCGTTGGTTATGACTCGATCGTGACCACGCCATGGAACGTGTCCCTCAAGTACACGGACTGCGTGTCGTGCGGTGCGTGCGCCGAGACGTGCCCGACCGGCGCGCTCATGATGCGAGAGCGCGACCTTCAGACCTATGAGCTCGACATCGTCCGGTGCATCTACTGCGGCGACTGCGTCGAGGTGTGTCCGCACGGCGCGCTCGGCGAGACGCCGAATTTCGAGATGTCCACGTACGGCCGCTTTGGCCGGACCGTGCTCGCCAAAGAAGAGCTCGCGGTGGCGCGGACATGGAAGCCATCGGAAGACATCCCGCTGGACGGCCACAACTCGCCGCGGCCTCCGGAGATCCGGCCGCCCGGCCCTCCGCGCTGGGGCGCGTGACAACCTGACGGTCTCGTAATCGCGCGCTCGCGAATAGACGCAGTCCCGATTAAGAGCTCACGGACCTACCGCCAGCGTGATCGTTACTGATGAGCTGGTGGCGAGACTCGAGTTTGCGACGTCGCGAACGTCGATGGTCTGCGAACCCACAGTCACCAAGGTGACCGAGAAGGTGCGCCTACCACCGTCGGAGCTCGTAAAGGTGTAATCCGATGGCAGCTGTGCGAGAAGATCGCTGCTGCTGAAGGTCACCCTGCCCCGGTACCCGGTCGCCACGTTCCCGAACTGGTCTCTCACGGTAAGAGTCACATTGAATGCCTGAAGCGAGGTCGCCTGGGACGGCGCGGCAAGGGCCATCGCCGCCGCGGTCGGCGTCGGTGTCGGCGTGGGTGTGGGAGTAGGCGTGGGTGTGGGAGTCGGTGTGGGCGTAGGTGTCGGGGTCGGTGTTGGAGTGGGTGTCGGCGTGGGTGTCGGAGTCGGTGTGGGCGTGGGTGTCGGCGTAGGCGTGGGTGTCGGCGTAGGCGTGGGTGTCGGCGTCGGCGTCGGTGCGGGCGCCGCCGTGGCGAAGGTCGCGTCGGGACTCGACGCGCTCTGACCGTACTGATCGACGCTGGTCACACGGTAACGGTAGTGGTAGGTCGTGCTGGGTGTGAGTCCGGAGATCGTCAGCGAGTGGTTCGTCACCGGCGTGCCGTCAGACACGGTGCTGCCGTAGGCCGTTGTCGTGCCGTAGTCGACCCGGCTGCTCGCGGCGTTGTTCGTCTGCCAGCCGATGACCGTTCCCCCAACGGACGGCCGCAGGAGGAGGCCGAAGGCGTTCCAACTCGGCGATGACGAGGTGTCCGTCGCGCTCGCCCCGACCGGACCAGTCGGTGAGATGACCCTGGTCGAGGTGCGGATGAACGCGTTGCCGCCCTGAATGGCGCGCGCCGTGTATCCGCTTGGGGAGACGATGCTGTCGGTGTTGTTGTTCTCGGTGCTCACGACAAGGCTCCAGGCCTTGTCGGTGACGCTCGTCAGGCTTGGCCACGTGACGCTGGAGGTGTCTCCGTTGTTCACGTCAGGCGACACGTCGAGCGGTGTGGCGCTGTTCACGCCTGAAAGGGCATCGATTGTTCCGGACCAGGTGCTATCGGTCGAGCCGGTCCAGATGTAGCTCGCGGGCTCGTTCGCGGCGATCCTGTACCAGATCCCCTGATTTGGTTCGGGAAGCAGCGCCTGAGTCCACCCGGCGGGCGCGCTGAGCGAACCGGGCCACGCGGTCACCGTGGCCACGAGCAGGTCGGCGTTCTGCACGCCGCCGGGCACGCTCAGGGTGAGGCTCGAACCGCTCGAAGCCGAGTTGCCCGAGTGCGCGCGATAGGCGACCGAAGTACCGGGATCGCTCGAGGCATGCACTGCCGAGACCTGGAGCGGGATGGGCGTCGTCGTGAACGTGGAGTCCGGACTCGTCGCACTCTGGCCGAACGTGTCGACGCCACTGACCTGGTAGTGGTACGTCGTGTTCGGGGTGAGTCCGGTGAGCGTCAGCGAGTGGCTCGTGACCGTTGCTGCGTTCGCGACATTGCTGCCGTACGCGGTCGTGGTGCCGTAGTCGACCTTACTGCTCGCATTGTTGCTCGTCGTCCAGGTGATGACGGCGGAGCTCGAGCCCACGCTCGATGTCTGCACGTTCGAGATCTGAAGAGCCGGCGGCGGCGTGTACACGCTCGCGAGGACCGAGCTCACCCACTGCTGACGAAGGGCGAAGTAGCCATCCGGCGTGGTCGGGTGGATGCAGTCCGGTTGGCCATTGGGCGCGGTCGTGGCGATTAGCTCAGGGTGCGCCTGGAAGTAAGACCAGAGGTCAGGGCCCGGGATGACCTGCGGATAGGCCGCGTAGAGCGCGTCGATCTGCTGGTTGAGCAACGGGCCGTACTTTTGGACCAACACGCCGCTGCTGCTCCCCGAGCAGCCCCAGGGGATCTTCGGCACAAGCGGGATCTTCCCGGCGGCGAGGACGGCCTGGACCATCTTGACGTAGTTGTTGTAGAAGGCCTGGGCACTGATGTTCGGGTCGGCCTCGTAGTAGCCCGCGTCGTTCGTTCCGTAGGCGATGGCGACGTACTTACCCGGGAACAGCGGGAGCCAGGTGTTGATTGTGTTCGCGCCGTCCTGGCTGATCGTGCCGCCGATCGCTCCCGCCTCCTGCGCCGGGAAATGCGCCGGATTGGCGGCGTTGATGAGCTGCCCGAACGGACCGCTCCCGAAGTCGTGCCGCATCGCACCCTCGGTGATCGAGTCGCCGTAGAAGATCCAGTCATCCTGAAGGCCGGCACTGGCGTCATGGATGTCCATCTTGGCAACAACGCCCGTGGCGTTGGTCACGCCGTCCGTGGCGGTCACGTTCAGCCGGATCCAGTTGTATCCGGTCAGGTCGACGGGGTGCTCGCGGGAGTGGTAGTTGTTTCCGGTCACCGTGGCCAACGTGACCCAGCCGTTGGTCGGGACGGTTCCCCCGGGCGCCGCGTTCGCGTCGAGGGTGTAATCGCGCGGGATGTCGATGGGCTGCCAGGTGCAGCAGGGATGGATCTCGACGAAGCTGTAGTCGTACTGCACCGTCGCGGGGTCGTTGTACCAGGCGACGAGCACGCGCCCGCGTTGGGCCGCCGGAACGCCGGATAGGTCGTAGGCGAGGTACGTAGGCGCGGCGGTGGACGGGGTGTTGCACGCGCGCCAGCCGCGGGTGTAGTTGGCGTCGTTGGCCCACGCTGCGGGGGTTGCGCCGCCGCAGTTGTCGTTCGTGAACGCCGGGACGCCGCGGCTGATGAGCGGTATCGCGGCGGGGACCGCCGACACCGATGCGGCAGGGCTAGATGTCTGAGTCTCCGCGGACGCTACCCGTTGGGAGGAGCCCAGGATGGCGTTTAGCGAGACGCTGAGACCCAGGAGGAGCCTGAGCAGAGTCCTTCCCATCGAACCGCGCCTTCGGTCCGCCGCCACGCAGTGCAGTTGGCGATGTTCCCCTTGAGTTGAGGTGAAGGACCGCTTGAGTTTGTGCGTCAGGGCCTCCATCAGACGCAGACGCAGCCGCTCGATCCCATAGCTCAATGCGACCGCCAACCGGCGACCTGCTTCGGCCGATGGAGGGTTTCCGAGTTGGGGCTAGCCCCTTAACCGGTGAGCGGTGTCGGAGTCGGCGTGGGTGTTGGCGTGGGCGTGGGAGTTGGCGTGGGCGTGGAACACGGAGTCGGTGCAGGCGTCGGAGTCCACGCAGGCGTCGGCGTAGCTGTCGGAGTCCACGTAGGCGTAGGCGTCGGAGTTGGCGTAGGCGTCGGAGTGGGCGCCGACGTAGAACCTCCGCCGTAAAGGCACGAGTCCGCCGCAGGTTGCTGGAACGCGCGGATATGTCCGTCGTAGGCGTCGCGGATCCAGAAGACCGGAACGGAGTAGCTCACCGAGTCACACTCGACGTCTTCGGTGCTGTCGCCTGCGTACGGAGTGAGGGCGAGCGCCGAGACCTTTGTCCCGGTCTTTGTGTACTCGAACAGGATCGAGCACCCCGAGATCGTGACGAAGAGATGCGCACCGCCCACGGTCACACCGCTGCTTTGGCTGTATCCGCACTCGGTCGTCATGTCGTTCGGCGGTACGTTCACGTCGAAGTACGGTGTTCCGTCCACGAGGACCGCGCTGCCGCGAGCGCTCGCATACGTGTGGTAGTGGTAGATGCGCACGCCGGCATCCGAGCTGTACCAGATCGTGTCGTCGGCAGCGTCATACGCCAGCTTGATCTCGTTGGGGAAGTCGCCGACCGGCTGAAACCCAGGCCGGTCAGTGTTGGGATCGACCTTGAACACGAGCGTCGCGACGCCGGTCTTTCTCAGGAGGTAGATGGACAGGCCGTCGCCGCCGACTGCCCAGAACGCACCGCGGCCGGCGTCGTATGTGAGCGTAGTGATCCCCGAGGACGCGCCCGTGATCGGGGTGTCGACCTGACCAGCGGCCTGCTGCGTCGCTCCAGCGGCGGGAACGTTGATCCGATGGAGGAGAGACCCGCCGTAGCCGGTATGGTAGAGATACGAGCCGTCGAAGGCGACGCTCGGTGAGATGTTGTCGGGATATTGCTCGTTGACGATCACATCGGCGATGAGATCGCCGGGGGCCGCCACCGCGGGGCGGGTCCCGAGAAGCTGCAGGAGCAGCGCGGCCGCGACCGCGGTTGATGCGACCCTGTGGCGTGTGGATCCGGCCGCCCGGCCATTCTCGGCCACGCCAGGGATTCGACTCCAGCCGCATTGAGGTCCATTGCGGATAGGCGTTAAGG
>Ga0209471_1001262_pt1 | contig 15305 bp, 14 predicted proteins | sample GraSoiAngelo_128_FD_185885 | JGI IMG/M metagenome (GOLD analysis project Ga0209471, IMG submission 185885) | Grasslands soil microbial communities from the Angelo Coastal Reserve, California, USA - 14_0927_12_20cm (SPAdes) (version 2) | ecosystem: Environmental > Terrestrial > Soil > Grasslands ...
CGGCCTTCACGGCGCAAACCACGCCCCGCTCGGTCGGGTAGGCCTGTCCCTCCCGATACACCCCGCTCTGCTGCGGTGCGCAGCCGCACAAAGCAATAAAGCCGCTTACGGCGATCAAGCGATATCGCACGGGTCTACCCTGTCTGATGAGGCCGGCTTGTCTGGTCAGGCCGGCATTGTCGAGCGCACCCCCATGAGACACAAGCGCGGCGCCAACCTCACCGCTATGCAGCGCAGGCTTGACGTGCGGGGCGGCAAATCGGCGATGATGCCGGCGTGGATACGATCGTGACCGATACCGGCCCGACCAATACTGGCCTGAGCCTGCTCGATCTCGAGCGGCTGCGCGCCGCGCCACTCAGCCGCGATCCGTTCGATTTTGTCGTCGTCGAGAACTTTGTGCGGCCGCAATATCTTGCCGCTGCGATTGCCGATTTTCCGCCGCTCGGCAAGCATGGCAGTTTCCCGCTCAACGGGCAGCGCTATGGCGCTGCCTTCGCGCGGCTCGCCGCGGAATTGCAAGACAGCGATCTGCGCCGCGCGATCGAGGATAAATTCGCGCTCGATCTTTCCGGCCGCCCGACGATGATCACCTTGCGCGGCTACAGTGACGGTAAGGACGGCAGCATTCATACCGACTCAGCGACAAAGCTGGTCACGCTGCTGCTTTACATGAACCCGGTCTGGGAGGAGGAGGCGGGCCGGCTTCGCCTCTTACGCCGCGCCGACGACCTCGAGGATTTCGTCGCCGAGATCGCGCCCGTGGCCGGCACGATGGTGGCGTTCCGCCGCAGCGCCAATTCCTTCCACGGCCATCACGCGCATATCGGTGAGCGGCGCTCGATCCAGCTCAACTGGGTCACAAATGCGGGTGTCGTGCGCCGCGAGCTCGCGCGCCACCGCTGGTCCGCCCGCCTCAAATCGCTCAACCCCTTCGCCTGAAAAGGGCGCGCCGCCCGGCATAGCAAAAGCATCGGCGAATATTTCTCAGGTGGTGACACAGCTCTCCCTCTCTCCGCGAGCGGAGAGAGGGTTGGGGGTGAGGGGCGAAATAGCGCCGTTGCCTGCGCTGGGGCTCAGCGGCGGCCGCCCAAGGTGTGCGGCGCGGTTCGGGCATCGACCGGCCCAATCGGCGCCGCTGCGCCTGTGGCGGCGCCGCGCCCGACGACAGTACAGCACGGCGATTGCTGGGTGAGGCCGACCCGGCCGCTGGCGGCATTGCCGTAGACCGGCTGGCCGGGGCGCAGCCCCTGCAATTGCGCCGGGTTTGCCTGGAAATGGAAGCTCTGGCCGGTGGCGCGGTCGATGGCGGTAACGATGCCGGTTCGGGTATCGACCGCCTGGATCGAACAGCACGGCAGCGCCGCCGCAGCCGGGCGCGGCAACAGGCCGAGGCCGATCGCGGCGACTGCTGCCGCCGCGATCGTCAGTGTCGCAATCTGTCGCATGATGTGATCCTCCCGTCGATTGGTTGCTTTTGCAAAGAGCCCCTCACCCGCCTCGCTGCGCTCGGCATCCTCTCCCCGCGAGGGGCAAGGTACACGCGGCAAGGTGCGTTATTTCGCTAGCACGATCTCGACGCGCCGGTTCTTCTGGCGGCCTTCCGGGTCATCGGAGCCGTCCGGCTTGTTGTTGGGCGCGACCGGTTTTTTGGCGCCAAAGCCCTGCGTCGCCATGCGTCCCTTGAGCCCTTCCTTTTGCGCCAGCCATTGCTGTACCGACTGAGCCCGCCGGTCCGATAATTTCTGATTGTAAGCTTCGCTCCCCTTGGCGTCGGTGTGCCCCTCGATGCGCACCGCGCGGCCGCGTCCCTTATCGTGGATAATGTCGGCGACCTGATGCAAGGCGCTCGCCGCATCCTGGCGGATATCGGCTTTGTCGAAATCGAACAGCACATCGGCTGCGAGCTCGATGCGGATTTCGGTCGCGGTCTCCTTGACGTTCAGCGCCTCGGTCTTGCCGGCCATCTCGACCGGCTTGCCACCGAGATCGACAACCGCGAACCGCAAATCCTGGACCGCGAAGTTGAGATCGGTCATTCGGGTAACAAGATCGACAATTCGGATGTTGAGGTCGGGGGTGCGGCCGGTGACGTCGCTCGGCGTCTGCGCCTGGGCGTTTCCGCAGTATGTGGCCAGCGCCAGCAATGCCGCGGCGATCAGCGATCCTCGCACGCGCCTGATCCGTTCAACGGGAGATCGGCACGTCGTCCATCGGGATGAAATGCGGCACGACGACCCCGATCTTCTGAACCGAATCCGGCGGCGCCGGGAACTTGGCCCACAGATTGGCGCTGCTCTTGGACGCAACGTGTTCGAGATTCCGGCTGCACAGGCAGTGTTTGTCGGCATCCTTGACGACCAGGTACTTTTTCTTGTTCGCGGCATCGATCAGATAGATGCCGTCGACCGAGCCGCCTTCGCCGTTGTTCGGATCCCTCATCGTGTTGTAGTTCAGCGGCGTGTCGGCTTCGTTGAGGACCGTGAAGCGGAGCGTCGCCACCCCGTTGGCGACTTTCAGGTCCTGCACCGCCAGCCTGATCCCAGACGCCTCGCCATCGGTCGTGGCGACCGGTTCGGCGGCGCCGGCCGGCCCCGAGAACGCCAGCCACAACCCCAGCACGGCGCCGATCATTTTTCCCCGCATCTCCCCTCCCCTTGGCATTGTCGCGCCGTCTGTCGGCCGCGAATTCTGCGATGCTAATGAATTTGGCAGTCGGGGCAAATTATCCCGTGGGGCTAGTGTGGTGGATTTGAAGTTCCCATCATCTGGGTGGCGGGCGCGATTGGGAACTTCAAATCCAAACCACACAGCTTTTCAGTGAGTTGCTAGTGTGTTTTCGAATCCGAAATTCGCTCCGAGCGCATCCCCAGATCAGGCGAATTTCGGATTCGGCACACTAGGGCGGTTCAATGCCGCGCGGCGGCGAATTCGGCCTTGGCGAGCGCCCGCTGCAACGACATCCGCTGCTGCACTGAGAGGAGATGGCGGGCGCGCGGCACGAGGAGCTGCCCCTTTGGCGCGATCGCCAGATGCCCCCCCGCGACAAGCCGGCGGAACTCCAATAGGAGTCGGTCGAGCCCGCCGCCGTTGAGCGTCCAGTTGCGCACCGGTCCGCTGTCGAGGTGGAAAAAGCCCGAGCGGGGATACCAGCCGACGCCGCCGCGCAGCATCGCGCGCGCCGCCTGCATCGCCTCCTCGTTGCGGCTGTCGAGCCGGATGTCGAGCGCCCGGCCGTAGATGTGCTGGCTGTTGTCGGCGACGCCAAAGGTCGTCTTTGCCAGCATCGCGTTGGTCTCGCGCGTGCGGTAGGCCGACAGGATCGTCGCTTTTGTCGCGCCCACGGCATCCATGACGCCGGCGACAAAATCGAGGACGCCGACATCGATCGCGATCGTCTCGCCCGAATGATGGTCGCGCAGAAATACCGATAATTCGGCCATCGCCTCCTTGATCGGCCCGACATCGTCGCGGAACGGCCCGTCGAAGCTTTCGCCGGTATGCGCGTTTGTGAGCCTGAGCCGGCGCAGCGGGGCCAGCGCCGGCACGGCATGCGCCGGAAGCGGCAGGGCTGTCCACCCGGCCGCCATCGCGCCGCTCAGCCGCGCGAGAAACGTCCGCCGGTCCATGCCGCTCACTTGTTCACGATCATGAGCCTGGAACGCGACTCCCCAGACGTCATCCCCGGGCTTGGCCCGGGGATTCACGAGTTCTTTCGTGGATGGCCGGATCAAATCCGGCCATAACGAGGAGGAGCTTCGGAGTTACGCGCGCTAGGCCGGCGGCTCGACCGGCACGGTGCCGATTTCGCCCGGCAACGATATTTCGAGGATCTCGAGATCGTCCGAGGTCCGCAATTCGTTGTGCTTCAAGCCGCCGGGTATGTACACGGAGTCGCCGGCTTCGAGACGGCAGGTCTCGCCGTCTTCGAATTCGAGCTCGACCCAGCCCTTCAGCGCGTAGACGAACTGGTGGTCGCAAACATGGTAGTGCCAGCCGGTCGGCTGGGTCATGCCGGTGATCGCGGTGGTCAGCTGCGCCCGCATCGTGCCGTTGCTGGCGTCCTTCACCCCGAGATCGCGATAGGCGAAAAAGTCGCGCCGGCCCGGCACCATGACCGGCTTTTTCGCACTGGAATAACCGGCCTTCATCCCTGGTTTGGCGCCTGATTTGGTGCCTGGTTTGGTGATCGTCGAGACGTCATTGGCCATCGGAACCTCCTGCTCATCGGGAGCCGCTCGATGCGATAGACCATCGTAGAAGAGCCTCAACCCCCGGGCAAGCCGGCTCACGCCTTCCAGAATTGCTTCGAGGCGAGGCGCGCCCCCTCGGCCATCGCCGCGAGCTTCGCCCAGACGACATCGGGATCGACCGCGGCCTGCCCGACCCAGGTGCCAAAGCCGCAATCGCTGCCGGCGATGACATTGTCGCGCCCGACGAGGTTCGCATACCGCGCGATCCGCTGCGCCACCAATTCCGGATGCTCGATAAAGTTCGATTTCGATTCGATGACGCCGGGGATGATCGTCTTGCCCTCGGGCAATTTCACCCGCTCGAACAAGGTCCATTCATGGGCGTGACGCGGATTGGCGGCCTCGAACGAGATCGTGCTCGGCCGCGCCAAAAGCACGATGTCGATGATGTCGGCGAGCGGCACGTCGCAATGATGCGGCCCCTCGTAATTGCCCCAGCACAGATGCATGCGCGTCTGCTCCGGCGGCACATTCGCCAGCGCATGATTCAGTGCCTCGATATGCTGCCGCGCTCGCTTGCGGAACTCCTCGAGCGGCAGATCGGCGTATTGGATATGCCGCCCCATCGCGAGGTCGGGGCAATCGATCTGCACCGTAATGCCTGCATTCGCGATTGTTTCGTATTCGTTGCGCATTGCCTCGGCGATCGCGAACAGATACGCCTCCTGGTTCGGGTAGTAATCGTTGCGGAAGAACAGCGAGATGACGCCGGGCGAAGCCGCGCTGAGAAATGCTCCGGCGGTCTTTACGCCGCCGAGCGCCGATTTCAGATGTGCGACATCGGTCTGCGCCGCCTTGGGGTCGGCGACCGCGATCGGGCCGGTGCAGGCCGGTGTCTTGCGGCGGGAGCGGCCGGGATCGCCAAAGACGCGCTGCGCCAGCCGCGGAAACTCCGCGAGATCCTGATAGACAAAGGTGTTGCTCGTACCGCCAAACCCGCTGAGGCGGTCCTTGACATAGGTCGCATAGCTCGGCTTCGACATCTCGCCGTCATTGACGAGGTCGATGCCGGCCTCCGTCTGATTCTTGACGATCTCCGCGACGGCGGATGCGATGCGCGCCTCGAGCGCCGCGCGGTCGACCGGCACGCCTTCCTCCTTGGCGAACATCGTGCGGATCAGATCGTCGGGCCGCGGCAGGCTGCCGGTATGCGTCGTCAGAAACCGCTCCGCCCCATACGCCATTGCTAACTCCCGGTAATGGGCGTGTTAGTCCGCCCGATTGAGCTGGATCGTGCCGTAGCGTCCTTCGATTGCTCGCTGCGCTCGCGCTCAGGATGAGGTAATCCCGTTAAGGCCTCAAGAAAATCACCTCATCCTGAGCAGCGCTGCGGCGGAGCCGCGGCGCGCGTGTCGAAGGACGCAGGGACGCCGATGCAGCGGATCTAACCGAACCGGCTCGCGGCAAACGCGGCGATGTCGATCGAGGCCGGCCGTCCCGAGACGAGATCGGCGACGATCTTGCCGGTCATCGGCGCCGCGGTCATCCCGACATGGCCGTGCCCGAACGCGTAGAGGACATCCGGCGAGGCGCGTGACGGCCCGATCACCGGCAAGGAATCCGGCGTCGCCGGGCGGTGTCCCATCCACATCGAGATCCGCTCCTCGGCATGCTCCTTCGCGAGCCCCGGCAGCATGCGGCGGCCCTGCGCCAGCAATATCTGCGAGCGCCGCCAATTAGGCGGCGCGTCAAGCCCGGCCAATTCGACCGTACCGGCAAAGCGCAGCCCCGTATCCATCGGCGTCGCGACAAATTTGCCGTCGGCATCGGCGGTCGGGATGCGCGGCATGATCTCCGGGTCGCGGATCATCAGGTGATAGCCGCGCTCGGTTTCGAGCGACACCCGGTCGCCGAGCGACGCGGCGAGCGGCTTCGAATAGGCGCCGGCGCAGACGACCGCGCTATCGGCGGGCTGGTCGCCGCGGTCGGTCGCGATTGCCGTGAGCCGCTGTCCATCGAGCCGGAAGCCGAATGCCCGCGCCGGCACGATCTCGCCGCCCTGGCGCAGGAATAATTCGACAAACGCCGACACCAACCCGAACGGATTGCTCGTATGGCCGTTCTCGCGCACGAGGAGGCCGCGCACATACTCGCGCGACAGCGTCGGTTCGAGCTGGCGCAATTCGTCGGCGTCGAATTCGTCGACCTCGACCCCGTTGTCGCGCCGCAATGCCCAGGCGAAGCCGTCTTTCGCCAGCGCTTCGGCCGAGCGGTAGACATAAAGATGCCCGCGCTGATGCACGAGAGTGTCGGCACCCGCCATCTTCGCCAATTCGCGCACGAGCGGCACGGTCGGCCCGACCAGGGGCCGCATCGCGCGCGCCTGGGCCCTGACCTTCTCCGGCGTCGCCGAGCGCACAAATCGCACGAGATAGGGCAGGATTTGCGGCAGATAGCTCCAGCGCAACGCCAGGGGTCCGAGCGGGTCCATCAGCCAGCGCGGCACCTGCTTGATCACTCCGGGCATTCCCGCCGGCGTCACCGACGACCCGTTGAAACAGCCGGCATTGCCAAAAGAGGCGCCTTCGCCGGGAGTGTCTGGCTCGACGAGAAACACGCGGTGCCCGTCGCGCTGCAGCCACAGCGCTGCGCAGAGCCCGACAATCCCGGCCCCGATGACCCCGACCCGTCGCCCGCTCTCAGCCGCCATCGCCGCCCCCCTCAGCCCGTCTCAGAATGCCCGAAGAGGAATGGTGGCCCTACACCAAAGAGCGCGGCTCTCGGGGCGCCTTCGCGGAATTGTACGGGCGGCGATTTCGTTTGTGGCAGGCAGTTCTATGGAGGAACCCTCGATGCGCGTGTCAGCTCTTCTTGTCGCCGGCGCTCTGGCTCTGGGCGTCTCTGCGGTGTCCGCCAACGCGGCTCCCGCGGTTCCGGATCTCGGCGTCACGGCCGGATCGGCAAACATCGTTGAAGCCGCCTTCGGCTGCGGGCGCGGCTTTCATCCCAACCATTGGGGCCGTTGCGTGCCGAACCGCTGGAGCTACAACCGGGGCTGGAATGACCGCTATTACGGCGGCGGCTACGAGCGGCCGTGGCGTCATCGGTATTATTACGGCTACTAAGCCGACAGCCTCACACGACGCAAAAGCCCCGCTCGGATCGGCGCGGGGCTTTTTGCTGCGAGAGCAACGCGGGCGGATCAGCGCCTCGGCATCCAGTAATCCGGCGCGCTGTATTGGTTGGAGGGCCCATAGGGCCCGTAAGACGCGGCCGGCGGCCGGCCGTAATAGGGCGAGGGCGGCGTCGTTGGATATTGGGACGAAGTCGCCGGGTATTGCGGCGCCGCCGCAACAAACCCCGAATCCTCCGGACCTTGGCCCGTCAGGATCATCACGCGCCGGCGGTTGTCGAGCGTCACCGACGCGAACCGCTTGAAAAAGCTCTGGCCGAGCAGCGCGTGGCTCAACCCGGGCGACACGGCGGCGATGATGTCGCGCGCGACCTCGTTTCCGATGCGCAGCTCGCGCAGCCGGATCCGCGCGGTCTGATGCAGCGAGCGGTCGGCCAGCTCGGCGATGCTGACGCCGACGACATCGGCTTCGCTGACGCTGCCATTCGCGACCAGCCGGCTCAGCGCCGCGCGCGGGATGACGACGACCGCCGATCCGGGGTCGACGAGAAATTGCAGCGCGACCGAGCGGTTGATTTCGCCGGTAACCGTGTAGATTCCGCCGCTTTCCCCGAGTGCCACTTCTGCCGCGCGCGCCGGCGCCGCCGATGCCGCTATCGCGACCAGCGAGGCCATCAGGATCGTCACCATAAAGCGCATGCCCGCCATCCTCGTCTGAGCGCCGCGCCAGCGTAAAAACGCGGTCGGCCGCAGGTCAACGGCCGGTACCGACGAGGGTTCGCGGCTTAGTGCCCCGCAACGCGAATTTGTCCTGACGGGGCCGTCCACGACCCACGGGCGACACTTGTTGCGCCAGCGGCCCAAAGAGGAGACGATGCACCATCATCGGCTCCAGAACTCGGGGAATCTCGGTCTAAAACGGGCAGCGCGCCGACAAATCAAGCACCTTCAGAAGGAAACATTATGGCCCTGGTTCCGGATGCTCTTGCTTTCCAGCAGAGGCTCGAAGGCTTCCCTGTAAGAACATGCCAAGCGGGCGAGACACTGTTGTCCGCCGGTACAGCGACCGGCAGGCTGCTTATTCTCAAAAGCGGGGCGGTTGAGGTCGTCAAGGATGGAGTACAGCTCGCTGAAGTCTCGGCGCCTGGCGCGGTGTTCGGGGAGTTGGCTCTCCTCATGGATCAGTGCCATACCGCCGATGTGCGCGCTACGGAGCCATCCGAGTTTCATGTCGCCGATGCGCATATGCTACGCACCGGAGATTCGGCGGTCTCCCTCTACGTGGCAGCAATCCTTGCACGGCGCCTCGACGCCGCTAACCGAGCCCTGATCGAGATCAAGCATCACCTTCAAGCCGGCGAGTCTCGGCGCATGATCGGCCAGATGGTCCAGAAGGTGGAGCAGTTGCTGACATCGGGTGGTGATGCCGGGTTGGTCTACGCCGGCTACCCTTACGATCCCTTCGCAGGTGAACCCCGGCGCTGATTGCATCCGGGGCGAAGCTTTGCCGGATTATGCCTTGACCGACCCAGCCGAGAGCCATGAGCTTAAAAGAGCACGACAAGCGCACGTTCATCATCGACTCCGCCAACGCGTACACCGCCCGACAGATATCAAAACGCGAGTTCCTGCGCCGCATGGGCCTCGCCGGCATCGGATTTTCGTCCTTCGGGCTCGCCATGCTCGGTGGATATCGCCGTGGCCGGCGCGGCTTTGAGATTGCGTCGCCGGCCGATGCGGAGGGACTGCCGGACAATCAGGCCAAGTGGCTCCAGGAGGTCGGCAGCAGATATCGCGGGACGAAGATTCGGTTTACCTCGGAGGCGACACCGCCCACCGTCGTGCTCAATCAGATCAAGAAAGAGTTCACCGATCCCACCGGCATCGAGGTGGAAATCGAAATCGTGCCGCTGGAACAGGTGCTGTCCAAGGCCACGCAAGATGTTCAAGGCCGGCTCGGCGCCTATGACCTCTACTATCTCGATCAGTCATGGATCGCGGCCTTCGCGCAGGACTGCATCGATCCGATCCAGCTCTACAAGGACAAGCCTGAACTCGCGATGCCGGATTTCGACTTCGACGACTTCTGCCGTCCTTTGGTCGAAGGCGCGGCGCTGGTCGATGGCAAATGGATGGGCATACCCTTCGATATCCCGATCTTCATCCTGATGTACCGCAAGGACCTGCTGGATAAGCACGGGATCAAGGTGCCGACGACCTATCCGGAATTCACCAACGCTGTGAAGGCGATCACCCAGGCCGAGAGCGCCGATGGTGTCTTTGGCACCGGGCTGCAGGCGAAATTCGGCCACTATTCGCTGGAATGCGACTGGAGCCAGGCGGTATGGGGCCATGGCGGCTCGGTTTTCGGACAGAACAAGCGGTTCTCCGGCAATGACGAACAGGGGATTGCCGGTCTGAACTGGTATCAGGAGCTTCTGAATTATGCGCCGCCGAACTCGACCGCCGCGACGTGGGACGGCCAGTTCGAGATGATGCGTTCGGGCAAGGTGGCACTGGTGCAGAGCTGGAGCGAGCTGTTCCCGGGTCTGGACGCCAATAATTCAAAAGTGCCGGGTCTCTGGGAACCCGCGAAACCGTTGACACCGACAGCGTTGCGCTCACCGGCTGATTGCGGCTTCAACGAGAAGCCGAACGCAGGACATCAAGGCGGTTCGCTGCTCGCCCTGTCAAAGTACTCCAAGAACCGCGAGGCGGCCTGGGTCTTCATGCAATGGGGCACCTGCAAGGCGACCATGACGCGCTGCACCTTGGCCGGCGGGTTCGCTCCCACCCGCAACTCCTGCTTTATGGATCCCGCGGTTAAGGCCAAAGCCAAGGTGATGACGGGCACCACGCGTCATCTCGACATCGTGCAATGGACCATCAACAACGCCATCGCGACGGAATCGCACTTCCCGCTCTGGATCGGATACGCCAATAACGAACTGCCGACCGCGATCGGGAAGCTGCTTACCGGCCAGGATTACGGCGGCGATGCCAAGAAGTGCATGGATGAGGTCGCGAAAATCATCGACGCCAAAAGCAAGGAGGCCGGCCTCTTCTAGTGCGAACAGGCGGCGCGCGCCTGCAGACTTGATGGACGCCAATCGGGTGCCGATTTCGGGTTTCGTTTGTCCGTAAGCCCGTGATAAGTGCTTGCCGCCGCTTATGGGAGAGGTGCCGGAGCGGTCGAACGGGGCGGTCTCGAAAAGCGTCGTCCTCGTTGCGGCGGACCGAGGGTTCGAATCTCTCCCTGGGCCGAGAATCCCGGCGACTATGTCCATTGACGTTTTTGGAAGAAAACGGGGATCGCAGCGCGACGCATGATCAGGAACATCACCGTGACCAGCGCGATCAGGCCGAGCGGCATTCTTCCGAAATCGAAGTTGTCCTGATTGATCCAGAAGGCGCCAAAGGCTGCGAGAACGATGCCGAAGAGCGCCAGCAAGGTCGCCTGTTCCCGTCTCAGTAATCCGTCGCGCAACTGGTCGCGGGCAACAAACGCGACCGGGATCGCCAGAGCTGCCATGTCGTAGCTGAAGGCGTATGGCGTCGCGATCAATGCCGCAGCCGATACCGCCGCCGCCTTCAGATCGTAGCTGGCCGATGAGCGCCAGACGCGCCAAACGGTTACCGCGACTGCGAGTGCGCCGGCACAATGCAGCAGTATGGCGAAAACGCCGCCACCATGGAGCTCGCGGACCAGGCCATAGATCGTCTGGATATGGCCCCAGTTGGCATCGGCATCGGCGGCGCCGCCGGCAAGGAGGACAACATCTTTTTGGGCCAACAAGCCGGTGGGTAGCATTTCCCAAGCACCGATTCCGAATGCCGCGGCCGACAGGACGGCCAAGGCCACGACTGTCACCGCGGCGCTGGCGATGGCGCGCCATTGCCGGGCGGCGATCAGCGCTACCGGCAATAGGATTCCGAATTGCGGCTTATAGCTGAGGCAGCCGATAAAGATACCTGCGAGCACCGGCCGCCGCTGCAGGCACAACAGTGCAGCTCCGAGCAGCGAACCGGTTAGAAAGCCGTTCTGCCCGGCGAGGAAATTCCACGCGGTGAACGGAGATGCCAAAACGAGCGGGATCGCCGACGGCCGCGGCACGATGCGGTAGACGACGATGAGCAGGGCGGCGAGCGTGAGGATATCCCAGGATAGGAACGCGTACAGGTACGGCAACGCACCGAACGGCGCGGCGATTAACAGCATGATCGGCGGGTAAGGCCAGTTCGGGTAAAAAAACGGCCTTGTTCCGAGAAGCTGCGCCTGGATTTTGAGGAATTGCGCCGAATCGTACAGCCGGGCCGCTTCTCCGCGCACCGCCTCGATGCCGGCCACCCAAATCGTCGCAAAGTCGGTATAGACCGGTGCCCCAGCGATATCGAGGATCCACGAGCCGGCCCGATAAAGATGCACAAAAATCACGGCATAGATTATCGCCAGCGCATAGCCGCAGGCTTCCAGCCGTGCCTCTTCGAGAAAGCGGAGCGGACGCGGTCTGGCGGGAGTGCCGGCATGTGGCGTGAAGTCCATCCGTTTTCAGCCTGAACTCAATCCGTTTTTCAGTCGATGAAACCTGAACCACGCGTTCTCGGGATTCAAAGAGCGGTTCGAGACGCCGGCGCTGGCAGTGCCTCGAAATCTTCATGCGGCGGCCGCAAGCTGCGCAGGGGGTCCGGAAACGGCATCGTCGGCATTGGCTGGGCTGTGCAGGGGCCCGATCGCCGCGCGACGCAGGTCTTACCGAAACACGCTAGCGTCGTAAAACCCAGCTCTACCGGCGGCACAGCCGTGTAGATCAACGTGTCGAAACCCCGCGCCGTCCTGGTGAGCTCTCTCTCATCTGCCGGCCAATACATCCTCACGGGACGATGTAGGTACGTGTACCCGCCGTAAATCACCCAGTCCCGACCCTCTGCTCCATAAAGCCCTACACCGCAAAAGGCAGGCATGTGCCTTACGTAAGCGGCGGCGAGCAAACTATCGTGAGCCCGTGAGCGCAGCTCGATCATTGTCTGGCTGGTCCAGGCTTTAAACATCAGGCTCCCCGAATAGGCGAACAGCAGCAAGGCGCACAGGGTCGCGGTGAGCCGACTTTCGATGCCCTGTCTGGCGAGCCACTCGACAGCCCATTGCGTAAGCTGCGCCAGTCCTAATCCGGCAAGTACCGTGATGAACACAACGGCCGGATAGATGAAGCGATATTCCTTGTGGGCGAAGCCGGAATGCACTGCGACAATAACCAGCGCGGCGGCGAGCAGCGCAGGTAGTCGCCTCGCGCCAAGCACGGCCGCAATGAGCACGAACAGCCCTCCGGTGCCCCAGAGGCCGAACTCGCCGAGCAGATAATAATTCCACGGTTCGGTGCCGAAATCCGCGCTAACGCCGTCAAAAATGTTGAATAGGAGGTTCCGCCACAGCGAGGCCAGTGGATAGCCAAGCGACACCCAATCGAGTGCCGCGCCGAACGCGCCCGCGAGCAAGCCGCCCGCAATCAGCGCCGGCAGCCGCGAGCGCCAGGAGGCAGGGCTTGCCCATAGCGCAAGGACCAGCACGGCGGGCGCCATGTGGATGCGCAACAGGCACGCGAAGCCAAGTAGGGCTCCAGCAGCGAAGAGACGCCGCCGCGCCCGGCTTCCCTCGCCGGTCTGCGATAGAAAAAACGCGATAACGAGCAGGTGAGCGGCGATTGTCTCACTGAGCGCACGAGCGCCAAAATAGACGAGTTCGGGGGCAATCCCGACAAGAGCGGCGCCAGCGAAAGCGGCTGGGAGCCCATACCACCGGCGCGCCCACAGAAAGCAACAGATCACGGGCGCGCTCGCCAGAAGAGCGAGAACAGCGGCGATGGCTGGCAGGTAAATATCCGGCCCATCGCTGATCAGCCGCGCCGCTTCCATAAGGGCGGCAACAAAGCCGGGCAACAGCCACGAGCGCATCCCGAGCTGAAACTCCCACGTCACCAGGCCGTAGCCGTAGACGAGGCGGTGTGCGGGTTCGAGGGTTTGGAAAATTTCATCGCCCCAATTGAGGCTCGGCTCGACGATGATCGGTACAAGCCGCAGACCGACCGCCACGGTCACCAACACAATAAGCCCGGCAACAGCGAGCAGTCGCGCCGTCGGCCAGCAATTCGGTACCGAGCCAGACCTTGCGAGCTGTGGTGGGCTGCTAAAATCGACCATGTGTAGCGGGTTAGCGTCCCGCGCTTTCGATTTGGTTAACCCTACCTCTCGGTCAGTGTGTACGAGGTGACAGAACAGGAGCGCGCTTGTCCTCGTAGCGCTCACTCCTGTCGCACACCCGGCGCTTGTCGTTCACGGCTCATCACGGCCGCCCCTGGCGGGGCTGGTGGCGGCGGCGCGAACCTGACCCCATTCGGGACCGAATTGCTCGAAGGTACCAGCGTATCGCGAAACAGGAGAGGCTGCGGAGTTGACGGAGGCGGGATTACCTTGGAACTAGCTTTAGATCAATTTGCGAGAGGTTATCGCCCTCGACGGGGGCGATGTAAAAAACACTCACCGTTCCGTATTCGGCCACCAGTGCGGCCCGGTGACCTCCCTCCTCATTATGTAATGCAGTGATGACGGCGACATCGTCGGGCTCTGTCACCAGCCAAGAGACATGTTCTGCGGAAAGTCGGTCGAACCAATCTCCTGAAATTCTGCTGAGGTCCATTCTGGACGCGAATTTCCCTTTTCCGAGGCCGTATACGTCGTCGTCCGCGGTATCGGCAGGATACACCGAGGATTGAGTCGGTAGACCACCCCAAATCGCATACGGTTCCGAGTTCTTCACACCAACGTACAGGACCTCCGCAGGCTGCATGTGTGTTCTGAGAAAGTTAACAGCTCTGGCGCTGTCGACATCAACGGGATATTGCGTTGAAATGTATGGCCTAATCATTTGCATCGAAAAAGCGGGCCTGTGTTTTGGGCTGATAGCCAATAGAAAATAGAAGGGGTAAACCACACCCAATCCCGCAACAGCGATTGCCAAAGCTCCGAAAATCAGCCTTCTCACCGAGGTAAGGGCCCAATCCAACAAACCGGCCAAAAAAATGCCCGTTCCAATCGCGAGCGCGATTGAGGTCACGGCAGCAAACTTCGTAATGTCCCAGCTATACCCGTAGCGGAGCCCGTTAACGGCGATCAGAGATGTCCCTGCAAGACCTGCTAAGAGCACCCGCTCACGATGAGCGCGACACAGGCCGAGGACACCAAGCACAAGAGGGAGGCCAAAGCTCAGCAAATTCCATTCGATTTGCTCGAGAACGGCGTTATTACCCGGATATTCACGTAGATAGAAGCCAGTACCTAACACTCCGCCCGCTGAAGGATATGATGCCGAGTCAAAGAACCCCCCAATAAGCTTCGTACCTAGCACAGCTGCGGCGAGGCCGAAGAGCACCGTCACGGCGGTCCGACTACCCGAGCGCACAAACTTCCAAAAATCTGCGAATCCAAATGCGATGACAGTCACAACAAACAACACCGACTGGGCCAGCGAGAGCAGCAGTAGCGAACAAACCAGGGCCCCCACTCTCCACACTTGGTTATCGGTTCGGTCCAAGGCGGCTCGCTGCAGCACCAGCAAGCAGAAGATCACGATACCAAGACTCCAAGGATGCTGAAAAAAGTAGGAAACGAAAGGAGGATTAGTCTTGAGCCCGTTAACCGTGCAGGTCGGACACAACCCGGTGGAAAACGAGACCGCCAGGGCGACCAGCAGGCCAGCCCGCCTGCCACCAACGTGCTCCCCGACTCGCCACAGGAGCAAAAACATAGTTGGCCAAAGCGCCAGAGTTAGAATATCGATTGCCTGGTCGATGCGGATGCGCAGCAGACCCGTGACAATCGCAGCCGCAAGATCGAAGCCATAATGATAACGTAGCGGCAGGCTTGGCTCATAAAGATAACGGGGTGGATACGAGCCGTTTTGCAAATGCGCGATAATCGCCTGGTGG
>Ga0209471_1001263_pt1 | contig 15303 bp, 16 predicted proteins | sample GraSoiAngelo_128_FD_185885 | JGI IMG/M metagenome (GOLD analysis project Ga0209471, IMG submission 185885) | Grasslands soil microbial communities from the Angelo Coastal Reserve, California, USA - 14_0927_12_20cm (SPAdes) (version 2) | ecosystem: Environmental > Terrestrial > Soil > Grasslands ...
CCGCCGGGATCAATGTCTACGTCCTTCGCTACGGCGCCGTGATCATGAGTGGCTTGCTCTCCGGGCTCGCCGGCGCATTTCTCTCCATTGGCCTGGCCAATACGTTCGTGCCAGGCATGACAGACGGCCGAGGCTATATCGCCCTGGCCGCCATGATCTTCGGCAAGTGGACTCCCTTCGGAGCCTTCGGCGCGACCCTTATCTTTGGCTTTGGCCAGGCGATCTACGACGCCAACTCGAGCATTCATATTTCTGCCTACCTGCTCAGCATGACGCCCTACTTGCTGACGTTGATTGTGCTGGCCGCCGTCGTCCGCCGCAGTAGCCCGCCGGCGGCCGATGGCATTCCGTACGTTCCGGGAGCAGAATGACCAACCCGGGACAGGGTCGGCTGGCGGTCGAGATGCGCGCCATCGTCAAGAACTTCCCGGGCGTCGTCGCCAACGACCATGTCGATCTAGGGGTCCGGCAAGGCGAGATCCACGCGCTCGTCGGCGAAAACGGCGCCGGCAAAAGCACACTCATGAACATTCTCTATGGCTTGATCCGGGCCGACGGCGGTGAGATTCTAATCGAGGGCAAACCGGCGCCGATGCAGGGCCCACGCGACGCCATCCGGCAGGGCATCGGCATGGTGCATCAGCATTTCATGCTGATCCCGGTGTTTACCGTCGGCGAGAACGTGGTCCTGGGTAGCGAGCCGGTGCGGCCGGGGGGCTTCTATGACTATGCGAAGGCGCGAGCCGCCATCAGCGACTTGACCCGACAATACGGCCTCGCCCTCGATCCCGATGCTCGCGTCGAAGCTCTGCCGGTCGGCTTGCAGCAACGCGTTGAGATCGTCAAGGTCCTCTATCGCGGTGCCCGAATTTTGATCCTGGACGAGCCGACCGGCGTCCTTACGCCCCAGGAGTCGTTAGAGCTTTTCCGTGTGCTACGGGGCCTGGTTCAGTCGGGCAAGACGATTATTTTTATTTCGCACAAACTTAAAGAAGTCCTCGAGATCTCGGACCGGATCACGGTCATGCGCCGCGGTAAGGTGGTTGGTCACCTGGTCACGAAAGACACGGACGAGCAGGAGATCGCGAGACTCATGGTCGGCCGCGACGTGCTCCTGCGAGTCGAAAAGACGCCGTCACAGCCCGGGCCAATCGCCCTTCGGGTCGAGAATCTTTCGGCAAATTCCGACCAGGGTGTCCTGGCCCTGCGCGGCGTCTCGTTCGAGCTGCACCAGGGCGAGATCCTCGGCATCGCCGGGGTCGAAGGCAACGGGCAGAGCGAGCTGGTCGAGACCCTCGCCGGCACAAGACGCTCGGCTGGCGGGCATGTGTTCCTGGCCGATCGTGAAGTCAGCAACCTGACCGCGGCGACCATAAGACTCGCTGGCGTCAGTCATATCCCGGAAGACCGTCGCGGCGCGGGCCTCGTCTTGAACTATTCCGTGGCCGATAACCTGATCCTCGGCCGTCAGCGGACCCGCGTCTTTGCCTGGGACGGCCTGGTGCTGCGGCTGAAGGCGATCTTCAATTGGGCCCAAAGACTCATCAAAGAGTTCGATATCCGGACTCCAAGCTCGACGACGCCAGCAAGAACGTTGTCCGGAGGCAACCAGCAAAAAATCATCGTCGCCCGGGAGATGGCGACCCAGCCGCGTGTCCTGCTGGCCGCGCAGCCCACCCGTGGCGTGGACATCGGGGCGATCGAATTTATTCACAGGCGCTTGATCGCCGAACGTGACGGCGGCGCGGCGATTTTGCTCGTCTCGGCTGAGCTCGACGAGGTCCGGTCGCTCTCTGACCGCATTGCCGTGATGTACGAGGGCCGGATAGTCAGCATCGAGCCCCCCGACGCGCCTGAGGAACGCCTCGGCTTATTGATGACCGGAGGTGGATCCGGCGATCGGCGCAAGGCTGGCTAGCCCGGCCCAATTTCCCCTTGCCCGTGGGCTTGGAAGGGTCCGGGTCCCCCACCTTCCCCTCCCCCAGGCCAGGGTCAGGACCCCCAAAGCCAGGGTCGCGGCTCTGTGGGGCATATTCGCTCTAGTGGCCGGCCTGGTGGCGGCCTGCGGCGAGCCCAGCGCGGCGCCCGACAGCGCCAAGACTCACGTCTGTATCGCGACCAACGCCGACGGGTTGGCGAGCCACACGTTCAACCAGCTGGCCATCACCGGTGCCCGTGGCGCCGGCGCCCAGGCTCAGATCGTCGCCTCGCACGCGGCCAGCGATTACTTGTCCAGCTTGCAGCGCTGCGCCGCCGCGCATCCTGATCTCGTGATTGCGATCTCACCGGACATGGCGACGGCCGTGTGGCGGGCGGCGCAGCTGCATCAGACTCAGCGATTTGCTCTCGTCGATGCGACTCCCATTGACGAAAACGGCCAGCCCGTCGACCTGGGCAATGTGGCCGACTTGCTATTCAAAGAACAGGAACCGGCATACCTGGTCGGTGCGCTCGCCGGTCTCATGGAAAAGGAGAAAGTCGGCAACGCGAGCCACAACGCCCTGGGCATCCTCGGCGCCAACCACGGCCCCGCCGTCGACCCGTATATCGCCGGCTTTATCGCTGGGGCGCGCTCCGTCGATCCGGACGTGATCGTGAAAATTACCTACTCGGACTCACAGGACCCGGCGTTCTGTAAGCAGCTCGGCATCACGCAGATCTCGGGCGGCGCGGACATCGTGTTCGAAGTCACGGGGCGCTGTGCCTCGGGTTACATCGATGCGGCCTACGACGCGTCGGTGTATGCGATCGGCAGCAATAACGACGAGGCTTTTGTCAGCCCCGCCGTGATCAGCAGCGCACTCAAGCGCGTCGACCACGTGGTCGGACTCACCGTGCAGCGACTTCAGGCCGGCCAGTTCCATGGCGGTCAGCAGGTCTTCTCGGTGCAGGAGGACGCCACCGGCTTCAGCATGCCCAGCAGCATCGTTCCCCAGGATGTGATCAATCAGGTCCTGGATATCCGTGTCAAGATCCGCAACGGCCTGATCGTCCCGCCCGACACGATCCCGCCCGGCGTCTAGCGGCTCGCCTCGACGAACTCACGCCGGAGCCGGGTCCGCGTGACCTCGTCGCCAAAGCCGCCTTCAAGCGCCTGCATATTCATCGCCCAGACCTGCTCGCGCGAGCAACGCAGCACCCGGACGGCCGTCAGAAATTCGTCCGTCATGCTGACCGCCGAGACCGTCGGCGAGTCCGTGCTGATCGTCACTTTGATGCCCGACTCGTAGAAGCGCCGTAACGGGTGATCTTGCAGACGTCGAACGGCCTTGGTTTGCGCGTTGCTGGTGGGCGCCATGTCGAGCTGGATGCCCAACTCCCGTATGGTCGCCATGACGTCGGTGTCTTCCTGGGCACGCACGCCGTGGCCCAGCCGCCGGGCCCCCATCGCGATCGCCTGACGCACGCTTTCCGGTCCGGCCGCTTCGCCGGCATGAATCGTCAAGTTCAGGCCCATCGAGCGGGCCATACGAAACGCGTCTTCGTGCAGGATCGGTGGGTGGCCAGCCTCGTCCCCGGCCAGATCAAAGCCGATCACGCCATCGCTGACGAAGCGGCCGGCGACCTGCGCCAGCGAGAGGTTCTGCGCCGGCGGCATGTCGCGCAAAGCCGTCACGATAATGCCGCCCTCGACGCCGAAGGCTTTGCGCCCCGCAGCCCAGCCGGCCAGGACCGCCCGAATGACGTCCGTTAGTGACAGGCCCTGCTGGGTATGCAACCACGGCCCATAGCGAATCTCTGCATAGCGCACGTTGTCTTTGCTGAGGTCCTCGCAGAGCTCGTAGGTCGCCCGCTCGAGCGCGGGCACGCTCTGCAACACTTCGATCGGCAATTGGAAATACTCGATGTACTCGACCAGCGAGGCTGTCCTGTCCGTGGCCTCGAGAAAGTCCTTGAGCTTCTCCAGGTCGTCCGTCGGCAGCGGGATGCCCCCTTCTTTGGCCAATTCCAGGACCGTGCGCGGCCTTAGCGCGCCGTCGAGATGGAGATGCAGCTCCGCCTTGGGGATCGCATGAAAATAGGCGGCGTCATCCATCAAAGATTCCGCCGTATGCTAGCAGCCCCTCTTGCCGAGCAGCCCCTCTTGCCCAGGGACCCCTCTTGCCTATTGCCGATCGCTCGTGTGCTGGGACGCCCCCTGCTCAGGCGGATCGTGAGCTCGGCATCACGCGCCTCGTCGGTGGCGTGGCTTTGAATCGTCCGCCCTTGCGTTCGAGTGCCCAGCCTTCTTCGTGGACCATTCGATGATGCCGTCGGCATAAGAGCGCCAGGTTTGGCAGGGTCGTCGGGCCTCCTTTGATCCACCAGACCAGGTGGTGCCCGTCGCACCAGCTCAGCGGGCGGTCGCAGCCTGGGAAGACGCAATGCTGGTCGCGCGCCTCGAGCGCCCGCCGGGTTGATGGCGGGACCGTTCGCGTCGCATGGTTCAGCTCGTGCTCGAGCTCGCCCTGGCCCGTGATCCGCGCGATCGCGGTATCGCAGGCGATACGCTGCACCGTCGCCGCCGGCACCGTGCCACCGCCCTCGAGGTCGCCCGCGGGTGCGCCCGGAATGCCCGCCAGGGTGTCGATGCTGGCGCGGATGATCAGCTGCGGCCGTGGGCCGGCACCATCGCGCTTGCCACCGGCCCGCTGCCGGCAGAGTTCGACCAGCGCGTCGTGCTGGCGTTGGCCGTGGCTGCGCGTGTCGTTCTTGCTTGGCTTCATGTAGGCCTGCAGTGCGGAGCGGACCATGGCGCCGCCTTCGGCATCGAGCAAGCCGTCGATCCGCACCATGCCATCCTGCGGCTCACCGAGATGCAGGTACCGCCGGGCATGCGCCCGGTTGGCCTCGCTGAGGGCGCCTTCGCCGTCGATCCGATGCTCGAAATTCTTGGCGACGCTAACGAACTGGCCAGGGTCATGCGTCTGCGCTGCCTGCAACAGTGTCGACTCAGCCTGGCGCACCGCGGCGGCGCCGACATGCTGGGCGGCCCGTGCCATCAAAGCCACATGCTCGTAACCAAGGTCGCCGCTAGCAAAGGCCGCCTCGGTTTTCGGCAGCTTGTCGAGCTGGCGCGCGATCTCCACCCGCTCGGCGGCCGCGGCGCCTGAGAGTTTGCACTTCCATTTGAGCCAGGCGATCAGGGAAAGCGCGCCGTCAGCCGCATACTCGCCGGACTTGTCGAAGCGTCGCACCCCGTTGGCGAACACGGCCTCGAGCGGGTCGATGCCGCTTTCCCGGATCTGGATCAAGCCTTCGCCGAGCGACTCGTCGTCGGCCTGCTCAACCCAGGCTGCGAACGCCCGGACACCGGAACGCATCGTCTCTAATGCCGCCTCGAAGCGGACGGTTTGTGCCTTACGCGGGACCTCGACCACGGCCATGGTCGTATCCTGCACCCCGATTGCGACAGCTGTATGTCAACCACCGAAAGACAAATCAGTGGTCCCTGCGTGGCGGACTATAGACGCCGCACCGCGTTGCCCAACAGCACGGCGCCGATGACGCCCACGACCCCGTAGGCGATAAGCGCCGGCAGGGCGAATGCCGCGTAGCACTGCGTCGCTGTCTTAGGGACGGGCGAGGGACACGCCGGTAGCCGGAAGACGATCGAGGCAAGCACGATCACCGGGATAAGGCTCATCCCCACCAGGTAGGCCCCGGTGCGCTCGGGCATGCGCCGCACCTGGATAAGGACCAGCCCCAGCACGATCAGCGCCTCGATCAGCCCCAGCGGGCCGAGAGCTAGAGACACGAACCCGAAAATCAGCCCGAGGACAAAAAATCCAACAGCGAACCGCAGCCGCCGGCGGCGATCGCTACGCGGCGCGCTTGTGCCCGTTGCCGTTCGGCGTCATCAGAACGAGGGCAAGCATCTCGGACGGACGGGTTGCCCAGAGCCGGTGCCGGCGGAATGCCGTTCGCAGCTCGGGTGACAATCCCCAGGCGGCGAGCACCGTGCGCACTCGCGCCGCCCGGCCGGTTTGCAAGTCCACCATGCTGTCGCCGACGTAAACCGCACCTGTCCGCGACAATCCCAGTCGCCCGATGGCCGCCAGCAACGGGTCGGGCGCCGGCTTGGGCGGGGTGACATCCTCAAACCCGATCACCACCTCGAAGAAACCGCGCAGACCGGCGGCGACCAGCTCGGCTTCCACCAGCGCCCGGCGCTTGCACGAGACGACACCCAATAGCACCCCGGCCTGGCGCAGCTTGCGCACCAGCGTGGGGATGCCGCGGAACACCCGGGCGTGGCCGAGCGTCGCGTCGACCGACCGGTAGGTGGCGACCAGGTCCTCCCACATGTGCGGAGCGACCAGCTGCATTTGCTCCGGCAACGGCAACCCGCGGCTCTTCCGGAACAGCTCGCGGGCGGCTTCGTCCAGCCGGTGGGTTCGCATCACGTGGGCGAAGGCCGCCTCGATCAGGGGGTAGCTGTCGACCAGGGTCCCGTCGAAATCAAAGATCAGTCCACGCGCTGGGCGGCTCCGGGGGAACGTCTGGGGTCGAAGAAGAGAGTCGGAATCCGTCGCCATCTGTGCTCAACATCCCTGGGTAGTTTGGACGCGCTCCCCGGGGAGCTGCGCTGTCGAAAATCGACCCTTCCCAAATCAAATAATGACAGCCTTATAACGTCACCGTCTAGGTTTCCTCTCAGAACCTCCGGACCCGATGAGGGGCGGCCGAACACACGTTTGGAGACCTCGGAAAAAAACGCAACCTTGACCGCTCTGCAGTTCACGCTTACACTCGAAGTGATATGGCAGGTGTGACTTACGAACACGTTTACAAGCGGTACCCCGGGAACACGGTCATCACCGACATGAACGCGGAAATCAAGGATAAGGAGTTCGTGGTCCTGGTCGGTCCTTCAGGGTCCGGCAAGTCCACGGCCTTGCGGATGCTCGCCGGCCTGGAGGAAATCAGCGATGGCTCGGTCAAAATCGGCGACCGGGTCGTTAATGACGTCGCCCCCAAGGACCGCGATATCGCCATGGTCTTCCAGTCCTATGCGCTGTACCCACACATGACGGTCTACGACAACCTGTCGTTCGGGCTCAAATTGCGCAAGACACCGAAGAGCGAGATCGACAAGCGCGTGCGTGATGCGGCTCAGATCCTGGGCCTGGACCCGTTCCTCGACCGCAAGCCCAAGGCGCTCTCGGGTGGCCAACGACAGCGCGTCGCCCTCGGCCGGGCGATTGTCCGCCAGCCCCAGGTCTTCCTCATGGACGAGCCGCTCTCGAACCTCGATGCCAAGCTACGGGTTCAGACCCGGGTCCAGATCCTCAAGCTGCACCAGCGACTCCAGACAACCTTTATCTATGTGACCCACGACCAGGTCGAGGCGATGACGATGGGCGATCGCATCGTCGTGCTAAACAACGGGATTGTCCAGCAGTTCGACACCCCGCAGACCCTTTACGAGCACCCGGTCAACCTGTTCGTCGCCGGCTTCATCGGTAGCCCGGCGATGAATTTCCTGACGGTCAAAGTCGGTGGCGACGGCCAGTCGATGCTGACCGGCGAGGGCTTCCAGATCCCGGTCGAAGAACGAGTCCTTTCCGAGGCTGGCGCAGATCGCGGCCAGGAAGTCATCATGGGCGTGCGGCCCGAGGACATCAAGGACGTACGCTTTCCCGGTCGTGACGGCCTGCCGAAGGTCAACAGCAAGGTCGAGGTCGTCGAGAGCATGGGCAGCGAGATCTTTGTCTACCTCAACATTGGCGGCAAGACGCTGACCTCTCGGATGGATCCACGCAGTAATGATGTCCAGCCTGGGCAGGCCGTCCAGGTCGCCATCGATACGCATCACCTGCACCTCTTCGATCCAAAGACCGAGAAGGCTCTGGTCAGCCGCGGGGCGCCGGCCGCCGCGGTCCCCGCGATCGCCGAAGCGCAGCAAGTCCGCTAAGCGTTGAATCTCGGTCTGCAGGACCGGGTTGCCGCCGTCACCGGCGGCAGCCGCGGGCTGGGCTATGCGATCGCGCAAAGTCTGCTCGCCGAGGGCTGCCGGGTCGCGATTTGCGCCCGGGACCTCCAGAGCCTCAACCAGGCCGCTCACACGCTAGGTCCAGGCGTCTTCGCGCAGACCGCCGACGTAACGGTGCCCGGTCAGGTGGAAACCTTTATCAGCGCGGCGGCAGCAAAGTTCGGCGGACTGGACATCCTCGTCAATAACGCTGGTGGCGGGGGCGGTGCCGGCCTCGAAGCCCCGGACCGCGAGTTCAGCCAGGTCCTCGAGCTCAACGTGCTCGCCGGTCTGCGCGCCGCCCGCGCGGCCGTCCCGCTGATGCGCCGGCGCGGACACGGCCGAATCATTTTTATCGCGTCGGTGTACGGCCGGGAGAGCGGCGGGCGCGCCGGCTACAACCTCGCGAAGGCCGCCGAAATCAGCCTCGCAAAGTCCCTCTCCCGCGAACTGGCGGCGGATAACATCCTCGTCAACAGCGTGGCGCCGGGGTCGATCATGTTTCCGGGCGGGTCCTGGGAGCGCCGGCAGCAAGCCGACCCCGAGGGCATCGCTGCCTTCGTCAAGTCCGACATGCCTCTCGGCCGCTTCGGCCGGCCGGAGGAAGTCGCCGCCGTCGTGACCTTTCTTGCCTCCGCCCGGGCCAGCCTGGTGACCGGCGCCAGCTGGACGGTCGACGGCGGCCAATCCCGCAGCAATATCTAAAGGCCGGCGGAGGGGAAATCCGCCGGCCCTCGGGTCCCTTTCCCTCCCCCGCTCGCTGGGGAGGGTCAGGGAGGGCGTCTACGCCTTGCGGGGTCGCAGGATCCAGGCCGCCGCGCCGATAACCAGCCCGAGGACCAGCAACGTCGTCGCCGTCCCCATCGGAGCCGTCGGGGCGTCGAGCGGCCGCGCCGCCGCCGCCGTGCCATCGACGATCGCCATCGGCTTGGTGCCGAAGGGCGCGACCTTGACGACGCCCATCGGCGTGACACTCAGGTCGTACGTCACTTTGTCGTCGGGCGCATTGAGCGTCAGGTAGGTCAGCCAGCTGTCGCGGCGCACCCAGCCCATGTTCTTGTCGGTCGACAGGTCCTTGTAGAGACCGTCGGTCATCTTTTCCTGGAACTCGAGGCTGAAGCCCTCGGCGCCCTGCACCTTGGTGCCCACCCCGGAGGCGCCGATCAGCGCCCGCCACTCGCTGGTGTTGACCGGTTTGTCAGACAGGAGATAGAGATCCGCCTGCACCTGCTGCCCAGCCGCCAGGACTTCGAAGGGAACCCACGGATGCGGGATCTTCATCGTGATCAGGACCGGCGCGCCGTCGCCGAACAGCAGCCGTTGCTGCTGCGCCCGGCCGGCGTTGTACTTCGCCGCCATGAAGATCGGGCTCCCCTTCGCGTACTGCAGGACGTGGGCACGCGTCTCGGCGTCGACGGCAAAGCCGTTTTCGCTCGCCCAGTCCAGTACGGCCTGACCGCTGCCGCGCAGCACCGTGATGTCGAGTGCCCGAACCTGGACCTGTTGCAGCACCTCAGCCGAAGTGGCCTGAGCGCGGCCCACCGCAAAATCAAGCGCGAGGATCGGTGGCTGCGGATGCGTCTCGCGGACGAGCCGCTGCAGCGTCCAGCCTCCCCCCTCTTCGACTTTCAGCGGAATGGCCGGCAGGGGCACGATCCAGCCGAAGCTGGACGCCTCGCCGCTGTAGCTGAAGCTGGTCATGTAGCGCTCGACACCGTCGTGCCACGCGACCAGGGTGGTCGCCCGCTCGAGCCGGATCGCGCCATTGGGGGCGATCAGGCCGCCGCAGGCAGCCGCCGGGAGCGCCTGCGTCAGAAACAGCGCCAGGGTCGCCGCCGCCGCGGGAACGAGCTTCTTGACCATTGGGAACCTCCTGTTCCGTCGTAGACGTCAGTACTCAGACGCCGACGGCACAGGAAAGTTCCCAGGCGTTAGTTAATGCGCGGCGGCTCCCGTTCGCTCGAAGGCGTTGACCGGCTTCATGATCTGGACTTTGACCGGCGCCGCTTCCTTGGCAAACGTCTCTCCATCCGAGGCCACCCCTACGACGAATCCGTAGTGGTTGGGGACCGCCAGCTGGGGCTTGATTTTCCTGACCACGCCGGCCGCCTCGGTGGCGTTCATCACGTAAGGGTCGCCGCCAACGCAGATCAGGGCAACGTCGGTCTTGACCCTTTCGATATCCGGATTCGGATCGCCGTCACCCGAGAACCAGTAGCGATGCCCATCGAGGCTCAGGATGTAGCCCACCCAGTTGTTGCTCTTCGGGTGGGCCTGAAGCCGCTGCGGCGCCGTGTTGTACGCGGGCACCGTCTCGAATTTGATGCCTGCCACATCGAGGGACTCACCCGGCTTGATCGCTTTGACGTTCCCGCCGAGCTTCTCGGCCACGTCCCTTGGTGCCACGAACTGGGTCGTGCCCTTGCGAATCTTTGCGATGTCTTCGGGCTCGAAATGATCGGCGTGGGCGTGGGTGATGAAGACCACGTCCGCGGGCTCCTCCTTGTCTCTCAGGCCCCAGGGGTCGATGTACACCGTGACCCCATCGCCCTTCCACTTATAGGCTGACTGCTTGTACCAGGTGAACTTCTCGAGCATGAGATGCCTCCTTATGGAGCTGCGGACGCCTGCCGGATTTAGGTTACCGCGTCAGGCGCCGAAGACCTGGACGACCAGCTGGCGATCGCGCGGCCGGTCGAGCTCGAGCAGGAAGATGCGCTGCCAGCGGCCGAGATCCAGCCGTCCATCGCCCACCGGGATATTCTCGCTGGCGCCGATGAGCAAATGCTGGCAGTGAGCGTGGCCGTTGGCGCACTCGCTGGGGTCCATCTCCCCGGTGCGGCGGCTGAGGTCGTTGTGCTGGTACAGGCCGGCGGCGGCCGACAGCCGCTCGAGCATGGCGCCCATGTCCTGCAGCAGCAACGGCTCATTCTCGTTGAGCACGACGGCCGCCGTGGTGTGCTTCGAGAAGACCGAGGCCCAGCCCTGCGTGACCTTGGACCGGCGTAACACGGCCGCGACCTGGTCGGTCACGTCGATGAACTCCCGGGCCGCCTGGGTGCGAATGTCGAGGGTCTCCGCCCAGAAGGTCAGCCCGCCGACTCGGCGCACGCGGGCGCCGGCGTGCTCATCCGGATCGTCGAGCAGGCGAAAAGCAGGATTGGTTCCGGTTGCCACAGCGCAGCTCCTTCGGACCGGCATACGCGTACCGGCTCACTCGCTCAATTCGAATGCTGCGCCCAGAACCTTACGCCGGCCGTTACAAACGGCCTAGCTCGTTACCGCCTCGTTGCGCGAACCTTGTCGAAGCAGTCGCTGCAATACACGGGCCGGCCCATGGTCGGGGTGAAAGGAACCTGGGCGGGCTTGCCGCATTCGGCGCAGATCACTTCATGGAGTTCCTTGGCGCGCCCGGTGCCCCGAACGTTGCGATTGATCGACCGGCAGTCGGGACAGCGAGACGGCTCGTGCTGGAATCCTTTGGCGGCGTAGAACTGTTGCTCCCCAACGGTAAAAATGTAGTTGAGCCCGCAATCACGGCACGTCAAAGTCTTGTCACTGAAGCTCACGGCGGATCTCCTTTCTTTTGTCTTTGGATCTCAGAGACTTCGCCGGAGTGATCCGTTGAGCCTTCGACCCATTCCCCGGGCGCGATTATAGCAACGTTTGGCGATGACCAAAAGGGGTTTCCCGGATATCCTGCAAACGTGTGAGCAAACGGCTCTTTCTGGTCGAGGACGACCTCTTCTTCAGCCAACGCGTCCGGGCGGCCGCCGCCCGTCTGGGGGTCCCGGTCGAGGGCCTGAGCCCGGCCGCTGCCCGATCCCGGGCCTGGCAGCCGGCCGAGGTCGTCGTGCTGCAGGCTACCCTGCGGCCGGACCGGCAGCTAGACCTGGTCGGCGAACTGGCGGGGCGCCAGCCGGCCCCCGTCGTCGTCGCCGTCACCGGCCACCTGGAGACGGCGTTGCGTCAGCGGCTCAAGGCCGCCGGCGCGGTGCTGGCGGCCCACTCCGCGATGGACCGCGTCCTTGCCCGGGCACTCGCCCTCAGTGATGGTGGTGCTGATGTGCCGCCGGATCGTCGGGCGTAGTCGCCGGCTGCTCCATCATCCGCAGCATCTCGAGGCCGCCGGTCCGGAGGAAGCGCCAACCCAGCACTGCCAGAATCAGCAGAAAGATCGCATTCAACACGCTCGTGTAATTGAGCTTCGGAGCCGCGACGATCGCGGTCACCGGATGGTGCGCGGGGACGAACCCAAGCCCCTGGAAGAGCAGACCGATGCCGAGACCCGCCAATGCCATGGCGGCGTAGGAAACCACCAGAAGATACAACGCCATCCGCCCGCCGTAGTACTTCCGGTAGATATCGAGAATGGGAATGATCAGCAGGTCGGCAAAGACAAAGGCGATCACGCCCCCAAAACTGATCCCGCCGTTCCACAGCACCGCGGCTAGCGGGACATTCCCGACTGAACAGACGAAGCTCAACAGTGAGATCACCGGCCCGACCAAAGGACCCCAGACCTGCGACAGCACCGGATGGCTGGTCAGGAAAAAACTCTGCCAGAACGATGTCGGCACCCAGGCCGCCAGCGCGCCGGCAATCAGGAGCCCCAAGCCAATGTCGGTCCAGACGGACGTGACGTCTCCCCAAAAGTTGTGGGCGATCGCGGTCAGCCCCCGGCCGGAGAACAGCCGCTTCAGAAACGGCCCTTCGGTGATCGACATGTCCATCTCGGCATGCCCCTGCATCCGTCCCCGCCGGCCTCGCTCGGCCTGTCGTCGCGCCTCCTCGATCATCCCGGGCTTGAGGGTCCAGCGAAACAGTAGCGCCAAGATCACGATCATCAGCACGCCGCCCGCGAACTCGGCCCCCACAAAGGACCAGCCGAGCAGAATCAGCAGGATCAATCCCAACTCGAAGACCAGGTTGGTCGACGCGAATTCGAAGACGATGGCGGCGGGAAAGCTCGCCCCTTTGCGGAACAAGGAGCGAGCGATCGCGACCGCGGCGTAGGAACACGATGACGAGGCCGCTCCGAACAGCGTGGCCAGCGCAAGGCTGCGCGGTGAATCCGAGCCCAGCGCTCTTTCCACGGTCCGGCGGGAGACCAGGGTCTGGACGATGGCCGACAGCAAGAATCCCAGCGCCAGCGGCCAGAAGACCTCCCACAACATGTCGAAGGCCGTGCTCAGAGCCTGCAGAATGGCCTGGATCACAACCCAAGCGTACCGTTCATCTCCCTCCCCCGCGTGCGGGGGAGGGTCGGGGTGGGGGCTGTCTTACTGTCGCAGAGCGTGCGACCAGCGCTCTTCGATGTGCTGGCTCTGGTAGATCAGGATGGCGCCCGCCCAGGTGACGATGAAGGCGCCGACGATGACAAAGCCCATCACGCCGAGGTCCATCCCGCGGATCGCATCCCACGCACCACCCTGGAGGTCCAGCTGCTGGACGAGAAGCTGGCTCAGCTCGAACAGCCCAACGAAAAGCGCCACGAAGACCGACAGCGCCGTGATCGTCAGGTTATAGAAGACCTTCCGGACGGGGTTCGAGAAGGCCCACGAGTACGCGTGCGACATGAACGCGCCATCGGCTGTGTCCATCAGCGACATGCCGGCAGCGAAAATCAGCGGCAGGGAGATCAAGGCGTATAGCGGGATGTGCTGGGCCGCTGCGCCGGCGGAGATGGCCAGAAACGAGATCTCGGATGCCGTATCGAAGCCGAGCCCGAAGAGGAAACCGACCAGATACATCTGCCAGCTGTGCGTGATCAACTTGAACAGGCGGCCGAAGATTCGGGTCAACAGGCCCCCGGCCACCAGCTCGTGCTCCAGCCCCTGCCGGTCGTACGCGCCGGCCTTCATTCGACGGAATAAGCGCACGATGTCGAGCAGGATGATGAGGTTCAGGATTCCGATCAGCAGCAGGAAGACCCCGGATACTCCAGTCCCAATCAGCGCGCCGATGTTCTTCACCTGCCCATTGCCGCTGACGACGTTGGTGACCACGAACTGGGTGGCGATGCCGAGCAGCAGCGCGATCAGGAACACGACGCTCGAGTGGCCCAGCGAGAAGAAGAACCCGACCCCGAGCGGCTTCTTCCCTTCCTGCAGCAGCTTACGGGTGGTGTTGTCGATCGCCGAGATGTGGTCGGCATCGAAGGCATGCCGTAAGCCGAACGCGTAGGCGAGCCCGCCCAGGCCCAGCATGACGGGAAACCGCGGCGCAACCAGGAGCAGCATCATCCCCCATCCCAGCAGGTGAAGCAGGGCAACACTGCCGAAGAGGCCGGTTAGCCGCAGGGAGACCGAGCTCATTGGGGTCGTCCGCCAGCTTCGAAAAACCGCGCGCGCTGTCGCCATTCGAGCACCCAATATATCTTATTGCGAACCGTTCGCAATAGCGAACCTGTTACGCCTGGGTCACGGTGAGCAGCCTCAGTCCAACCTGATACGCGTAGTTCCTTGCGTCAGCTGCCGCTGACGTGCAGCAGGCGACCGATACCGTAGCCTGCCGCGGCCGAGACCATTCCGATCACCAGCATCTGCAGGCCGCTGATCCGCCAATCGCCCACCAGCGTCAGGGCCTTGTAGGCGCCGACGGCGAACAGCACTGCCGCGCACAGTGGAATCGCCATGATGGTGGCAGCGGTGACCGAGATCCCAAAAAGCGGCACGAACAGGAACGGGACGAGGGGAATAAGCGAGCCGATCAGGGTTGAGAAGCCGGTGATGAAGGCGCGGCGCACCGCACCCTGCCCGCTGACCGGCGCGAGGTGAAGCTCATCGCGCATCATGACGTCCACCCAAACTTTCTTGTCGCTGGTGATCTCTTTGACCACGCGCTCGAGCACCTCGCCGTGCAGGCCCTTGTCGCGGAAGATCTGGCGCACCTCCTCGATCTCGACGTCGGGGACCTCCTCGACCTCTTGGCGCTCTTTGGCGAGCATGGCCAGGTAATAGTCCCGCTCAGCCAGGACCGAGGTGTACATCACGCCTCCCATGGCGATCGACTCCGAGAAGGTGGCGGCCAGCGCCGCCGCCAGGATGATCCGAAGCTGCGCGGTCGCGGCGGCCACGCCCAGTACCAGGCCGAGCACATTGACGAGGCCGTCCTGGCCACCGAGGATGATGTCACGAAGCTGCCGGCCGATCCCGCCCCGGTTGACATCGGGGTCGTGCAGAGGTTGCGCGTGCTGCGTGGGCTCCGGCTCAGCCATCGGCCCCTATCTTCGCAGTTGCGCGGCTAGCCGGTCCGGGACGCCTTTGCCTGGCAGCGGGCGCAGCGGCCGTGCACGACGAGGTCGGCGTTGCTCACCATGAATTCATGCTCCTCAGAGATGTGATGCA
>Ga0209471_1001264_pt1 | contig 15279 bp, 12 predicted proteins | sample GraSoiAngelo_128_FD_185885 | JGI IMG/M metagenome (GOLD analysis project Ga0209471, IMG submission 185885) | Grasslands soil microbial communities from the Angelo Coastal Reserve, California, USA - 14_0927_12_20cm (SPAdes) (version 2) | ecosystem: Environmental > Terrestrial > Soil > Grasslands ...
CCAACACGAGCACCGAGCCCGGTCCAGCCATTTCAACCGGTTGCAAAGTTATCGCATCGACAACCTCAACATAATCGATCCGAGCCAGCGGCACTTCACCGATTACCTGCCGCGCACGAGCGACGACGGCTCCGGCGGATTTTTTACTGGCATTCGCAGCAGCACATAGCGCTTTGTATAAAGCTGCTGCCTGCTTTCGTTCTTCCAAATTCAAATATTGATTGCGCGAACTGTATGCCAGCCCGTCGTCCTCCCGCATCGTAGGCACGGCAATGATCTCGATCTTGAAATTAAGATCGTGCACCATGCGACGAACGATGGCCAGTTGCTGAAAATCTTTCTCGCCAAACAATGCCGCGTTCGGCGCAAGAATATTGAACAACTTCGCCACAACCGTGCAAACCCCGCGAAAATGTCCGGGGCGCGACTTGCCCTCGAGCGACTTCGAAAGAGAGGATTCTTCAACGAACACCGAACGGTCGCCTGCATACATTTCCGCTGCGCTAGGCCGGAACAGAAAATCGACACCAGCGTTTCGACAAAATTCTTCATCAACTTTTTCCGGGCGCGGGTAGAACTCGTAATCGCTTCCTGGTTCAAACTGAAGCGGATTTACAAAGATGCTCACCGCTACTTCGCCGTCGCGGCCAGCATGTTCACGTGCCACTCGAATCAACTCGGCATGCGCCTTGTGCAACGCTCCCATGGTGGGCACCAGCACCCGTGCCTTTGAGCGTACCAGCGATTGCGCTTCAGCAACCGTAGTCAAAATTTTCATGTAAACTCCGCCAATTACTCTTTCACGTTTGCTTTTCCAGCCAAATGGCCTGCCGCGCGAATCGAAATTTCTTGTGACCAAAGTGTTTCCAGCCGGCACACAGGGCGAGATCGCGCATTTCTGAAATCGAAAATGCGCGAACGGCAGAGAGTCGGGCGTCGTGGCGCGTCATCGGTTCGCGAAAAATCAGCGCGGTCAAAAGATAGACGCCGGCTTGGAGCAGAAATCCGCGGCGCAAATCCGACACCAGAACAAATCTTCGGGATAACTCGCGACACCGCCGCAACACAGTTACGGCGTCTTCATCGCTGAAATGATGAAGCGCAAGCGTGCAAAGCACGATGTCGTAGGCTTCGCCGGAATTCCATTCGAGGATATTTGCTTCGCGGTAGAAAATTTCCGGGTAGTCCGAGCTCAAATTGTTGGCGATTTCCAGTGTTGCAGGCTGTCGATCTAAGGCGTCGATCTCGACCTGCGCACCAACGTCCCGAGCGCAATCGGCAATCAATCGCGGGATATCACCGGAACCAGTAGCAAGATCGACGATGCGGGCGTGTGTATCAGGCCTGATCCAGCGGCGTATAAGGCCCAAAATAAGACGATAGCTGCCGAACCAGCGATTGAGTTGCCGAATACGTTCGAGGTCGCGCTCTAACTCGGCCGAAACTGGTTGCGGCCGATCCATCATTTCCGAGACGGCTGGATCGAAGCTCCGCTTCATGAGAGGTAGGGGAGGTTCACCTGAACCGCCCTCACGAGCGTTTGAGGTCAATCGCCCCTACCTAGAAACCTCTGCCACGATTCAGGCAACTCTGCACTCTCGACTTCGCTCGCGATGCGCCCCTCGAATTCCGGATGAAAAACGGTGCTTGTACCGTAAACCATGATCACATCTTCTGTGCCTTCAGCACGAATAGCGTGGGCCACGCCCGGAGGAACGACGATTCCGACGTTATTGTCGCTCCGATGGTTATCGCCATCGACAAAGAAACGCATCACCCGCTTGGGAAAGCCCGCGCGGATGTCGCACAAAATTATCTCAACGCGACCCTGCAAGAAAAACATTACGTCCCATTGCTCATCAGCGTAACGGCGCAGCGAATAATTCTCCGGTTCGTCTACGAACAAACGGCGCAACCACTCTGCCGCGAGCTTGTTTTCTGGAACGCTGGGCGGATGCACGTGGAAACCTTTTGCCGCGTTTGCGAACATCCGCGCAGCCGACCATTGCTTCGGCCAGAAGCCAATCTGCGCGAGAATCCCTTCGTCGCGCCGCACAAATTCGCCAAAGAAGCCCCGGTGCCGCTGCGCGTGAACCTTTCGTGGGAAAATTTCCACGCCTGGGATCCAGGCTTCCTTGATGTCACGCTGGTTCCGGTCCGCGGTCACAAGTTCAACGGCGTCCAGGCCTCGTCGCGAAAGCTCCTGTGCGAAAGATGCGCTCCGATAATCACGGGCCTTGAATGCATCTTGAGCGCCGGCGTCGATGCCTTGCCAAAGATTTTTTTCGTGCTTGCTCATTCTTAGTCCAGTTAGCAGCGCACATTATATTGGTTGAAGCAAGCCGCAGGCAAATCTACCCTGCCGCGCCACACTGCGATACCGGCGGTTCCGCAATGCTCGATTTTGTCGTTTATCTTCTTTATCGCGCGGGGTCGGCCATTGCGGCCGCGCTGCCTTTGCGGTTGCTCTTTGCTACTGGGCAAATCCTCGGCTCTTGCGCGTGGCTCGTTTCAGGGAAATATCGGCGCCTGGCAGAACGCAACGTTGGGATTGCGTTTGGCGACGAAAAGTCGCCGCGGGAATTGCGCCGTCTTGTGCACCGTCATTTTCGGCGCCTGGGCGCAAATCTCTTATGCAGCGTCAAACTCACTCAAATGTCGCCGAAGCAAATTCTGCAGCGGGTCACGGTCGAAAACATCGAGTCGATGGACAGTCGGTTTCGCGCCGGGATTCCGGTCGTACTGGTGTTAAGTCATCTCGGAATTTGGGAATTATTTGCCCAGTTGATGCCCAAGTTCGTTGGCTACGTACGGAACGCCAGCGTTTATCAAAGACTCGGCAATCGCTTTATCGACGCGCATGTACGGCGCACCCGCAGTCAGACGGGATTGGAACTCTTTGATCGCAAAGACGGTTTCCAACCCGTGATCGACCTGCTTCGTTCCGGAGGCGGCGTGGGTGTTTTGTCCGATCAACACGCTGGCGATCATGGGATCTGGACGCCGTTCTTCGGGAGACTGGCGTCCACTTCGCCTCTGGCTGGTTTACTCGCGAAGCGCACTCGAGCGGCGGTTATCGCCGCCGCTGTGTACACAACAGGTCCAGCGCGCTGGCGCATGGTGTTCACCGAGCGCTTTGACCAGCCAGGCGCTTCCATTGCAGACCTCACGTCAAAGATAAATAAGGTTATTGAGCAACAGATTCGCGTTGCACCGGACGATTGGTTTTGGGTGCATAATCGGTGGAAAACGCCGCAGCCCAATTTTCTTCTCGCGCGATATAAACGCGGCGTCTATCTGCCGCCGGGAGTTTCAGCTCACGAACTAAAGCCATTTCGAATTCTCGTTCGTTCAAGCAACTGGCTGGGTGACGCAGTGATGAGCGTGCCCGCACTCCGCGCGATCAAGGATGGGCGTCCCGACGCTCAGGTAACAATCGCCACGCCATCCAACATAGCGCCGATATGGAAGCTCGTTCCCGGAGTAGATGCGATTATTCCCTTGCCAAACGGTTCGCTGCTTTCGGCTGTTGGGTTGCTCCGGCGACGATCGCACTTTGATGCCGTGATCCTTTTCCCAAATTCGTTGCGTGTCGCCCTTGAATCCTGGCTAAGCGGAATTCCGCGCACCGTTGGTTATCACGGGCATTGGAGGAGATGGCTACTGAATCAAACCGTGCCCGAGCCGCGAACATCAGTTCCGCCGGAACATCATTCACTCCGCTTCGTTCGGATCGCGCGCGAATGCGGAGCGGAAACATCCGCCGTCCAACATCGAACATCCAACATCCAAATTACGGTCGCCGATCAATCGCTCAAAATCGGCCTTTGTCCAGGTGCAGAGTACGGCCCGGCCAAACGATGGCTCCCGGAGCGATTCGCCGAGCTGGCCACAAAGATTAGCGGACAAACATCAGCGCAATGGATTTTGTTCGGAACGAAGAACGATGCGACGATAGGCGATCAGATCGCGGCTGCAATCGGCGATCATTGCGTAAATCGGATCGGCCAGACTACGCTGGATGAACTTATCAACGAATTGCGGGAATGCCGTTTACTGCTTACCAACGATACCGGCACGATGCATCTTGCCGCATTGCTGGGCGTGCCGGTAGTCGCCATTTTTGGTTCCACCGAGCCGCGTCTGACTGGGCCACTCGGCAACGGTCACGTCGTCCTGCGACATCACGTCGAATGCAGCCCCTGTTTTCTCCGCAAATGCCCAATCGATTTTCGCTGCATGAAAGAAGTTAGCACTCAGGAAGTGGTGGATGCACTGCTGTCGATTCTGGCCAAGCAAGTTTGAGATTTCAAATTTCAGATTCCAATCTCACACTCGCGACCATGCCTACGAAGTCACCCCGAATCGTCCTTTTGCGTCTTACAAAGCAACAGCGTACGAAGTTGCAATCTCAAATGAAATTTGAAAGCCTACCATGGCCCCGTTGCAAATCCGCACAGAAGTGCAGGTGATGTTTTTCGACACCGATTGCGGAGGCGTCGTCTCTAATATCGCTTATCTGCGTTTCATCGAGATCGCGCGCACACGTCTCGTCGAGGAACTCGGTCTCGTCCTCACAGAAATGGCAGAAAAGCAAACATATCCTGTCGTGGTGCGCACCGAGATTGATTATCGCCGCGCAGCCAAACTCGGAGACCGGCTGGTGATTGAGGGCTGGCTCGATCAGATGGAACGCGCGCGGTTCTGGTGCGCATTTCGGATTACACGACCAGATGACAAAACGTTGATTGCCCAATGCCGTCAGATGCTTGCACTGATCGAGATGCCGACGGGTAAAGTGCTGCGCTTGCCGGAACATTGGCAAGAACATCGGAAAAAGCACTCGACCGATTACGCCACAGACGAATGCCGGATCAGAATTGCTGGGGAGAAATCTGTTCAATGACCGCAGGCGTCCGCAGCCTAAGCCTGGAAGAAACTCTGCTCGAGCCGCCGGCGCTGCCTCCGCCGCCCACGCGTCACGCGCTGTTTGCGATTCTAATTGCGTCAGCGGCGCTGTTACACGTGGCGACGATCGGGACGGGCGACCTGTACAGCCAGACCGAGGGACAGTATGCAGGAGCGGCCCGGGAGATGGCTGAGACCCATCAATGGCTCCTGCCAACGAATGACGGTGTCCCGCGCCTGCAAAAACCGCCGTTGCTCTACTGGCTCATTATTGTCTCGTTTAAGCTCTTCGGCATAAACGTTGCAGCTGCGCGGCTCCCGGGTGCGCTGGCGGTGGTCGCTTCGGTTGCCCTGATTTTTTTGATTGGAGAAAAGCTCACGGACTACTGGCGCGGTTTCATTGCCGGTCTGATTTATCTCAGCTGCTGCGGCACATTTTTGCTCGCCCGCATCGTCATGCCCGAACCGCTCGTCAGCGCGTTCCTCGCGGGCGCGATTTTCTGCGGGTTGCGTGGTTATCAGCGCCGGCGTCACCGGCGGGCTTGGTTCGCTGCCTTTTGGATTTGCTCGGCCTTTGCTTGCCTCACCAAAGGTTTACTCGGCCTTGTTTATCCGGCGGCAGTTTTTCTTTTGCTGTCGATATTTTATCGCGAAGCGCGACTGCGATATCGCGCGCTTTTGCGATGGGAATATCTGGCGATCTTTCTTTTAATCGTTGCCCCCTGGCATATTTGGGCGGAACTGCATTTTCCGGGTTATTTTCCTCATTTACTCAGCTCGGAATGGTTAGGTCATCTACGCGGGCTTTCCGACGAAACACATGATTACCTGGGCGTGCCTGCCTATCAATTTGTGCTCATGCATTTGGCCTGGTGGTTTCCGTGGTCGATCGCGCTGCTCCCCGGAGTGATGTTCGCCTGGCGCCGCGTGATGCGGCCGCCTGAGATCAATTTCGCCGAGGCATTGCCGCTTTGCTGGATGGGCGTCGTTTTTGTCCCGCTGCTCTTTCTCGGGCAACGGCAGGATTATTATTCGATGAGTATGTGGAGCGCGTTTGCGCTCTGGGCGGCCGTCGTATGGGACCGGATCCCACAGAGGTGGCGCGCCGCGGGAGCAATCGCCGTGGGTCTCGCTGGCATGATCAGCGTCATGGCGACATTCTTCCTTGGCGGTGCCGCCCGCTCTTTGAACGGAAACTGGGGGACGATGGACACGCGCTGGACCGCCTGGAAGGCATTACACGATATGCCCATGTCAGCTTGGCTGGCACTACGACCACTGGTGGCGATGACCGGTAGCTCGCTCGTGCTTTTCTCGCTGGTAGCACTTTACTTTATTTTCAAACGGCGCGCGAAACTCGCGGCCATCGCCCTGGCTGCGTCGATGGTTCCAATTGGGCTCAGCATGATGGAAGGTGTCGCACGAACCACGCCCTATTTTTCACTCGCCGATGTAGCCCGATTTCTAAATACGCGCCTCGACGCAGCCGGCGATACGATTTTTGAAGGGCCGCTGGATGAGAGCAGTAGCCTAATTTTTTATCTGAACCGGAAGTTCTTTCTTGTTAATCAAAACCGCCAGAGAGCGGCCCCGATTGGCAGGGCTTCTATGGATATTTTCCTGAATGAAGAGGCGGTCTTGACTAGATGGGGTCAACCGGATGCGGTCTATCTCATCGTGGAGCAAAGCCGGGCGGATTACTGGAAACAGCTATTGACTAGCCGCTTTCACATTTATCACCAGGTCACTACGTCGGGAACGTACGTGGTACTTGGTAACCAGCTCTGAAAGTTACAATGTAAGAACAGCTGTCTGGCGTTTGAAAAATTTGGCGCAGGCGCTAGTTTTGCCGCTTCAACTGTTCAACGTATTTATGTCGCAACATCGCAGTTTAAAAGGGGCGAGCACGATCGCTGCCAGGCGCAATGTGCTGAAACGCTTCGAGCGCGTCGAGATTCTAAAGAAGCGGGGTCAATGGAAGAAAGACAGTAAAGTCATCGGCCTGCCGAAAACGAAACCAGATGTGTGATCGGGAAGCTGTTAGTTGAGAGTTGATGGTTGAGAGAAAAACGGCAGAGAGCAAAACTCTCAACTTCTTCCCTGCGTGCGCCTCAACCGTTTTCTCGCAGCCGCTGGCGTCGGATCGCGCCGGCATTGTGATGAGTTGATCGCGGCGAGTCGCGTCACCATCAACGGTAAAGTCTGCACAAACTTCAGCGCACAGCCCAGCGCGCATGACCACGTCAAGGTCGATGGCAAACTAGTTCGCGTCGCTCCAGCGCTTACCATCATGCTGCATAAACCCGCCGGATTTGTTTCGACCCGAAAAGATGAGCAGGCGCGCGACACTGTGTTTGATCTGCTTCCACAAAAATTTTCCCGGCTCTTCAACATCGGGCGTCTGGACGCGCAAACTGAGGGTCTGCTTCTTCTCACAAATGACGGCGAACTCGCGCAGCGCCTTACCCATCCGCGTTATAAGACCGACAAGGAATATGAGGTGACGCTGGATCGGGCGTGGGACCCCGCGCTCGCGCCGAAATTGCTGCGAGGAATTTTTCTCGATGGCCAGCGAGCCAAAATCGCGCGTTTTCATTCGGTCTCGCCCACGCGTTTGCGCGTTGTGTTGCAGCAGGGAATAAATCGGCAGATTCGTCGCATGTTTGAAGCCGTTGGCTACCGCGTCAAACATCTTCTCCGCCTCCGAATCGGAAATCTTCGGCTGGGCGATTTGCCCCAGGGGCATTGGCGCGTGCTGACAGGACGCGATCTGACGGCACTAGCAAAAACAGACAACTCGCCCCTTGCCCACGATGAAGCTCCATGATTGTAGCACGCTGATCACGGGCGCTTCTTCCGGCATCGGCCGCGAATTTGCGCGACAACTTGCCAACCGTGCGCGCTCAATTGTTCTCCTCGCACGACGAAGCGAACGTTTAGCCGATTTACGCGACGAATTGTTGAACCGAAATCCAAACCTGGACGTCCACGTTCGCGTTGTCGATCTTGCCGACAAAGCGCAGATCGAATTGCTGATCGATTCGCTGGCGCGTGATAAGATCGATGTCGATCTTTTGATCAATAATGCCGGGCTCGGCGATAGCGGGCCGTTTGCCACGAGCGATCCAATGCGAAATGAGCAAATGGCACTTGTAAACGTGGTCGCGCTCACGTCGCTGACTCGCCATCTGCTTCCGCAAATGATCGCGAACCGCCGGGGTGGAATTCTCAATGTCAGTTCGTCGGCTGGTTTTCTTCCGATCCCTGGTGACGCCGTTTACGCCGCTACCAAGGCTTACGTCACAAGCTTCTCTGAAGCGCTTCGGGCTGAACTCCGAGGTACAGGCGTAAGCGTATGCGCTGTGTGCCCCGGTCCCGTGCGCACGGAATTTCAAGAAGTCGCCAGCCGTCCCGCCCGGAACGCCAAGCCCGGCCCAGGCCCTAACTTTCTCCAAGTTCGGGTCGAACAAGTCGTGCGCCAGGCGCTGGCAGCGCTGGAAGCAGATCGGCCCCTCGTGATTCCTGGAGTTGCAATGAAGCTTGCAATGCTCCTGACCCGACTGATGCCGATGCCAGTCGTGCGCTTGATATTACGGCTCTCCCCCGGGCGAAGCTGAGCTGCGCGGCTTAGTTTGAAATCCTTCCACTTCGCCGTAGAAACCGCGGCAACGTAACCGCCGTTTCGAAAGTTCTTTACAGGCTACGTACCTGCTACAGTTTTAGGACGATTTATATTTGACCGAGCAGCCGTACGGCTTTGTCTGTGGCGTCGCGACCGGTTTGCCTGCCAGGGACTCATCCAACGCCGCCTTAACATAGTTCGTAGAGCTGGGAATATCCGCCGGATTCGGCGTCGCTTTGCTGTCGATTGCTCCTTCGTAGGCGATTTTTCCCTCTGGATTGATTATCACCATGTTGGGCGTGTTCTTGGCACCATAAGCGCGCCCCGCTTTGCCGTCGGAATCGAGTAGTAATGCGGTCTGATGCGTCTTCCAGGATGCAGTGATCTTGTGCGCCTGTTCAGGCGTTATGTTGCCCTCGGTGCCGGGCGCATTGGAATCGATCGTGAGCCAGACAACGCCTTTGCCCGTATATTCATCCTGCAACTTTTGCATGTTGCCGCCGCCGTAATGCTTCTTCACGAACGGACATTCCGGATTAAACCATTCAAGCACGACATACTTACCCTTGTATTGCGAAAGCGAGTGCGTCGTGCCTTTCGCGTCGGAAAGCGAAAAATCCGGCGCAGCGCTGCCTACCGGAGGCGGATCGAAGGCAAAGACTGTGGTGGCGATCAATGATGTGGCAATGGTCAAGATTAATTTCATGTTCATGGATTGATTAGAAAGCGTAGTTGTTAAGATCGTTCAAGATTCGCGTGTGTGGTACAACGGCAATGAACTGCAGAAACTTCAAGCAGACGCAGCTCCATTCCCGTCGAATTTCTCGGCCAGATTGCGAAGGCCGGCGAGAAAATTCCGATTCATTAAATCGACGAGCTGCGCCTCGTATTTCGGGTCGATATCAAATCTCGAAGACCATTCCACATAGGAACGGTCGCCATCGGTAATCGGCAATACACGAAGCGTGGTCTGGTGGTTGCGCACCGGAACTGGCGAGCTGACGAACGTATACGAGTAGGAGCGTTCTGCGTCTGAAAGCGCGATCAGAACTTCGCGAAATACCTCTCCATCCGTCTGGGTTAAAAGGCGGATACATCCAACGCGGGTTGGGTCGCCGCCATCTTTAATCGGATTTGATTTCACAAACGGCAGCCACTCAGCAACGGCATCAAATCGCCGGATGACCGCCTACACCTTTTCCGCCGGCGCATCCACGACGCTGCTCACAAAAATCCGAGGCATTCCAGTAACCTTATTGCGAAGCGACGCTGCGCGCGCTGGTTTCGAGTTTCTCCAGGACCATGCTTTTGGTCAGCAGTTCCGGAAAGACGATTGGCTCTTCGTTTTTCCCGGGATAGAGCACATAGAGAGGCACGCCGGGGCGGCCAAAGTGCTGCAATAATTTCGTGATCGCCGGATCGCCGTTGGTCCAATCAGCTTTCAATTTCACGATGCCGTGACGCTGAAATGCCTGCCGCACCTCGGCGCTCTCAAGCACACTGGCTTCGTTGAATTTGCACGTGAGACACCATGCCGCCGTGAAATCCATAAAAACAAAACGGCCCTGCTCCAGTTCCGCTTGCAACCGTTCCGGCGTGAACGCCTGCCAATCGCCTCGGAGTCTTGAGTCAGCGGAAGCAATATTCGCAGAGTGAAATTTGTTCCCGATGAAATAAATGCCGCTCGCGAACACGAGCACGAGCATCAGCACTAACACGACGCTTCGCTTGGCAACGGATGCCGTTGGCAGAACGAACGCGCCTTTCATCCAGCATGCGACACTGATTATCAGCAGGAAACAGCTCGCCCAGATCGCCCCTTCCAGACCGCGCTGGGCGCCGAGCACGTAAAGAAGAAAAAGCAGCGTCGCCAGGAGCAGAAAGCCCATGAACTGCTTCACATGCAGCATCCACGGCCCGGGTTTCGGGAGAAATCGCAGCCAAGCAGGTTGAGCGCTCAGGAGCAAATACGGCGCGCTCATGCCGGCGGCGATGGCCACGAACATCGACAGTATGATTGCCGGCGACTGCGAAAACGCGAAGCCGAGCGCGGTGCCGAGAAACGGTGCAGTACAAGGCGTGGCCAGCACAGTGGCGAACACCCCCTGGAAAAATGAACCGAGATCGCCTTTGCGCTCGGCGGTCGAAAGCAAACCGCGTGTCATGCTTTGCGGCAATGAAATTTCGAACACACCAAAAAGATTCAGGGCGAACACGAGAACAATCACGCTCAGCACCAGAACGAAATACGCGTTGGTGAATTGAAATCCGCCCCAGGTGACGTCGCGCCCGGTGGCCTTGAGTGCAATCAGGAGCAGCGCAAGCCCGATGAACCAAGCGAAAATCCCAATCGTAAACGCGACGCCGCTCCGCAAAATTTTCTGCCGGCTCTGGCCCGCTTGTTGAATGAATCCAAAAATCTTCAGTGAGATCACCGGCAACACGCACGGCATCAAATTCAAAATGATGCCGCCGATAAAACCGAAGAGCAGAAAAGTGAAAATTCCCCGAACGGGCGCCGGACGAGCCGCCGAAACAACCGTCGGAGTTGCAATCTGCCATGCCGCGCGATCCTCGGCGTTTAGCTGATGAGAAAAAACGACAAGGCCTGCCATGGACGACAAGTTCTTCTCCGACGACTCAATCGGAATGCGAAAGACGACTCCATTTTTGTTCCGCGATTCGATTCTTGGATGACCAACAACGGTGCTCTGCTCCGGCAATGGGAAAAAATCGATTGCCGGATAACGTGCCAGGGTTTCGCTCGTGACTTTAAGGCGGAGATCAGATCCAACCCGACCCCAATCGGCTGTCGCCACGTTCACTCCCGGCCAGTTTTGGGGCAGCAAGCGCCGATAACGCGCGAAGAGTTCCGTGTTCGCTGGCTGGCTGGTTGTCGATACTGGCAATTCCAACTGCGAGGTTGCGCCCCCAGGGATGCAGATTCTCTCGCAGACCAGCCAGCTTGCGTCGGCGGAAAGTTTTACCGAGGAACTGTCAAGCTTTGTCGGCGGTGTGATCTCCTGCATCAGCAGGACTTCGTTTTCATATCCGTAGGTTTGAATGTCGCCCGGATCGATTGTTTTCAGTGGAATCGGCCACTGAATCTCTCCGATTTTCCACCCGGGTAGCAGCTTCCATTTCAATTCAGTCGGAAGGCCAGCGTCGCCGGAAAATTTCCAGTAAGTATGCCAGGCTGGAGCCATTCGCAGCAGCAAACCAACAGTAAACGGTTTGCCGGGAACAACTGCGTTTGTGTCCGCGAGAAGCTCCGCCTTAACGAGTTGTCTTCCTTGATACTCCTGGCCGAGGCCGTGAGGCGCGAAAGCGGTGATCGACAAGCAGAGGCTCCAGCAAGCCGCAAATCGCGATGCCACTCTCATATTATTAGGTAGCATTCGCCCAAGCCTACGGCAATCAGTGGTGGTAGGGCGCGACCGCCGGGCGCGCCGCCTATCTCCGAATGGCGGTCACGGAACGATAAAGATCTTGTCGGTCCAGGGGTCTTTTACTTTGGTTCCGGATGCGTAACCGCTCACATCGACATACCTTTCACTCACAAAGGGACTGAACACGTATCCGGGCTTATCAGGCACTGCTTTCGCAGTTGGAAAATTTTCCTGCGGAGCGGAAGCGCGGGACGAACCGCTCCTCGTCGAGGACTGCGCCGCCTCTTTGCGCGTTGTGCGCGGGACCTCACTCGACGTCCGGCTTTGGCGGCGTTCGGCTGCGGTCTGCGGAGCTGAAGCTATCTCCGGCGGCATTGCTTGGCCAGGCTGGCTGACATCCGATGAAGTTGCCTCTGTCGTTCCAACCATTGTTGGTTCACTACTGCTTTTTCGCGTGGCATAGTGCACCGGCGCACTGGCAACACGATATGAACCAACCGCAACGGCTCGAGCCACTTTGTAAGAGCCTACCGCGGCGCCACGAGTGACATGGTAAGACGTAGCAGCGACATCGTGGGTCGCCCGGCATCCAGCAAGGAAGACCGACACAAACGTCAGCACTTGCACAACAGCTTTCATTCTCGCTTTCATACAGATGTCTTCTGTTCGCTATTCGTTCAATGATATTGAGCTAACGTCACCAACAAAATCGGAGACGTCCTGTTCAGTGGTGGCCCACGAACACATCAGACGATAAACGTCGGGCTCGATAAATTTGTAAAAACGCCACCCGCGCGCGTGGAGACCACTGGCGAGTCGCTCATCCATCGACACAAACACCGCGTTTGCCTCGATTGGAAATGCGCTCTCGATCCCTGCCTCCTTTCGCAAGCGGCTCGCAAGCCCGCGCGCTGCCCGGTTGGCATGCTGCGCGTTTCGCAGCCAGGCGTCCCCGGTCAAAAGCCCCAGCCACGGCGCAGCGAGAAAACGCATCTTCGATCCGAGCTGCCCGGCTTGTTTCGCTCTGTAATCAAATTCGCGTGAGATCTTCTTATCGAAAAAAATCACCAGTTCGCTGCCAGCCGCTCCATTTTTTGTACCGCCAAAACAGAGAACGTCAACCCCAGCTTCCCATGTGATCGCTTTGGGCGCGCAGTTAAGCGACGCGATTGCATTGGCGAAACGCGCGCCGTCCATGTGAAGAAACAGCTGGTGCCTGCGCGCCAGGTCGGCGACCGCCGCAATTTCGTCGCGGCTGTAAACCGTTCCAAACTCTGTCGCTTGTGCAATGCTGATCGCGCCCGGCTTATGCGAATGCAACTCGTTCTGGCGGGCCAGCAGCGCTTTCACTTGGCCGACGTCGACCTTCCCATCCGCGCCGCCGACCAAAAGGAGTTTCGATCCTCCGGTGAAAAATTCAGGCGCACCGCATTCGTCGGTCTGAATGTGAGAATGCTGGTGGCAGATCACGCTCTGGAACGACTTGCACAACTGCGCGAGCGCCAGCGCGTTCGCTGCCGTGCCGGTGAAAACAAAATAAACATCGCAGTCGGTCTCGAAGATTTCGCGGACCCGATCGCACGCGCGCGCAGTCCACCTGTCCTCGCCATAGGATGGCACGTAATAGGCATTGGCTTTCTGCAATGCGATCCAAGCCTCCAGGCAAATCGGTGCGACGTTATCGCTCGAAAATTCATGGCGCTCTACGATCATCTCGCCTGTTTGCTACCCGAGTTTTTGCGCCAGATCAATCAGCACAATAGAGATTACCTGACAGACCCGAGCCCTGGGCCTCTGGTATCTGCCAGGCAAATCCCTTCCACTTGTTCCTCGAAATTGCGTGCAACAGTTTCACTTTTTGTTTCGGACAAAGGCCGCCAAGTGAGCGTGTCTGCGAGCAAAATTATTTTATCCGCGGGGAAGACGGCGTGGTTCGGTTTTGCCTAACGCACACGGGCAGACTAATTTCATAAATGACGGCGCTCCAACGCGAAATTGAGCGGCGCGGCAGGCGCATCTTCGAGCTGGTCGATAAACATCCCGAGCCACTTTTCAGCAAGGCCGGATTTTATCAGCGTTTAATGGCGCTCTCAATGCGAGACGAGCGGTTCAAGGCGCAACTGTTTCGCTTCGTCGATGTCCTGCCCTCGCTGCGTCGTTCAAGTGAAATTGTTGAGCATCTCGACGAGTACTTCTCCGATGACGGCTTTGGCCCGCTGGTCGGCGTTGGCGTTCGGCTGGCGCGCATCGTTCCATGGGTAAGCGGGCGGATCCTGCGCTGGAATGTTTCTGGAATGGCGCGCCAGTTTATTGCCGGAAGAAATCCAGACGACGTAATGGCGACGTTGCGCAAGCGCCACGCGCAGAAAATTGGGTTTACCGTCGATCTGTTGGGAGAAGGCGTCGTCAGCGAAGCGCAGGCGGATGAATACGCGGCGCGTTACTTGGATTTACTGGAGAAACTCGCGCGCGAAACGAAAGGCTGGAGCGATCCGCTGGGCAAGAATTCGGAGCTTTTTCCGGTTGTAAATCTGTCGGTCAAAATTTCTGCGCTCTATTCGCAAATCAGTCCGGCCGATCCAGCCGATGCAATTGCCCATCTCGCGCCCAAGTTGCGGCCGCTCCTGCGCCGCGCGCGAGACCTCGGGGCTTTTATCAATTTCGACATGGAGAGTTACGCGCACAAAAACATCACTCTTGAACTGTTCAAAACGATTTTCACCGAGGAGGAGTTCAAAGATTGGCCGCATGCCGGAATCGTCATCCAGGCGTATTTGCGAGATTCAGAAGCCGATTTGCGCGGCCTGGTCGAATGGGGTCGAGCCCGCGGCACGCGGTTCGCACTCCGCCTGGTGAAAGGCGCATACTGGGATTACGAAACGACGAAATCGCGTCAGAACGGCTGGGATTGTCCGGTTTATTTTCAGAAGCCCGAGAGCGACGCGAATTTCGAGGCGCTCACGCGCGTGCTTTTCGAAAATGAATCCATCGTTACCGCTGCGTTCGGATCGCACAACGTTCGCAGCATCGCGCACACACAGGCGCTCGCGGACGAGCTCGGGATCGATCGCAGCCGCTTTGAGTTTCAACTGCTCTACGGAATGGCCGGGCCGATCAAGCGAGCTCTGGTGGAAATGGGTTATCGCGTCCGCGAATATTGCCCGGTCGGCGAGCTGCTTCCCGGCATGGCTTATCTTGTTCGACGCCTGCTCGAGAACACGTCGAATGAAGGATTTCTGCGTGCAAAATTTGCTGAGAACCTTTCAGCGGAGGAATTGCTCCGCGAACCCAGAGAGTTGGTAAAACCAGACGGAGCGAGCCCACCGGATTCAGCAAGTGTGGTTAGAAAGCAGGCTCAAC
>Ga0209471_1001267_pt1 | contig 15259 bp, 18 predicted proteins | sample GraSoiAngelo_128_FD_185885 | JGI IMG/M metagenome (GOLD analysis project Ga0209471, IMG submission 185885) | Grasslands soil microbial communities from the Angelo Coastal Reserve, California, USA - 14_0927_12_20cm (SPAdes) (version 2) | ecosystem: Environmental > Terrestrial > Soil > Grasslands ...
TTTGCGACGAGTTGGGCAGGGCAGGACCGGCTTTGATCGCCCGATCCTTTTCGATCGAGGTGCGGGCAAGACAGATCGAGGAGATGCTGGTGGGGGGGGAGAACGTTTCGATAGCTGGAGTTAAGGAGCAACAGGTAGTTCTCGGATCGGGATGATCCTGAGGAGACGCCAGCAATGCGAGTGTGGAACGACAGGGTTAATGCGTACGCGGACGCAGAAGCGGGGCGGGTGGCATGCGGATAGCTTTTCATGTTCCTCGGGCTTGGGCCAAATCAACGCGGAGGCAGGCCGTACGGGTTTCCTCGCAAAGGATTTTCAGGAGTTCCAAAGTCATCTTCTCGCGCTGGCGAAGAATAAGGGTCTCTGCGACGAGATGGGCCGAGCGGCAGCTGAGTTCGTTGCCCGTTCCTTCTCGATGGAGGTCCGTGCGGCTCAGATTGAAAAATTATTCCTTGGCTCAGAGATAGATTCGAACGTCAGGGATCGCATTCCTACCCCGCGACGCGGCGGTTTGCCCGCCCAGGAGATGCTTACCAAGAACCTGCACAGCACTAGCCGCCTAGCCTGCCTAGCCTGGATTCCCACGTGAGCGCGATGGTTAACAGCACCGGGCAGCTGGAACATGAGGGTGACCGCCTGAGTCCAGATAGGTTTTGAGAAACAGCTCGGCTGCACTGTCCAGGGCGCGGACCGAGCCCAGGCACTGCTTGGCCAGGCGCTCCAGGCTGACAATGAATTTTGCGACGTCGCGCGTGGGGTGGGCGATGTCGTATAGATCCCAATCCAGCACCACAGTTGGGCCCTTCGTGAGAACAATCTGATGTTCGCAAGAGTCGCCGTGACCCGCGCACGTGAGACCAGCATCGAGGGATACGGCGCTATTCCTCAATCGTTCGAGCAGGTCCTCGCATTGCATGGCCCAACCACGGTCAGCCTCGCAGATAAGGCGGCACTTGCGCTCGGCGCTGTTAAGGAACCTCTCGACCCCCGAAGTTCGACCGGACGGCGGGGCAGCTTTTGGAAGCGGCCTAGCCATCGCCCACATCGCTCCGCAGACCTGGCACACGGCCGGGCCTCCCCGAGCTTGAAGATGTCCTTCGCCGACGTTCCATTGACCCTTTCCTGCAAAAGCAGATGCAACGATGGAAGATAAGCGACCGCGCGGGGGATCGAAAATTCCTCTTCCGGCCCGAAACCTGCCAGCCCTAGCCTCTGCATAACTTGATACACGTCGCGACGGTCTGTAGCGTAGACTTTGCCGATTAGATGATGCCAATCATCCTGAGTGCGGAGATCAATCTCGAAGGTGCAATGGGGCTCTGGATGGAAGCGCAGCAGTTTTATTCGAACTTTCTGGGTGGCAGCCCAAGGCCATTGGGAGGCAGGCAGGAGGCCAATTTCGTTAACCAGCTGACCTTAGCCCTACTGCCGGACGTGGGTTCAGCCGTGGAGGCGATCTTCGATCGTGCACAAGAACTGCACGAACGACTGCCCCAGGAACCATTTTCACACACGGGGACCTCAAGACTGAGCACATTTGGGTTTCCCCTGACGGTCTCATCGCGATGGATTTCGTCAGTTCTCGGTTAGCAGACCCGGCACTCGACGTGGGATATTTCCTGGCCGATTGGCAATTCCGGCAAGCCGACCTTGATCAGGCCGGAACGGACCAGATGTATGAGAGTTTCCTTGCAGAGTACGTTTCTCGTGCGCCCAAAGATTTCTTGATGCACATCCGCCTGTATGAGGCAGTCGAGTTGGTTAAATGTGCCGTCCGTCGCGTGCAGCTCTTTGAAGATGACTGCGCGTCGCGTATGAGCGCGCTAGTGGAACGCGCCCAGTGGGTGATAGACGATGTCCAACGCACGCTCGTTTTGCGCGCACGGAGATTCTCCGTGGCCCGCAGCGTTGACACGAGTTTGGCCGTAAAGCGCAGGTGCCTCCAGTAAGGGGGTTGGATCATGCAAAGGGCAGTTTCCATGACTCCGCCTGTTCGACAAGCATGACCGAATACCCATGATGCCCCAACCCTCGAAGTAGGGTGAACTTCTCTCGAATGACTAACCAAAAGATAGCCATGGTGGGGCCTGAAAGATAGGTATTTGGCGCGGTGAAGCTCTTCCTTTTCTATTGTGGGAGGGTGCTAGCGGTGAACGTTCCCGAGGTGATCTCAGCACGCGCTAAGTTGAAAGGCATCCGCTGGGCACTACTCTCGGCTGCGGCCCTCAGGGTGTTACTACGACGTGGTTGTTTACACCGACGGTAAGGGGGCCTCTTGCCTTCGCCCCATCGCCGTAACTTGGGAATCAGAAATCGACGCAGATCGCGGTGGTGAGAGGAACGATTTCTCACCAAGCCGGTGTTCCAAAAGAGGGACAAACGATGTTGATGCAAACGGATACCTGGACCGAACCTCGCGACACAGTCGCGCCCCCGGGCGCTCTTTCACCGGAATCCACCTCGCCGACCACTCCGGCCCGGGGGACTCCGCCGGTATGTACATTCGATCTGCTGGAACTGATCAAACGATTCGGTGAGCTTCCTTCGTCCCGCTGGCCCTGGGGGGTCCCGCACGAAATTCAGGTAAGGCTGCTGCGGTGGAGACGGCCGACGAGGTGCACATTCGAAATCCGAATTCTCACCGAGGGCCAACCCCATCAACTGATCGGCAAGGTTTACGCCGCACTCGGGGAAGGCGTGTATGCGGTCATGGAAGAGCTCTGGCGCGCCGGTTTCAACCGGGACGCTGAGAACTCCATTCCCCAACCGATCGCCTACCTGCCTTCCATGCGCCTGCTGTTGCAAGAAAAAGTCGAAGGGCTCGAAGCAAAAAAGGTTTTTCAACATGGCGACCAGCGCTCGAGAATCGCAGCCGCCGAACGATGCGCGCGATGGCTGGCGCAGTTCCATGCATTCGGCCCGCGTTCGGGCCCGCCAATCCCGATTGAAAAGGTGCTCAGGAATACGGAACGCCGTTGGCGCGTCATCGCCGAGCTAGGCGGTGATATGGCTGCCAAGTCCGAGCGGCTATTTAGGAGACTTGAAGCTGCTGCCCGGAATCTCGAAACTCCCACCTTTCGCCCCTCCCACGGCGACTTCGGCATCCATAACATCATCTTCGAAGGAAAGCGCACGGTTGTTTTCGACTTGGACGGCTATGGCCTCGCCGACCCGGCGCGCGACGTTGCCCGTTTCATTGTCAAGCTGGAGCGAACAGGCCTCGAGTTCCTCGGTTCCATCCGGGCGCTTGACCGAGCCGTAGAGGCTTTCATCGAAACCTACGTGGCCTCGGGCGGCGCGCCGGTCGCCGAACGCCTGCCGTTTTACAAGGCTCACTGCTGTCTGAAATCCGCCAAGATGGACCTAACTCGAGACCGTGGGTTGCACGCCACTGACGTGATGCTGGACGAAGGCCTGAGTACTCTCGAGTGGTCCGTGGCGTAAGGCTGCGGCGGGCAGGCCAGAGAGCACGGAGAAGCAGAACCTGCCCCGGCACGCGGTCGGAGACCAGTGAGCGACTCCTTTGTGGCCGCTCTGCCGAATTTTTCCCGTGCCCTCTTTGGTGAATTTTCAGAGGTGAGAGGCAAATGGACGCCTGCAATCGAAGCTCGCGGACTTGCAGTCCTTCGAGGAGATTCGTAATTAATCCGGGCCATGGAGTGCGTGATCGGGAATTTCCCGCTACTGATTTCCCGCCTGTTTCTCGGTGAATTGAGTTTCCTGCGGTTAGCCACGAAAATCGATAACGAATCCATGAAAGGTGTTAGTCGCACCGGCGCGTCCCGCTTTGCTTTTATTTCTTCTGCTCCTTTAGGTACATCTCGATTGCCCGATTAATTGCCTCCGATACCGGAATCCCAACGCTCTTTTTTAGGGAGCGCAGACCGGAAAGCAAGCGCCTGTCTACCCACACAGCGATCTTTTCTTTGTCCTTTGTTTGAGTGGATTTCTGAGGCATATTCAACTCTAGCAGGGTATATACGTGGATGTCAAGCTCCCTCCCCTCGTGTTCAAACCACTTGACAATACCTTCTCAAAATGAGAAGATTCCACGGTGAAGATAATCGGCCTTGATAAGATTGACGGGGCCATTGCGAAACACAGGGAATGGGAGGCGTCCCTTGCTTCATGGAAAAGGATAGCGGGAGAGGCCAGGTGGAAGAATTTCCCGGATGTGAGGAAAACTCGAAAAGATGCCGACCCGGTAGGGCGCTGCGTCGTGTTCGATATCGCTCACAACAAGGCTAGGCTCATTTCACGGATTATTTATGCTGTGCAAACTGTCGTGGTTTTCTGCGTCATAAGTCACGCTGAGTACGACAAGGAGCGGTGGAAAAATGCTTGCGACTGCGATTAGACAATACACCCTAAAAGAACCTGCGCCGAAACCAATCACGTCCAAAAAGCAGCACGACGAGTATGTCTCCGCCGTGGTTGACCTAGACCACCGACTCCTAACGTCTGAACAGAAGAAGTATGCCGAGCTTTTAATACTTGTAATTGAGGCATACGAAAAAAAGCACTACCACATTCGCGCGGCCTCCCCGCAAGAAGTACTGGAAGAACTGATAGCCGCGAACGGTCTAAAACAGAAAGACCTTGCCCCGATCTTCGGTTCGGAAGGCGTCGTTTCTGAAGTTCTAAACGGCAAGCGCCCTTTGAACTCTCGTCACATCCTGAGGCTGAGCGAGCGGTTTAACATTTCTCCCGCTGTTTTCTACCCTCAAATCGCCCGCTAATACGGGCCGTCTACAGTCGCGCCACTACGATCTTGAGCTCGGCATTCACCGTCGCGCCTGTACGGTACTTCGCGCACAAGGCGCTACTTGTTCCTGGGCATTTCAGGCACGCACGGTTTTGATGAGATCAGCAGGCTTGACGTGGAGCACCTTCGCCAGTGCAGCAATCGCCAGCAGGCTTACGTTCTCCTCGCCGCGTTCCAGCGCGCCGATGGTATTGCGATGGGGGTCGGCAAGCTCCGCGAGCCGTTCCTGCGACAGCCTGCGTTCACTCCTCAGCGACAACGCGCATCCAGTAAAGCACTAATGTTTACCAGGCACAAAGGGAAAATGCCACCAAGTCGAGTACCTCTAGCGTACGCTGCAACCGGCTTGGGCGGACTTGTTCTCAACAGACGTGAGGTGCTTCCGAATCTCAACGCGTATGGGTTCAAGCGCCACAGTCTTGCCATGTGCCGTATACGAATCACCTTTGATTAAAGGCAGTTGCTTGTCAAATGCTGGTCTAGCCTTACCGAAGAATCGGCATTTATCATTTTGCGACTATCATTTTGCGACAGGTCTCCGAGAATTTCGTACGCGCCTCCAATCCCAAAGAGAGTCATGTCTTCGTCTTCCGGTTTCTTTGCGGCATACAGGTTGAGTGCCTGCTCAAGGTGTGATGCTGCGTTGCCAAGTGATTCGTCACGGGTAGATTGCTTGTGGTATGCCTTGCTTATAAACACCATAGCAATTTGCAGATGGAGGAAGTCATTTTGCATACCCAACAAGGAAAACTATTCCATCTGAAGCGCCGGCGTCGTACCACCCCATCGGTGCCAATGAATCGTCCTGACTTCCCATCAAGGGAGCAAGTCGAAAAAGCCGATCACGAGCAACTTGCTCGCTGGCATCGCTTCCTTTGCAAAGGCTGCCTTCTATTCGAACGGAAAAATCAAGCCCAACATCCTGATCATTGGGAAAGACGCACCAGGAAGCCCCAAGAAGGAAACGCACCCCGAGGGTGCCTACTACCTTTATCTACGCATTGGTTTGGCGAAGCGGGTTGTCCATCTGGCGGTTATTTACCACGACTGAGGAGCACGAAAAGATAGCCTGCCAAGATAGCGAGCGCCTTTCCCATGAGGTTTCGATAGCAGCAAGGCGAGCGCCAGCAGCTGCCAGCGCCCGCCTGCCTTCACTCAGGGGACTTCAGAAGAAGTCGGCCATGGGCACCCGCGTGGCGGCTCCGCCCAAGCCGGCCGTGTTCAGTCCGAGCGCCTCGGCGATCGTGCGCAGGATGTTTGCTTCATCGTACGTGCCGTTGAAGTTGGCGGGATCACCGGCCATGGACTGGTACGCCAGCTTGCTCCGCGCGCTGACCACCACGGTTTCGACTTGACCGCCGCAGCCTTGCCCAACCGTCGTGGTAGTACAGTTGGGAGTGCCCCCCTTGTCGTCCTCATCAAAGGTGAGGATCAGCAAGCCGTCACCCCCCGGTTGAAAATAGCTGCTCGCCAGGAGTGGGCCGATTTCGGTCTTCAGCCAGGTGTCGTACGTGCCGATCGAGCAGTCATGGGCGTCATCGCAGCCGTTCGGCGCCAGCCAGGAAAAATTGGGCAGCGTATGATTGGCCAGGTCGGTGGCGAATTGGCTGAAGCAAACAAAATTCGCCTTGTTAATGTTCGTAAAGTACTTGAGCGGATCGTGGCGGACGAAATAGGCGCCGCTCTTCAAGCCTCCACAGCCGCTGATGTTCGGGTCGCTCTCGACGTAGTCTTTCCAGGTTTTGCCCGCCTGCTCCACCTCGTGGGCGATGTTGTCAATCGACAGCGGCAGACTGGAGGGGGAAGCGCTATCGTTGTTAGTGGGGATCACGCCGCTGGCCAAGTTCAAGTCGTTGCCAATCGAAGGATGGGTATCGGCCCAATAATGCAGGGACACCCCGTACTGGTTGGCGAGGGAGGTCAGGTACGGCATGGTGCTGCTGCTATAGGTGCTGCTAAAGCTCGTGTTCTCTCCTTCGACAATAAAGACGTGCCCGAACTGCGGCATCGTGCCCGCCGCGTTCACGGTGAGCGTGGCTGCATTGCTGGTCACGTTCCCCGCGACGTTGCTGACCACCACAACGAACTGCGCGCTATTGTCCGCAGAGGTCGTTGCGGGCGTGGTGTAGGTCGCGGAAGTCGCTCCAGTGATGGCCGTGCCATTCTTCTGCCACTGGTAACTGAGCGGCGCGGTGCCTGTGGCCACCACGGTGAACGCAGCCGTCTGCCCCACCGTCACCGTCTGGTTGGCCGGCTGCGTGGTGATCGTGGGCGCCGTCGCACTGGCGCTCACGGTGAGCGTGGCCGCATTGCTGGTCACGCTTCCTGCGGAGTTGCTGACCACCACAACGAACTGCGCGCCATTGTCCGCGGAGGTCGTCGCGGGCGTCATATAGCTGGCCGAGGTCGCTCCGCTGATGGCCGTGCCGTTCTTCTGCCACTGGTAACCGAGCGGCGCCGTCCCTGTGGCCACTACGGTGAACGTGGCCGTCTGTCCCACCGTCACCGTCTGGTTGGTCGGCTGCGTGGTCATCGTGGGCGCCGTCGCTGCCGCATTCACCGTAAGCGTGGCCGCACTGCTGGTCACGCTGCCCGCGGGGTCGCTCACCACGACGACGAACTGCGCGCCGTTGTCCGCGGAGGTCGTCGCGGGCGTGGTATAGACGGCCGCGGTCGCTCCGCTGATGGCCGTGGCGTTCTTCTGCCATTGATAACTCAATGGCGCGGCGCCCGTGGCCACCACGCTGAACGTGGCCGCCTGCCCTGGTGTCACCATCTGGTTGGTTGGCTGCGTGCTGATTGACGGCATCACTGCACTTGTGCTAGCAACAGTCCCGCTGCACCCGGCAGTCACAATCCCTATTGCGAGCAGCAAAAAGAGCAAGACTACTCCAAAACGATTCATACCCAAATCCTTCTTTCTTAATTTTGTATTCCCCGGCACGCGGCTGGCTTAGAAGGTGAGAGAAATCGACCAAAGTTGAGATTTTGGTTAGCCCGCCCGCCCTAGCTCATCCCTTGATTGGCTGGATTGCTGAGGTTAAATCCCGCTTCTCGAAGCGTCAACTGTTCAAAAGACCAAAAACAGGGTTTGGACTTGTTTGGCCTCTAGTACAGGGTAGCAACTCGTACCGGGCCCCGCTCGGGGCAGGCTTCAGCTGACGCACGCGTCCTGGAGTGTTAGTGAGCGCAGCGAAGAATCGTAAGGTTGTTGTGGTTCTTGCTCTTGGTCAGAGATAAGACTTCAGAGGAAGTAAATCTTCCAGCTCGTCAGGTTGGCTGCGAGGTTCTTCAGCAGTTGTTCCAAACGGATCGCCCCTTGCCGGGTTAGTTTCCGGATTTATTGGCGTGAAGAACTGCCTGTTCGCGAGGAGAGATCTGGAGTCGATAAAGATGAGCGTACCGGCCGTTGCGGGCCAGGAGTTCTGCGTGCGTGCCTTCCTCGACAATGCGCGCACCGTCGAGCACGATTATGCGATCAGCCAGGCGCACGGTGCTGAGACGGTGGGCGATGATGAGGGTAGTGCGTCCAGCCGCGGCGCGCTCAAGCGCGTTCATGACGGCGCGCTCGGCAATGGCATCCAAACCACTCGTGGGCTCATCCAGAATCAAAATGGGCGCGTTGCGTAACACGGCGCGAGCGATAGCAATTCGCTGTTTCTGCCCGCCGGACAAAGTGGTTCCCCTCTCTCCCACGCGGGTGTCGTAGCCTCCCGGAAGCCGGCGAATGAACTCGTCCGCGTTTGCCGTGGCAGCAGCGGCGCAAATTTCTTCGTCGGTCGCCTCCGTCCGACCGAATGCGATGTTGTCCCGGATGGTACCACTCAAAAGCAGTGAATCCTGGAGGACCAAACTGATCTGTTCGCGGAGAGAGTGAAGGGAATAATTCCGAATGTCTTCTCCGTCGATCAAGACGGCGCCCTCGGTGGGGTCGTAAAAGCGAGGAACTAAGCTCACGAGCGTGCTCTTCCCGGCCCCGGTGGCCCCGACAATCGCCAGCTTCTGTCCCGGTGCGATGGAAAGGTTGATCTTAGAGAGAACTGCGACGCCTGCTTCGTACTCGAACGACACGTTGCGAAATTCGATGGCTCCCTTGAATTGTGGGGCCGGCCGCGCGCGTTTGCGGTCTCTGACCTCACTGCGATGCTGTAAAACCTCGACGATCCGTTCGGCGCCTACACTGGCCTTCGTGAAAGTATTCGCCGAGCGCGAAATAGCCTTCATGGGAGTGTAGAAGCTATTTACGTAGGCGAAGAAAATGATCACGTCGCCGGTCGTGAGCTGGCCGGTAAGGACGCACCTGGCCCCGTACCACATCACCATGGCCAGTCCTATGGCCGATAAGAAATCCACCACCGGGGCGATGCGCGCCTGATAGCGCACGCTCTCCAGGAACGCCTGAAGGGTGTTTTCGCTTTGGGCCTGGAAGCGGTCGTCGATCTGATCCTCTTGCGCCAGCCCTTGTACGATGCGAATGGAAGCCAGTGTTTCCTGGGCGAGAGCGGCCAGCAGTCCCGTGCTGGCGCGAGCTTTGCGCGTTGCGCGCTTGATGAGGAGCTTGTGGCGATAAACGATCCAGAACATCAACGGGGAGACCGAGAGAGTAGCGAGAGCGAACCTCCAGTTGACCCAGAACATCAGGATCGCCATTCCGGTCAGCAACAGTGTGTTAGTGCAGAAAACGACGACGCCGTTGGTGATGAAGTCTTGAATCGACTGAATGTCGGAAGTCAACCGGGTAGTCAGGTCGCCCGTCCGCTGAGTATCGTGGAAACGCAGGGACAGACGTTGCATGTGTCCGAACAGTTCCCGGCGCAGGTCACAGACAAAGCGCTGACCAATGTTACCTATAATTCTTGTATACCAGTAAGCGGTCAGACCAGTGATGACTGCGATGAGGAGTACCGCTGCGCAACACCCATACACGATGTGCATGTTCGTGAACCGCGCGGCGTCTAGCCACTGGTGGAACAGAGGCACGCGCGTTGGTTTATGGGAAAGTACGCGATCGACGACCACTTTGAGAGGCCAGGGACGCATGACGCCGAGCACAGCCTCCAGCACTATCCCGAGGAAGGCGACCAAAATTTTTCCCCAGTAGGGACGAAAAAGATGCAGGAAGTAAGGAAGGCTTTTGTCGACACCCAAAAAATTGGTCTGACTCAGCATCTGCCAGGTTTTTGCTATTTTCGGAATCCGCGGTGCGAACCGGGCCGGCACCTCTTGCCGAGATTCGAGCCCTGCGCGCTCGGTTTCCGTCGACCGAGGAGGTTCACCTGGCATCAAGTCGACAGCCGAAGGCTTAGTCCCATTGTTCTCGCTCCTTTCAGACGCCGAGAACACTGTCGAAGGAGGCTCGCCAGACCAACCTGGGTAGGCCTTGTCTAAGGCTCTTAGGAAGGCCTCCTTATATGCTTGTCTCATATTCAAGTTTTCGACTCCGCGAAGCGCTCAGCTTCCTCCAAACAGCCTGTTCGTTCCTATCTTCCAGTGTTGTTCTGCCGCACCACTCGCTTCCAAATGTATCCTCCACGCAGTCGATTCGTGCGAAAGGCCCGGAAGTAACCGACCGCTCGCCGAGTGGATAAAATCTCGCTCGATGGCCACCGGGTTCGCCCCGTCACAAATGTTGCCTATCGATCGTCGCCTGGCTGTTCGTTTGGCAAAACAATATCCATCCCAAGCTGCGGATTATGACACGGGATCAAAAGCTCTGGAGACAAGGAAATCCCATCTAGTGACCACGTTTCCGTTTTCCTTTTTGTTGTGGTCATTTAGATGCACCGTCCTCCCTGTCATTGCAAGTTCTTCCGTCGGGCATTCGTTGTTGTTGTCGGGGGGATTGTTTGCGAAGCCTGGAACAGGCACCTTCTGGCTTGGCTTTTTCGCCTGCACACCTGCAGGTGACGCGCCCCCCCCTCAAGGGCCACCCGAAACTTGGGTAAGGCTAGTCGGCTAGGCCTTTTGCGATGTTCGCAAATCCTACGGTCATACATGAGTTTGCTAGATATACGGTAACAAGCAAGCGGGCTTTCCCCGGAGAATCCTTGCGGAGATGCATGCAAAGCAGCGTAAGTTTTTTTATTTAGTGCCACGAGTTGCCTCAACCAAGTGATCCGGGATGGACCTGCGAGAAACGACCTACCGATGAATCTACTCACCGCATTTGAAGTGTTTCCTCGATTGTCGACAGCTTTGGTTTTTGTACGATGAGCGAAGGGAGTTTGCGTATCCGGGACGCAGTATCAGCTCCTCGCCAAAATCACACGGCACGCCAGGCTATCGGGGAAAGTAAGTAAACGCGACGCTTCGTCGGGGGCAAAGACCGTTGGGTTATACGCAAGCAAACCAGCACAGGCGGAGATCAGAAGGTGGGCTAACAGCTCACAACATGCAGGGACTCGTCGGGTCGTGGGGGGCCCCTAAGCGGGAACGATCGGGTTGGACAAATCCCCACAGCCTTCGCGAGAAGATGCAATCAAACGGAAAACCTAACGTGGGGTATGTCGTAAGCGCGTGGCCGCGGCTCTCGGAGACCTTCATCCTCAACGAAGTGATCAGCATAGAGCGACTAGGAGTTCGCTTGCGGATTTTTACCACGAAGGAGGCCGAGGGCAAGGTTGCCAACACCAAAGCGTCCGAGGTACATGCGCCGGTGACCTGTCTCTCGCTTAAGCACAACCCTCGGGCGATTGGGCAATCCTGTATCCGGTTGTTTTTGAGGCAGCCTGTCCGCTTCTGCCAAACCGTGCTCCGGGCGTTGCGATACCGGCGATGGGGCGTTCTTCGATGCTTCTTCCAGGCGACTTACTTGGCTGAAATACTCGTTCGGGAATCATTGACTCATCTGCACGCGCACTTTGCGCATGATCCAACCCTCGTCACTATGTTTGCCCATTATCTGACGGGAATTCCCTACAGCTTTACGGCCCATGCCAAAGACATTTACGTGAAAACGTCACCCAAGCTTCTTCGGGCCGAGGCCGAAACCGCGCAAGCCGTGGTCACCTGCACGGAGTACAACCGACGGTATCTATCAACTCAGATCGGTTCAGCGAACAACGGAAAACTCCATTGTATTTATCATGGACTTGATCTCTCCGAGTTTAAGTTCTGCTCTCCATGGACGGTTGATGGAGAGCCACCCGTGATTCTGTCGGTCGCTAGGCTGGTCGAGAAGAAGGGGCTGAGCGACCTCATCTCAGCTGCTGACATTCTTCGGCAGCGCGGTCGTCGCTTCCACGTCGAGATTGTGGGGGACGGCCCTCTACGACAGAGACTGGAAGAGCAGGTGAGACGGCTGGGTCTGAACGACCACGTAAGATTCCTGGGTCCCCTGCCTCACGAGAGGCTCTGTCGTATTTACCAGAGCGTTTGCGTCTTTGCGCTCCCCTGTGTCGTTGCCCCCGACGGTGACCGCGACGGCATTCCTAACGTGTTGTTGGAGGCTATGGCTAGTGGGGTACCTGTGGTATCCACGCCGGTTTCGGGCATTCCCGAGGTAATTCGCGCAGAAGTGGAAGGCCTGCTTGTTCCCCCCAACAGCCCTCAAACGCTTGCCGACGCGCTGGACAAACTTCTCAACTCGGCAGAGTTACGAGAACAGCTGGCCCTTGCTGCCAGAGCCAAGATTGAAACTTGCTTTTCCATCGAGAGGAACTCGGCACAATTACTGTCTCTATTCCAGTCGGTGAGGGCGGATGAGAATACTCTATCTGTGTAACGATCCCGGTATCGACGTGGCTGGGAAAAGCGGTGCAGCCATTCATATCCGGTCTTTCGCATGCGCTCTCACCGAGCTCGGTCACGAGGTTGCCATCGTGGCTTGCAGTCTGTCGGATTGCAGGCAGACCCTTGAGGAGGGGCTCCACACCATAATTTGGAGAGCACCGCTTTCTGCGTGGAACCGCGCGCTAGCTCAGGTCCTTAGGGCCTCCAACCGGACGATCGGCCGAACGCCACGGCGCAACCCAGATGCCGTGCGTGTCCTGCATAATCTGACGTTCTTCAAGGCGGCAAGGTGCGCTGCGAGGCAGTGGAATCCGGATTTCATTTATGAACGCTACAGTCTCTGGGCGGCGGCGGGCCTCCGCTTGGCCAAGAAGTTCTCTATTCCGCTTGTCCTTGAGGTCAACGCGCCCTTCGCCTACGAGCAGCAGCACTATCGGGCGGGGGTGACCTGCCCTCCGCTGGCGCGTTGGGTCGAACGGATGATCTGGAGAAAGGCCCACTTAGTGATTCCTGTTTCGGAGTCACTGCACAGCCAATTGCGAAGAGCAAGGGTGGAGCCGGAGCGTATTCACGTGCTGCCCAACGCCGTGGATACGCGCTTGTTCCATACCGGCTTGGACGGCTCACTGGTGCGGCAACGTCTTAACCTTGAGGGGCGCTTTGTCGTCGGCTTTGTCGGTACGTTCAAACGTTGGCATGGCGTGGATTTGCTTCTCTCCGCGTTTCGGGAGCTGCACCGGGCCGATCCTTCGATCCACCTGCTCCTTGTTGGAGAGGGGCCATTGCGGTTGGAATTAGAGAAGGAAGTCCAAGACGCGGGGCTAACCAAAGCTGTGACCTTTACCGGGGCACTCGCTCATGAAGATATACCCCAGTATCTGGCCGCCATGGATGCCGCTGTTGCACCTTACCCTGCTCTGGACAATTTCTACTTCTCTCCGTTGAAGCTCTTCGAATACATGGCAGCGGGTCGGGCGGTGATTGCAAGTCGGGTAGGACAAGCAGCAGAGGTTGTCGTTGATGGAGTTACGGGTCTGCTATTTGAGCCGGGTGATCGTGCGGATTTGGTCCGCTCGATCGCGCGGCTCCGAGACAACGCCGCGCTGCGTAAAGAACTTGGCCAAAAGGCCAGTGCTGCCTGCTCGGAGCGCACGTGGACCCATAACGCGGCCGAGGTCGTCGATCGTGTGGAGCCACTGATCAAACGAAATAGGTCCTGGCCACAGCGCGCACCAGGGTTCGGGCAGTTCGCGCGCTGAGAATTAGCTTTTCTTTGTGCTCAATCGCGGCAGGAAGGAAGCCGAGAAATGAACATGGCTGATGTACTCCCGGCGCGCGCCATTTCGGAGTCGATCCGATGGCTGTTGCTCTCCGCGGCAGCCCAAGAAGTGTTGGCGGATCAGCTGAGAGCAATTCTTCCTTCCGGGGCTGCCTTGGGGCCGTTCCGTCCGACGGAAGTGTGTTGCAAGCCCGGCCGCAAGATCACTGCCTATTACGAGACCTTTGTTACCACCAAAAGCTCTAAAGGACACTACGTCCGCCCTATCGCTGTAACTTGGGGACCGAATGCACACGCAGATCGGCACGAAGAGACGACCGTTCTCGCCAAGATACAAGCCGATGTGGGTTGTTTCCTGGCCGATTGGCAGTTTTGGAATCGCGCTTCCCGCCAGGCGGAATTAGACGAGATGCGCGAGACCTTCCTCGCGGGCTACGCCCCCGGTGTGCCCAAAGAGCGGTTGGTGCGCGCTCGCCTATACGAAGCGCTAGGGTTGATCAAATGCGCAGTTCGTCGGGTTCAACTTTTCGAGCACGATTGGGCCTCCCGTACGGCCGGGCTGGTTGGACGCGCCCAGGCCGTGCTCGACCATCTTCAATTTACCTTCGGCATACCGCGCTACGGCTCTGCCGCGACCACCGGTGAAGAAAGGAGGGAACTACGATGATCCCAAGATACCTTTGCCTGCCCGTCCTCCTCACGGCTGTATTTTGCATGGGCGAACCTGCCCGCGCACAGCAAGGCTCTCCACCGCAACACGCGCAAAACCAGCGCGCGCTGGGTACGCCGGACTCGGCTTCCCGCAGCGTCCAAGCGGGCGGAACGCCGTCGGTGCAAGAGGTGGAAGTGAGGCGCGTGCGCATCTCGAAGACGGACAGCTGCCAAGTGATCATGGATCTCGGAGGCCGGGTGCAATATCAGGCGGCCCGCCTCTCTGATCCGGATCGCATCTACTTCGACATCGAACACGCCCGATTGAGCGATGAACTCCTGCGCCAGCCGGTCGACGTTCCTTCCGGCCGTTGCCTGAAGGCCGTGCGCGTGGCACAAAAAAGCGCGGACGTGGTGCGCGTGGTGCTGGATGTGGCCCAAGTAAAAGATTACTCCGTCTCTGAACTCGCCGATCCCGATCGGTTGGTGGTCGATCTATACGGGGCGGCCAATAGCCCGGGGGCGGCTGCAAATTCCGCGACCGAAACGAGTGCGAAGACCGTGGAAGTGAGTCGCTTGCGCGTCTCAAACGCGAACAACTGCGCCCAAGTGATCATGGATCTCGGAGGCCGGGTGCAATATCAGGCGGCCCGCCTCTCTGATCCGGATCGCATCTACTTCGACATCGAACACGCCCGATTGAGCAATGAACTCCTGCGCCAGCCGGTCGACGTTCCTTCCGGCCGTTGCCTGAAGGCCGTGCGCGTGGCACAAAAAAGCGCGGACGTGGTGCGCGTGGTGCTGGATGTGGCCCAAGTAAAAGATTACTCCGT
>Ga0209471_1001268_pt1 | contig 15258 bp, 8 predicted proteins | sample GraSoiAngelo_128_FD_185885 | JGI IMG/M metagenome (GOLD analysis project Ga0209471, IMG submission 185885) | Grasslands soil microbial communities from the Angelo Coastal Reserve, California, USA - 14_0927_12_20cm (SPAdes) (version 2) | ecosystem: Environmental > Terrestrial > Soil > Grasslands ...
TGGACGCGCGAAGAAGACATTCAGCACGACATGTACCGACCCTATTACTACGACCGGATCGCCGCCGGTCTCGACGCCGGCGGCAAGCCGGTCGCGTGGACGCATCGCGTCACCGGATCGTCGATCATGGCGCGGGTGACGAGCGAGCTGTTCCCCAAGAATCTGCGGGTGATCCGCGCCGTCGGCCTGCACCAGCTGATCGCCGGGATGAAGGGCCTCGATACCGACGCGGTGGAAGGCGCGGCGGAGCCGCCCTACGAACTGCCCAACATCCGGGTCGAGTACGTGCGGCAGGAGCCGCCCGGGATTCCCACGGCGTTCTGGCGCGGCGTCGGGCCGACCCACAGCATCTTCGTGGTCGAGAGCTTCATCGACGAGCTCGCCGCCGCGGCGGGGCAGGATCCGGTCGCCTACCGGCGCGCGCTGCTCGACCACTCGCCGCGAGCCAGAGCCGTCCTGGACCTGGTGGCAGAGAAGGCGGGGTGGGGACAGCCGCTGCCGGCGCGGAGCGGGCGCGGGGTCGCGCTGCTGCACGCATTCGGGAGCTATATCGCCCAGGTCGCCGAGGTCGCCGTGTCGCCGGCAGGCGACGTGCGCGTCACCCGTGTGGTATGCGCGGTCGACTGCGGCACGATCGTCAATCCGGACACGGTCAAGGCGCAGATGGAGGGCGGCATCGTGTTCGGGATCACCGGCGTCTTGTTCGGCGAGATCACGATCAAAGGCGGGCGCGTCGAACAGCACAATTTCAACGACTACCGCATGCTGCGGATCAACGAAGCGCCGGTGATCGAAGTCCATCTCGTGTCGAGCGACGAGGCGCCGGGCGGCGTGGGCGAGCCCGGAACGTCGTGCGCGATGCCGGCGGTGGCCAACGCGATCTTCGCGGCGACGGGAACGCGGATCCGCAAGCTCCCGGTCAAGGACCAGCTGCACCCGGTAAGCTGAGCGTGCGCGCTCCCGCATGACGCCCGAGCAGCGGTTCCGCGCGGCGCGGTGGGGTTATGTCGCCGTGGTCCTGCTCGCGACCCTGACGCAGCTGCATTTCTCTTCCGATCTCACGGCCGCCGGCGAGCGGTTGGTGCGCGCGTTCACGCCTTCGCTCGGCTGGCGCGACGCGATCGACGGCCTGCGCAACACGGTGCTGTTCGCCGGGCTCGGGGCGGTGTGGGTGGTGTCGTCACGGTCCGGCAACGTGCGCGCCGAGATCCGGCGGGCGACCCTGGTCGGGCTCGCGCTGAGCGCGACGGTGGAGGGGCTGCAAGTGTTCTCACCGGTGCGGACCGCCAGCATCGTGGATGTCACGACCAACACGCTGGGCGCGCTGCTGGGCGCGGGGGGGGTCGCCCTGTTGATCGCGGCCGTCGTGGCGGCGAAGGGAGCGCGGTCGTACCTGGGCGTGCCGATTTTCCTCCTGGCCGCCGCGTACGGCGGTGCGGTGCTGTGCGAGGCGCTGACGCCCTTGTTCGGGCCGGCCGCGCTGCCGTGGATCGCCGGTGGGCCGGTGGGGCGACTGAACGCCGCGCTCGCGGCGGCGGGGCCGATCTCCTTCGACTCGCTGCCGCTGGTCGATCTGCTGCTGTTCGCGCCGGCCGGGTTTCTGTTCGTCATGCTGCTGCGCGAGCGGGGGCGTGAGGCCGGGTGGGTGGGTGTCGCGGGCGCCGGAGCCGGGCTCGCGCTCTTGGCGGAGCTCGGGCACGGGATGCTCGGGTTTCCGATCTGGTGGGGAGCGGTGCTGGTGCGCATCGCGGCTGTGGGTTTGGGCGCGTGGGCGGCGCAGCGCGCGCTGCCGGCGCTGACGCCGCTGCTGCGCGGGGCGGCGCGGGCGCGCGCCGCGTTGTTCGTCTACGGGGGGCTGCTGGTGTTGTGGGGCTGGCGCCTGTTCATGCCTCGCACGGACCCGCACGCCATCGCCGCGCAGCTCGGCCCCGAGAACCTGGTGCCGCTGGCATCGCTCGCCGAGCGGGTAGACGCGTTCAGCGCGCTGCACGTGCTCCAGCAGTTCCTCTTATACCTGCCGCTCGGCACCCTGTTGGCCGTCTGGCCGCTGCGTATCAGGGGACGCTGGGCGCACCTGTGGCCCGGGGTGTGGTTGGCGGTGGTGATCGAGCTGGGACACGCGGTGATCGTGGAGCGCACGTTTGACGTTACGAACGCGCTGGTGGCGTGCGCCGGGCTCGGGATCGGCTGGATCGTGGTACGACGCTCGGGGTTCGCACCTTATGGGGAGGCGCTGGCGTCGCCCGTCGCCCGCCCGGGCTAGTCCTGCGCTTTGGCGTTCCGCTCACCGCAGCTAGCGCGCCCCGCTGCGACCTCGCCACAGCATCGATCCGGGCGGCCGGGCGCTCCTGCTCCTCGCAACACGGCATGAGGGTTGCCTAGAGTGGTGGCGGCTGGGATTCGGGAACGCGGGAGACATTGTGCCGGACAGCGTGGCGTCTTGTCATGTCGCGATCATCGGGGCGGGGCCGTACGGATTGGCCGCCGCTGCGCACCTCCGCGCCAAGAACGTCGAAACTCGGATCTTCGGTGAGCCAATGGAGTTCTGGACACGCCACATGCCGCGGGGCATGTTCTTGCGTTCCAGCCCGAGCGCTTCGAATCTCGCCGATCCCGATGGCCAGCTGAGACTGGATCGCTATCATGCGCTCCACGGCATCCCGCACGCCAAGCCCACGCCGCTCGAGGACTTCGTACGGTACGGGCAGTGGTTCCAGCGGCAGGCGGTACCGGACGTAGATCGGCGCACGGTCGCGCACGTCGCGGTAAACGCGCGGGGGTTCCGCGTGCGCCTGGCGGATGGGGAAGAGTTCCACGCGCGGCGCGTGGTGGTGGCCACGGGCATCAGTCCATTCGCGCGGCGCCCGCCGCAGTTTGCCGGACTGCCCGCACCACTGGTTTCTCATTCCTTCGACCACGGCGACCTGCGTCGGTTCGCCGGTCAGCGGGTTGTGGTGGTGGGCGGCGGGCAGAGCGCGCTCGAATCGGCGGCTCTGCTCCACGAGGGTGGCGCGGAAGTGGAGGTCGTGGCCCGGGCCTCCGGCACTTATTTCATCCCTGACTGGCCGCAGACTCCGTTCGTGCGTGCGGCGCGCCGGCTGCTCAGCCCGATCGTTCGTCCCCCGTTTGATATCATGGGCCCACGCTTCGTGAGCTGGCTGATCGCGTGGCCGCGGCTGTTTCGACGGTCGCCGAGATCGCTGCAGGATTTCCTCACGGCGCGTGCCGTGCGGCCGGCCGGCGCGAGCTGGTTAGCGTCGCGCCTGGCCTCGGTGCCCATCACCGCGGGCCGTACCATTGCGGCTGCGATTCCCACCGGTTCGCGGCTCCGCCTGCGGCTCGACGACGGCACCGAACGACTCGTGGATCACCTGCTCCTCGCCACGGGTTATCGCGTGGACGCCAGTCGATACGCATTCCTGGCCCCGACTCTGCTGCAGGCCCTGCGCACCCGCGATGGCTATCCCGACCTGGATGTCGGGTTCGAATCGTGTGTGCCCGGCCTCCACTTCCTCGGGACGCCTGCCGCCGGCAGCTTCGGCCCCCTGTGTCGCTTCGTGGTGGGAACGAGGTACATGGCGCGCACGCTGACCCGGCACCTCACCCATCTGGACGGGAACGGTCGCGTGCGACATGGATGACGCGGCGTGTAGGCCGTGGGCGATCGTTCTCAGCTCTGATGTCGTTGGCCTGGGGGCGGTCCGAAGCCTGCACGCGGGAGGCGTCCCTACCATCGTCGTCATGCTCGATCCGTTGGAGCCCGTGCGCGCCTCCCGGTACGGCCACAAAATTCTCGTCCCCAGGTCGCCCGACGTGGAGGGCGCCCTCTTGGATGTGCTTGCCGGGCTCGAGCGGGAACCACGGCCGGTCCTCATTCCGACGTCGGATCACCTCGTGCATTTCGTGGCCAAGCATCGCGCCCACCTGGAACGGCACTTCCGGTGCTGCATTCCCCCTCAGGCCGCGATCGACGTGGTACTCGACAAGGCCAAGGACACGCAGCTCCTCCAGGGGACCCAGATCCCGTTTCCCAAGACGGTTCAGATGTTGCCGGCCTCACCGGCCGAGTTGGTCCGCCGCCTGGGCCTGCCCCTCATCGTGAAACCCCGCACGCACGTGGATAAGGAAGGCCTGGGGTGGAGGAACGTCGTCATCCGCAGCCTCGCCGACGCCGACGCGTTCTACCGCACGAGCAGCGCGGTGTTCGGCCGCGTCATCGCGCAGGAGTTGATTCCCGGCCCCGACGAGATGCAGTGGGAGTGCATCTGCTTGTTCAACGCCGACGGTGCGATCGCTCGCGCGTTCACCTTCCGCAAGCTCTCGACCATGCCGGCTCACTACGGAGCCACCAGCCGCGGGAGGAGCGAGCGCAACGGCGCGCTCGTGGATCTCGCCGTCGCGATCGGCGAGCGGTTCAACTATGTCGGCATCGCCGACATCGACGTGAAGTACGATGCGCGCGACGAGCAATACAAATACTTCGAGCTCAACCCGCGACTGGGCGTGTGCCACTACTTCGGCACCCGCTGCGGCACGAATGTGACCCTCGACGCCTATCGCCTGGCCTGCGGCGAGGATCTACCCGAGGGTGCCCCGCAGGTCGAGGGACGAACGTTCTTGGCCGTGCTGGAGGAAATCGGCGGCAGGTTGCAGGACGGCGACTCTTGGCTGGCGGTGTTGCGCGGCATCGTGGTTGCCCTGTTGCACGGGCCGGTGGGGGCGTACTTCGCCCCGGACGATGTCTGGCCCGGGCCCTTTGCGGTTGCTCGCATCTGTTACCGGCTCCTCGCCCGGACGTGGCGCGGGCAGCTTGGCACCGTGTTCACCAAGCAGTTCAACCAGAGCGCTTGAGCGTTTGGCGACGGGCGCTGCTACTCGTAGCGCAGCGCCCGCACCGGATCCAGGAGGGAAGCCCGTCCCGCGGGAACGCCGCGCCGAGCGCTACCAGAGTGAGCAGCACGGCGGCGAGCGCGAAAGCTGTGCCCGTGATTCCCACGCTGAAGCGTGGGCCCGGCAAAGCACTGAGCTGAAGCCCCCCCCCGGAAGACTGTTCGCTTGTGGGACTGGCCATCCCACAACCGCACGCCTCGAGCTCCGGGCCCCCAGGAAGCGCTGGTCGCAATCCGTTCGCCGACATCGCGTTACCGCCGCCCGGCTCGTGGTATGAGGTGTGCTTAGGGCAGTAGCTCGTGGACATCGCTCGCCCACCCCTCCCCAAGACCGGCCGGTACGTGAAGGCCGGCATCGGCGCGGGCGCGATCATCTTGCTGACCATTTTCCTCACGAGCCTGAAGCCCGCCGCGCCGAGCGTGGACCGAGCAACGCTCTTCGTGGACTCGGTGCGCCGCGGCGAAATGGTGCGCGAGGTGCGCGGGCCTGGGACGCTCGTGCCGGAGCACATCCGCTTCATCACGGCGCTCGCTGCCGGCCGCGTCGATCGGGTGCTCGCGCAACCGGGGCAGCATGTGAAGCCGGAGACGGTGTTGCTGGACCTGTCCAACCCGGACGTGCAGATCCAGGCGCTCCAGGCCGAGCAGCAGCTGGCCGCGGCCCGCGCCGATCTCGTGAGCCAGCGAACCAACCTCGAGAATCAGCGTCTGACTCAGACGGGGCTCGTCGCGACCACCCGCACCGAATACCTCCAGGCGAAGCGCGACGCAGAAGTCGCGGAGTCGCTCGGGGCGCATGGCGGCATGTCGCGCAACGACGCGGCGCTGGCCAAGGACAAGGCGTTGGAGCTCGAGACGCGCTACGGCATCGAGCAGCAGCGCCTGGTGTTGATGACCGAAACGATCGATTCCCAGCTCGCGGTGCAGCGGTCGCAGGTGGACCGGCTGCGCGCCGTGGCTGAGTTCCAGCAGAACGTGTTGCGGTCGCTGCAGGTGCGCGCCGGCGACTCGGGCGTCGTCTCCGACTTGACGCTCCAGCTGGGCCAGTACGTGCTGGGCGGCACCATGCTGGCGAAGGTCGTCCAACCCGGAAAACTCAAGGCGGTGCTCCAGATCCCGGAAACGCAGGCGAAAGACATCACGATCGGCGAAAAGGCGGCGATCGACACCCGCAACGGCATCGTCCCCGGGCACGTGATCCGGTTCGATCCCAACGCCATCAACGGCACCGTGTCGGTGGACGTGGCGCTCGAGGACACGGTCGCGGGGATGCGCCCCGACCTGTCGGTCGACGGCACGATCGAGATCGAGCGGCTGGAGCACGTGCTCTATACCGGTCGGCCCGCGTACGGCCAGCCCAACAGCACGATCGGGATGTTCAAGATCAGCGATGACGGGCACTACGCGACACGGGTGCAAGTGCAGGTGGGTCGCAGCTCGGTCAACACGATTGAGGTGGTACGCGGGTTGGCCGTGCGCGATTCGGTGATCCTGTCGGACATGTCGCAGTGGGACAACGTGGAGAGGGTGAGGATTAAGAGATAGGTGTCAGGTGCCGGGTGTCAGGTGTCAGGGATTTTCGGACACCCGACACCTGGCACCCGACACCTCTGGACAAGGAGCTTCGATGTCGGCCAACGGTACCGCTCTGATTCAGCTCCAGGGCATCAAGAAGGTCTTCTACACCGACGAAGTCGAGACGCATGCCCTTGCGGACGTGCATCTCGAGATCAAGGGGGGCGACTACGTCTCGATCGCCGGGCCGTCGGGATGCGGCAAGACTACGCTCTTGTCGCTGCTGGGCCTGCTCGACACCCCGACCGAGGGGACGTACCTGCTCGAAGACCGACCGGTTGCGAATCTCTCGGCCGCCGAGCGGGCGCGGATCAGGAATCGGCGCATCGGATTCATCTTCCAGGCGTTCAATCTGATCGGCGATCTGACCGTCTACGAAAACGTCGAGCTGCCGCTCACCTATCGGGGCATGGCGGGCGCCGAGCGCAAGCAGCGATCGCAGGCAGCGCTCGAGCGGGTGGGGATGTCGCACCGGGCGAAGCATTATCCCGCACAGCTGTCGGGCGGCCAGCAACAGCGTGTCGCGGTGGCGCGAGCCGTCGTCGGAGATCCCGCGATTCTCCTGGCCGACGAGCCGACGGGGAACCTCGACTCGACCAACGGCGAGGCCGTGATGGAGCTGTTGCGCGAGCTGCATCGCGGCGGGGCGACGGTATGCATGGTTACCCACGATCCGCGCTACGCGCAGCACGCGGACCGGACGGTGCAGTTGTTCGATGGACGGGTGGTGGAGGAGCAGGTGTCGGGTGCCGGGGGTCAGGTGTCGGGGAACCCGGAGCCCGTCTCGCATCGTCCGACACCCGGCACCTGACACCCGGCACCTGACACCCGGCACCTGCCCATGGATACCCTGCTCCACGACCTCCGCTACGGCCTGCGGATCCTACGCAGGAACCCGACCTTCGCGGTCGTGGCGATCCTGGCCCTGGCGCTCGGCACCGGCGCCAACGCGGCGATTTTCCAGCTCGTCAACGCGCTCCGCCTCCGCTCGCTTCCGGTCGAGAAGCCGAACGAGCTGGTGTCGATCGGGATCGACCAACACGGCAAGGGGCGGGTGGGCAGGGGGTACGGGGGCCGCTCGATTTTCACCGAGCCGCTGTGGCAGGAGCTCCACTCACAGCAGCAGGCCTTCTCGTCGCTGTTTGCTTGGGGCAACGGCGTCTGGGATCTCTCGGGCGGAGGAGAAGCCGTTCTTGCGAATGGGTTCTACGTCAGCGGCGGTTTCTTCGACGCACTTGGCGTGCACGCCCAGATCGGGCGCCTGTTCACAGAGCTGGACGATCAAAAGGGATGTGGCTCGCCTGGCGTGGTGCTGTCGCACGGGTTCTGGCAGACCCGGCTCGGAGGCGATCCGCGTGTGATCGGGCGGACGATCACGCTGGACCGACGGCCGTTCCAGGTGCTCGGCGTCACGCCGCCGGGCTTCTTCGGTGTGGAAGTCGGCCGCACGTTCGACGCGGCACTCCCGCTCTGCGCCGAGGCGCTGCTGCGTGGCCAGCAGGCCGGAACCGGCCAGCGTGCGGTCTGGTGGCTCGACATCATGGGACGTCTGAAGCCGGGCTGGACCGTGGAGCGAGCGCAGGCACAGGTCGCTGCCATTTCACCCGGGGTGTTCGAGGCGACGGTGTCGCCGACTTACACGGCCGACTGGGCGAAGAACTACACGTCGTTCACGCTTACCGCGACGCCTGCCGCTACCGGCGTGTCGAACCTGCGGAGGGCGTATGCCGCCCAGTTGGGGGCGCTGCTTGGCGCCACCGGGCTCGTGCTGCTGCTCACATGCCTCAATCTCGCGAACCTGATGCTGGCGCGCTCCACCGCCCGCGGCCGGGAGGTTGCCGTGCGTCTGGCGATTGGCGCGTCGCGGCGTCGCGTGGTCCGTCAGATGCTGTCCGAGAGCGTGCTGCTCGCCGGATTGGGCGCCGTGGGCGGGCTGCTGCTCGCCCGCTGGATCAGCCGGGCGCTGGTGATGTTCTTGAACGGGCGCGGCAACGGGATCTTCCTGGACCTGACGCCGGACTGGCGCGTGTTTGCGTTCATGGCCACGGTCACGGTTCTCACGTGTGTGCTGTTCGGCTTGAGCCCGGCGCTCAAGGTCACGCGCCGTGATCTCGCGAATGCCATGCAGCCCGGCGGCCGATCGTCGACTGAAGGACACGAGGCGCTCGCGCTGCGGCGCGGGCTGGTGGTCGTGCAGGTCGCGCTCTCGATGGTGCTGGTGGTCGGCGCGCTGCTCTTCGGGCGCACCTTGAAAAACCTCGCCGCCGTCGATCTGGGCTTCGATCCTGGCGTGGTGGTGGCGGCTGTCGACCTGAGCCGAACGGCGGTCCCGCCCGAGGCGCGGCGGCAAACCTTCGCCACCATTGTCACGCGGCTCCAGCAGGTCCCCGGCGTTCGCCACGCCGCCGAGGCATTGATCGTGCCGCTCGACGGCGGTGATTGGAACGGACGCATCGTCACGGGCGGTGCGGTGCAGGACGGCGACGCGCACTTCGACGAAGTCGGCGGCGACTACTTCCGCGTGATGGGGACGCCGCTCCTCGCGGGACGGACGTTCGACGGTCGGGACCGCCCCGACGCGGCGAAGTCGGTAATCGTGAACGAGACGTTCGCACGACGGTATTTCCAGAACGCCGATCCCATCGGGAAGACATTCCAGATGGAGCTGCCGCCCGGCAGCTCACCGCCCACCTACCATATCGTCGGACTGGTCAGGGATGCGAAATTCCTCCAGGTACGCGAGGAGCGCACCGCCGCGGCATTAAGGTTCTCGGCCAACGAAGCGAGCGCGATGTTTCTGCCGATCGCCTACCTGGCCGTCTCGCAGGACAGCGCGCCGCCTCCGGATCTGCGGATCGTGCTGCGCTCCGACGTGCTCCCGGCATCCCTCACCCATGCGCTGACGCGCGCCATCACCGATGTGGCCCCCGCCGCCGCGGTCTCATACGACGCCGTCACGAACTACATCGACAGGTTGCTTGTCACGGAGCGCTTGATGGCCTGGCTGTCGGGATGCTTCGGTGTCCTGGCCATGCTGGTCGCGGCGATCGGGCTGTACGGCGTGATGTCGTACCTCGTGACGCGCCGCCGGATCGAGATCGGCGTTCGCATGGCGCTTGGCGCGGAGCCGCGCACCGTCATTCGTATGATGTTCGCGGAATGCGGCGTGTTGTTAGCCATAGGGATCGCCGTGGGCGCGGGGCTCGCCGGCGTGACGCTGCGGTATGCGGCCGCGCTGCTGTACGGTTTGACTCCCTTGGATGCGTCATCCTTCGCGCTCGCCATCGGCGGGCTCGGCGTCGCCAGCGTGCTCGCGACGTGGTTCCCCGCGCGGCGCGCTTCCAGGCTCGCTCCCACCGTGGCGCTGCGGGAGTAGCATGCTCCAAGATCTGCGGTTCGCGCTCCGCGGTTTCCGCCGTGCTCCGGCCTTCGTCGCAACGGTGGTGCTCACGATCGCACTCGGCCTGGGGCTGAACACCAGCGTCTTCACGATTTTCGACGCCTATGTGCTGCGGCCGCTCGCGATCCGCGACCCCGGCTCCCTCTTTGAGGTGTTTTTCCAAGACCGCCGCGGCTGGGGCAAGAGCCTGTCCTGGCGGCAGTATCAGGATCTGCGCGCACTGCCGATCTCGTCGGAGAGCTTCGCGCACAAGAGCGCGTTCGCACGCTCCGAGCGCGGTCCCATGCTCGGCAATGTCGTGACGGGCGACGCGTTTCGCGTGCTCGGCGCCGCCCCTGCGCTGGGCCGCACGCTCCTCCCGGAGGACGCGACGCTCCCGTACGGCGAGCCGGTGTTGGTCTTGAGCTACGATGCGTGGCGGGGGAAGTTCGGCGGAGACTCGGGGGTCATCGGCCGCAAAGTCGTCGTGCACGGCATTCCTCTTACTGTGGTCGGCGTGGCGGCGAAGCGCTTCACGGGCATCGGCCGCACTCTGCCGCCGGACTTCTGGGCCCCCGTTACCCTGCTCAGTCGCTTGGAGGGAAGCGAGGATCTCTTCGGCGCGAAACAGCCCGAGGTCCTGCGCGCGGTGCTACGCCTCAAGCCCGGAGTTGACGAGCGACAGGCGCGCGCCGCGCTCCTGACCTGGGCCGCGAACGCCACCGCGGCTCTGCCCGACTCGCTCCGCTGGACCCACGTCGATCTCGTCTCGGTGGCGAGCGCGCTCCCGCTTACGCCCGAGACGATCGCCATGTTCACGCCGGCGATGGTGGCGTTCGGCCTCGTGCTGCTCATCGCCTGCGCCAACGTGGCCAACGTCATGCTGGCGCGCGGCATCGCCCGGCAGCGTGAGATCGGGATCCGACTGGCGCTCGGCGCCGCTCGGGACCGGCTGGTGCGTCAGCTTCTCACCGAGAGCGCGCTCCTCGCGATCCCGGCGGCGCTGCTCGGGTACGGCATCTCCCGCGGGACCATCGATGCCGGTGTGCGCCTCATGTTTGCGAGCGCGCCGGCTGAGTTCACGGCATACCTGCGCGTCATCCCGCTCTCCCCCGACGTGCGCGTCTTCAGCTTCCTGCTGCTGGTGGCGCTCGGCTCGGTGCTCGCCTTCGGGTTGGTCCCAGCGCTGCAGGCGACGCGCCCCCAGATCGTGCAGGCTTCGCGCGGCGAGGTGGACCCGACCTCCCGGCCGGGCCGCATGCGGACGACGCTCGTCGTGGGCCAGATCGGCATCTGCTGCCTGCTGCTGATCGTCACCGGCGTCCTGCTGCGCGGCGCTCGCAAGGCCGATCGCCTCCCGACCGGCATGCGCACGAGCGACGTCGTCGAGCTCGATCTGGACGACCATGCCCGCGCTGCAGCATTGCGGCGACTCCGGTCCGAGCCGATCGTCACCGACATCGGCGCGTCCACGCAGGCGCCGTTGGATGGCATGTACCCGTCGCTGGGGGTGCGCGTGTCGGGTGCGCCGCGCATCGCAGTCGCGGGCGTCGATTTCGTGGACGCCGGTTTCTTCCGCGTGCTCGACGTTCCGATCGTGCGCGGCCGGGCGTTCACCGCCGACGAGGAGCGCCAGGCGGCGCCGGTCGCGATCGTCAGTGAAGCGGCCGCGCGCGCGCTCTGGGCCACCGCCGATCCCATCGGGCAGTTCGTGGAGCAGAGCGCTGAGCCGCCGCGCCGATCGCGCCTGGCGCGCGTGCGGTCGGCCCGGGTGATCGGCATTTCGCGCAATACGGTGAGCGGCTGGATCGGCACGGGCCTCGAGCGGCCGGTGATCTATTATCCGACGCGCGCCGACTCCGGAGGCACGAAGATCCTCGCCCGTGTGAGTGGCGACGCGAGCCAGGCTCGGCAGCGTATCGACCGGGACATCGCCGCCGTCGATCAGAGCGCCGTGATCGAGATGCACACGCTGGACGACTATCTCGCGGTGCAGCGCTGGCCCTTCAAGATCTTCTCCTGGGCCTCGTCCGCCATCGGCGCGATCGCGCTCCTGCTCACGCTCATCGGCATCTATGGGGTGCTCTCCTATGTGGTGGCGCAGCGGACCAAGGAGATCGGCATCCGCATGGCGCTCGGCGCGAGCGTCGGCGGTGTCGTCGGCCAGGTGCTGCGCCAATCGGCGGGTTATGCCTTAGTCGGGATCGTGCCGGGCACCGTGCTGGCGCTGGGCGTCTCGAAGCTGTTCGCGACGGTCCTATTCATCGTCGACACGTTCGATCCAGCGGGATACGCGTTCGGCGCCAGCGTGGTATTGATCGCTTGTCTGGCGGCGGCGTGGGCCCCGGCCCGGCGCGCCGCGCGGGTCGATCCGATGGTGGCGTTGAGATATGAATGACCTCCGGTACGCGCTGCGCACGTTCGCACGCAGCCCCGGGCTCGTGGCGGCCGCGATTGTCTGCCTCGCGCTCGGGATCGGCGCGAACGCCACGATCTTCGGCGTCGTGGACACGCTGCTGTTTCGTCCCCCGGCCCACGTCAAGGACCCGGGCCAGGTCGTCCGCCTGTATTTCCGCACGCACTCGCCGACGTTCGGCACGTTCACCAGTAGCGTCAGGTCCTATCCGCTCTACAAGCTCATTCGGGATTCGGCCCACGCGTTCAGCGAGGTTGCCGCCTTGGCGGGCACGCGCGCGACGAGCCTCGGCCGCGGCCCGGAGGCGCGCGAGGCACAGGTGGACCTCGTCTCCGGAAGCTTCTTCTCGCTGCTCGGTGTGAAGCCGGCCCTCGGCCGCTTCTATGGCGTCGACGAAGACCGGCTCGGTGGCGCGCAGGTCGTTGTCTTGAGCGACGCGTTTTGGAGACGTGAGTTCGGCGGTGACGCCGGGGTGCTCGGCCGGGCGTTGAGGCTCGGCCAGAACCTGTACACGGTGATCGGCGTCGCCCCGAAAGGATTCACCGGCGTGAACCTCGAAGTGGTGGACGTGTGGGCGCCGCTGGCGGTCGCCACTCCCGACGTGATGGGGGGAGCGTCTTGGCTGAACCACCAATCCTTCTTCGTCGCGATACTCGGTCGACTACGCCCCGGCGCGACCGCGGCACAGGCAACGCGCGAGGCAACGGCCGCCTTCCGCGTCGACGCGGCCCAGGTGCCCGACTGGCATCTCGATCCAGACGACACCGCTTTGCTCGGGCCGGTTCAACAGGCACGGGGTCCCGAGATGTCGCGAGACGCCAAGGTGTCGACCTGGCTCGCTGCCGTTTCCGCCATCGTGCTCCTCATCGCCTGCGCCAACGTGGCGAACCTGTTGCTCGCCCGGGCGATGCAACGACAGCGTGAGATTGCCGTCCGACTTGCCATCGGTGCGGGCCGGCGCCGCCTCGCGCGGCAACTCCTCACGGAGAGTGCGCTGCTCGGGCTGGCAGGGGGCACCGGAGCGCTGCTAGTGACGCTGTGGGTGGGGCCCGTGATCCGCGCGTTTCTCCTTCCCAAGGTGCCCGGGCTCAGTCCGGCGCTGGATGGTCGCGTGCTTTGCTTCACCGTGGCCGTGGCCCTCCTCACCGGTCTGCTCGCGGGCGTCGCGCCGGCGTGGCAACTGGGCCGCGCGGACTTGACGCCCGCCCTCAAGGCGGGTGCAGGGGAAGGGAGCTTCCGCCGCTCCCGAGTCCGCACGGGACTACTGGTCGGGCAGGTTGCGCTCACCGTCGTCCTGACCGTGGGCGCCGGGCTGTTCGCGCGCAGCCTGCGCGCCGTGCGCGGACTGGATCTCGGCTTCGATCCAGAGCACGTGATCCTCGCCACCGTGGACTTGGGCTCCGCGGGCTACCGCCCGACCGAGATGAACGCGCTTTACATACAGATGTTGGAACGCCTGCAAGCGCTGCCGGGCGTGGAGCACGCGGCGGCGACGGTCGGCAATCCCTTCGGGTGGAGCATGGGCATGAGCGTCTCCGTGCCCGGGCGTGACTCGATCCCGACGTTGAAGAGTGGTGGACCGTATTACCAGGCCGTAACGCCCGATTATTTCGCCGCGATGGGCACGCCCGTACTGGGCCGCGCCTTCAGCGCGGCAGACCGTGGTGCCCTCGTGGCAATCGTAAACCAGACGATGGCGCGGCTGCTTTGGCCTGGCGAGTCCCCGCTCGGAAAGTGCATTCGGCTGGGGGACGACAAGCGCTGTCGGGACGTGGTGGGCGTTGTGCCGGACGCCCGACGTCATCAGGTCGTCGAGGACGCCACGATGCTGCTCTACATACCCTTTGTCGACGGTGGAACGAACGCGTTTGCGAACAACGTCGTCCCGGCGCTCGTGGCACGCACGCGAGGTCGGCCGGAGGACATGGTCGCGTCGGTTCACAGCTCGATGCAGGGCACGGCGGCGAATCTCCCCTTTGCCCGGGTGACCCCACTGGCCGACCTCGTCGCCCCTTCAGTTCGGCCGTGGCGACTCGGAACTATGATGTTCGGACTGTTCGCGGGACTGGCTCTAATTCTCGCCGCGGTCGGGTTATATGGCGTGTTGTCGTACACCGTGGGGCAGCGAAGCCACGAGATCGGGATCCGCGTGGCCTTGGGCGCGAGACGGAGCAACGTGCTCGGCCTGATGGTGGGGCAAGGTGTCAGGATCGCGGTGGTGGGGGCTGGCATCGGCGGGGTGGCGGCGCTTGTCGGTGGCCGGATACTCAGCTCGTTGTTGTACGGCGTGTCGCCACGCGATCCGCTGGTGTTGCTTGGGGCGGCTCTGATTCTGATCGCGGTTGCGGCGGTGGCGAGCTATCTGCCCGCGCGGCGCGCGGCGAAGGTCGATCCGACAGTGGCGCTCCGGTATGAATGACTTCCGCTACGCGCTCCGCACGCTCGCCAAGAGCCCGGGATTCACAGCGGTCGCTGTGCTCACGCTCGCGCTCGGGATCGGGCCCAACACGGCGATCTTCAGCCTCGTTTACGGTGTGCTCCTCAAACCGCTGCCGTACCCAGAGGCCGATCGCCTGGTGGGCTTGGCTGAGACATACCAGGGCAACCGGAACGAGCTGGACGTCGCCTACGACGAGTTTCGGTACCTCGAGGATCACAGTCGCGTGTTCGAGCGGCTCGCCGTCTCCACGGAGGTCGGGTTCAGCGTGTTTACCGGAGACATCGCCGAACGGGTGAATGGCCTGCGGGTTTCGAAAGACTTCTTCGCCACACTCGGCGTGCGGCCGGCGCTGGGCCGGGATTTCCTCGCGGAAGAGGACCAAATGGGCGGCGCCAGTGTCGCCATCCTGAGCCACGGCTACTGGACGCGGCGCTTCGGGGGCGACCGGGGGGTCGTGGGACGCGCTATCACGCTGGACGGGCGGCCGACCACGATCGTCGGAGTGATGCCGGCCTCGTTCCGGTGGCTCTCGCCGGTGGACGTGTGGTCCACGATGGGG
>Ga0209471_1001271_pt1 | contig 15246 bp, 14 predicted proteins | sample GraSoiAngelo_128_FD_185885 | JGI IMG/M metagenome (GOLD analysis project Ga0209471, IMG submission 185885) | Grasslands soil microbial communities from the Angelo Coastal Reserve, California, USA - 14_0927_12_20cm (SPAdes) (version 2) | ecosystem: Environmental > Terrestrial > Soil > Grasslands ...
TTTCGGAACCGGTCCGGCGCGCTCTCAGTTAAGGTTTTTCGGGGATGTGGCGGCGGGTCGGAGTCGTTTTGCTGCTGATCGTCGTCGCGGCGTCGGCTTTCAACTACCTGCGCCCGATCCCCGCCGTCGCTGCCACGCATCTTCTCCATCCGACCGAGGTCGTCCCGGGCACAGCGCCGTCGCTGCCCTGGCCGTCTAGAGGATCTGGGGCGATCGCGGTTTCGGGTCTGGGGTTCGTGGGGACCTCCGGCAACGAGCAGGCCATCCCCGCCGCGAGCGTGACGAAGGTGATGACCGCGCTGGTCGTGCTCGAGGACAGCAAGCTGAAGAAGGGCGAGACGGGCGCGAACATCACGATCACGGACGCCGACATCCGCTCATATGAGGCTGACCTCGCCGACATGCAGTCCGTTGTGAAGGTGCAGGCGGGAGAGCAGCTGACCCTGTTCCAGGTCCTCGAGGGAATGCTGATTCCGTCCGGGAACAACCTTGCCGAGACGGCCGCACGCTGGGACGCCGGTTCGATCGACGCCTTCGTGGCCAAGATGAACAAGCGCGCCGCCGAGCTGCATCTCTCACATACGAAGTTCGCCGACACGAGCGGCGCGTCGGCCTCGAGCGTCAGCACGCCCACCGATCTCACAACCCTGGGCATGGTGGCCATGCTCAACGAGGTCTTCGCGCAGATCGTCGCCCTGGGCCAGGCCAACCTTCCGGTGGCCGGCACCGTCTACAACGTCAACGGACTCCTTGGCCAGGGCGGGATCATCGGCATCAAGACCGGCTCCGGCCTCAACACGGGCGCGAACTTCCTGTTCGCGGCCAACGTCACGGTGGACAGTCGCACGATCGTCGTGTATGGCTGCGTCATGGGGCAGCCGACGCTCCAGATCGCGTTCGCGACCGCTCAAGCGCTGATTGCGGCCGCCTCGCCCGCGCTGCACGTTCGCCGCGTCATCGCCCGGAATCAGTCGGTCGCGAACTACACGACGCCCTGGGGCGAACAGTCGGACCTGGTTTCGACCGTCGACGTCGACCTTGCCGAGTGGCCGGGCATGATCCTGCGCCAGCACCTCGACGCCAAGGCGATCGTCATCGAGAAGCCGGTGCCACCAAGCACGGTAGAGGGAACCGAGCACGTGGTGCTCGGGGATTACAGCTTCGACGTACCTCTCGTCACGGCTGACCAGCTGTATCCTCCCGGCCGCCTGTGGAGGCTCACCCGGGTCAGCTTCTGAGCTCGGCGCCTTCCTTGTAGGAGGGCATCCATCAGGCGCGGACCTCTACGTCGTCGACGTCTCACTCAGCGCCGAGCTGCCGTGGAACGCCGTTCATCCTGCCGGTCGGTGCGACACCCTTTGGCATCGTCGCGATCTAGCTCGACTCCAGGTGCGGCGGCTTTCGGCCGCACCATGCGCGATACTCATCGACTGATGGGGTTCATCTCGCGCGGCTTCAAGGGACGGCGCCGCGACACGGCATCGAGCTCGCGCCTGCCCCCTGGCCAGTACCTGGTCAACGATTTCCCCGTCCTCTCCGCCGGACCGACGCCACGCCCGAACCTCGACCAGTGGTCGTTCTCGATCGAAGGCGAGATCGACGAACCCAAACGCTGGACGTGGAAGGAGCTCCTCGCCCTTCCGTCGGACACCGTGACCAAGGACATCCACTGCGTCACGAAGTGGTCGAAGTTCGACACGACCTGGAAAGGGGTCTCGCTCGACACGTTGATGGAAGGCGTGGAGACCGCGGCCGAGTACATCACAGCCTTCTGCGACGGCGGCTACACGACCAACCTGCCGCTCGAGGACGTCATGGACGGCAAGGCGTGGGTCGCCTACGAGTTCGACGGCCAGCCGCTGCACCCGGAGCACGGCGGTCCGGCGCGACTGCTCGTCCCTCACCTCTATTTCTGGAAGAGCGCGAAGTGGGTGCGCGGGATCAAGCTCGAGAAAGAGCAGCAGCCGGGATTCTGGGAGTCCAACGGCTACCACCTTTATGGAGACCCTTGGCGCGAGCAGCGCTACTGGGGCGATTAAGCTGGCAGTTCGGAGAGCTCGTCGAGCTCGTCCATGAGACGCCGCGCGTCTCGAGCCTCTACTTCAACATCCCGATGTGGCCCGGACATCTCGCCGGTCAGCACGTCGATGTTCGGCTGACCGCCGAGGACGGCTACCAGGCCGAACGCAGCTACTCGATCGCCTCGCCACCAGAAGCCCGCTGGGTTGCTCTGACGGTCGAGCGCCTCGACGATGGCGAGGTGTCGCCGTATCTCGTGGGCGAGCTGAAGGTGGGGGACAAGGTTGAGCTCCGCGGCCCGATCGGCGGACACTTCGTTTGGCGAGCCGGCGACGATCGTCCGCTGCTGCTCGTGGCGGGAGGATCCGGCGTGGTGCCGTTGATGGCGATGCTCCGCCACCGCGCGACGGCCCCGCACAAGGCACCCGCGCGTCTTCTCTACTCCTCGCGCGCGTTGGCCGACATCATCTATCGCGAAGAGATCGATCGCCTGGTGGCCGCGAACGACGGGCTGCTCGTCTCTCACACGCTGACGCGCGAGAAGCCGGCCGGATGGAGCGGCTACACCAGGAGGATCGACGCCGCGATGGTGAAAGAGGTCGCATGGCCGAAGGCCCAGACGCCGGCGGTGTTCGTCTGTGGCCCGACTCCATTCGTGGAGACGGCGGCCGATCTCCTGGTCGGCCTGGAATACGACCCGCTGTGGATCAAGACGGAAAGGTTTGGAGCCACCGGAGGAGCTGGAGGAGGATGAAGATGCAAACGTCCGAGATGAAGCTGGATGGCAACGCGATCGCCGGTTTGCTGGGCGAGATCTTCGCCGTCGAGATGACCACTGCGCACGGGACGTGCGCCGCGTGCGGCGCGGTCAACGAAGTCGGTCGTGTCGATGTCTACATCCATGCGCCGGGAACGGTGGTCCGCTGCCCGTCGTGCGAGCAGGTGCTGATGCGCATCGTGAGGGGACGCGGGCGCTACTGGCTTGACCTGACCGGCATGCGCTGCCTGGAGTTTGCCGAGGACTAGGTCCCGGGCCTCTTCATGGCCCAAGGGCCTCGCGTGATCACGCCGATGAGCATCCATACGAACATGGGGATCGCGGCGAGCGAAAGCAGCTCCTGAAGGATCACCACACCGATCGGAAATGGAGAGTTGCCGGTTCGGAACAGGCCGAAGATCCCGATCACACCTCCCAGTGAACCAAGGCCCATCAAGACGAGTACGTACCAGAAGACCCACCGCCAACGTAATACCGCACCGAGCGCGCCGAAAAGTTCGAGGAGAGCCAAGAAGACCGCAAAGGCGATGGCCCCCACGATCGTGAAGGTGATCACCTGGTCTTCAGAGCTGCCCTGCGGCAGCTGGGAGCCGGATGCGTCGAACACCTTCTTGACAGCGTCGTGTGTGTAGAAGATCAAATAGGTCGCCACTGTGACGATCGCGTCCACGGCCAGTAGCGAGGCCGCGGCGAGCTGCATCGGCCGGGTCCAGGAAGTCGGTTCGCGGGCGCCTCTGGGGATCGGTACCCACTGGGTCCCGTCCCAGCGGAACTGGCCGTCGGCCGAAACTTGGCCGACCGCCGTGCTCGGGTTCTGGCTCAAAGCGTGAAAAGGGTAAACCGGAACAGCGGTGGCTACATAACGTAGCCAAGGCGCGGCGACCCGGACAGGCCTTCCGACCGTTGAGGTACTGGACGTTGGTAGAGACGTAACCGAAGCCGGTAGCAATCTGGGAGGGTCCCATTGCCTGTACACCCGCCGGTGCAGCAGCAGATCAAGGGATGGTTCGACGCCGTGGTGGCGCTCGGCCTCAAGGTCAAGGACCGCGAGGCGAGAGCCCACAACCTGCGTGTCGCCAGGCTGTGCGTGCACATCGGGCGCCAGATGTCGATGAGCGCGTACGAGCTCAGGGTGCTGGCTCGAGCCGGCCTGATGCACGACATCGGCAAGCTCGCCATCCCGGACGAGGTGCTGGGCAAACACGCGGCGCTGGACGAATCGGAATGGAACCTTATGCGCACGCACCCGGAGATGGGCCTGAACCTGCTCGACCGAGCAGGCCAGTCGAGTCGCGAAACGCTCGCCGTGCTCTACCACCACGAAAGGCTCGACGGAAGCGGTTATCCCTACGGTCTCAAAGCGGAAGCCATCCCGATCGAGGCGCGCATCGTCGCGGTTGCCGACACGTACGACGCGCTCACCTCCGACCGGCCATACCGCAAGGCATGCACCCACGCGGAGGCGCGTCGAGTGTTGACCGAGGAAGCCGGGCCGCGCCTGGACCCGAGAGCGGTGTCGGCCCTGTTCGTGGCGCTCGACGACCGGTTCGGGACCTTCGAGGTCGCGCCGAGGCCCGCCCTGGCTTTCTAGCCGCCACGCGGAATCCTTCACCATGAAAAGGTGAAGTTCGGCGTCGCGATCTTTCCCACCGACTACGCGATCTCGATGACTGAGCTCGCGCCGGCGGCGGAGCAGATGGGCTTTGAGTCCCTGTGGGTCGCCGAGCACTCCCACATCCCGACGAGCCGGCTGTCGCCATGGCCCGGCGGTGCCGAGCTCCCCAAGCATTACTGGCACACGATGGACCCCTTCGTCGCGCTCACGGTGGCGGCTCTCGCGACCAAGACGATCCGCGTCGGGACCGGCATCTGCCTGCTCGTCGAGCGCGACCCGATCCACACGGCCAAGGAGGTGGCCAGCGTGGATGCGGTATCCAACGGCCGGTTCATCTTCGGTATCGGTGGCGGCTGGAACCGCGAAGAGATGGAGGACCACGGCACTGACTTCAGCACCCGCTGGAAGCTCCTGCGCGAGAGGGTCGAGGCGATCAAGACCATCTGGACCGAGGACGTGGCCGAGTACCACGGCGACATGGTCGACTTTGGACCCATGTGGGAGTTTCCGAAGCCGGTCCAGAAGCCGCACCCGCCGATCATCCTTGGCGGCAGCGGGCCGAAGATCCTCGAGCGGGTGGTGCGTTACGCGGACGGATGGATGCCCAACCGCGGACGTGTGATCGAGAGGATTCCCGAACTCCAGGAGCTGGCCAAAGCCGCGGGCCGCGACCGAATCCCGGTGACCTACTACCCGAAGGCGAGCGCGGATGAGATCGAGCGGCTGGCTGCCGCAGGCGTCGACCGTCTGATCTGGTACGTGCCGCCGGACGGCCGGGACGCTGCGCTCAAGAAGCTGGACGAGCTCGGTGAGATGGTCCGTCCTTATCTAAAGGACGAGCTACTGCCGTAGGTCTCGGGCCATCTCGGCGAAGTTGTCGACGTAGTCACGGAGTTCCTGAACCGGGCTTGGCCGCCTGTACCGGCAGCGTGAATCGGAAGTCAGCGCCCGCGCCGGGTTCGCTGTCGACCCAGATCCTGCCGCCATGCATCTCGACGATCTGTCGCGTGATGGCCAGGCCGAGCCCGGTCCCCATGATCTTGCTGGTCGTCTTCTCGTAACGCTCGTAGCGGCTGAAAAGGCGTTGTGCGAAGTCAGGCGCGATGCCGATGCCGTGGTCGCGGACGCTGACGTCGACGTGATCTTCCCGAGCGACGCTGCTGACGGTGATCTCGCCGCCTTCAGGTGAGTACTTGATCGCGTTGCTGAGCAGGTTGGCCATGACCTGCGCGATGCGGTCCGGGTCGCACTGCACGACTGGTTTCGCCGGGTCGAAGCTGCAGACGATGCTGTGTCGCGCGCTCGACGCACGCGCCCTGTCCACCGCGTCGTCGAGCAGGTTGTTGATGTCGACCGCCTGCGGCTGCAGCACGAGCCGGCCGGCCTCGATGCGGTCGAGGTCGAGGATGTCGTTGATCATTCGGTTCAGGCGATCCGCGTCTTTGTTGATGTCAGCCGCGTAACCCTTGGCCTCCTCGAGCGAGACGTCCTCGTCGCGGATCATCTCGCTGAATCCGGAGATGCCGACCAGCGCGGTCCGAAACTCGTGGCTGACCAGCGAGACGAACTCGCTCTTCAAACGGTTCAGGCGCTCGAGGCCGGCGAGGTGCGCGGCGGCCGATTCGTTGGCGGCGTGTTCTGCATCGGTGTCTTCGTACATCGCGAGGAAGTAATCGATCCGACCCGCAGCGTTGCGCACACCGGTCGCGCTCCAGTGCAGCCACACCTCAGTGTTGTCGGCCCGGATGGCGCGGCTGTCCGACTCGACCGTGTCCACATCGCCTCTCCACAGCGGCTGAAAGATCTGAAAGACGCGCGAGAACTCGTCGGGGTGCAGGAACCTGGCCACAGGCGTGCCGACCATCTCCTGGGCCCCGATCCGCAGCAGCGCCGCCATGCGTGGGTTGACGTCCACGATGTTCATGTCAGGACCGACACGCGCGATGCCTAGGGGCGCGTGCGAGATGATCTCGTCCAGCAGGCTGTTGCGCCGTCCCAGCTGGTTTTCAGCGCGCCGGCTCTTGTGCAGCAGGTCCAGCGAGTCCCGATGGCTCAGGACCTGGTTGGCGACGAAAAGGAGCCCGATCCCACCCGCCAGCACGGTGGCGAACCGGTCGAGGTTCTGGTCGACCAGGGCGAGCCTGACCGCGGTGACCGCCGCCACCAGTGTCGCCACCCACGGCAGCGCGAGCTGCCACAGCTCGATCGGCCCCTCCTGCGCCTCTTCGGTGACCCGGCGCGCGGGCCACAGCGGCGCGAGCGCGATCAGCAGATACCCGACGACCCAGCCGGCGTCGAGCACGCTGCCGATGGCGCCGTAGGTGCCGTTGGCCGTCAGGTAGGCGAACATGCTGTCGGAGAGCGCGACGGACGCCAGGCCGCCGAGCAGAAGCGCCATGCGCCCGACGTCCCCGCGCCTGGCGCGGCGCAGCGCGAGGACCAGGACCGTCGCGGTGACGATGTCGCCGACGGGGTAGGCGAGCCCGATCAGCTGAGCGGCGGGCGTTGCAGGCGACGTCTCGTACACCTTGCCCAGTCCGAACCCCCAGGCCACGAACAGAAGGGACAACGCCACGATCGCGCCGGCCAGGACCGCCTCACCTCGCGTGGCCAGGCGGCGAGGGGCTGAGGTGAAGGCAAAGACGCCGGCGATCGCCAGCGGGATCGCCGACAGGAAGCCGGCGTCGGCGGCTGACGGGAACGGCACGCTCTGTCCCTGAAAAACCTCGTACCAGGACCAGACGACCTCGCCGAGCGCCCAGCTCAGCGCCGAGGCGGAGAACAGGGACCACGCGACCCGGACGCGATCTGAGTTGCGCCACGCCGCCAGCCCGCAGCTGCCCGCGGCGATGAACGCTGCGACGGCCTCGCCGATGTCGTCCACCGCGATCGTCGCCGAGTCGCTGACCCATCGGTTGGCGGTCCAGGCCACGAACAGGACCGAGACCACGGCGGCGGCGGCCGCAGCCGCGGCAAACGGCCGCCAGCTCTCGGTGCCCAGCCCCCTCACGGTGATCGTCCGAGGCATGAGCGTGAGGGCCGGGTTCTGCTGCACGGGTCGAGCGTAGGCCGCCGGGCTGCTCACGCCTGCGCCGTAAGGCGGCGAATTCGAGTCGTTAAGTGACGCCGGTTTTCATTTAACATGGCGGGGCACTTACTTGTATCACAGCCGTATGGCTGTGAAGCACAGCTAAGAGGGAGGACTGCGATTCCATCGGAATTCGCGGCGCAGGGGTCGGCTCGCGAGGTCACGGACCTGGCGCCGGACGAGGTCGCGGCAACGGCCGGCCGAGCCGCGGCCCTGGTGGCCGTCCTGGGTGTAGCGATCGGTTTGGCGATGGTCCCGGTCCTGGTCGTGCTTGTCCCGGTGACCGGCCAATGGCTGGCTGCCGGGGCGGCGAGCTTGGTTGCGGTCGTGGGTGGGGTGAAGTTGGCGGCGTGGGGTGGGGCATGGCGGCCCGATTCGAAGCGAGTAGAACGCTCCGGGTAGCCGCGGCCTCGATCGACTAACGCACTTCTTTCCAATTCCCGGCCGGCACGGCAAAGGAGGTGATATTCAATGCGCAAATTGCTCTTTGCCGCCATCCTGGCGACTTCGGCGATGCTGATCACGGCGATTTCCGCCGGTGCGGGAGTCGTTCCTCCGTGCTGCGGCTGACCGAAAATATTTGATGTAAGACTTCTGTCAAGTCAAACTCGCCTGCGTTAAGCTGGCCCAATGTCAGACGTGGGCGCGTACCCGGCTGCGGCGGACGGCTCGAGAGGGCAAGGGAAGGCCACCTCAGGCCGCCGTCGCGGCAGGCGACGTGGTGTGGAGATCCGGCCGGGTTCGGTCAAACAGGCACGCCAGGAGGCCGGCCTCAGCCTCGGCCAGGTGGCGCGAGGCGACATCAGCCGGACCGCGATCTACTTCGTCGAGACGGGCAAAGCCAAGCCTTCGCGCGAGACGCTCGAGCTGATCGCCGAGCGGACCGGCCGCCCGGTCGATTTCTTCCTCGAGGTCGACCCGGAAGCGCGGGCCGTGGTTCGCATCACCGAAGTCGAGAGGCGGCTCGTTACAGGCGACCCCAAAGGCGCAATCGAGGCAGCGGAGGCAGCCCTCAGCGCTGAACCCGATCGTGAATCGGAAGCGCGAATCAAATTCTTGATGTCGACGGCCTATCTGCGAATCGCGCAGCCGGTTATGGGGCGGCGGCTTGCGGCCGCGGCGCGAGCTTACTTCGAGCAGGCCGGCGACTTGCACATGGTCGCGGACTGTCTCGGCAACGAGGCGTCGGCTGCATATCTGATGCAAGACCCGACAGCGCTCAAGATCGCAGAAGGCGCGCTGACGACGGTGCGCGCTTTGAAACCGGTGCCGCGGCCCACCGAGTCACGCCTGCTCGGGGTGCTCGGCCATACGTTGGTCGCGATCCACGACTGGCAGGCCGCGATCAACTGCTACGAGCAGGCGATCGAGGCTGCCGACGTGGTCCAGGACCTGCAGAAGCTGTCGCTCATGTACAGCGGCTTGAGCCTTGCTTACGAGGAACTTGGACACCTGGAACAGGCTGGACGCTTCGCACAGAAGGCGTTGACGATCCACCAGACCCTCAACGACCGCCTCTCCCTGGCCAGGTCGGAGAACAACCTCGGCATGCTGCTCCTCCGGGGCGGTGACGTACTGTCGGCGCAGGCGCACATCGACCGCGCTATGGGCATGTTTGACGAAGCGAATGTCGAGATCGACAAAGCTCAGATCATGCTGAGTCTTGTTGAGGTCGCGCTGGCAAGACGGGACGTCATGACAGCCAGGCGCCAAGCCGAGCAGGCGCTCGCCCTTGCGGAGCGTTTGCACGAAACGGCGACGGTTTCCGACGCGCACTACTGGCTGGCGCGGGTCGCGCACGCCGAGGGCGATGAGGCCTCAGTCGACGCCGAGTTCGCGGCCGCGCTCGGCGAGCCAAACGAGCCGAGCAGCCGCGAGCGAATCGCAACGTACCGCGCGGCTTACGCCGAGATTCTCGAAGGACGCGGTGACATCGTCGAGGCGAATCGCCAGCTCAAGGCCGCCCTCTCGGCGCTGGGGACCCGGCCGGCCGCCGCTGACGCCACCCGCTCCGCAATCGCCTAGCTACGGTCGGCACAGCCCAGGCGTTCTACTTGCGGGCACTGCCAGAGCTGGGTTAACAATAGAGGGCGATTTAGCGTCCAACTTCGTGGCCCAAGGGGATGAACTTATGCCAGTTGTTCTGGTCGTTGACGATGGTGCGGCTAACCGCGAGCTGATCCGGCTGTACCTCTCGACCATCGATTGCGAGGTGCGCCTCGCCGAGGACGGCCCGACGGCGCTCGACATGATCGAGACCGCTCCGCCGGACCTGGTGCTCCTCGACGTCCGCATGCCTCGCATGGACGGATATGAGGTCTGCCGGCGGATCAAGGCCATGCCTCGCGGCCGCCTGCTCCCGGTCGTCATGATCACCGGGCTCAGCCAGACCACCCACCGCGTGATGGCGCTCGAGGCCGGCGCCGACGATTTCATGGCCAAGCCTGTCGAGGGCGCCGAGCTGATCGCGCGGGTGCGGTCGGCTCTTCGCTTGAAAGAGCTCTACAACACGCTCGACAGCGCCGAGCACGTGATCTTCTCGCTCGCGACCGCGGTCGAAGCGAAGGACTCCTTCACGGAACAGCACACGCAGCGCGTCGGCGAATCGGCGCGGCTGCTGGGTGAGCGGCTCGGCCTTTCCGAGCAGACGCTGGACGTGCTCTATCGCGGCGGGATCATCCACGACATCGGCAAGATCGGCGTGTCCGACTCGATCCTGCACAAGCCTGGGCCCCTGGACCCGGTCGAGGTGCCGCAGATGCAGGCGCATGTCGCCATCGGCGAGTCCATCGTCAAGCCGCTGCGCTCGACGTCAGGGCTGCTGCCGATCATTCGTCATCACCACGAGCGCTTCGATGGACACGGCTATCCCGACGGCCTGCGCGCGCGGGAAATCCCACGGGCGGCCCGGATCGTGTCGGTGTGCGATGCGTTCGACGCGCTGGTGAACGACCGGCCATACCGGATGCGACGCTCGACCGAGGAAGCGTTGGCGGTTCTTCGCGCTGGATCGGGCACGCAGTGGGACCCGGAGACCGTCGACCTGCTGGCCAGCGAGCTGCCCACGATCCAACACCTGGGAGCTGCTTGATCAGCCGGTGTTCTGCAGTCCGGCCGCGATCCCGTTGACCGTGAGCTGAAAAACGTGCTCGGCCCGCACGCGATCGGCGCGCGAGGTCTTGCGGTCTCGCATCGCTCGTAGCGCCCGCAGCTGGAGATGTGACAGCGCGTCGACGTAAGGGTTGCGCAGCTCGATCGCCCACGACAGCACCCTTCTGTCCTCGAGCAGCCGGCGATGGCCGGTCACGGCAAGCACCCACGCCATGGTGAGGTCGTACTCCCCGAGCACCATCGCGGTCAGGTCCGGCCGGCCTCCCAGCGCCAGGTAGCGCTCGGCGATGCTGCGGTCGGTCTTGGCCAGGCTCATCTCGGCGTTGTCCAGCATCGCGTTGAAGAGCGGCCATTCGGCGTAGGCGCGCTGCAGCTCATGCAGAGGCGCCGCGCAAAGCCCGCTCCCGATGCCGTACCAGCCAGGCAGGTTCAGCCGCATCTGCGACCACGCGAACACCCATGGGATCGCGCGAAGGTCCTCGAGGCGGCGTCCGCCCGCGCGCCTTGACGGTCGCGATGCGATGCGAAGGCGGCCCAGCTCCTCGATGGGGCTGACCTTGAGGAACCACGTCTCGAATCCAGGCGCGCCGACCAGCGCGTTGTAAGCCTCTCGCGAAGGCGCGTCGATCGTTGCGGCCAGCTCGCCAAACCCGCGTGCCGGATCGCTTCGCGACGGCCGAGGCACCGAGGCTTCCAGCACGGCCGAGGTGACCTGCTCGAGGTGGCGGCGCGCGATCGCGCGGTTGCCGTAGCGCGCAAAGATCACCTCGCCCTGCTCGGTCACCTTGAAATGGCCGTCGACCGAACCCGGCGCCTGCGCGCGGACCGCGCGATTGGCCGGCCCTCCGCCGCGCCCCAGAGCCCCGCCTCGGCCGTGGAACAACGTCAGCCGCACGCGGTTCTTTTTCGCCCACTCGGTGAGCGTCGCCTGCGCGTCGTGCAGCGCCAGGGTCGCCGACAGCGGCCCCATCTCCTTGGCCGAGTCGGAGTAGCCCAGCATCACCTCGATCCGGCGGTGGTTGGCGGCGAGGCGCCGTCGTACCGGCTCGAGGCTGAGCACCTCGTCCATGACCTGCGTCGCGCGACTGAGGTCGTCGAGCGTTTCGAACAGCGGGACCACGTCGAGCACCGGGAGCTTGCCGCGTGATGCGTGTCGGGCGAGCTCGTAGACGGCCGCCACGTCTTGCGCGCCTCGCGTGAAGCTCACGACGTACCGCCGGCAGCTGTTCGGGCCGAACCGCTGCTGCAGCGAGGCCATCACGCGGAGCGTGTCGAGCACGTCGCGCGTGGTGTCGGAGCGGCGACCGCGGGCTCGGATTTCGTTGAGCGCGCGCTCGTGGACCGTGCTGTGCTGCCTGACCTCGAGCTCGGCGAGATGAAATCCAAAGGTCTCCGCCTGCCAGATCAGGTGCTGAAGCTCACCTGACGCGAGGCGAGATGCCCCGGCGGCCGCCAGCGAATCGCGCACCGTGCGCAGGTCCGCGATCAGCTCGGTCGCCGAGCCGTAAGCCAGAGCTCGCTCGTTGAGGCGCGTGGCCCGAATCCGGCGCGCCACCTGCATGAGAAATTGGCGATGCGGTTCTGTTGCCGCCTCCGCGATTCGACGTCGCAGGGCTCGCGATGGCGGCGTGGTCTCGATGTCGAGCGTCAGCGAACGGCCGACGCGATCGGTGACGGCCTCGAGAGCCAGCAGGGCGTGCTCCGCCTGGATCGCCATCGTCTCGGCCGTGACCTGCGCTGTGACCGCGGGGTTGCCGTCGCGATCGCCGCCGATCCAGCTGCCGATGCGAAGGAAGGCCGGGGCCGTGTTCGTCCCACCGAGTGCGACGTCGAGAGACCTCACGAGCTCCGGCGCCATGCGAAACAGCGTCTCGTCGAAAACGGCCATGAACGAGCGGACCTCGTCGAGTGGCTGCACGTGCACCGCGCGAATCTGAGCAGTCCGCCACAGCGAATCGATCTCCTCGATCAGCCTTCGTTCCGCGTCCCCCCGTTCGGTGTCCGCAATCCTCGGATCGTCAAGGCGCTCCAGCTGCTCGCCCACGCGACGGATCGCCGTGACCACCGCGCGCCTTCTCGCCTCCGTGGGGTGGGCCGTGAAGACCGGGTGGACCTCGAGGTCCGCAATGAGCTCGTCGAGTCGCTTGCGGCCCAGCTTTGGCCGAAGGTCCCCGATCGTGGCGGCCAGGGATTCGGGCTGGGGCTCCGGTCCGCGGTCGCGCTCGCGAAGCACGCGCGCGCGGTGGTGCTCTTCGGCGAGATTGGCCAGGTGGAAGTAGCACGCGAACGCGCGAGCCACCTTCTCCGCGCGATCGAGCCCCCACGAGGCGACGAGCTTTTCGGCCTCGCGTTCGTACCGGTCGTCATCGCGGGCACGGATGACAAGACCTCGAAGTTTCTCGACGTCCCGCAGCAGGTTCGCGCCGCCGTAATCGGCGACGACCTTCCCGAGCAGCCCGCCCAGCAGGCGGATGTCGCGCCGCAGCGGCTCGGGGATCTCCTGCCGCGCGGTCTCCCGGGTCTTCGTCAATCGGGATCGACGGAGACGATGTACTCCAGCGAATCGACGAGCGCCAGCAGCGATGCCTCGATGATGTTGCTAGAACACCCGACCGTCGTCCATCGCTTCGTGCCCTTGCCGGACTCGACCAGGACTCGTGTCGTGGCGGCCGTGCCGGCATCCCCGTTCAGGATGCGCACCTTGTAATCGTGCAGGCTCACGTCGTCGAGCGTGGGAAAGCGCGGGCTCAGCGCTTTGCGTAGGGCCGCGTCCAACGCGTTGACGGGTCCGTTGCCCGAGGCCGCCGTGTGATACAGCGTGCCGTCGACCTCGACCTTGACCGTCGCCTCCGCGTGCACCGATCCTCCGTTCTTGCGCACCTGCGTCGTGAAGTCGGCGACCGTCCACGGGGCCGCGTAGCCGGGCTGCAGGCGGCGGACGAGCATCTCGAACGACGCATCGGCGGCTTCGTACGAGTAGCCCTGGTGCTCGAGTTCCTTGAGGTGGTTGACCAGCCATCGCGTCTGGGGGTCGTCGCGGTCGAGCTCCAGCCCGAACTCGCGCGCCTTGGCGAGCACGTTGCCGCGGCCGGAAAGCTCGGAAACGAGCACGCGGGCCTCGTTGCCCACGAGCGCCGGGTCGATGTGCTGGTATGCATCTTTGTGCCGGAGCACCGCCGCCACGTGCTGCCCGCCCTTGTGCGCGAACGCGCCGTGGCCGACGAACGGCTGCTGCAGCGGTAGCGCGAGGTTGGCGATCTCCGCCACCGTGCGCGACAGCTCGCTGAATTTTTCGACCGACTTGGCGGGCAGCGCGTCCACCCCCAGCTTGAGCACGAGGTTGGAGACGACGGACACGAGGTTGGCGTTGCCGCAGCGCTCGCCATAGCCGTTGATAGTTCCCTGCACCATATCGGCGCCGGCCATCACGCCCGCCAGAGAGTTGGCGACCGCGAGCTCGCAGTCGTTGTGCGTGTGGATGCCGACGCGTGCGGTGCTGCCGGCGTTGGCGAGCGCCGCTCGCATGGCCTCGACACCGTCTCGGACCGCATCGGGTTGGCTCCCACCGTTGGTATCGCAAAGCACGACCCACGACGCGCCGGCTCGTGCCGCGGACAGGCAGACCTCGATCGCGTATTCGGCGTCGCGTGCGTAGCCGTCGAAAAAGTGCTCCGCGTCGAAGATGACCTCGCGGCCTAGGGTCACGCCGTAGGCCACCGACTCCTCGACCATGGCCAGGTTTTCGTTGTTTGTCGTCTGCAGCACGGTCGCCACCTGCCAGGTGTCGCTCTTACCGACCAACGTCCACACGGGGGCTCCGCTGTCGGCCAGGGCCTTCAGGTTGGCGTCGTCCTCGCACCTGCCGCCGGCACGCCGGGTCGCGCCGAACGCGGCCAGCCGCGAACGCCGTAGGGGCTGTTCGCCAAGACGCGCGAACAGCTCCTCGTCCTTGGGGTTCGAGCCGGGAAATCCACCTTCCACGTAATCGAAGCCGAGCCCGTCGAGAAGGCGCGCAATGCGCTCCTTGTCGGCGGCGGAAAAGGAGACGGCCGGACCCTGGGCGCCGTCGCGCAGAGTCGTGTCATAGATGACTATTGGCTTCCGAGCGGACATAAAAAAACCTCCCGACCCTTGGGGTGGGAGGTCAACCGACATCAGCGGCGCGCGCTAAGTCGGGGGACCTCCCCGGCTAATCTCGATGGCGATGCCGCGCTGAGTGCGCATGCTGTGGGGAAGGCTAGGGCATCCGGGTGGCGTCGCGTATGGTTTCGGCCCCCAAATCAGGCCGCCGTCGTTAGTGCGGCGGCGACAGCGGGGCGATTGTCTCCGTGCGTTCGCGACGAGGCCGGCGCCGCCTCCATAGTTTCCTCTTGACAAAACGCCAGGGCAGGGGTACGGTTTGTCGAAACCGATTCGACAATGTCGAACACTAGTCAGAATTAACGAGGGGGTTTCACGGCGATGTATTCGATTCGACAGAGGTTCTTGGCCGAAGTTCTGGGCACGGCCGCCCTGGTTCTCGTCGGGCCGGGCTCGGTGATCGCGACGCTGACGCTGGCGGGCAAGGCGGTGCCGGCCGTGACCGAAGCTGACCTGCTGGGGATCAGCTTCGCTTTCGGCTTCATCATCACGGCG
>Ga0209471_1001283_pt1 | contig 15139 bp, 11 predicted proteins | sample GraSoiAngelo_128_FD_185885 | JGI IMG/M metagenome (GOLD analysis project Ga0209471, IMG submission 185885) | Grasslands soil microbial communities from the Angelo Coastal Reserve, California, USA - 14_0927_12_20cm (SPAdes) (version 2) | ecosystem: Environmental > Terrestrial > Soil > Grasslands ...
CCGTGACGATGCCCCCCGCCGTAGGGTCGAGCACCGAGTTCGTTTGGTTCCGCACGCCCGAGATCGTCACCGCCCCGAACCGCCGCCGGTTGGAGAGGAACGCCTGCTCGGACGCGTCGCACAACCGGAACAGCTGACAGTAGATCGCGGGGGCCGCCGTCGTCCGCCCCACCGAGTAGCCGTAGCCGAGGATGACGGGAATGTTGCGCCGGGCGTTGAAGGTCATCGCCAGATTCGCCCCTACCGCCTGGCGCGTGTAGGCGTTGAACTCGGAGCGCCGCTCGGCAAACAGCGCGACGCTCGCCGTATGGCGGGGCGACAGGAACGCCGGCTGGCGCAGCGTCAGCGTGGCGTTGTAGTTGGCGGTATCGGACGTCGGGTCGTCGTGGAGCGGGTGACACACGTTCTGCTTGAACCCCGCATCGGCGGGAATGCCGACGCCGAGCTTGGAGAGCTGCCCGGTGAGATCGAGCGAGCGGGCGCCGCCCAGGAAGTCGTAGGCCGTCCAGCCGCTCTGGACTCGGAAGCAGTCGAGCGAGCCGTATCCCGCGCCGATCCGGATGCGCCGCAACGGTGCTTCCGCCACGCGCACGATCACCCGCACGGTCGAGTCGCCGCCGGGCCGGGGCGCCGTGTCGGCCAGCACCACGTTGACCGAGCGGAACATCCCCAGCCCGTACAGGTCGCGCTGCGTCACATACAGCTGATCCTGCCGGAACCAGTCCCCCGGCCGCACCGAGAGCATGCGCCGCACGCTGGCCGTGTCGACTTGGCCGGCGCCCGTGATGACCACCTCGCCGACCCGCATCCGCCGACCGGGGACGCCCTCGAGCGACGCCACCGCCCGGAGCGCGGCCGCGTCCACGTCGTAGCTCTTCAGCACGTCGGCATACGGGTAGCCGCGGTTCTTGAGTCGGCCCACGATCGTGTCGGCGGACGCCTGGAACAACGCCCGGTTGAACGGGTCCCCGACCTGGAGCGGCAGCGCGCGCTTCAGGGCCGGCACGTCGAGAATCGAGTCGACACCGAGCACGTCCAGCGTGGTGAGGCGCACCGGGTCGCCCTCATAGATTCGGAACGTCACGTACACGTCCCGCGCCTCGCGGCGCACCACGGTATCGACCACCGCGTTCATGTAGCCGCTCTGGCGGTACAGCAGCAGCAGCCGCACCACGTCGCGCCGGAACTCGAGCTCGTTGAAGTACCGCTTTTCCCCGAGCCACGGGATCCAGCGGAGATACCACTTGGTCGCGAACGCGCTTGAATTGGTGGTCGCGATCGCGGTGCTCAAATAGTAGTCGTCGATGGCGTGATTGCCCTCGAAGGAAAGCCCGCGGACCACCCGCTGCGGCTCCTGCTGCGCGGCGAGGCGAGCCGCCGCGAATACGGCGACGACGAGGACCGGGAGAGACGCACGCAATTGACGCGGTCGGGCTGCCTTCCTATGTTGGCTCGCTCCCGCCACACTGTCAACCTTTTCGACACTCGACCCCATGCGCGCGCGCTCCGTCCTCTTCCACACCGCCCTCGTCGCGGCCGCGGCATGCGGTCGCCCGGCCGCCGGGCCCGCCGGGCTGGTCTACTATGAGTCCTACGACCCGCGCTCGCTCGATCCCGCCCTGTCGACCGACGTGCCCACCGGCGAGATGGTGACGCTCGCGTTCGACGGGTTGACCCAGTTCGACCCGGACGGCCGGCTCGAGCCGGCGCTGGCCGATCGCTGGACCGCGTCGCGCGACGGTCGACGCTACGTGTTTCACCTGCGAGCGGGCGTCAAGTTCCACAACGGGACGCCGCTCACCGCCGCGGCGGTGCGCGCCAGCTTCCTGCGGGTGCTCGCGCCGGGCAGCAAGGGCGGTCGCCCCTGGCCGCTCTACCCGATCGCCGGAGCCGAAGCATACGCGGCGGGGCGCGCCGGCGACGTCAGCGGCATCACGCTCGAGGGCGACTCAGGGGTGGCGTTCGCGCTCACCGAGCCGCTCGCCATCTTCCCCAAGTTTCTCGCCATGCCGGTCGCGAGTGTCGTGCCCCCGCCCCCGCCGCTTGCTTCGGACCTGGGCCAGCAACCGATCGGCACCGGCCCGTGGCGGTTCGTAGCGTGGCAGCACGACGATGCGCTCACGTTCGCCCGCAATCCCGACTACTGGGGGGGTGCCCCGCTCGCCGACACCCTGATCGTGCGCATCGTCCCCGAGCCGCTCACGCGGGCCGCGGAGTTCGAGGCGGGCCGGCTGAGTGTGATCGAAGTACCGTTCGGCGAGACCGCGCGGTGGCGCGCGCAGCATCCCGACTGGCTGGTCGAGAAGCCGGCGCTGCGCGTGGTGTACGTGGCGCTCAACAACCGGCGCGGGCCGCTCTCCAACGCACGCGTGCGCCAGGCCCTCAACCAGGCCGTGAATGTCCCGGAGATCCTGGCGACGCTGTACGGTGGGCGCGGCGTCCTGGCGCGGGGCGCGATCCCGCCGGCGCTGGGGGGGAGCGACACCACGCGGCGGGCCTACGGATACGATCCCGCCGCTGCCCGGCGGCTCCTCGCCGCGGCGGGGTACCGCGGGGGCATGGACCTGCAGCTGTGGCGCACCGCGTCGAACGTCGAGTTATCGCGCGCGGCCCAGGCGATCCAATCGCAACTCGCCGCCGTGGGGGTACGCGTGGAGCTGGTCGAGCGCGACGCCTCGAGCCAGCGCGAGGCCGCCCGCAAAGGCCAGGCGGACATGGTGATTCTCGACTGGTGGGCGGACTATCCCGACGCCGACAACTTTCTCTACCCCCTGTTTTACTCGGGTAGTTTCGGAGCGGGCGGCAACTATGCGTTCTACGCGGACGCCGGGACGGACTCGCTGATCCTCGCCGCGCGGCGCACCGTGGACGACGCCTCCCGCACGGCGCTGTATCGGCGCATCGACGACCGAGTGTACGCCGCGGCGCCGTGGCTCTACCTCTGGTTTCCCAAGGACCTGTGGGCCCACCGGCCCGAGCTTCGCGGGTGGGACCTGCCGGTGATCTTCAACGGTCAGCGCTGGACCCACGCCCGCTTCGGGGAGCGCTGATGCGGCTGGTCGGACGCCGCCTGCTCATGACGCTGCCGACGCTGTTCGGGGTGCTGGTGGTGGCCTTTCTGCTGCTGAACGTCGCCCCGGGCGATCCCGTCGCCGCGATGGTGGGCGAGCGCGCCGACTCGGCCACGATCGCGCGGCTGCGGGCCCAGCTGCATCTCGACGATCCGCTCCCGGCGCAGTTCGGGCACTATGTGTGGGGCGTCGTGCGCGGCGACCTGGGCCGCTCCTACATCACCCAGCGACCCATCGTCCAGGACCTGGCGGAGCGCTTTCCCAAGACGGTCCAGCTCACCCTGGCCGCGATGCTGCTCGCGGCGCTGTGCGGCATCACCGCAGGGGCGGCGTCGGCAGTGCGGCCGGGAGGCGCGCTCGACCGGCTGGTCATGCTGGCGTCGTATCTTGGCGTGTCGTTCCCCGTCTACTGGGTGGGGCTGCTCCTGATCATCGTGTTCGCGCTGGGGCTCCACTGGCTGCCGCCGTCGGGCTCGGGCGGCCTCGCGTATCTCGTCTTGCCGGCGCTGACGCTCGGCATGCGCTCCATTGCGTTCCTGTCGCGCATCACGCGCGCGGCCATGCTCGACGTGCTGTCGAGCGATTTCGTGCGCACGGCGCGGGCGAAAGGCTTGAGCGAGGCGGCGGTGGTGCTGCGCCACGGGCTCCGCAACGCGCTCGTCCCGGTGATCACGGTGCTCGGGCTCGACACCGGCAGCTATCTGACCGGGAGCATTCTCACGGAGACGATCTTCGGCTGGCCGGGCCTGGGCCGCTACGTGCTCACCGCGATCGAGAAACGCGACCTGCCGGCGATCCAGGGAAGCGTGCTGTTCATGTCCCTCGTGTTCGTGCTGGTGAACCTCGTGACGGACGTGCTCTATGCGAAAGCTGATCCTCGCATCGCTTACGATTAGCTCGAGCCTCGCGGCGCAATCCTCGGTCGCGCGACCGCGCACCGCGGCGCTGCGCGGCTCGCTGGAGCACCGGCTGGCGCAGCTGATCGACGCGCCCCCGTTCGACCGTGCCACGTGGGGGATCTACGTGGTGGACGACCGCGGCCGCGTGGTGTACCAGCGCAACGCCGATCATTTCGCCGTGCCCGCGAGCAACACCAAGCTCGTCGTCACGGCGGCGGCCGCGGTGCTGCTGCCGGCGGATTACCGCGTCACGACCAGCCTGTACGTGAACGGGCGAGTGGAGGCCGGTGTGCTCTACGGCGACCTGATCCTCTACGGGCGGGGCGATCCCACCTGGTCGGAGCGGTGCTACTCCGTCGACACGCTGGCGCCCGGCGTGTGCGACTCGGCGTTCACCGCCGTGGACGCCATCGCGGACTCCGTGCGCGCGCGCGGCATCCGGCGCATCACGGGAAAGCTGGTGGGCGACGGGTCATACTTTGAACCGACCCTGATTCACTACGGCTGGAATGCGTGGGACCTGACCTGGTGGTACGCGGCGCCGGTGTCCGGCCTCGGCTTCCACGACAACAGCGTGGACTTCCACATCGCGCCCGCGCCGGCCGCGGACGCGCCCCCGGTGATCACGTGGTCCCCCGACCTGGGGCTCATCACGTTCGAGAACCGCGCGCGCACCGTGCCCGCGGATTCGACCACCACCATCGGCGACAACTTCTTCCGGAGCGGCGGAGGATGGAGCATCCGCGCGGAAGGGACCGTCGCGCTCGGCCGGAAACCGTGGGTCGAGAGTGTCGCGGTGCCGGACCCGAATCTCTACGCGGCGCGGGCCCTGGCGACGTCGCTCGGGCGCAAGGGGGTCGCGGTGGCGGGCGGCGCGATCGGGACCACGGATTCACTCGCCTACCGGGCGGCGCGGTGCTGCGGCTCCCCGCTGGTCGAGTATCGCGGGCGTCCGCTGTCCGACGTCATCTTCCCGATCCTCAACACCAGCCAGAACTGGTTCGCGGAAATGCTGCTCAAGGTGCTGGGGCACGAAATCAAGGGGGAAGGCGCCTGGGAGGCGGGGCTCGAGGTGGAGCGCCGCTTCCTGATCGACTCGGTGAAGATCGACTCGACCGCCTTCGCACTCGAGGACGGGTCGGGGCTCGCGGCCGGCAACCTGGTCACGCCCCATGCGTTCGCCCAGCTGCTGGCGTACATGCATCGCCATCCCAAGGGAGCGCCGTTCGTGGCCGCGCTGCCGCACGCGGGACAACCGGGCTCGCTCCTCAAACGCTTCGTCGGCACCCCGCTCGAGGGCCGCGTGATCGCGAAGACCGGCAGCATCGATCGCGTCAACAGCCTGTCGGGCTACATCGAGCAGCCGAACGGCCGGACCGTCACGTTCAGCGTCCAGGCGAACGGGCATGCGGTGCCGTATGCGCAGATGCTCGCCCAGATCGACTCCGTAGTGGTCGAAATCGGTAAGACGTCGCGGTAAGGCGTCTCCGCGACGCCTTTCCGTGACGCCTTCGAGTCAGTCTTCCGTCTGTCCGAAAAGCGCCATGTTCGAGGAATGCCCCGGCGCCACCTTCGCGGCGGGATTGATGAAGTGCACCGCATGGTTGACGGCGATGGCCGCCTCGGCGGCCCCGGTCGCGATCAGCTTGAGCTTGCCCGGATAGGTGGTGATGTCGCCGGCGGCGAACACGCCGGGGAGGTTGGTGGCCATGGTCTGCGAGACCTTGATCTCGCCCTGCTCGATGTCGAGCCCCCACTGCTCGATGGCACCGAGCGAGGAGATGAAGCCCAGCTGCGGGATCACATTGTCGACGGCGAGCCGCTCCTCGACCTTGGTCTTGCTGTTGTAGATGGTCACGGCCTCGATGCGCTCGTCGCCGTGGATCACCTTCAGCTCCCAGAAGGTGCGCAGATCCATCTTGCCCGCCGCGCACAGCTCCTGCACCTGACGCACCGTCGCGGCGTGCGCCCGGAAGCCGTCGCGCCGATGGATCATGACGATGGACCGGGCGATCCCCTGCAGGTTCACCGCCCAGTCGAACGCCGAATCACCGCCGCCGACGAGCAGGACGCGCTTGCCGCTGAACACCGTGGGATCGAGCACGCGGTCGTGCAGCCCCTTCCCGTACCAGCGATCGACATCCTTGAGCGGCAATTTGCGGGGCGTGAAGGCGCCGATGCCGCCCGCGATCAGCACCGTGCGCGACGGGTACTCGTCTTTGTCCGTGACGACCGTGAAGGCAGGCTTGCCGTTTTCCGAGTCGCGCTTCAGGCCCGTCACATTCTCGCCAAGGTGCACCGGCTGCTTGAACTGGAATGCCTGCTCGGCCATGCCCTTCACCAGGTCCTTGGAGAGGACCTTCGGGAAGCCGGCCACGTCGAAGATGTACTTCTCCGGATAGAGCGCCGTCAGCTGCCCGCCGACCTGGTCGAGGTTGTCGATCAGGCGGCAGGACGCGCCGCGCATCCCGGCGTAGAACGCGCCGAACAGCCCGGTCGGGCCCGCGCCGATTATGGTGATATCTTTGACGTCCTGCATGGGCTTCAATCGTAACGGAAGCCCCGGAGAGAAGGGAGAGGGGCGCGGTGAAGATCTACACCAAGACCGGGGACGCAGGAGAAACGGGTCTGTTCGGCGGGGGCCGGACGCCCAAGGACAGTGCCCGCGTAGCGGCATACGGCGAGGTGGACGAGTTGAACGCGGCGCTGGGACTGGCACGCGCCCTCGATCCGCCGGAATTCTCCGATGGACTCCTCCAGACCATCCAGCGCGACCTGTTCACCATCGGGGCCGAGCTCGCCACGCCTGATCCCGACAAGCTGCACAAGGCGCTCTCCCGCAGCGGCGCGGCCATCGGCGAATCGGACATCGCCGCGCTGGAGGACGTCATCGACAATCACGAATCGCGCCTCGAGCCCCTGAAGAACTTCATCTTGCCGGGGGGAACACCCAAGGCCGCGGCGCTGCACCTGGCACGAACGATCTGTCGCCGGGCCGAGCGCGCCGTCGTGACGGCGGGGCGGCGCGAGCGGATCAGTCCCGCGATCCTCCGCTACCTGAACCGCCTGTCGGATCTCCTGTTCGTCCTGGCACGCGCCGCCAACGCGCAGGCCGGGCGCTCCGACGTCAAGTGGTGACCGTCCGCGTTGCCACCGCGGAGCAGCCCACCACCTCGTACGACATTGTCATCGGCCGCGGCGTGCTCGCGGATCTGCCCGACCTGGCGCAGGCCGCGTGCCCCGCGGCCCGCTACGCGGTGATCACCGACTCGCACGTCGCGACGCTGTACGGCGAGAAGCTCGTGGCACGGTGCCACGACGGCACGTTGCACGCGGAGTTGTTTGCGTTTCCCGCAGGAGAGGCGAGCAAGACGCGCGAAACGTGGGCCTCCCTCTCGGATCGGCTGCTACAGCGTCAGTTCGGTCGCGACTGCGGGGTCATCGCGCTGGGCGGCGGCGTCGTGGGCGACGTGGCGGGGTTCGTCGCCGCGACGTACCTGCGGGGCGTCCCGTGCATCCAGGCACCCACGACGCTGCTCGCCATGATCGACTCGTCCATCGGCGGCAAGACCGGAGTGGATGTTCCGGGGGGCAAGAACCTGGTCGGCGCCTTTCACCAGCCCCGTCTCGTCGTCGCGGACCTGGACCTGCTCGGCACGCTGCCGGCGTCGCAGCTCGCCGCGGGGATCGCCGAAGCCGTCAAGCACGGGACGATCGCCGACGCGGACTACTTCGCGTTCCTGGAGCGCGAGCACGACGCCGTCACGACCAAGCAGCCCGACGCCCTGGAGCGGCTGGTGCGCCGCTCCGTGGAAATCAAGGCAGGCGTGGTCGCCGCGGACGAGCGCGAGACCGGTCGCCGCGCGATCCTCAACTTCGGCCATACGGTGGCGCACGCGGTCGAGGCGACGGTGAAGTTCGCCGTGCTGCACGGCGAGGCCGTGGCGATCGGCATGGCGTACGAAGCCCGGCTCGCCGAGCGCCTCGGGATCGCCACAGCGGGAACCGCCGATCGGATTCGACGGCTGCTCAAGCGCTACGGCCTACCGCTCGAGCTTCCCGAGAGCGCGACGGCGGACGAGCTGCTCGCGACGATGCGGCTCGACAAGAAGGCGCGCGCCGGAACCGTGCGGTTCGCGCTGCCCGAGACGGTCGGGCGCATGCATTCCGACGGCAGCGGTTGGACTGTGGCGGCGCCCGAGCGACTGGTCCGTGAGGTGCTGGCAGGGCGGTAGTCGCAGCTTGCGACTAATTACAAGTGCGTCAACAACTTCCCACATTACTCTGCACGTCTCCACATGGCGTGCAATTCAGCGTCAACGCGGGATCACCATCTATTTCTCCACACGTGATGTGGATAGTGGACAAACGGGGGAGTCATGCAATGCGCTAACGATTTGTGATGTGGAAAAGCACGTAGATTTGCACCATTCGCGGGCGATTCCTATATTGTGCGCCGCTCGCATAGTTTTCAACTGGTTCAACATACGTCTCCACCGTCGGAGCCCTAGCTATGGTGCGATCCAACGGAGGCAAGGCTAAGGCCTTCTTTCGTGCCAATCCGTCCGGCGCGTTCGACCAGTACCTGCAGGACATCCAGAAGCTCCCCCTCATCAAAGATCCCGCGGAAGAACGTAGACTCGCGCGTCGTGTGCAGCGGGGCGATGAAAAGGCCGCCGAGCGGCTCGTCACGGCCAACCTCCGCTTCGTGATCTCCTACGTCAAGAAGTACCAGGGGCACGGGCTCGACCTGTCCGAGCTGGTCGCGATTGGCAACGAGGGGCTGCTCAAGGCGGTCAAGAAGTTCGATCCGGATCAAGGCGTGAAGTTCATCTCGTACGCGGTGTGGTGGGTGCGCCAGGCCGTGCTGAAGGCGCTCGCCGAGCAGACCCGCAGCGTGCGCATCCCGCTGAACCAGAACTCCCAGCTCATTCGGATGAGCCGGACCGAGACCTATCTGTCGCAGGAGCTGGGGCGCGAGCCGACCGACGACGAGATCGCGATGGCGCTCCAGGACACGGTGGAGAACGTCCGCACCGCGCGTCGCATGACGGCGGCGGAGTTGTCGCTCGACGCGCCGGTGGACCGGAGTGACAAGGACGCGGCCACGCTGGGCGAGCGCTTCGCCGGCCAGGAAGGCGGCGAGATCGAGGAGAAGACCGACGGCAAACTGATGCGTGAATTCATCGACCGCATCTTCCAGAAGTATTTGACCCCGCGCGAGCGCAAAATCCTCTATCTCTACTACGGCCTCGAAGAGGGCAGCGAGGCCATGACGCTCGAGAAAATCGGCGCGCTGATGGGCGTGACGCGGGAGCGCATCAGGCAGATACGCGAGCGGGCGTTCGAGAAGCTGCGGGAGTCGCCGGATGGACGGGCGCTCAAGGGGTTCTGGAGGGCGGCATAGAGCAGACGCCGAGACGCTCAGACGCCTAGCGGGTTGTCGTGATGAGGGGCCAGGAAGACGGATTCCTGGCCCCTCTCTGCTACGCACCGCTGGGCGTCTCGGCGTCTAGGCGTCTGCCGGTATACTATTTACCCATGGCACGGGACCTCGCGTCGTTAGTCGACACCCTCGCCGAAATCGTCGGCCCGCGGCACGTGCGCACGGCGCTCCCCGAGCGCCTGACGTACGCGAAAGACGGGCTGCCCACGCACCGGCGCGTGCCCGGCGTCGTGGTGCTGCCCGGTAATCGCGACGAGGTCATCGCCATCGTGCGGCTGCTCGGCGCGCTCGGCATGCCGTTCGTGCCGCGCGGGGCGGGCACCGGTCTCTCGGGCGGGGCGCTCGCGGACGGCGACGCCGTGCTGATCGTGCTGACCCGGCTGAATCGCATCCTCAAGATCGACGCCCGCAACCGGCTGGCGGTGGTGGAGCCAGGGGTCGTCAACGTCCGTCTCTCCCTCGCCGCCGCGCCGCACGGGTTGCAGTATACGCCCGACCCGTCGAGTCAGACCGCCTGCACGATCGGCGGCAACGTAGCCGAAAACGCGGGCGGCCCGCACTGCCTCAAGTACGGCGTAACGGCCACGCACGTGCTCGCCCTGGAGGTGGCGTTGGCGGACGGGCGCGTGGTGGAGCTGGGCAGCCCGGGCGGCGAGCCGTGGGGTCCCGACCTGGTCGGGCTGTTCGTCGGCTCGGAAGGCAACTTCGGCGTCGCGACCCGCATCACCGTGCGGCTGCTGCCTGTGGCGCGGGCGGTACGCACGCTGCTCGCCGACTTCACCTCGCTGCGCACCGCCGGCGAGGCCGTGTCCGCCGTGATCGCCAGCGGGATCGTGCCCGCCGCCCTCGAAATGATGGACCAGTCGTGCATCCGCGCGGTGGAGGACTCGGTGTACGCCGCCGGCTACCCGCGGGATGCCGCGGCGGTGCTGCTCGCCGAGCTCGACGGCGGGCACGAAGCGGCGGTGACGGCGGACGCGGAGACGATCGAAGCCGTGCTGCGCGCGCACGGGGCCCGCGCGGTGCGCGTGGCGGCGGATGCGCAGCAGCGCGAGCGCCTCTGGCTCGGTCGCGAGAAGGCCTTCGGCGCGATGGGCCGGCTGTCGCGCGACCTGGTGGTGCAGGACGCGGTGGTGCCCCGCTCCACGCTCCCCGACGTGCTGGAGACGATCGCCCGGATCGCGGCCGAGTACGGGCTCACGGTCAGCAACGTGTTCCACGCGGGTGACGGTAATCTCCACCCGAACATCTCGTTCGACGGCCGCACGCCCGGCCTGCGCGAGCGAGTGGAGGCGGCGAGCGCGGAAATCATGGCCACGTGCATCGCCGCCGGCGGCACCATCACCGGAGAACACGGCATCGGGCTCGACAAGCTCCGCTACATGCCGCTCCTGTTCGACGGCGATTCGCTCGCCGCCATGCGGGCGGTGCGGCGGGTATGGGACCCGGAGGAGCGCGTGAATCCGGGGAAGGTGGTGCCGGTGCACGCGTGTCGGGAATGGTCCGGAGTGCGGAATGCGGAGTGGGGAGTGCGGAGTGGGACCTCCCCTGTCGATTCCGCACTCCGCACTCCGCATTCCGCACTCGACGCGGAAGCCGGCGTTCGATGAGCTTGTTGGATCGCGTCCGCGCCCTGCTGGGCGAAGAAGCCGTCGAGGTGGCGGCAACCCCGGACGGCGTGCCGCGCATCGCGCCCGCCTCCCCCGACGCCGTGGCGCTGCTGCTCGGCACCGCCCGCGAAGAAGGATGGCGGGTGCGCATCGAGGGCGCCGGAACCTGGCTCCCCGCCGATGCGCCCGCCGACCTGGCCCTCACCACGCGCCGGCTCGACAAGATTCCCGCCATCGAGCCCCAGGACCTGTCCGCGACGGCCGAGGCGGGCATCGGGTGCGACCTGCTGCGCCAGCAGCTCGCCGACCGGGGCACCTGGCTCGCGCTCGATCCCCCGGGGCTGGCGGGCCGCACGCTGGGCTCGATCGTCGCCACGGCCACAGCGGGGCCGTTGCGACAGGGATTCGGGCCGGTGCGCGACCATCTGCTCGGCGTCACGTTCGTCACCGGCGACGGCCGGCTGGTGCACAGCGGCGGCCGCGTGGTGAAGAACGTCGCGGGGTACGATCTCACCCGGCTCGAAGCGGGCGCGTTCGGCGCGTTCGGCGTGATCGTGCTGATCCATTTGCGGCTGCGCGCCCTGCCCCGCGCCGACCAGACGCTCGCGCTCGAGGGGTCGCGCGAGGACCTGACGCAGGTGGCGGAAGACATCACCGCCGCCGGCATCCAGCCGGCGGCGCACGAGCTCATGTCGCCCGCGCTGGCGCGCCGCGAGCGCTGGCTGCTCGCGGTGCGGTTCGCGGGCTCGGCGGCCCTCGTGGCGGCGGAAGAAGCGGGGTTGCGCGCCGCCACGGGCGGCCGCTTTGCACCGCTGCGCGCCGACGAGAGCCACAGCCTGTGGATGCGCGCCGCCGAGAGCTTCGCCACCCGGCCCGTGGCGTTCCGCATCGGCGGCCTCCCCGACTCGAGCGACGAGCTGCTCGACCTGCTGCAGCACCAGGTGGGGGACGAATGGATTTCGGCCAGCCCCGCTATCGGGGCGATCCGCTGGGGCGGCGAGGCCACCACCGATCGGCTCAAGCGCCTGCGTCGCACGCTCGCCGGCCTCGAAGTACCGCTCACCCTGGAGCGCGCCCCCTGGTCCGTGCGCTGCGCCGTCGGTCACTTCGGTGCGTACCGTGAGGGGGTGGGACCGCTCGTCGCCGGACTGCGGCGGACGTTCGATCCCGGCGAGGCGTTCGTGGTGGCGGCCGAAGGCGCTGAATGACGGATCGCGGGGGGTTCGCCGCGCTCGACCCCTGCGTGCATTGCGGTTTTTGCCTCCAGGCGTGCCCCACGTTTCTCGCGACTGGCGACGAAGCCGACAGCCCGCGCGGCCGCATCGAGCTGATGCGCGCGCTCGAGGCGGGCGAGCTCGCCCCGGACGACCCCGCCCTCGCGCTGCACCTCGATCGCTGCCTCGGCTGCCGGGGGTGCGAGCCCGTGTGTCCCTCCGGTGTGGGGTACGGCCGCGGGCTCGCAGCGGCCCGGGCGCTGATCGCGGACCGCCGCGGCGTGCCGGCGCTCGCACGTCTCGCCCTCGCGGCCATGACGGAGGCGGGCGTGTCGCGGGTCGTGTACGCCCTGGCGCGGGCGCTGCGAGCGACCGGAATCCCTCGCTGGCTCGCGGGCTGGGGGCGCGTCCGGTTCGCGATGGGGATGCTCGGCGCAACGAAGCCAGTGCGGAATGCGGAATTCGGAATGCGGAATCGAAGTTCGCCCGTCAATTCCGCATTCCGCACTCCGCACTCCGCATTGACTCCCGTCAGCTTGTTCCGAGGATGTGTGATGGAGGGCCTCTTCTCGCACGTCCACGACGCCACCATCCGCACGCTCGAGGTGAACGGGTATGCGGTGCGCGAGGTCCCGGAGCAGGTGTGCTGCGGCGCGCTGCACGAGCACGCGGGGCTCGAGCACGACGCGCGCCGCCTCGCCCGGCTGAACGTCGCCGCCTTCGGAGCCGGGGACGAGCCGATCGTCGTCAACAGCGCCGGATGCGGCGCGATGCTCAAGGAGTACGGCCACCTGCTCGACGAGAGCGCGGCCCGGTTCGCCGCGCGCGTGAAGGACGTCACCGAGCTGCTCGCGGCGCGGGGGCCGCGGCCGGGCGCGCCGATCGACGCCACGGTCGCCTACGACCCACCCTGCCATCTGCTGCACGCGCAGCGCATCGCGGAGCCGCCCGAGCGCGTGTTGCGGGCGATCCCCGTCCTGCGACTGATCAAGACGCCGGACGCCGCGCAATGCTGTGGCAGCGCGGGGTTGTTCACACTGGTCGAGCCGGCGATGTCGCGCGCGGTGCTGGCGCCCAAGCTCGATACGCTCGCCGAGGCCAGGCCGCAGGTCGTCGCGACCGGCAATCCCGGGTGCCTGATGCAGCTCGGCGCCGGACTCGCGGCCGCGGGCATTCGCGCGGTCGCGCGCCACCCCGTGGAGCTGCTCGACGAGTCGTACCGCGCGGCAGGATATTATGGTTGAAGGACGATGACGGAAGCACTGCTGTTCGACTACAACGGCGTGATCACGGACGACGAGGAGCAGCATCGGGCCTCGTTCGCCGAGCTGCTCGCCGAGATCGGAATCCCCCTCAGCCGCGATCAGTACTATGCCGAATACCTGGGGTGCGATGACCGGACTGCGTTCGTGGACGTGTTCCGACGCGCCGGCAAGCCGCTCGATGCACCCACGCTCGAAGCCCTCGTTGCACGCAAATCACGGATCTACACGCGACTGATCGGAGCGGCGCCGGTGCTGGTGCCGGGCGTGGCGGACTTCGTGCGCGCAGCGAGTGGCCGGTTCCGATTGGGACTCGTGTCGGGAGCTCAGCGGCGCGAGATCGAGCCGGGCCTGGTGGGCACCGGGTTGGCGGACTGCTTCGAAGTCATCGTCGCCGCCGAGGACGTCCCGCGCTGCAAGCCGGACCCCGGGGGCTATCTCGCCGCCTGCACGGCCCTGGCCCGCGGCGGGCCACTCGACCCCTGCCGCTGCGTGGTGATCGAAGATTCGCTTGCCGGCCTCTCCGCCGCGCGCGCGGCCGGAATGCGTTGCGTGATGCTCACGACCAGCCATCCCGCCGCGGCGCTCGCCGCCGCCGATCTGGTGTGGACCTCGTTCGCCGGGCACGACCCGGCGGAGCTGACCGGGTTGGGGGACGCGTGACCGGAACACCCGCTCCCCCCCCGCCCCCGCCCCCCGTCGCCCGCCTCGAGCCAGGCACCGTCTCACCCGCGCTCGTCACGGCGCTCTACACCGGTGCCGTGATGTCGCGTGCCGATGCCGCCCTGATCACGCTCACGGGCCCCGGAGCCGTGACGTGCGCCCAGGGGCTCCTCACCAACGACCTGGAGCAGGCGGGGGAGGGCGCGTTCGTGTATGGCGCGCTGCTGACCCCCAAGGGGATGATCGTGGTGGATGCCTGGGCGGCGCGCCTCGGCACCACCGTGGGATTCACCGTGCCGGCCGACGGCCGCGATCGCGCGGTGGCGATCTTTACCCGCTCCGTCCCGCCCCGCCTGGCCCGCCTGCACGATCATGTGGCGGACGTGGCCATCTACCGGCTGGCGGGCCCGCGCGCGCTGGCGGCGGCCGTGGCCGCCGGTCTGGAGGTGCCGCCCGCGACCGGGCGCGTTCTCCAGAACGCGGGCGACGTCCTGAGCGCACGCGCCACGGAGTCGGCGCCGTTCGCGCTCCAGGTCACGATGCCCGTAGCGCAGCAGGAACGGCTCGCCGCTCGGCTTGCGGCCGCGGGAGCGATCGAGGCGGAGCCTGCCATGCTCGAACTGGCCCGCATCCTGGCGGGGTGGCCGCGTCTCGGCGCCGAAGTGGACGAGAAGACCATCCCCCAGGAAGTCCGCTTCGACGAAATCGGCGGCGTGTCGTACACGAAAGGCTGCTACACCGGGCAGGAGACGGTCGCGCGGCTGCACTTTCGCGGGCATGCGAACCGGCAGCTGCGGGGCCTGCTGTTCGATCCGGAACCACCGGCCGCCCCGGCCCAGGGGTGGACCGCCGTGATGCATCTGGACCGCGAAGTTGGCCGGGTGACGAGCCTCGCCTTCGTGCCGGAGTCGGGCGTGGCGGGCGCGGGACGCTGGATCGGGTTGGCGGTGATCCGGCGGGAGGTCGCCTCGGGC
>Ga0209471_1001286_pt1 | contig 15134 bp, 15 predicted proteins | sample GraSoiAngelo_128_FD_185885 | JGI IMG/M metagenome (GOLD analysis project Ga0209471, IMG submission 185885) | Grasslands soil microbial communities from the Angelo Coastal Reserve, California, USA - 14_0927_12_20cm (SPAdes) (version 2) | ecosystem: Environmental > Terrestrial > Soil > Grasslands ...
TCTTCCGCGCCCTCGATCGACATGCGTAGCGCGTGGTCTCCGCCCGCGATGATCCCGGTCACGAGCTCCGGTTCTACGCCGAAGGTCGGCGGCATCTCGCTCGCGTCGAGGACGCCGAGGCGCCCACTCGTTCCGGCACCGACGTAGAAGAGACGATGTCCGCCGGCGAGCGCGGGCACGATGAGATCGACGGCGCGCTCTATCTGGGGGATCGCGGCACGCACCGCGGCGGCGATCGTCGCATCTTCGTCGTTGATCAGGTCGAGGATCTGCCGCGTCGACATCTTGCTCAGGTTTCGCGCGCGCGAATTCCGCGATTCCGTCGGCCGCTCCATCAGCTGGTGCCCCAAGCGAGGCTCATCGCAAGGCGGGCCGCGCCCATGGCGGGCTCCTCGCGTACCGGCTCGACCGCGGCGCCCGGCAGCATCCTGAGCAGCTCGCCGCGGACCGCGCGCTCGAGCGAGGGCACGGACTCGAACGCGCCGCCGGCGAGGTACACGGGTCCTTCGGTCATGCGCAATCCCGTAGCGACCGTGGATGCGGCGCGCGCGAGCGCGTGCGCTCCACGCTGGACGATGGAGAGCGCGATCGCGTCCGCTTCGGCGGCGGCCCGTCCGACCGCCGAGACAGCCGCGACGATCGCGGGTGCGGGATGCGGCCTGCCATAGAGCAACGGGATCACGTCCATGAACGCCTCGACGCCGAGGTCGCGCAACAAATGCGCGGTGATCGCCGTCCCCGCGCCGCGCCCGTCGGTGTGGTGGGCTGCCGCGCGAAGGCCCTCGAGGCCGAGCCAAACGCCGGACCCCTCGTCGCCGATGAGGTGGCCCCAGCCGCCGGCGCGTTGCTCCTCAGCCTCGTCGTTGCGGCCGAACGCGATCGACCCCGTTCCCGCGATCAGAACGACGCCGCAGCCCATTGGGTTGCCCGCGTAGAGGGCGGCGATGGCGTCATGGGTCACGTCGATGCGGACAGTCGGACCGACCAGCTGCGTGAGGATCGCGCGGCCGCGCTCTCGATCCGCGGGGCGGTCGCCGCCCGAGCACGAGAGGACCACGGCGACCGGGATCGCGCCGGCGAGAGACTCCGCGAGCGCCGCCCCGATCGAACCCGCCGGATCCGGCGACGAGAGCAGATTCGCCCCGCCGCCCGCGCCGCGCCCGATGACGCCGCCATCGCGATCGACCGCGAACGCGCGCGTTTTGGACCCGCCCGCATCGATGCCAACGACGAGCGGCCCTGACATCAGGGTTGGTGGATCGCTCCGCCGGAGACGGCACGCGTCGCGCCGGTCGCTCTCGAGAGGATGTTCGGCCTGCCCTGCATGCGATACGCGCCGAGGATCGCGAACGCCACGGCCTCGCGAGACGTGACCGGAATGCCCAGCTCGTCGCTCGTCCGCACCGGCGTCGGCGCGACCGCCGCGCGCAGCGCGTTCACGAGCGTCGCGTTGCGAGCGCCGCCGCCCGCCACGATGAGCTCGCTCCACGTGACGCCGCCTGGGGTCTCGCGCTTGAGCCCGTCGGCGACCGTGCGGGCGGTGAGCGCGACCGCCGTCGCGAGTGCGTCGTCGCGCGTGCCGCCGTTGTGGGTGACGCGTCGCGCGAGCTCGTCGGCGAAGGGCTTGCCGAAATCCTCGCGCCCGGTGCTCTTCGGGGCTCGCTTCGCGAAGTATTCGTTGCTGAAGGCCCAGCCGAGCGCGCGCTCGTCGACGCGGCCGCGCGCCGCGCCGCTGCCGGCGTCGTCGAAGCGCTTGCCGTCGCGCTGTGCGATCAGGTCGCTCAGGATGTTCGCGGGCCCGGTGTCGAACGCGATCACGGTGTCCGCCTCGGCTCTGGGAATGAGCGTCAGGTTCGCGATACCGCCGAGGTTCAGGAGAGCGACGGGCGCGCGACTGCCGAACAGGACGAAGTCGGCGAACGGAACGAGGGGAGCGCCCTCACCGCCGGCGGCGACGTTCGCACTTCGAAAGTCCGCGACCGTCGGCACGCCCGTCCGCAGGGCGACCCGCGACGCGTCGCCGAGCTGGAGCGTGGCGCGCTTGGGAAGATGCGCGACGGTCTGCCCGTGCATCGCCACGACGGCCGGAAATGCGGCGAGCGTTGGAACGAAGGCGACCGCGGCGTCGGCGTACGCATCGCCGATCGCCACGTGCAGAGCGGCGAGGTCCGCCGCGCCGAGCTTTTCGCCCGACGCGGCGTCCAGGATCCGCTTCCGGAGGTCATCGTCGTAGTCGCGGTGGGCCGTCGAGATCACCTTGACGGTGTCGCCGTCGATGTCGACGGCGGCGATGTCGATCCCGTCCACCGATGTCCCGGACATCATTCCGATCGCGATCATCCGCGAATTGTCGCGCCTCAGGGCTTGGCCAGCGCCTCGTAGACCGCGACACGGAACCGGTACAGCTCCTCGTCGTTGGACCGGCCGAAGTACACGCGGTTCGTGAGCAGTACGATCGTGAGGTCCTTCGCCGGGTCGACCCACACGCTCGTGCCGGTGAACCCGGTGTGGCCGAACGCGTCCTCGCTGAAGAACGGCAGCCCCTCGGGCGGGCGCAGCACGAGGCCGATGCCACGACGCACGCCGCCGCCGCGGTACGCCTCGGTCCGAGCGAGATCCCGCAGCTCGTTCCCGATGACCGCGCCGTCCCGGTAGACGCGGATCAGCGACCCCACGTCCGCCGCGGTGCCGAACAGCCCCGCGTGTCCGGACACGCCTCCCATCGCGTACGCGTTCTCGTCGTGGACCTCACCGCGCAGCCGCTTGCGGCGCCACTCGGTGTCTTCCTCGGTCGCCGCGCATTCCAGGGCGGGGCGCGGTCCGAACTCGCAGGTCCGGGCCTCGACGACGTCGAGGACGCGCTCGCGCATCGCTGCGCGGAACGGCTTTCCCGCGATGTTCGCGAGTCCCGCGGTCAGCATGATGTAGCCGAGGTCGCTGTAGCGGAACTCTCCGATGTCCTGCGCGAGCGGCTCTCGCGCCGCGAGCCACACGACCTCTTCCGGCGAGGTCGCCTCCTTCCAAAAGGACTTCCACCAGGCCAGCCCGGCGGTGTGCGTGAGGACCTGCCGAAGCGTGACGCGATCCTTGTTGCCGCCGCGGAAGTCGGCGACGAGCTCGCGGAACGGCATATCGAGCTCGAGCTGGCGCTCGCGCACGAACGAGAGGACGAGCGCCGTCGTCGCGAGCTTCGTGAGCGACGCGAGATCGAAGAGCGAGGAGGCCGTGCACGGCGCATCCGGCCCGGCGGTTGGATCGGGACAGAGCGTGCCGGCCGCGTACGTGTCCGCCGAGCCCCGGCGCTCGACGCGCACGACTGCCGCCGTGCAGAGCGAGCCGATGACCTCGTCGACGATCGGTTTGGCTCGGGCGAGGAGGTCTGTCACGCGAAGTCCCGGAGTCCGGCGCCGATCGCGAAGAGACCGGGAATGTCGACGGGAAGCGATCCGACGGGCTTCCGCTCGCCGATCAAGACCTCGGTCGCCGCGACGAGGCTCGGCTCGCGGCCGTCGTACGCACAGAGATACGCCGCGACGTCGGGCTCCTGCGCGATGTCGTACGGCGCACGCAGCGAGACCATTACGACCGGCGCGCGCTCTCGCGAGAGCCCGGCAACGAGCTGACGCTGCTCCGCATACGCGAAGAGGTCGGTGGTTCCGACGACCACCGCGTCGACGTCGCGCGCCGCAGCGACGGCGCGACTCACGTCGGTTGCGGCCGGTCGGAGCGGGATCGCCTGCACGACGGCGTCGGGACGCTTGCGCTGGAAGACCGCGCCGAGTCCGGGCTGACCGGGGAGCACCGCAACGTCGGCGTTCGTCGGCGCGATAACGAGAGTTCGACCGCGCAGCGGGAGCACGCCGCGGTTGCGCAGCAGCGTGATGCTGTCGCGGGCGAGGTCGAGCGCGACGCGCCCGTTGGCCTCGAGGTCCAGAGGCAGGGCGACCCGGGTGCCGAGGTAGATCGAGTACGCGCGCTTTAGATTGACGATCCGGCGGACCGATTCGTCGAGCCGCGCGGTCGACATCGCGCCGGCGCGCACCGCCTCCACCATGCGTCGATGCGCCTCGACCGGCGCGCTCTCGTCGTAGCGAAAGAGGAGGTAGTCGGCGCCGGCCTGGAAGGCACGGATCCCAGCGGTCGCTTCGCCGATGGTCGCGAGTGCGCCCATTTCGAGGTCATCGGTGACGATGACGCCGTCGAATCCCATGGTCGTGCGGAGGAGATCGGTGAGGACCGGCTTCGAGAGCGTTACCGGAAGGTCAGGCGTCGGATCCAGTGCCGGAACCACGATGTGCGCGCTCATGATCGCTGGAACGCGCGCCGCGATCGCGGACCGGAATGGCGCGAGCTGGACGCGTTCGACCGTAGAGCGGTCGGCGTCGATCCGCGGCAGCCCGCTGTGGGAGTCCACCGTCGTCGAGCCGTGCCCCGGAAAATGCTTGGCGCAGGCGAGGAAATTCGCCGACGCGTAAGCGCGAACAGCGGCGCTCACCAAGGCCGAAACGCGCCCCGGATCGCTCGAGAACGAACGGTTGCCGATCACCGGATTGGTGGGCTCGTCGTTGACGTCGGCGTCGGGCGCGAAGTTCCAGTTCACACCGATCGCGGCGAGCTCGGCCGCCGTGATCGACACCGCCTTTCCCACACTCGCGGTCGGATCGGGTGTGGCGGCGAGCGCCATCTGTCCCGGAAGCACGGTCGCTCCGCTGCCGATGCGGGCGACCGCGCCGCCCTCCTGGTCGATCTCGAAGAAAAGAGGGATCGCCTTCGCGTCACGCGCGATGCCCGAGAGGTCGGCGATCAGTCGCTTGAGGCCGGCCGCATCGGTGAAGTTCTCGCCGTAGAGGATCACCCCGCCGACGCCGCGGTCGCGGATCATCGCCTCGAGCGAGCTCGTGATCGTCGTGCCGTGGAACGCCACGCTCATGAGCTGCCCGACCTTGCGCTCGAGTGACATCGACGCAATGACGTCGCCGGTCGGGTTCGGCGTCGTCGTCGGCCCGCAGGCGGCGAGGGCGGTCGCGGCGGCCGCGCGCAGGAACGCGCGGCGCTTCACGGGAGCTCTACGGGCAGACGTCCTTCCGCCTGCCGCGTACCGGCCAGCACCGCGGCGAGCGCCTCGAGCGAGGCCGGCACGTCGCCGTACGAGAGGAGTGCGGGCATGTCGGGCACGAGCGCCGCGTCGTACGGACTTCGCACCGCGCAGAGCACTCCGCCGCCCGCGAGCGCCTTTTTGACCCGCGCCGCCTGCTCGGGTTGGAACCATGCGTTCGTCGAGCACACCACGAGCGGCCCGGGACCCTCCGGCAGGCGGCCGTCGTTGGAGAAGGCGACTCGGTCTCCGAGGTGGCGCCGCAGCGCGGTCTCGAACGTCGATGCCGGCGTCGAGAGCTCCTCGACCGGCGAAGCCTGCTTCGGCTCGAAATAGAGGACGCGCAGCTTCCCGTCGAAGCGGGGGAGTGTCGGGCCGACACGTGTGATCGAGGCCTCCGCGATCTCGCGCGAGAGGTCGCGCCGCGGCTCGTCATCAAAGTCCGTATCGAGCGCTGTCCGTCCGAATCGCTCGCGGAACCAGGTTGCGCGGCGGAGCGCATCGGCGACGCGTTCCGGCCGCACGCGGTCCGCGATCCACCGGGCCGCGACGAGCTGGCGCTCGAGGCCGCTCGTGACCATCATCGCGTCCACGCCCGCTTCCAGCCCGGTGACCACGACGTCCTCGATCGAGATGTCGGCGATGCCGCTCATGTCGAGGGAGTCGGTCATGGAGAGGCCGTCGAACCGCAGGTCGTGCCGCAGCAGATCGGTGAGGATCGGGCGCGAGATCGTGGCGGGCGCTTCGGTGTCGAGTGCGGTGTAGCGGATGTGCGCGCTCATCACGGTCGTCGCACCCGCCGCGAAGGCGCTCCGGAATGGAAGGAGCTCCCGGCGATCGAGCGTCGCGCGATCGACCGTGACGTCCGGCCGCGTGAAATGCGAATCGAGCGACGTGTCTCCATGCCCGGGGAAATGCTTGGGTGTCGACGCAACGCCCGCGCCTTCGGAGCCGCGTACCCACGCGGCCGTGAACTGTGCGACGCGCTCGGCGTCGTCGCCGAACGAGCGTGTGCCGATCACCGGGTTGCGCGGCTCGACGTTCACGTCGCAGACCGGCGCGTGGTTCACGGTTATGCCATCCGCGAGCAGCCCCTCCGCGACCGCGCGCGCGGCCCGTTCGGCATTCCGCGGATCTCCCGTCGCGCCGATGGCCATCGCGCTCGGGAACACCGCGCGATACCCGACGCGCACGACGGAGCCGCCTTCCTGATCGACGGCGATCGGCACCGGGGGCAGGCCACCGCGCGCGGCGGCATCCTGCGCCTCGCGGACCATCGCGCGGACCTGGTCCTTCGAGCGGATGTTGTCGCGGAAGGCGAAGAGAACGAGACCGCCGATGTTTCCCGCACGGATCGCGTCGAGAAGCGGCCCCGGCACCTGCTCGCCGTCGAAGCCTGCCCACACGAGCGCGCCTGGACTGAGCTCGGTCACGACCTCCGCCGCCGGCGATACCGCGCGAGCGTGATCTGCCCGAGCGGACGGCCGCGCGGTACGCGTGTCGATTTCTCGAGGGTGATGCGCCGGATCTGGTCCGCGTTCGGCACGATCGGCGCGATGCGCCTCACGCTGCGCGGACCGGCGATGTACCCGCCGAGCGCATCGATGACGTCGTTCACGCGTTCCTCGATGTCCAGCATCGCGAGCGGCCGCGAACCGAGGAAGAGCTCGATCCGCACCTCGAGACGGTCGCTCTCGCTGTAGCCGACCCCACGCGAGGCCTGTGACTCGAGCACGGCCGCGTGAACGCGCCGACGCCACTCGTTCCGGGGAGGCGCGTACGGGGGCAGAGTCGCGCTGAACGTGAACCGACGCTTCGCCACACAGCGAGACTAGCGCTCTATGATTTTCCTCTCCGAGGAGACCTGACCCGTGCCACCGCTCAGCGCCACCGCCCGAGCCCGCCTCCCTGATAGCGCGTTCGCCTACATCGACGCGCAGGGGCGCCGCCGTCTGCCGATCAACGACATCTCTCACGTGCGCAACGCCCTCGCGCGCTTCGATCAGGTGGACTTCGAGGACGATGCCGCGCGAGAGCGCGCCCGGGAGCGCCTTCTCCGGGCGGCGAAAAAGCACGGGATCGTGCCCCTCGGCTTCTTCGACGGCCAGCTCCGAAAGGCACGGGGCGCGAACGTGCGGTCCCTACCTCGCGGGATGGTGACGTTCCTCCTGACCGATATCGAAGGCTCGACGAAATTGCTGGAGCGGCTTGGCGATGACTACACCGGCCTGCTACGGGATGTGCGGGCGACGATCCGAGCGAGCGTCCGGACGGCGAGCGGCTACGAGGTCGACGCTCGGGCGGACGAATTCTTCGCGGTGTTCCGGCGATCGACGCACGCGCTCGACGCCGCCCTCGCGATCCAGCGCGCGCTCCGCGAAAAGATCTGGCCGCAAAGGGCCGAGGTGCGCGTGCGCATCGGCATGCACACCGGGCGGCCGACGCTCACCGATACCGGCTACGTCGGGATCGCCGTCCACATCGCCGCGCGAGTGTGCTGGGCGAGCCACGGCGGTCAGATCCTCTTGTCGTCGGCCGCGCACGCCTCGTTCGCCGAACGTCTCGCCGAGGGGATCGCCTTCCGAAGCCTCGGCCGGTTCTCGCTTCACGGCGTCGCCGAGCCGGAAGCGCTCTGGCAAGTCAACGCCGCCGACCTGCGCGCGAAATTTCCGCGGCCGCGCAGTCTCGGACAACACCGCTCACCGAGCTGATCCGCCTCATGACGCGGACCGCTCTCTCCGAAGGAACACGCGCAGGTGGGGTTCTGGCGGTCTGGACGATCGTGTTTGCGGTGCTCGGACTCGCGCCGGCATTCTCATGGCTCCCGGAGGTGCCCCTGCTCGCCGTGGGCGCCGTCGTTCCGGTCGTCGTCCTTGGCTTCACCGGATTCCGGGTGGCATTCAACTCACGACGAATCCCGCCGGGTGTGATCGCCGGTGCTGTTGCCGGAGCCATCAGCGGCGGTGTAGGAGGGCTCGCGTACGTCGCGTTCGGCAAGCCGCTGCTGAACGTCGCCGTCGGCCTCGTGCTCGGGGCTGTCGGCGGCGCGGTCCTGGGCACCTTGGGCGGCGTCGTTGCCGTCCGATCCACGGTCGCGTCGACGCCGCGGCCCTAGCCGCGCTGCACGGTCACGTCGACCGAGTCGTAGCCCGTCGAGCCGTCGGGATAGGGCGAACGCGCGATCGGCGTCTCGGCATTCCCAGATCCATCCGTCGCGCGCACGATGAGCTTCGTGGTCCCCGCGCCGTTCGGCGTCCACTCGTAGCTCCACCGCCGCCAGGAGAGCGGACCCATCGCCGCTTCGAGTGTCGCCTGACCCCATGACTTCCCGCCGTCGCTTGAGAGCTCGACCTTCGAGATGCCGCGCGCTCCCGCGAACGCGATACCGGCGACCGGGATGGTGCCCCCGGTCCACCGTGCGTTCCGTCCGGGCAGGTCGATCCGCGCGTTCGTGTTGATGTTCGCGCTGTCGGACCAGCCCTGCTGCTGCCAGTACCCGATGAAGTCATAGTTCACGACCTCGATCGTGCGAATCCATTTCACGTTCTTCATGCCGTAGATGTTCGGCACGAGCATGCGCGCGGGATATCCGTGATCCTGCGGCACGGTCTTCCCATTCATGAGATACGCGACGAGGGTTCGGTCCTCCATCGCCTTTGCGATCGGGATCGAGTCGGTGTACCCGTCGACCGAGGTGAAGGCCACGTCGTACGCGCCCGTCTTCACCTGCGCGCGGTCGAGCAGGTCGCGGAGCGGCACGCCCGTCCAGAGCGCCGTCGAGATCAGATCCCCGCCGACGTAGTTCGAGATGCACTCGAGCGTGTGAATCTGCTCGACGGCGTCGAGGTCGAGGAGCTGGTCATACGTGAGCGAGAACGGGGATTGCACCAAGCCTTTGATCTCGAGCCGCCACTCATCGATGAGGACGCGCGGCTTCACGAGGGTCGTGTCGACGACGTAGTGATTCTCGTTTGTCGTGATCCGCGGCGTGATGCCGGGGAGCGCGTCCACCGCCGGATCCGGCGCGGGGATGTCGGCACGTGAGCGCAGGCGGCGGGCCGCCATCGCGATATTGCCCAATCCGCCCGAGCCGACAGCCGCGATCCGCGATAGCGGGAGCGACACGATCGCGATCGCAGCCGCGATCGCCGCGGTTCCGAGAAGCGCGCGCCGGCGGCTCGGCGACGCGGGCTCCGTCTCGCTGGATCGGTCCAGAGCGCTGGGCAGGATGAACGCGAGCGCCGCCAGGAACACCGCCACGCCGACCGCCGCGTCGATGAGGCTCGTGACCGGCTCGATCCGCTGCGGCGAAAAGATCCGCGCCAGAACGAACGCCGCGACCCATGGCAGGAGTCCGACGCCCAGAACCGTGGGCGTCCTGCGTCGCGACGCCGCAAGCGCACCCGTCGCCGCGCCGTCGATGAGGAAGAGCGCGACGACGCCGACGATGAGAAGGATCTTCGCCCATTCATGCAGCGCTTCGATGAGCGGGATCGAGATCCAACCGGGCAGCACGTCGATGATCGCCTGGCCGAGGCTGTCGGCAACGAATGGCATTCCGGCCATGCTGAGAAGGAATGCGACGTCGAGGGCGAAGAACATCGCCAGCGCTCCGACGAGCATCCCGGTACGTGCGCGCCGGTCGAACCGGCCCATGTATGGCACGATACGCCGCGTTGTCTTCGTCGCCCCTTCCCCTTTCTCCTGAAGATCTGTACGAGTTCCGGTTCCTCACGGATGCGCAGATCTCGCCCGACGGTGCGCGCATCGCGTACTCGGTGAAGACCGCGAACCCCAAGCGCGATGGCTACGTCGGGGCGATCTGGTTGGTCTCGTCGGACGGCACAAAGCCACCCGCACAGATCACCGCGGGCACCGCGCAGGATTCCGCTCCGCGATGGTCACCCAGTGGCACCAGCCTCGCGTTCACTTCGGAGCGCGGCGACGTTCCGAAGGGGCGGAAGCGGCCGGCGCGCAACGTCTTTCTCCTCGATCTCGCGGGAGGCGAGGCTCGGCAGATCACGCGCTTCGCCGACGATTGCTCCGACCTTGCATGGTCGCCCGACGGGGGGATCCTCGCCTTCGTCGTGAAGGATCCGAAGGACTCGAACGACGAGGACGACGGCGTCCGCGTCTACGACCGCGCGCGCTATCGCTCGGACGAGGGTGGGCTCAGCGACGGCCGACACAAGCACGTCTGGATCGTCGGCGCGGACGGCTCGGCGCCGCGCAAGCTGACGGACGGGGACTGGGACGATGCGCAACCGGAGTTCTCACCCGACGGCCGCGAGATCGCGTTTGTCTCCAACCGAACCGAAAAGCGGGACCTCAACACCGTCGCCGACATCCACGTGGTCGACCTCTCGGGCAGGACGCGCCGCATCACGGACGGCGAGGGCAGCTACGGCAACCCGTCGTGGTCGCCCGACGGTGCCGCGATCACCGCGTACGGGACAGACCGCGCGATCGGCGCCTCCGCTCGCAACATCCACCTCTGGGCCTTCCCGGTCAGGGGCGGACCCGGCCGCGACCTCCTCGAGAGCTGGGACCGCTCGGTGGGCTCATCCGTGATCAGCGACATGCGCGCCCACGCGCAGACGCTCCCGCCGGCGTGGACACGCGACGGGCGCATCCTCTTTCTCGGATCCGATCAGGGGACCGCGAACGCCTATTCCTGCGCCGCGAGCGGCGGCGACGTCCGCGCCGAAACGGTCGGCGCTCATCAGGTGGTGTCGTGGTCGCTCGACGATTCGCGCCGCCGCTTCGCGGCGATCGTCGCGACGGCGACCGATCCAGGGCATCTCTTCGTCGGCGACGTCGGTGGACCGATGCGCAAGGCGACCTGTCTGAACGACGAGCTGCTCGCCTCGAGGTACATCGCCGAACCCGAGCGGGTCGAGTTCACCGGCGCGGACGGCTGGAAGATCGAAGGCTGGCTCATGAAGCCGCGCGACTTCGATCCGGCGAAGAAGTGGCCCCTGGTCCTCGAGATCCATGGCGGCCCGCACACCGCGTACGGACACTCGTTCTTTCACGAGTTCCATGTCCTCGCGGGACGCGGGTACGCGGTGCTGCTCACGAACCCGCGCGGAAGCCACGCGTACGGTCAGCGGTTCGTCGAAGCATGCGTCGGGGATTGGGGAGGGAAGGACTACGAAGACCTCATGGCCGGCCTCGATCACGCCCTCGCCCTGGGCTGGATCGACCCGAAGCGGCTCTACGTCACCGGCGGGAGCTACGGCGGGTTCATGACGAACTGGATCGTCGGCCACACCGATCGCTTCCGTGCGGCGGTCACGCAGCGCAGCATCTCCAACAACATCTCGGCATTCGGCACGAGCGACATCGGCTGGCATTTCTGGGAGCACGAGATGGGCGACGCCACGCCGTGGCGCGACGCCGAGAAGCTCATCTTTCGTTCCCCGCTCTCCTACGTGACGAACGTGAAGACGCCCCTCCTCATCCTCCACGCGGAGCGCGACCTGCGCTGCCCGATCGAGCAGGCCGAGCAGCTCTTCACCGCGCTGAAGGTTCTGGGTAAGGAAGCCGTCTTCGTCAGGTTCCCCGAGGACAACCATGACCTCACGCGAGGTGGGAAGCCGAAGCACCGTGCCGAGCACGCGCGGCGGATCGCCGACTGGTTCGACGCGCACCCCTGAGATGGCCGTCCGGCGAGCGACGGTCGACGACGCCGAGGCAATCGAGCGCATCCGCGTCGAGACCTGGCGCGCGACCTACCGCGGCCTTCTCCCCGACGGTCTGATCGATCAGCTCCAGCCGAACGTCGAGCGTCGCCGCGAGCGCCTCCGCGTGGCCGCCCCCTCCGAGCTGAACTTCGTTGCCGAGGAGGGGGTCCAGGTCGTCGGCTATGCGTTCGCCGGCCCGGAGCGGTCAGGCGATCGCGAGTATCCGGGCGAGGTCTATGCGATCTACGTTCTGCCGAACGCGCAGGGCAAGGGCCACGGCCGCGCGCTGATCCGCGACTGCGCTCGCGCGCTCGCGGACCGCGGCATGACGGCCATCCTGATCTGGGTGCTTCGTGAGAACGCGATCGGCCGCGGTTTCTACGAGCGCCTCGGCGGCACGGCGGTTCGCGAGAAGCAGCTCGAGGAGTTTCCGGGTGCCGAGGAGCACGTCGAGGTCGGCTACGGCTGGACGGACACGCGGCCGCTGATTGTTTAGCGGTCCGGCTCCAGCTCGAGGTCTTTCGGCGGCTCGTCGGGAAGCACCCAGCGGATGTACGGCTTCGCCCACTTCACGTGAAGCTCGTTCGCCTTGTCGGTCGCGGTCGCGTAGATCCGCTCGAACGACGGACCGTTGTGCGAGCCGAGAGCGGTGAGCAGCGGGCTTAGGTGCTCACTCTCGAATGCCACGAGGTCATCCGCATACTTGGGGCGGATCTGAGCGAGCTTGCGTTGGAGCCCGCGGACGCGCCGGGCGAAGTAGGCCGCGAGCTCCCAGTTTCCGCTCCGCGCGGCGTACGCGCACTTCCACCAGGCGTTGCCGACCGACGCCATGATCTCGCCGGTCCCGGGAAGCAGCTGAGCGAGCTGCTCGAGGGAAAGCGGCGGAGAAGGCTGCTCCGACGACGGGTCGTCGCTCACCTTGCGATAGTACGGAGGTGCTCCGTTCGCGACGCGGCTCCCTCGCCGTCTTTCTCGAGAACTTCCGCGCGAGCGAGATCCCTCTTCCCCGGCGGCTCCTGGTGGCGGCGCGGAATCTCACGCGTCGCGCCGCGCTCCGCCAGGGTTGCTGCGGACACGACGGGGAGCCCGGCTGCTGAGTGACCGCCAAGCCGGAGGGTCCTCCGCGCCGCTAGCATTGACCGGCCGGTGAAAGAGCTTTTCCAGGGCCGTCGCTTCGGCTTCGCGCCGCGCGCCGCGATCGCGTACGTCGCCATCGGGATCGGGATCTCGCTCACGCTCTCCGACCTGATGGCGTGGTTCGCGTGGGGCGGAAACGACACGAACGGCTACGTCGTCGTGGCCGACTGGCTCGCGCATGCCGTGACCGTGGTCCTCGGCCTCGCCTCGCTCGCCGCCCTCGCCGAATATCTCGACGTTCCGGAGGAGGACCGCGGGATCGCGAGGCTCGACCTGATCGCCGCCGCCGCCGCCTTCCTGCTGTACGGGGCGTCGACCTTCCTGCGGGCGTTCGATGTCGGAGCGTCCGCCGTGAGCCCTGCACCGTTCCTGATCGCGATCGCGGCGCTCATCGTCACTTTCGTAGACGCCGCCGTCGCGGCCAACCTCTACAGCGCGCGCGAGTGGGAGGAGCTCGAAGAGGAGCCGATGCGCGAGCATCGCCCGCGAAGGCGGGCCGCGACCCGCTAACTCAGCGCGCCGCGGTGTGCGGCACGGACGCCGCGGTCACGTCGCATGGTGCGCTCCGCGCGCTCGCCGGTCTCGTCGCCGATTGCGCCCGCACGAAGCTCGAACGCCAAGAGCGCGCCTTCGGGATCGGTTCGCAACGCGCGACGCGCCCGCGCGTCGTACCAGAACGCCTCTGATCGCCTCGCGTCGCGCATCGCCGCCGAGATGACGCGAGTGAGCTTCGACATCGCACTACCTCCGCCGGTGATGGCGTCACGCTCGCATCTCGAGCTGTGGCGGGGTGAGAAAGCGGTGAACCTGGTGAATGTTTCGTGCGCGACATCAAATGGTCGCGAGCTCCCTCAGGCGAAGTGCGTTCTTCGGCGCGTAGCCGAGCTCGTCGTTGTTGAAGTACGCGAACACGTCGCGCCCCTCGTCGCGCCACCTTTTGATGCGGCCGGCCCACTCGCGCAGGGCATCGTCGTCGTAGCTCGAGGCGTAGCGGCGGCCCGGTCCGTGGAACCGCAGATAGACGAAGTCCGCGGTAACCGCGAGGTGCGTCGGCCAATGCGGCGTGTCGCCCGCGACGAGCGCGACGTTCCGGCGGCGCAGGAAGGCGAGCGCCTCCTCCGTGAACCAGGACGCGTCGCGTGGCTCGACCGCATGGCGTCGCCGTCGGGGCGCCACCATCCGAAAGAACCGATCGGCCCGTTCTCGGTCGAACTTCATTCGCGGCGGCAGCTGTACGAGGACGACCGCGAGCTTCGGGCCTAGCCCCGCCATCGTGCCGTACGACCGCTCGACGCTGTCGCGCTCGATGTTGAGTCGCTTCACGTGCGTGATGAACCGGTTGAGCTTCACGGCGTAGACGAAGTCGTCCGGGACGGACCGCCGCCATTTCTCGAAGGTCTTCTTCTCGGGCTGGCGGTAGAAAGGATTGTTGAGCTCGACCGTGTCGAAGTGGCGCGCGTAAAACTCGAGCCACTTCGTGGTCGGGAGGTCCTTCGGATAGAAACGGCCCTTCCAATGCCTGTACTGCCAGCCCGACGTCCCGACCCGGAGCTCGCTCATATGCTCAGGGCGTGATACGCGTCGAAGATCTGGTGAAGCGGTACAAGAAGGCCGAGACGAACGCGGTCGACGGCATCTCCTTCGAGGTGAAGGCCGGCGAGTTCTTCGTGCTGCTCGGACCGAACGGGGCCGGAAAGACCACGACCATCTCGATCCTGACGACGACGCTCTCGCCGACAGGCGGAGGCGCCACGATCGACGGCAGCGACATCGTCCGCGAGGCAAGCGCCGTGCGCCGAAAGGTCGGGATCATCTTCCAGCGGCCGAGCCTTGACCAGAACCTCACCGCCGAGGAGAACGTTCGTTTCCACGCGGTCCTCTACGGCATCTTCCCGTACGCGCCGACATACGGCCTGATGGCTCGCGGGTATCGCGCCAAGGTCGAGGAGCTCGCGCGGCTGCTGGGGATCGCGCGCGAGATCCACAAGCCGGTGAAGACATTCTCCGGCGGCATGCGCCGGAAGCTCGAGATCATGCGCAGCCTGCTGCACGACCCGAAAGTGCTGTTCCTCGACGAGCCGACCGCCGGGCTCGACGTCCCCACGCGCCGGACCCTTTGGGAGCACCTCACCGAGGTTCGGCGAGCGAGTGGGACGACCGTCTTCCTGACGACGCATTACCTCGAGGAGGCTGAGGAGGCCGATCGCATCTGCATC
>Ga0209471_1001288_pt1 | contig 15089 bp, 13 predicted proteins | sample GraSoiAngelo_128_FD_185885 | JGI IMG/M metagenome (GOLD analysis project Ga0209471, IMG submission 185885) | Grasslands soil microbial communities from the Angelo Coastal Reserve, California, USA - 14_0927_12_20cm (SPAdes) (version 2) | ecosystem: Environmental > Terrestrial > Soil > Grasslands ...
CTCTGCGCAGTTCGAGGAAACGGAGCGCTCGCGCGCGAAGCTCGCCGACCTCGCGTTCGCCGCGCGCGTGCAGGTGAGCTCGAGCGCCGGTCGCATCACGCTGTCGGGCGCCTCGCGCACCGACGAGATGCTCGCCTTCGTCGAGGTCGCCTACCGCACCCATCCGGGCGAGGAACTGCGGCCGCGCTTCGATTAAGGCGCTTGACCTGAGTCAAGGCCGGCGCGGCCGGCTTGCTTGGAGAATCCCGGCTCCAGTTCCCGGGAGTCCGCAATGCCCTCCGACATCGAAATCGCGCAGGCCGCGCGCCTTCAGCGCATCTCCGCCGTCGCCCGCGAGAAGCTCGGCATCGCCGAGGAGCACCTCGAGCCCTACGGGCACTACAAGGCCAAGGTCTCGCTCAAGCACCTCGACACGCTGAAGCCGCGCAAGGACGCGCGGCTCGTGCTCGTGACGGCCATCAGCCCTACGCCGGCGGGCGAAGGCAAGACCACCACGACGGTGGGTCTCGGCGATGCGCTCAACCGCATTGGCAAGAAGGCGATTATCTGCATCCGCGAGCCCTCGCTCGGGCCGGTGTTCGGCGTGAAAGGCGGCGCGGCTGGCGGCGGATACGCGCAGGTGGTGCCGATGGAAGACATCAACCTGCACTTCACCGGCGACTTCAACGCCATCGGCCTCGCGAACAACCTGCTCGCCGCGGCGCTCGACAACCACATCCACCACGGCAACGAGCTCGGCATCGACGTGCGCCGCATCGCGTGGCGGCGGGTGGTCGACATGAACGACCGTGCGCTGCGCGACATCGTCGTGGCTCTCGGCGGCACCGCGAACGGCTATCCGCGCGAGGACGGTTTCGACATCGTCGTTGCCTCGGAAGTGATGGCGATCTTCTGCCTCGCCACGTCGCACGACGATCTGAAAAAGCGCCTGGGCAATATCGTGTGCGCCTACACGCGCGAGGGCAAACCGGTGCGCGCGCGCGACCTGAAAGTCGACGGTGCGATGACCGTGCTGTTGAAGGACGCGCTGAATCCGAATCTCGTGCAGACGCTCGAGAACAACCCGGCGTTCATCCACGGCGGCCCGTTCGCCAACATCGCGCATGGCTGCAACTCGGTGATCGCGACGGCGAGCGCGATGAAGCTCGCCGACTACGTCGTCACCGAAGCGGGCTTCGGCGCCGATCTCGGCGCGGAGAAGTTCGTCGACATCAAATGCCGCAAGAGCGGCCTCAGGCCGGACGCGGTGGTGATCGTCGCCACGATCCGCGCGCTCAAGTACCACGGCGGCGTCGACCTCAAGGAGGTGACGAAGGAAAACCTCGCCGCGCTCGAGAAAGGCATCGCCAACCTCGAGCGTCATGTCAACAACGTGCGCAACCATTACGGCTTGCCGTGCGTCGTGTCGATCAATCGCTTCAATCACGACACGCCGGGGGAGATCGAGCTCCTCCAGCGCAAGATGGCGCACCACGAGGCGCCAGTGATCCTCGCCACGCACTGGGCCGATGGCGGCAAGGGCGCGGCGGACGTGGCGCGCGCGGTGGTCGAGCTCATCGACAAGACGCCGGCGAATTTCAAGTACGTCTACGATGAAGAGCAGCCGCTCTGGGACAAGATGCGCACCATCGCCACCCGGATCTACGGGGCGAGCGATGTGACCGCCGATACCAAGGTACGCAACCAGGTCAAGAAGCTGCAGGAGGAAGGCTACGGGCGCTATCCGGTGTGCGTGGCGAAGACGCAATATTCCTTTTCCACCGATCCGCAGCTGCGCGGCGCGCCCTCCGGCCATGTAATCAACGTGCGCGAGGTTCGCCTCGCAGCGGGCGCGGAGTTCGTCGTCATGGTGTGCGGCGACGTCATGACCATGCCGGGGCTGCCGAAGGTGCCCTCGGCGGAGAGAATCGATCTGGTGGACGGCAAAGTGGTCGGGCTGTTCTAGAATCCCGCGATGCTAGAGACCCTCGTGTCGCCCGAGTTCTGGATCGGACTCGGGGTCATCATCTGGGTCAACATCATCCTGTCGGGCGACAACGCGGTGGTGATCGCGCTCGCCGCGCGCTCGCTGCCCAAGCACCAGCAGAAGCAGGCGATCTTCTGGGGCGCAGGCGCGGCAGTGGTGCTGCGCATCGCGCTCACCATCGTGGCGGTGAAGCTGCTCGAGTTTCCCTACCTCAAGCTCGCGGGCGGAGCGGCGCTGCTCTGGATCGCGGTGAAGCTCCTCGTGCCGCAAGACGAGGACGACGGCGAGGTCGCGGCGAGCACGCAGCTCTGGGGCGCGGTCAAGACCATCCTCATCGCCGATCTCATCATGAGCACCGACAACGTCATCGCGGTGGCCGCCGCGGCTAAGGGCAGCATCCTCTTGCTGGTGCTCGGTCTCGTGATCAGCATCCCGCTCGTCATCTTCGGCGCCACGCTGCTGATGGTATTGATGGAGCGCTATCCGATCATCATCACGCTCGGCGCGGCGGTGCTCGGCTGGACGGCCGGAGAAATGGGCGTCACTGATCCGGCGGTCGCGGACTGGGTGAAGGCCAACGCGCACTGGCTCGACTGGATCGCGCCCGTCGTCGGCGCCGTCCTGGTGGTCGTGGTGGGCAAGGCGCTCGCGCGCCGCAAGGAGCCTAAGGGCGAGGCGAGCGTTCCATGAACGTGCAATGATGTAGCGTTGTCTTAAACACAACTCAGATCCAAAAAGGAGGAGGGTCGTATGAACGGACAAACCGCCTCGATGCCGCAAGGCAGGCTGTCGGGACGCTGGTGGCAGCTCTTGTTCGGCATCATCTGCATGACGATGATCGCCAACCTGCAGTATGGCTGGACGCTCTTCGTCAATCCGATCGATGCGAAATTCCACTGGGGCCGCGCCGCGATCCAGGTCGCGTTCACCATCTTCGTGCTGACGGAAACCTGGCTCGTGCCAATCGAAGGCTACCTCGTCGACCGTTTCGGTCCGCGCCCGGTCGTGCTGGTCGGCGGCGTGCTGTGTGCGATCGCGTGGGCGATGAACTCGGTCGCGGGCTCGCTCACCATGCTCTACGTCGCCGCGGCCATCGGCGGCACGGGCGCCGGAGCGGTGTATGGCACCTGCGTCGGCAACGCGGTGAAGCTGTTCGCCGACCGGCGCGGGCTCGCCGCCGGGCTGACCGCGGCCGGCTTCGGCGCGGGCTCGGCGCTCACCATCATCCCGATTTCCAACATGATCAAGGCCGATGGCTACGAGAAGGCGTTCTTGTATTTCGGCCTCGGGCAAGGCATCGTCGTGCTGATCATCGGCATGCTGCTCACTGATACGCGGCGCATCACCGCGGCGGTCTCGGTGGTAAGCGAGAAGCTGCAGCAGGCGCGGCGTGATTTCCGGCCGATGGAAATACTTCGCTACCCGGTCTTCTGGGTCATGTACGTGATGTTCGTGCTGGTCGGCGCGGGCGGCCTGATGGCCACCGCGCAGCTCGCGCCGATCGCCAGGGACTTCAAGATCGCCGAGATCCCGGTGAGCATCATCGGCATCACGCTGCCGGCGCTCACCTTCGCGCTGTCGATCGACCGGGTGCTGAACGGGCTCACGCGGCCGTTCTTCGGCTGGGTGTCGGACAACATCGGGCGGGAGCTCACCATGCTCATCGCCTTCGGCTTGGAGGCGATCGGCATCTTCGCGCTCTACCGCTATGGCCAAGACCCGCTGCACTTCGTGATCTTGAGCGGCCTCGTGTTCTTCGCCTGGGGCGAGATCTATAGCCTCTTCCCGTCGACCTGCACCGACACGTTCGGCGCGCGCTATGCCACTACCAACGCCGGCTTGCTCTACACCGCGAAGGGCACCGCCTCGCTGCTGGTGCCGCTCGCCAACGTGCTGATGAGCGCGACGGGCAACTGGCACGCGGTGTTCGTCGTTGCGGCGATCATGAACGCGGTGGCCGCGCTCATGGCGTGGTTCGTGCTGCGGCCGATGCGCCGCGCGCACAAGGCGCGCGTCGCAGCACAGGCGGGCGCGGCGCCCTCGTTCAGGGCAGCTTCTGCTTGAGGCGCGAGAGCGTCTCCGGGGTGAGATTGAGGTAGGCGGCGAGCTCCTTCTTCGGGATGCGCCCGGCGAGCTCGGGGTGCTTCCTCTGGAAGCGCGCGAGGCGCCCGGGCGCATCGAGCAGATGCAGCGTGATGGTGTGCGCCATCACCTCCGACATGAGCCTCATCACCTCGTACTCGAAACGTAGCTTCATCTCGAGATGGCGCTCGAGGAACTGCGCCCACAGCGCGAGCGGCAGCTCGGCGCTGCGCACCTGGGTGACGGCGACGATCGAGTAGGGCAGCGGCGTGCGCAGCCGCCAGGCCGCGTAGGAGGTGTCCATCTCGCCTTCGGCGGCGAAGCGCAGGATCATCTCGCGCCCGTGCGGATTGGACACCACGCGCTTTACCATGCCCTCGAGAACGAAGAACTGCTGCATCTGCTCGTCGCCCTGGCGCACCAGCAGATCGCCCTTGCGGTGCTCGCCGATCGCGAGGAGGGGCTCGAGCTCGCTCCATTGCGCCGCGCTCATGCCGCGCAGCGCCTGGTTCTGCCGCAGCTGCAGCCGGATCGAGTTCCTCTGGGGATGCGAAGCGAGATTCACGAACGCGCGATTGTAGGCCCTTGACCTCAGTCAAGGCCGCAGCCGGGCGGCCTTCCTACCATAGCCCTCCCGCACGGAGGCATTCCCATGGGCACCGCCGAACCCCACGTCGCCAGCAGCGCCGCAACGCAACTCACCGACGGCTTCCAGCTCGTCATCGATGCCCTGAAACTGAACGGCATTGACACCCTCTTCGCGCTGCCCGGCATCCCGATCACCGATCTCACGCGCCGCGCGCAGGCCGAGGGCCTGCGGGTGCTTTCGTTCCGCCACGAGCAGAACGCGGGCTACGCCGCTTCGATCGCCGGCTTCCTCACGCAGAAGCCCGGCATCTGCCTCACTGTGTCGGCGCCCGGGTTCCTGAACGGCATGAACGCGCTCGCGCACGCCACGACGAACTGCTTCCCGATGATCCTGATCAGCGGCTCGAGCGAGCGCGAGATCGTCGATCTGCAGCAGGGCGACTACGAAGAGCTCGACCAGCTCGCCATCGCCAAGCCGCTCGCCAAGGCCGCTTACCGCGTGCTGCATGCGGAGGACATCGGCATCGGCATCGCGCGCGCTATCCGCGCCGCCTGCTCCGGCCGCCCGGGCGGCGTCTATCTCGACCTGCCGGCGAAGCTTTTCGCGCAGGCGATCGACGCCGAGGCGGGCAAGCGCACGCTCATCAAGGTGGTGGATCCCGCGCCCAAGCAGATTCCCGCGCCCGAGGCGGTGAAGCGCGCGCTCGATTTACTTCGCTCGGCGAAGAAGCCGCTCATCATCCTCGGCAAGGGCGCGGCGTACGCGCAAGCCGATGCAGAAATAAAAAATCTCATCGAGAAAACCGGGATCCCGTACCTGCCCATGTCGATGGCGAAAGGGCTGCTGCCGGACACGCACGAGCAATGCGCTTCCGCCGCCCGCTCGTTCGTGCTGCCTGCGGCCGACGTCGTGATGCTGATCGGCGCGCGCCTGAACTGGCTGCTCTCGCACGGCAAGGGCAAGACCTGGGGCGGCAAGAGCGCGAAGGACTGGGGCGGCCAGAGGTTCATCCAGATCGACATCTCGCCGCAGGAAGCCGACAGCAACGTGCGCATCGATGCGCCGGTGGTCGGCGACATCGGCTCTTGCGTCTCGGCGCTCTTGCACAGCATGGGCAACTCGTCGCCGCAGCCGCCGGCGCAATGGCTCTCCGCGGTGGCCGAGAAGAAGAAAGGCAACGTTGCCGGTGGTCGGCGATATCGGTTCCTGCGTCTCGGCGATGCTGGCGAGTCTGGGCGGCTGGCAGAAGCCGCCGGCCGACTGGCTCAATGCGATCAGCGAGAAGAAGAAGGCCAACGTGGCGAAAATGGCCGAGACGCTGGCGAAGAATCCGACGCCGATGAATTTCCACAGCGCGCTTGCCGTCGTGCGCGACCTGATCAAAGCCAACCCCGACGCGATCCTGGTGAACGAAGGCGCGAATGCGCTCGACTTCACTCGCAGCATCGTCGACATGTACAAGCCGAGGAAGCGCATCGACGTCGGCACCTGGGGCATCATGGGCATCGGCATGGGCTATTGCGTGGCGGCGGCGGTGGTGACTAAGCAGCCGGTGATCGCGGTCGAGGGCGACAGCGCGTTCGGCTTCTCCGGCATGGAGGTGGAAACGCTTTGCCGCTACAACCTGCCGGTGTGCATCGTGGTGATGAACAACAACGGCGTCTACAAAGGCACGGACCAAGACCCCACTGGCCGCGACCCGGCGCCGACGGTGTTCGTGAAGGGCGCACGCTACGACAAGATCATCGAGGCCTTCGGCGGTGTCGGCGTAAACGCGACGACGCCGGCCGAGCTGCGCAAGGCGATGGAAGAGGCGCTGCGCTCGAAGAAGCCGACGCTGATCAACGCAGTCATCGACGAAACGGCTGGCACCGAGAGCGGCCGCATCACCAGCCTGAATCCGTCGGCCGCGAAGAAGAAATAGATATGGAAGCTCTGAAAGGCGTACGCATACTGGACATGACCCACGTGCAGGCAGGGCCGACGTGCTCGCAGCTCCTCGCGTGGCTGGGCGCGGATGTCATCAAGTTCGAGAACCCGCAGGGCGACGCGACGCGCGCGCAGCTGCGCGACGTGCCGAACGCCGACAGCCTCTATTTCACGATGCTCAACTGCAACAAGCGCTCGATCACGGTGAACATGAAGAGCGCCGAGGGCAAGCAGGTGTTCGTCGATCTGCTGAAGAAGTGCCACCTCATCATGGAGAACTTCGGCCCGGGCGTGCTCGACCGCTTCGGCTTTCCGTGGGAAAAGATCCGCTCGATCAACCCGAAGATCGTCATGGGCTCGATCAAGGGATTTGGCTCCACGGGCCCGTATGCGGACTTCAAGGCCTATGAGAACGTGGCGCAGGCGATGGGCGGTGCGATGAGCACGACCGGCGTGCCCGACGGCCCGCCGTTCGTCACCGGCGCGCAGATCGGCGATACGGGCACGGGCCTGCATCTGGCGATCGGGCTCCTCGCCGCGCTGCGCCAGGCCGAGCATACCGGCCAGGGCCAGTACGTCGAGGTGGCGATGATGGACGGCGTGATGAACCTCTGCCGCGTCAAGTTCCGCGACCACCAGCGGCTCGCCCACGGCCCGCTGTCGGAGTACTCGGTGCCCACGTACCAGGGAATGGGCGACGTGCCGCGCGCCGGCAACGATTCGGGCGGCGGGCAGCTCGGCAATGCGATTCACTGCAAGCCGAACGGGCCGAACGACTGGCTGTACGTCGTGGTGCAGGAAGCGGTGTGGGAAGACCTCGCGAAGCGCATCGGCCCGGAAGTGGGCGTGCCCGACATGGCAGCCGACCCGCGGCTGGCGACGATCGGCGAGCGGCGCAAGAACCAGAACCTGATGTGGGCGCTCATCAATCGCTTCGCGAAGAACTACACCAAGCGCGAGCTGATGGCGATCCTGAATCCGCTGGATGTGCCCTGCGGCCCGATCATGAGCACCGCGGACCTCGCGAACGACGAGCACGTGCGCGGGCGCGACATGTGGGTCGAGCTCGACCATCCGCAGCGCGGCAAGTGGTACAACGTCGGCATGCCGATCAAGCTGTCGGCTTCGCCCGCCGTGATCAAGCGCAGCCCGACGCTCGGTGAGCACACCGAAGAAATCCTGCGCGAGGTGCTCGGCTACGATGAAGCGCGCATCGCGGCGCTGAAGAGCGCAGGCGCGTTCTCCCTCCCGCCGAAGACGCCGAAGAAGGCGGAGGCGCTCTGACATGCGCGTCGCGATCATCGGCCAGCAGGACTTCGGCAAAGCGGTGCTGGAAGCATTTCTCGCGCGCGGCGACCAGGTCGCCGGCGTTTTCTGCGCGCCGGAAAAGCCTGGCGCGCGCGTCGATGCGCTGAAGGCCGCGGCGCAGGAAAAGGGCCTTCCGGTGCTCCAGTTTGCATCGCTGAAAAGCGACGAGGCGCGCGCGGCGATGAAGAAGTTGAACGCCGACATCGGCATCATGGCCTTCGTGCTGCAGTTCGCGCCGCAGGACTTCGTGAGCATCCCGCGCCAGGGCATGATCCAGTACCACCCGTCGCTGCTGCCGAAGTACCGAGGTCCCTCGTCGATCAACTGGCCGATCATCCGCGGCGATACCAAGACCGGGCTCAGCATCTTCCGGCCCACTGACGGCCTGGACGAAGGGCCGCTCATCCTGCAAAAGGAAACGCCCATCGGCCCGGACGACACGCTCGGCAGCGTGTATTTCGACCGCCTTTTCCCGATGGGCGTGAAGGCGATGCTGGAAGCGGCCGATCTCGTGGTGGCCGGCAAGCATCGCGAGACGGTGCAGGACGAGTCGCAGGCGAGCTACGAAGGCTGGTGCCGCAAGGCTGAGGCGCGGCTCAATTGGGCGAATCACGTCGACTTCATCTACAACACGATCCGCGGTTGCAACCCGGCGCCCGGCGCTTGGACCGCGCTCGCCGGACAGGAACTGCAGATCTACGATGCGCGCAAGCACATCGTGCGCACCTTCGGCGCGGTGAAGGGCAAGCTCGGCGAAGTCGTTGAAGTTACGGACAAGAGCTTCCAGGTCAGCGCGCAGGGCGGACGCATCGAAGTGCTGCGCGCAAAGCTCGGCGAAGGCAAAAAGCTTGCCGCCGCCGAACTTCTCTCGATGGGTGCGATCAAGGCGGGAATGCTGCTCGGCGCTTGAAGCGTGCGAGAAGTCGCGGGCCATTTGACGCGGCGAATGTTGGGCTGCAACAATGCGCCTCAGGGCTCTGTCTTCAGGGGAGTTGTGACCGCGCGCCCGGCCTCAGTGCCCAATGAGGCCGTAGCGTAGAATTTTTTCGCGGAACAACGAGGGGAGAGGCGCGCGGTGCAAGCGGGTGTGTGGAAGACCGACCGGTTCCTCGGCGTCGCCGTCGTGGTGCTCGCGTGAGCATGGACCTGACGCAGACGCTCGAGATCGCCACCTGCACCGACCCGGGCATGGTGCGCTCTCACAACGAGGATTCGATCGCGGCGGACCCGGCGAACGGCCTCGTGGTGCTCGCCGACGGCATGGGCGGCTACAACGCGGGCGAGGTGGCGAGCGGCATGGCCACCACCGTCATCGTCACCGAGATGCGCCAGATCCTCGCCAATGCGCGTCCCTACGAGATCGACCAGAAAAACAACCAGGAAGTCGCCGCGCTCCTGTTGCGCGAGCAGGTGCTGAAGGCGAACAGCTCCATCTACCAGGCGGCGCAAAGCCAGCCGCAATACGCCGGCATGGGCACGACGCTGGTGGTGTGTCTGTTCTACGACAACCGCGTGCTCGTCGCCCACCTGGGCGATTCGCGGCTCTACTTGATGCGCGAGGGCAAGTTCAGGCAGGTGACGCGCGACCATTCGCTGCTGCAGGAGCAGATCGACTCCGGAATCATCACCGCCGAGCAGGCGAAGAGGGCCGCGCACAAGAACCTGGTGACGAAGGCGCTCGGCATCGATCCGACGGTGGAGCCGGAGATCCACGAATACCCGACCAAGCCGGGCGATATCTATCTGCTGTGTTCGGATGGCCTGTGCGACATGGTGGAGGACGAAGACATCGGCATGACGCTGCATGCGCTGGGGGGCAACCTCAAGCTCGCCGCCCAGCAGCTCGTGCAGATGGCCAATGACAACGGGGGCCGAGACAACGTTTCGGTTATACTGGTCCGGGTCCTCAGGGAGTACCCCGGCCCGCGCGGCGTCATGGCTAAGATGTTCGCGTGGTTAAAATAAGCTCCCAATAGGGCGGCTATGGCGAAATTGATACTCAGCATGGATGGCCTCGTTCTCAAGGAAATCCCCTTGACGAAGGAGCGAACCACCATCGGCCGCAAGCCCCACAACGACATCCAGATCGACAACCTCGCGGTGAGCGGCGAGCACGCCGTGATCGTGACCATCCTCAACGACTCGTTCCTCGAGGATCTGGGCAGCACCAATGGCACGATCGTGAACGGCAATCCGATCAAGAAGCATTTCCTGCAGAACAACGACGTCATCGAACTGGGCAAATACAAGCTCAAGTTCGTCGGCGAGGCGGCGCCCGCGGCGACCGGGGAAAAGGCGGACTTCGAGAAGACCATGGTGCTGCGCCCGGCGGCGATGAAGGCCGCGCAGGCCGCTGGCGCCGGCGCCGGCGCCCAGGCAGCCGTCGCCCAGCGCCAGGCCGCGGTGCAGGCGGCCGGGGCGAGCGCCACCGCCGCAGGTATCGCCGACAAGGACGCGCGCTCGACACCTGCGCCTGCCGCGCCGAGCGCGCCGACGAAACCGGTGCAGCCGCTCGGGGCGATCCAGCTCCTTTCGGGCGGCAACGCCGGCAGGGAGCTCGAGCTCACCAAGCCCCTCACCACGCTCGGCAAGCCCGGCGTTCAAGTGGCGGTGCTGACGCGGCGGCCGCAAGGCTACTTCATCACCCATGTGGAAGGCGACAAGCGGCCGACGGTCAACGGCCAGGAAATCGGCGCTGCGCCCCACTCGCTCAAGGATCACGACGTCATTGAACTGGCTGGCGTCAAGATGGAATTCTTCCTGAAGGCCTGAAAGGCCGACGCTGAGACAGCACCTCGTAAGGATCGGACTCGGCCTTGCGATCGTGCTCCTGCTGGTAGGCCAGGCGCTTGGCCTCTACCCGGTCGGTTTCGTCACCCAGCTCGACAACCTGATCTACGACGCGCGGCTGGCGGTGACCATGCCGCGCGGCGTCGAGCGGCGCATCGTCATCCTCGACATCGACGAGCAGAGCCTCGGCGAGCTCGGCCACTGGCCGTGGAGCCGACATCTCATGGCCGAGCTCATCGACAAGCTCTTCGTGCGCCACGGCGTCGCGCTGGTCGGCTTCGACGTGGTGTGGGCGGAACACGATGCGAGCTCGGGCATCGATGCGCTCGACCGGCTGGCGCGCGAGCGAGGACGTGGCGTTCCGCGAAGTCGACCGCATCAAAGTGAAAGGCAAAGACGAAGCGATCACGATCTATGAGCCTCTCGGCCTCGCGGCCGAGCTCGAAGCGCAAAGCGAGGCGGAGCTCAGAATCTGGGGCCAGGCGCTGCGCGCCTACCGTGCGCGCAACTGGGACCTGGCAGAGGTCAATCTTCTCAATTTGCAACGGCTGGCTCCAGGCTGCATGCTGTACCGCATGTATGTGGAACAAATCACACGCGCGCGCAGCACGCCGATGACCGCCGACTGGGAGCCGGTCACGGTGTTCGACGAGAAGTAGCCGCCGGCATGCGCCTGCGCGTGCTCGGTTGCTCCGGCGGCATCGGCGGGCGGCACCTGCGCACGACCTCCTTTCTCGTCGACGGCGACATCCTGATCGACGCCGGAACCGGCGTCGGCGATCTCACGCTCGCCGAGCTCTCGCAGATCGACACGATCTTCATCACGCATTCGCACCTCGATCACGTCACCTCGATCCCGTTCCTGGTCGACACGGTGGGCGGCATGCGCAGCAAGCCCTTGGTGGTCTATGCGACGCGCGCGACGATCGAGATCATGCGCAATCACCTGTTCAACTGGTCGATCTGGCCCGACTTCAGCGAGATCCCGAGCGCCGAGGCGCCGTTCCTGCGCTACGAGGAGATTGCGGTCGGCGAGACCGTGCGCCTCGGCGCGCGCAGCATCACCGCGCTGCCGGCGCGCCATACGGTGCCGGCGGTCGGCTACCACCTCGACAGCGGCGCGGCGAGCCTGGTGTTCACGGGCGACACCGGCCCGAACGACGCGCTCTGGCGCGAGGTGAACCGCATCTCGAATCTCAAGTTCCTGATCATCGAGACCGCGTTCTCGAACAAGGAGCGCGCGCTCGCCGAGATGTCGCGCCATCTCTGTCCGGCGACCCTTGCCGAGGAGCTCGCCAAGCTCGAGCTCGACGCCGAGGTGTACATCACGCACCTCAAGCCCGGCGAGATCGAGCCGACGATGCTCGAGATCGCGGAATGCGCGGGCAGGTTCCGGCCCCAGATGCTGCAGAACAACCTGGTGCTGGAGTTCTAGTGTCCGACGCGCGTCCGACGCCCACGCAGCTTGCCGCGCTCGCGCCGCTCGCCGGGCTCACGCCTGAGCGGCTCGCCGAGCTCGCCGAGCTCGCGCTCGTCGAGCGCGCGCCGCGGGGCAGCGATCCGCTGCGCGAGCGCCAGCCGGGACGGGCGCTCTTCCTCGTGCAGGGCGAGCTCTTGCTCTCCTTCGAAGGCGGCGGCACGGTGGTGGTGGTCGGCGGCACGGGCGAGGGCTGCCAGGCACTCAACCGCGCGCGCCCGCCGATCGTGCGCAGCAAGGCGATCACCGATGTCGACCTGCTGGCGCTCGACGACGAGCTGCTCGAAGTGCTCGCCACCTGGGACCACGCGGTGAAGAACGACGCGCGCTTCGTGAACGGCGCCTTTGCGCTGAAGAACCTGAAGCATGGCGCGCTCGCGCAGCTGCCGGCCGCGCATGTCGAGGAGTTGCTCAAGCGCTTCGAGCGCATTCAGGTGGCGCGCGGCGAGGTGGTGATCCGCGAGGGCGACGAGGGCGACTACTACTACCTGGTGGCGGCGGGACGCCTGCAGGTCGAGCGCGTCGTCGGCGGCGCGAAAGTGCTGCTCGCGGAGCTGAAAAGCGGCGACGCCTTCGGCGAGGAGGCGCTCGTCTCTGAGGCGAAGAGAAACGCCACGGTCCTCGCGCTCACTGCGGGCGAGCTCCTGCGCGTGCGCCGGCACGACTTCAACGAGCTCTTGCGCGAGCCGCTGCTGCGGCGGCTCACGTTCCACGAGGCGGTGCAGAAAGTGGGCGGCGGCGCGTCGTGGCTCGACGTGCGCTATCCCTCGGAATACCAGCACGACAAGCTGCCCGGCGCGATCAACGTGCCGCTTGCCGAAGTGCGCAATATGTTCGCGGTGCTCGATCGCTCGCGCGAATATGTGGCTTATTGCCAGAGCGGCCGCCGCAGCGCCGCCGCGGCCTTTCTTTTCGCCCAGCGCGGCTTTCGCGTGTGGCTCTTGGAGGGCGGCCTGAAGCAGGCCGCCGAACGGCGCCCTTGAGCCGCTTCTGCGGGCAAAAAGCTTTGGTAAATCAGGGTGTCTGACGCTATCATGAATCACAGGGCAAGCAGGGAGGCCAAAGCATGAGCGCAGTCCTCAGTCCGGCGGCGGCGCAGACCGACGTCGCCGCACGCCTTGCGTTCCAGAAGCAGCTGCAGGCGGTCACCAACAAGATCCACGCCACCAACAACATCGACGAGATCATGCTCGAGGTGAGCACGGACGTGTGCGCGCTCTTCAACGCCGACCGGCTCACCATCTACTCGGTGGGCGAGGACAGGCAGGCGATCGTCTCCAAGGTGAAGACCGGCCTCAACTCCTTCAAGGACCTGAAGCTGCCGATCGCCGAGCACTCGATCGCTGGCTACGCGGCGCTTTCCAAGAAGACCATCAACATCAAGGACTGCTACGACGAAGGCGAGCTGCGCGCGATCAATGCCAACCTGCGCTTCCTGCAGGAAGTCGACAAGCGCACCGGATACCGCACCAAGCAACAGCTCGTCGCGCCGATCGTCGAGGGCGGCTCGAACGAGCTGATCGGCGTCATCCAGATCATCAACAACAAGGCGGGCGTTCCTTTCGGCGCGCTCGCCGAGGAAGGGGTGAGCGAGCTCTCGCAGACGCTCGCCATCGCCTTCAAGCAGCGCCAGAAGCCGCAGCTCGCGAAGACCAAGTACGACTACCTGATCGCCGACGCCGTGCTCTCGGCGGGCGAGTTCGACCTCGCCGCGCGCCAGGCGAGGAAGAAGGCGATCGACATCGAGCAGGTGCTGACCGATGAGTTCCAGGTGAAGATCCCGGCGATCGGCCACGCGCTCGCCAAGTTCTTCGGTGTGCCCTACGAGCCGTACAAGGCAGACCGGGTGAAGCCCGGCGAGCTGCTGAAGAACCTGAAGCGCGAATACGTCGAGGGCAACGTGTGGGTGCCGATCGACGAGACGAAGGAAGGCATCGTCGTGCTGTGCCTCGACCCCGAGCGCATCCGCTCCTCGCGCATCGCCTCGAACGTCTTTCCGAAGTCGCGCCTGAGCTACCGGGTGACGACGCACAAGGAATTCAGGGAGACCCTGAACCAGTTCTACGGCGCTGAAGCGGCCATGGCGGACCTCGGCAATGTCCAGGACCTCCTTTCCGGCATGGAAGGCGAGGACCCGGGCGAGGCGCTGGAAACTGCGGGCGACGAAGCCTCGGCGGCTGCGGACAACGAGCTCGTGAAGCTCGTCAACAAGGTGATCGTCGACGCCTACAACCAGGGGGCCTCCGACATTCATGTCGAGCCCTATCCGGGCAAGGCGAAGACCGAGATCCGCTTCCGCAAGGACGGCTCGCTCGGTCCCTACATCGAGGTGCCGGCGAGCTACCGCGCGGCGATCGCGGCGCGCATCAAGATCATGTGCGACCTCGACATCTCCGAGAAGAGGAAACCCCAGGACGGGAAAATCAAGTTCAAGAAGTTCGGGCCGCTCGACATCGAGCTGCGCGTCGCCACCATCCCGACCGCCGGCGGCGTCGAGGACATCGTCATGCGTATCCTCGCCGCCGGCGAGCCGATGCCGCTCGAGAAGATGGGCTTCTCGGGCGCCAACCTCGAAAAGCTGCAGGCCACCGTCTCCAAGCCCTACGGCCTGTTCTTCGTCTGCGGCCCGACCGGCTCGGGCAAGACGACCACGTTGCACTCGGTGCTCAAGTTCCTGAACACGCCCGACACCAAGATCTGGACCGCCGAGGATCCGGTCGAGATCACGCAGAAGGGCCTGCGCCAAGTGCAGGTCAACCGCAAGGCGGGGCTCGACTTCGCCGCGGTGATGAAGGCATTCCTGCGCGCCGACCCGGACATCATCATGGTCGGCGAGATGCGCGACAAGGAGACCACGGCGACCGGCATCGAGGCCTCGCTCACCGGCCACCTGGTGTTCGCCACGCTGCACACGAATTCGGCGCCCGAATCGATCATCCGGCTGCTCG
>Ga0209471_1001289_pt1 | contig 15082 bp, 16 predicted proteins | sample GraSoiAngelo_128_FD_185885 | JGI IMG/M metagenome (GOLD analysis project Ga0209471, IMG submission 185885) | Grasslands soil microbial communities from the Angelo Coastal Reserve, California, USA - 14_0927_12_20cm (SPAdes) (version 2) | ecosystem: Environmental > Terrestrial > Soil > Grasslands ...
TACCATGTGGTCCTCCTGAGACGCCTCTGAACGGTCCCATGTCATCTGCTGGGCACTCCGCACTCCGATGATCATTCCTAGTCCGAGCACCTGTCATCGCTCCTTACCGGGCGCGCACACGTGGGTGGTTGTCCCTCTTGACGGCAGCCTTCAAGCGTGACAGCTTGTCCTCATTGGGGTTCGCTACCGACGCTAATATGGCGCCCATTACGTCACCAAACTAGGACCAATTTGTCATCTGTCAAGTCCATAAACGGCCCTATGCAGGGCCCCGTATCGGAACGGTTGGCTCGCCTGTTGGACGGCTTCAGCCCCTGGGCGGGAATCGCCTTGACCTACCGCCAGTTCGCGGCCGAAATCGGTCCGTCGGTGACGGAAGCCGCGATCAAGAAGTGGCCGCAACGCAAGAAGTTTCCGGCAGATATAGCGCGGTTGATCGTGAGCAGGGCGCGCGAACGGGGCCTCGTCGGGGTGACGCTCGAGTGGGTGCTCTGGGGCGAAGGGGCGGGGCCCCAAAAAGGAGCGAAAGACGTCCGAGCGACAGAGCCGACAGCCGAGACCGCGTCCCAGGAGCCCCATGGCCAATTCGCCGCGCGTATCGCCCGAGCCTTGCAAGCTGATCTAAGTCACAACGAGTTCGGGCAGTGGTCCTCGGCGGAGGTGCAGCACACGGTCATCTGGGCCTTAAAGGATCTGGCCCGGCGGCTCCGGGTGCTCCAGTTCGACATGGGCGAGACGTTCGAGCTGACGGACGGGTGGGCGGGCGAGATCGGCTTACCCGTTCGGTCGACGGAGGAGCAGGACCAGGAGCGCTGATCCCCAAGTGTCACCATCGAAACACGATCCCATCACCCGCTTCAGCTCGGTTATTCAACAGGTTCGCGACTTCGAGTGCTGACGCGCGACGGGTGGCTGCTCTTCTTGACGCGGTCCACTCGCCTCTTCGCCTACGGCGCGTTGTCCGTGGTCCTGGTGTTCTATTTGACCAGCCTCGGGCTGAGCACGTCCCAAACCGGCCTATTGCTCACGCTCACCCTGGTGGGGGACACGGTGGTCTCCCTCTACCTCACGACGCGAGCCGATCGGATCGGGCGGCGGCGGATGCTGATCATTGGTGCCCTGCTCATGGCTGCCGCCGGCCTGGCCTTCGCCTCCACCCGCAACTTCGTGTTCCTGGTCGTCGCCGGGACGATCGGCGTCATCAGCCCCAGTGGCAATGAGGTGGGGCCATTTCTCTCGATCGAGCAAGCCGCCCTGGCGCACGTCGTTCCCTCGCAGACGCGGACGTCGGTATTCGCCTGGTACACGCTGGCCGGCTCGTTTGCGACGGCTGCCGGTGCACTCAGTGGAGGGGCGCTGTCGCATGTCCTGCAGCAGTGGGCGGTGCCGGCCGTTGAGAGCTACCGTGTGGTAGTCGTCCTGTATGCGCTGCTTGGGGTGGTATTGGCGCTCCTGTTCACCCGGGTTTCGCCCGCCGCTGAGGTCAGCGTGTCCGGAGCGGGGTCCTTCGGCATCGGTCGCTCGCGCGACGTGGTTCTCAAACTATCGGCCCTCTTCGCGCTCGACTCTTTCGGGGGCGGCTTCGTGGTGCAGAGCTTCGCCGCCTATTGGTTTTATCTCCGTTTCGGCGTGAACCCCGCAACCCTCGGCGCGATCTTCTTTTGGGCGAATGTGCTGGCCGGGATCTCGGCGCTCGTGGCGTCCCGACTTGCCGCGTGGGTCGGTCTCGTCAGGACGATGGTGTTCACACACCTCCCGTCGAACATCTTGCTCATTCTCGTGCCGCTGATGCCGAGCCTGCCGCTTGCCACCCTGGTCCTGCTGGCGCGCTTCAGTATCAGTCAAATGGACGTACCGACCAGGCAGTCGTACATCATGGCCGTCGTCGGTCCCGAGGAGCGCTCCGCGGCTGGTGGCATCACCGGCGTAGCACGAACGATCGGCGCTGCCCTCGCTCCTGTGTTTGCGGGGTTCCTCTATGCTCGCCCGGCGTTGATGAGCGTGCCCTTCTTCATCGCCGGCGGGCTGAAAGTCGCATACGACCTGTTGCTCTACCGGAGCTTCGTGGCGGTGCGAACGCCCGAAGACGCGCCGTGATCTCGATGAAGCCCTTCTAAGGTCGGGCGGTCGGCAGTGCGCGCGCCACCTCGACCAGTTCGTGGACGAGCCGCGGCGCCTTCGCGCGCCACACGAGCGCGATCCAGCAAGGGATCGGAGGCTCGATGATCGGGCGATAGACAATCGCGGTCGGCGTGGCCCGGTAGCGGGCCGCGACCTCCTCGCTCGCCAGCGCCCAGGCCTCTCCCGCGGCGATCTGGACGTTCGCCGACGGTGTCTCGTTGGGACGCTCGCGCCGCCGCAACGGGACCAATCCACGGTCTCGCAGCGCCTCATCGATCGTCCGGGAGAAGCCGGGCCACCGCTGGGGCGAGGAGTGCAGCCACGTGAGGTTCCGCAGGTCTGCCAAGGTGATCGAAGATTGGGCGGCGAGGGGGTGATTCGCCGGGAGGAGTACGCCCTTCGTCGTACAGTCCACGATGCGCAGCGCGCTGAACCCGGCGACGGGCCATTGCGCGATGAATACGGACGCGACGTCGACGTGTCCCTCCCGCAGGGCGTGGTACGTGTCCGCATCGCTCTTGCTCGACACGTGCACTTGCGCCTCCGGGTGGGCGTCGCGAAACGCCGCGAGCAGGTCCTCGATGTTCGCGCTGTACACCGAGAGCTCGCCGTGCGCGAACTCGAGGTCGGAGGCGCCGTTCTTGCCAGCGCTGCGGGCGCTGGTCATGGCGCGTCCCGCCACTTCCAGCGTGCCGCGTGCATCCGCCAGGAAGGCCTCGCCCGCCGGCGTGAGCCGGACCCCGCGGGGGAGGCGCTCGAACAACGTCACCCCCAGCTCCGTCTCGAGGTCGTGGATCTGCTTCGACAGGGCGGGTTGCGCGACGCGCAGGCGGCGTGCAGCCTGCGCAAAGCTGTGCTCCTCAGCGACCGCCACGAAGTAGCGAAAATGCCGTAGCTCCATTGCTCCTGTTCTTGACTTTGCTATACTATACTCAGCATTGCTTCACAGAGGAACGTCTCCGGACTCATGGCGTTCGATTCCGAGTTGCTCGATATCGCCCAGGCGGCCGCGCTGCTGCGGGTCAGCGAGGCGTCCCTGCGCCGTTGGACCAACGCCGGGCGTCTCGCCTGCCGCCGCATCGGCGGGCGTCGCGAGCGGCGCTTCCGACGGGCCGATCTGATGGCGTTCCTGGAAGGCGATGTGAGCGCGACGCCGGCGAGCCACGTCTGCGGCTTCTATGCGAGTGATCTCGGGCGCACGCGCCAGGCGGCGAGCCTCGTCGAGAATGGTCTGGACGCCGGCAGCGTCTGCATCCTCACCGCGCAGCTTCGCGTTCGCGAGCCGGTCCTCGCCCGGCTCGCGCGCCGCCGCCCATTGCTGCGACGCGAGCTTGAGGCGAAGCGCCTGCTGGTCTCGGAATACGCCGAGACGGCCGCGACCCAGCTGGAGTTCTGGGAGACCACGTTCGGGGCGGCGATACGGGACGGCGCTCGCGCCCTCCGGGTGGTGGGCGACGTGTCCGGCGGGAGGCTCGCCCGGGAGGGCGACTTCGACCAGGTCCTCGAGTACGAGGCCGCGTACGAGAGGCTGTCGCGGCGCTTTCCGGTGACCACGGCGTGCCTATACGACGCGCGCAGCCACTCCGGGCTGGAAACGGCCCGGTTGGTCCAGCGCCATCCGGACCTGTTCCCATTTCGTGAGCTGACCCGCCGTAGCTCAGCCCCGGTCGTACGCCTGTTGCAGGCCCTTGATGTCGATCTTTTTCATCTTCAGCATGGCCTGCATGACCCGGTTTGCTTTCTGGGGATCCTTGTCTCCCAACATCTTCCCCAGGGCCGTGGGAATGATTTGCCACGAGAGGCCATACTTGTCCTGTAGCCAGCCGCATTGATCTTCTCTGCCGCCGGCGGACAGCTTCTTCCACAGCTCGTCTACTTCCTGCTGCGTCTCGCAGTTCACGAAGAGCGATATGGCCGGCGTGAATTTGAATTGCGGGCCGCCGTTCAGGGCGTAGAACTCCTGGCCCTCGAGCTGGAACGTCGCGGACATGACCGTTCCTTTCGGTCCTGGACCGGCGTCTCCATAGCGCGTGACCCGGATGACCTTCGAATTCTTGAAGATCGAAACGTAGAAATTCATCGCTTCTTCGGCTTTGCCGTCGAACCACAGAAACGGGACGATCTTCTGCATACAGGTCTCCTTAGGATGGTTTGGAGGCCAGCAGGTCGGCCAGACGCTGGTAGCTCGCAGCAACGCCGCTCTCCATACCGGACTTGAGGACTGCGTCCCGGGCCTCCCGCGACTCGTAGCGCACGGTCTGGGTGAGCGTGGTTCGTCCTCCCTTCTCGACCAGCACGAGGGTGTTGAGGGCCTCGCCCGGGTACCAGGCCTCGTCGAACCCCTCGGTGTCGACGAACCAGCCGGGCGGTCCCAGCAGCCACCGTTTGATCAGGTCGGGCTTGGTATGGGCGTCGAACACGAGCTGGCGGGGGGCATCGAACCCACGCGTCATCACGATGTCCCGCTCCCCGCGGGGCTGCCGTCAAGTCCCCACGCGCTTAGTCCAGCTCGATCCGCGACATGTCGAAGGACGGTTTGGGGAACCGCATGTCGAGGGCCTCGAGCGTCTCGACCAGAATCTGTGATACGGCGAGGTTGCGGAACCATTTCTTGTCCGCCGGCACAACGAACCAGGGCGCGCGGGGCGTGCTGCACCGGGCCAGCGCTTCTTCGTAGGCGGTAACGTACTCGTCCCAGTGCTTCCGATCCTCGAAGTCGCTGGGCGACAGCTTCCACTGCCTTGCAGGATCGCGCAGCCGCTCCTCGAAACGTCGCCGCTGCTCGCCCTTGCTGATATGCAGGTAGAACTTCACGATGACGATGCTGCTGTCCGTCAGGAGCCGCTCGAAGCCGTTGATGTGGTCGTAGCGACCGGACCAGACGTCCTTGGGCACGAGCTTCCGCACGCGTGCGGCCAGCACATCCTCGTAGTGCGACCGGTTGAAAATGGCCACGTCCCCCAAGGGTGGCACCGCCCGGTGCACCCGCCACAAGAAGTCGTGCTCCGCTTCCTCGGCGGACGGAGCCTTGAACGACGTCACCCGAGACCCCTGGGGATTGAGGCCTCTCATGACGTGACGAACCGTTCCGTCCTTGCCCGCGCCGTCCATCCCCTGAAGCACGACCAGCAGGGCACGCCGGTGCTCGGCATACATCAGATACTGCAGCTCGTCGAGGCGCGCGATGCTTTTCTCGGTTTCCTCGACCGCCGACTCTTTCCGGAACCCGAGCGTTTCGTCGGGGTCCCAATCGGCGAGCCTGACTCGCCTGTCCGGACGGACCACCAGCCTGTCGCGGAGCGCCATCGGGCGAAGCTACTGCGCCGTACTCTCAGTGTCGATTTGGCCCAAGCGCGGTGACCAGACGCTCGGACGTCGTCCACGGCAGGACGCAGCGCTGCTGGCTGCTGGCGAGCGCCAGCTCCAGTCCACACATGACCTCGAGCACCTGTTCGGTCGAGACCGCCAGCGGCGCCGTGCCCCGGATGGCGTCGCGCACGTTCTCGTAGTAGTGCGTGAAACTCGACGGGATGGTCGGAATGGTTCGGGTACCCTCGGGCGTGGTCAGCACCCCGTGCCGTTCGGGTGGCTCCGCATCCCAGTTCCGCTCGTCGGGCGTGCGACCGGATTTGAGCGCCTCTTCCTGCGGATCGAGTCCGTACTTGACGAACGAGCCTCGCGTGCCGTGAACCGCGAAGGTCGGCCCCGGTGAGGCCGCCAGCATGGAGGCTCGCAGCAGCGCCCGCATGCGGGGGTAGTGCAGCGTGACGTCGAACGCGTCGTCGGTGGCGGCCCCTTCGCGCTCGATCCGGATGTCGGCCGAGATCGCGGCGGGAGGACCGAACAGGACCAGGGCCTGATCGAGCAGGTGCGAACCCAGATCGAACCAGATGCCGGAGCCGGGCTGCGGCTGTTCGCGCCACGCGGTCGGTCGGAGCTCCGGGCGAAACCGATCGAAGTGGGATTCAAAAATCGATACCCGGCCGAGCCCGCCGTCCGACAGGAGCGTTTGGACTGTGACGAAATCACCTACGTAGCGCCGGTTCTGATACGCCGATAGGACGCGGCGCTTGTCATGGGCCAGCCGGACGAGCTCCGCGGCCTCCGCCGCAGTGGTGGTGAAGGGCTTATCGATGACGACGTGGCGTCCCGCCAGCAGGCACTGCTTCGCGATCGGATGATGCGACGGATTGGGCGTCGCGATCACGACGAGATCGATGGCCCGGGTGAGCAGGTCCTGGACGCTCCGGACGAACTCGACATCCGGATAGCGCGGGTCCGGGGGGGCGCCACTGCGCTGGACGATGGTGGTGAGGCGGAGGCCCTGCACCGCGCGAATAACGGGCGCGTGAAAGGTCTTGCCTGCGAAGCCGAAACCGACGAGGCCGACGTTGAGCATGGCGGTCGCAGGGGCCTATATTCGCCCAGGATGCGATCCGGCGCGAGCGCCGCCGTTAGTCAGTTCGCGGGAGGTACCGTGCGGCGCGCGACCTCGAGCAGCGTCTCGACCAGGGGTGAGCGAGCGTCGCCGCGCCAGACGAGGGCAAACCACATGGGGATCGGGGCGTCGGCGAAGGGCCGGTGCACGATCGATTCTTGCATGTCGGCGTAGAGCGCGGCGACGGCCGGGTTCGCGAGCGCCCAGGCGTCTCCCGCGGCGATCGCCACGTTGGCCCCGATATCGCCGCGGCGCCCGCGATGGCGGGTGGGCACGAGCCCGCGGCTCTCGAGCGCCGTCCGCAACACGCGATACAGCTCGGGTCGGCTGCGCTGGGAGGGATGCAGCCAGGTCAGGTCGGACAGGTCCCGCAGGCGAACCTGCGACCGCGCCGCGAGCGGATGCGTCGCCGGAAGCAGCACCCCCGTGGCGGCGCAGTCCACGAGCTGAAACGCCTCGAGCCCGGGGATCGGCCACGTGCCGACAAACGTCGCGGCCACGTCGATGCGCTGCTCCCGCAGCGCGGCGTGCTGATCGACGTCATCCAAGCGCACGATGCGCAGCGGCGTCTGCGGTGACGCCGCCCGGAACGCGGCGAGGAGTTTGAGCAAGGCCGGTGTGTAGACGTACAGATCGCTATGCGCGAACTTGAGCCCCATCGTCGAGTCGGTCTGCCGGGCCGTGGCGACGGCGCGCGCCGCGCTTTCCAGCGCCTGGCGTGCGTTACTGAGGAACTGCTCGCCGGCCCGCGTCATCCTTGCCCCCCGCGGCAGCCGCTCGAACAGCTTGACCCCGACTTCCCGCTCGAGGTCGCGCATCTGTTTCGAGAGCGCAGGTTGTGCCACGCGCAGCCGGCGTGCGGCTCGCAGGAAGCTGCCCTCCTCGGCCACCGCGACGAAGTACCGCAAATGCCGTAACTCCACTCAGGCCAGCCCTTGCAGGGCGGTCTCGACGAACCGCCGGATGAGACCGCTCGCCATCCCGGTCCGGGCCAGCAGAAACGCCCCTGCCGCGGTGCCCAGCAGGTGGTCCGCGTAGGCCCGGACGGCCCGGTCGCGCGGCACGGTTTCGTCCCGGCGCGCGTTCGCCAGCGCCCGTCCCAGCAGCCGGCGTACTCGATCGAAGTGTCGCCGCACCCGGCCCGCCGACGCGGGACCGACGTCCCCACGCTCGAACGCCGCATTGCACATGAGGCAACCCCGGCGATCGCCCGGGCTGCGAATCAGCTCGAGCACTCGATCGAAGAACGCCCGGATCTCGCGAGCGGACGCCCCCGGGGTCTCGAGCGGCTCCAGCATCGGGTCCATGACGGCCTGCGAGTAGCGCTCGAGGCTTGCCAGAAACAGATCGCGCTTGGCGCCGAACGTGGCGTACAGACCGTAGCGACTGGCCCCGGTGCGGCGGACCAGCCGGTCCAGCGGCGTCGCGGTGTATCCCTGGCGCCAAAACAGCTCGACGGCGCGGTCGAGAGCCTCTGCGGGCTCGAAGGCTTTGGTCCGTGGCATGCGCCCTTCCATTCAAGAACGTACAGTCTGATATGATGCGCTCGTCAACGTTCTCGCTCCACCCCACGGCTGTCAACGGGTAGCTATCGCTCGGAGCGCTACCACCCCTAACAAGGAAGTATTGGACGGGAATCGCTGGTGGAAGCATGTGTCTACGCACGTCGATGCGCGTCCCGCTGCGGGTACTGATTGCGGAAGACTCTGAGGACGATGCCCGGTTGCTGCTACGCGAGCTTCAGCGCGCGGGCTACCAGCCGACACACGAGCGCGTGGATCACCCGGCGGCCATGACGGCGGCGCTCGATCGGCAGGGGTGGGATCTCGTGATCGGGGACTACAGCATGCCGGCCTTCAGCGGGCCGGCGGCCCTCGCCCTGCTGCGAGCCCGCGATCTCGATACGCCCTTCATCTTCGTGTCGGGCACGATCGGCGAAGACGTCGCGGTCGAGGCGATGAAGGCGGGCGCGCAGGATTTCCTCACCAAGGGCAATCTCCGGCGGCTGATCCCGGCCATCCAGCGGGAGCTGCGTGACGCCGAGGTGCGGGGAGAGCGGCGCCGGGCTCAGACGGCCCTGCTCGAGCGCGCGCGCCTGGCGGAGCTGACGTCCGACGTCGGGATAGCCCTGACGCGAGGCGCGGCCCTGCGCGAGACACTGCAGCTCTGCGTCGAGGCACTGGTGCGCCACCTCGACGTGGCGTTCGCCCGTATCTGGACGCTCGACGAAACCACCGGCACCCTCGAGCTGCAGGCGAGCGCCGGGATGTACACGCATATCGACGGACCGCACAGCCGCGTGCCCCTGGGACAGAACAAGATCGGCGTGATCGCCCGGCAGCGCCGTCCCTACCTGACCAACCAGGTGGTGGGCGATCCGCAAGTCCACGATCAGGAGTGGGCCCAACGCGAGGGAATGGTGGCGTTCGCCGGCGTCCCCGTAGTGGTGCAGGAGCGGGTGCTCGGCGTCATGGCGATGTTCGCTCGGCAGCCGCTCTCCGAGTTCGTGCCCAAGGCGTTGGCGTCGGTGGCGAGTGCCGTGGCCGTCGGCGTCGAACGCAAGCGCGCCGAGGAAGCGCTGCGGCAGTCCGAGGCGGTCGGCCGTCTGGCCGGCGGCGTCGCCCACGATTTCAACAACCTGCTGACCGTGATCTCCAGCTACAGCGATCTGTTGCTCGAAGATCTCGGCTCGGACGATCCCAGGCGCGACGACGTCGAGCAGATCCGGAAAGCCGCCGACGGCGCCGCCGCGCTCACGCGCCAGCTGCTCGCGTTCAGCCGTCAGCAGGTGCTCCAGCCCAAGGCGCTGGACCTCAAGGCGACCGTCGCCGGCACAGAGAAGCTGCTCAAGCGCCTCATCGGCGAAGACATTCAGCTGGCCACCTTCCTCGCGCCCGACCTAGGAGTGGTGAACGCCGACCCCGGCCAAATCGAGCAGATCATCATCAACCTCGCGGTCAACGCCCGCGATGCGATGCCTGCCGGGGGCCGCTTGACCATCGAGGCGGCCAACGTGGACATGGACGAGGAGTACGTGCGCGGCCACGCGCCCGCCGGCCCCGGCCGCTACGTCATGCTCGCGCTGTCCGACACGGGAATCGGGATGGACGAGCCAACCAAGGCCCGCATCTTCGAGCCGTTCTTTACCACGAAGGAGGCGGGCAAGGGCACCGGGTTGGGGCTTGCTACCGTGTACGGGATCGTGAAGCAGTCGGGCGGATTCATCTGGGTGTATTCCGAGCCCGGTCGGGGGACGACCTTCAAGGTCTACCTGCCGAGGATCGAAGAGCCGGCGGAGCCCGCCGCCGCCCCCACGGCGACCGTGGAGCTGCGCGGCACGGAGACCGTGCTCGTCGTCGAGGATGCGCCCTCGGTGCGCATGGTGACGCGACAGGTGCTCGAGCGCTATGGCTACACGGTCCTCGAAGCGTCGAACGGCGCCACCGCGCTGCGGCTCGCGGCCAAGCATCACGGTCGGATTCACCTGTTGCTGACCGATGTCGTGATGCCAGGACTCAGCGGGCGGCAGCTGGCCCAGCAGCTGGCGCAGCTCCGGCCCGACCTGAAAGTGCTGTATGCGTCGGGCTACACGGACAATGCCATCCTCCATCACGGGATCCTCGAGTCCGGCATCGCGTACCTGCAAAAGCCGTTCACGCCAGAGACACTGGGGCGAAGCGTGCGGCAGGTGCTGGATTCATCGCCGGCCTCGTAGAGGCGGCGTGGCAAGGATTCTCGTGATGGACGACGACGAGTTGCTGCGGGGCGCGCTCCGGGTCACACTGGAGGGGGCGGGGTACGAGGTGATGGAAGCCGCCAACGGGGACGAAGGGCTGCGGCTGCAGCGCGCCCACGGGGCCGATGTCGTGCTGGTGGATATCTTCATGCCCGTGCGCGACGGGCTCGAGGTCATCAAGGCGCTCCGTGCCGAGATTCCTGAATCGAAGATCATCGCCGTGTCTGGTGGGGGGAGGACCGGACAAATTGAAGTGCTGAGGGCCGCGGCGGCCTTCGGCGCTTCGCGCACGCTGCTCAAGCCGTTCGCACCGCGGGTGCTGCTCACGGCGATTCGTGAACTGTTGGGAGAGCGCGCATGATTCATGATTAATGAAAGGACGAGCCGTGTCGCGAACCCACCCCTCGGTGCCGCAAAAACGCCCTAGCCGCCGGCCCACAAACCGCCATCTTTTGGCCCTGCGTCAGGGGGCGTGACATACGTCACAACGGCTCTGTGCCGGAAGGGCAAGTTGTTCGGGACATAGTTCGCCACGGTTCACGGGCACGATCGACAAGGGGGCAGCGATCGATGGCTGACATGCGGGCCGCTGCGGTAGCGACATCGATGGTCCTCGCGTCATGCCTCTTTTGTTTCCCTCAACCCGGGTTCACCCAACAGCCGGACTCGAGCGTCTCCGCCGAGGCCTTGAAGAAGCTGAGCATCGAACAGTTGATGAACCTGCAGGTCACCTCCGTCTCGAAACGTCCCGAGCGTCTCTCCCAAACCGCCTCGGCGATCCAAGTGATCACACAGGAGGATATTCGTCGCGCCGGCGCATCCAGCCTCGCCGAGGCACTGCGGCTCGCCAGCAACTTGCAGGTCGCGCAGGTCGATTCCCGCCAATGGGCCATCAGCGCGCGCGGCTTCAATAGCACCACCGCCAACAAGCTCCTCGTGCTCATCGACGGGCGGACCGTTTACACGCCGCTGTTCTCCGGCGTGTTTTGGGACGTGCAGGAGGTGCCCCTCGCGGATATCGATCGGATCGAGGTCATCAGCGGGCCCGGGGCGACGTTGTGGGGGTCCAATGCGGTCAATGGGGTCATCAACGTCATCACGAAAGGCGTCAAGGACACGCAAGGGTTGCTCTTGACGGGCGGCGGCGGGAACGAGCAGCGCGGCTTCGGCACCGTCCGCTACGGAGCGGCGCTGGGCGCGATGCGTCGGCGTTGCCCAGCGGCGCGGAAAGCGCCGATGACTGGCACTTGTGGCAGGGTGGGTTCCGCATGGACTGGGACGCGGCGACTGCGAATCAGGTCACCCTGCAAGGCGATCTGTACGATGGCCGCATCGGCCAGCCGAGCCCCGCCGCCGACATCGCGGTGAGCGGCGGCAACGTGATGGCGAAGTGGTCGCATACGATCTCCGAAAAGTCGAGTCTCGCCGCGCAGCTCTATTATGATCGGACCCACCGCAACATTCCGGGAACGTTCGGGGAGGATCTCGACACCTACGACGTCGATCTACAACACGCGACGCGACTGGGCGCTCGTCACGACCTGGTGTGGGGACTGGGCTACCGCCTGATCAACGATCGGGTCGTCAACAGCGCGGCGCTGGCCTTTCTCCCGGCCGACGTCGCGCGACAGTGGTTCACGGGCTTCATCCAGGACGAGATCGCGCTCGTCCCCAACCGGCTGCAGCTGGCGCTCGGCAGCAAGATCGAGCACAACGACTACGTCGGCTTCGAGATCCAGCCCAGCGGTCGTGTGAACTGGAGGCTCAGTCCGTCCGGGACCCTATGGGCGGCCGTCTCCCGGGCGCTCCGCTCGCCGTCGCGCATCGACCGGGAGTTTTTTGCTCCCGGCCAGCCACCCTATTTCCTCGCCGGCGGCCCGGGCTTCCACTCGGAGGAAGAGCTCGCCTACGAGCTGGGATTCCGCCGCCAGCAGGGAACCCTCGCTCTGTCGGTGGCGACGTTCTACAGCCGTTACCACGGGCTCCGCAGCCTGGAGCAGACCAACCCGCCGGCGGCGACTCCCATCGTCATCGGCAACGGGCAGGACGGCGAGTCCTACGGCGCGGAATTGGCAACCGATTATCGAGTGACCGATCGCTGGCGCCTGCGCGCCGGGTACACGGAGCTGCGCGTCCACATCTGGCCGAACCCCGGGAGCACGGATCAGTCCCGGGGCGCTTCGGAGTCCCACACGCCCGAGCGGCAGTTCTTCCTGCAGTCGTCGGTCGATCTGCCGGCTGACCTGAGATTCGATGCCGGGTTGCGTGCGATCGATGACATCACCAATCAGCAGGTCCCGGGGTATGGCGAGCTGAATGCCAAGCTGAGCTGGCAGCCGATGCCGGCGCTCGAGCTATCGCTGGTGGGCCAGAACCTCCTGCACCGTCGTCACGTGGAGTTTGGCGCACCTGCTGGTGGTATGCACCGCCCGCCTCGGGGCGCAAGGGGCGCGGGCCTCCGAGGCGCAGGTGAAGGCCGTCTTCCTGTTCAACTTCGCGCAATTCGTCGATTGGCCGCCTGAGGCCGTCCCGGACTCGCAGGCGCCGCTGGTCATCGGGATTCTGGGCGACGACCCGTTCGGGGATCTGCTCGATGCGACGGTGCGCGGCGAGCATCGGGGAGCGCGACCATTCGCGGTCCGTCGTTTTCAGCGCGTGGAAGACATCACGCGGTGCGACATCCTGTTCATTGGTCGGCCCGAGGCGGATCGGCCGGAGGAGATCCTCGCGCGTCTCAAGAACCGGCCGATCCTCACGGTGAGTGACGCCGACGCCTTCGCCGAGCGTGGTGGCATGATTCGCTTGGTGACCGACCGGAGCCGCATCCGGCTCCAGCTCAACTTGACTGCGACGGAAGCGGCCCACCTGACCATCAGCTCCAAGCTGCTGCGCGTGGCCGAGATCGTCCGCCGGACTGGGAGTTGAGATGTCGCCGCTGCGCGACTGGCCGATCAAACGAAAGCTGACGGCGATCCTGCTCCTGATCAGCGGATTGGTTTTGTTGCTGACCTCGGCCGCGTTCGTAACCTATGAGGTCGTGACGTTCCGCCAGACGATAATGATTCATCTGGCCACGCGGTCCCGTATTCTCGCCGCCAACAGCACCGCCGCCCTGGCGTTTGCGAACGAGAGGGACGCGACAGAACTCCTCGGTGCCCTGCAGTACGACCCGCATATGGTTGCCGCGGCGCTGTATGGCCGGGACGGGCGGGTGCTCGCGACCTATCCGGCAGCCGCCGCCGATCTTATCCCTGCCGTGCCGCAGCCGGACGGCTACCGCTTCGAGGGCAGCCGTCTTGTGGCGTTTACGCCCGTGGCGCAGGGAGGGAACGAGCGGCTGGGGACTCTCTACATCGCGTCGGACACGAAGGCCGTATCGGACGCCCTCCGGCTTTCCGGCGTCATCGCCATCGTCGTCCTCGCGATCGCGCTGCTGGCCGCCTATGCGTTGGCCACCGCCCTGCAGGGACGGATCTCAGGACCGATCCTCGCGCTCGCGGAAACGGCGACCGTGGTCTCGACCCGCCAGGACTATGCCGTACGGGCGCCCAAGTTCGGCGAAGACGAATTGGGCGGGCTGACCGATGCCTTCAACCAGATGCTCGCCCGGATCGAGGACCAGAACCGCGCGCTCCGAGCGAGCCAGGACGAGCTGCAGCGCTACGCCACCGAGCTCGAACAGCGGGTCGAGGAACGGACCCACGAGCTCCAGGAACGCCACGAAGCACTGCGGCGCAACGCGGCCGAGCTCCTCGCCGCCAACACGGAGCTGGACGCGTTCGCCTATTCGGTGTCGCACGACCTGCGCGCACCGCTGCGCAGCATCGACGGGTTCAGTCAAGTGTTGCTGGAAGACTACGGCGCGAAGCTGGACGAGGCGGGGCAGGACTCGCTGCGGCGGGTGCGCGCCGCGACGCAGCGGATGGGCACCCTGATCGACGACCTGCTCAAGCTCGCGCGGGTCACCCGTACGGAGATCCGGGCCGAGGCGGTGGACTTGAGCCACATGGCGCGGGAGATCGCGGCCGAGCTGCAACGGGCGACCCCGGACCGGCAGGTGGAATTCGCGATCGCCCCGGGGCTCAAGGCGGAGGGAGACGCGCGACTGCTGCGCGTCGTCCTCGAGAATCTTCTCCGCAACAGCTGGAAGTACACCGCGAAACAGCCGGAGTCGCGCGTCGAATTTGGATCCGTCGAAGCGAATGGAGGGCGGGCCTTCATGGTCCGCGACAACGGCGCCGGCTTCGACATGAAGTACGCGGACAAGCTGTTCGGCGTGTTCCAGCGACTGCATTCCGCCGCCGAGTTCGAGGGCACCGGCGTCGGCCTCGCCACGGTCCGGCGCATCATCAACCGCCACGGCGGCCGGATCTGGGCGGAAGGCGCCGTCGGTCAGGGAGCCACGTTCTACTTCACTCTGTGACGGCCCGCTCCCCGCGGGCCTGGAGGCACTCGTGAACCCGGGAAAGATCCTGCTGGTGGAAGACAACCCTGACGACGTCGCCCTGACGCTGCGCGCGCTCAAGAGTCACAACATCACGAACGACGTCGTCGTGGCGCCGGACGGGGCACAAGCGCTCGACTATCTCTTCGGCACCGACGGCGGCAAGCACGCGCAGGAGCTACCAGCGGTGGTGTTGCTCGATCTCAAGCTGCCCAAGGTCAATGGGATGGAGGTGCTCCAGCGCATCCGGTCCGACGACGCCACCCGCTTCCTGCCGGTCGTCATCCTCACCTCTTCCGACGAGGAGCGCGACGTGATCGAGGGCTATAGCCTGGGGGCCAAC
>Ga0209471_1001290_pt1 | contig 15072 bp, 17 predicted proteins | sample GraSoiAngelo_128_FD_185885 | JGI IMG/M metagenome (GOLD analysis project Ga0209471, IMG submission 185885) | Grasslands soil microbial communities from the Angelo Coastal Reserve, California, USA - 14_0927_12_20cm (SPAdes) (version 2) | ecosystem: Environmental > Terrestrial > Soil > Grasslands ...
AGATTGCCGCCTGCCATCTTGGCGAAAGGGGAGCCTCCGATCCCTCCGACACTCGCATCGAAGATCGTGATCCCTTCGGCCATCGCGGCCAGGACATTCGCCAAGGCTTGTCCGTAGGTGTCATGGAAGTGGAAGGCAACCTTCGCGAGGGGAACGTCCGCACGACGCAGCGCGCTTAGTAGCGGCGTGATCTCGCCGGGCGTTCCGACTCCGATCGTGTCACCAAGCGAGATCTCGTCACAGCCGAAATCGAGAAACCGCCGGCTCAGGTCGGCCACGACGGCGCCGGGAGTGGGGCCGTCCCAGGGATCGGCGACGACCATCGACAGGTATCCGCGGACGCGCAGGCCCGCGTCCTTCGCCTTCTTGATCACGGGCTCGTAGCCGGCGACCGCCTCGTCGCGCGAGCGGTTCAGGTTCTTCCGCGAGTAGCTCTCGCTCGCTGACGCGAACACCGCGATCTCGCGCGTGCCGCTTGCAAGCGCGCGCTCCAGGCCGGTTTCGTTGGGCACCAGGGCGGTGTAGCGGACGCCGGCGCGGGGCTTGAGCCGCTTCATCAGCTCCTCCGCATCGGCGAGCTGCGGGACGGCCTTCGGGCTCACGAAGCTCGTCGCCTCGATCGCGCTGTGACCGGCGTCGGCGAGCCGCTCGAGCAATTCGAGCTTCACGTCCGTCGAAAGAGTGCGGTCCTCGGCCTGAAGACCGTCGCGCGGCGCGACCTCCACGATGCTGATGCGCTCGGGTCTCACAAGAGGCACGGTCGCGTATCGTCGCACGGATGCAGCGGCCGAAAGGAAACGACGTCCGGCGCGCCACCTTCGACGGACCGCCCGAGCTCGCCGCGTTCTTTCGCAACGGGCGCCTCGAGACGATCCCGGCCGCGCGCGAGCGCCGTCAGGCCCTGCTCGCGCACGTCGCGGAGAGGTTTGCAACGGGACGCGAGTACGGCGAGGACGAGGTCAACCGCATCCTGCAGGGCGTGCACGCCGATCACGCCACGCTCCGTCGCTATCTCATCGATGCCGGTCTGCTCCGTCGCGACCACGGCGTCTACCGGCGGGCTTAGTGGAGTTTCAAGAGGTCGTTCGCAAGCGGAAGATGGTGCGCAGCTTCGAAGATCGTCCGATCCCGCGTGAGGTCGTCGAGCGGATCGTCGCGAACGTGCAGAAAGCGCCGTCCGCGGGGTTCAGCCAGGGCTGGGGCTTTCTCGTGCTCGAGGGGCAGGACGCCGCGCGCTACTGGAACGAGCTCTGGCCGCAGGAACGGCGCTCCGAGTGGGGTTGGCCCGATCTCTTCAACGCGCCGCTTCTCATCGTGTGTCTCAGCAACAAGCAGCAGTACCTCGCACGGTATGCGGAGTCTGACAAAGGCTGGACCGACATGGACGAAAAGCGCTGGCCGGTGCCGTATTGGGACGTCGACACGGGCATGGCAGCGCTGCTTGCCCTTCTGACCGCAGTCGACGCGGGACTCGGCGCGGTCTTTTTCGGGGTCTTCGACCAGGCGAAGCTCCGCGAGACGTTCGGTATCCCTGGTGATTACACCGCGGTCGGCGTCGTCGCCGTCGGCTATGCGAAGCCGGTGGACCGGCCCTCACCGTCGCTGAAACGCGGACATCGCGCCACCGCGGACGTCGTGCGCCGCGGCCGCTGGTCTTAGCTAGCCCTTCACCGCGCGCGACCCGGCCTTCGCGAAGAGCGCCTTCATCTCGCGATTGAACGCGGGTATGTCGTCGGGCTTGCGGCTCGTCACCCAGTTCTTGTCGACGATGACCTCCTGGTCCTCCCACTGGCCGCCGGCGCAGCGGATGTCGTCCTGAAGCGTGTAGTAGCTCGTGAGTCGACGTCCCTTGACGAGCTTGGCCGACACCAGGAGCCACGGCGCGTGGCAGATCGCGGCGATCGGCTTACCGGCCGCTTCGATCTGCTGGACGATCTCGCGTGCGTTGGTGTCCATGCGCAACACGTCTGCGTTCAATGCGCCGCCCGGGAGCATGACCGCGTCGAACTCCTCTGGCTGCGCGTCTTTGAGCAGCATGTCCACAGCGAAGCGGTCGTCCTTCTCGTCGTGTTTCATGCTTTGGATCTGGGGCTTGGGCGCCAGCAGCACCGTATCGGCGCCCGCCTCCTCAAGTGAGAGGCGTGGAAGCGTGAGCTCCACCTTCTCAACTCCGTCCGTCGCCAGGATCGCGACGCGCACGCCCTTCAGAGGCAGATCCGCCATGGCCGCACCTCCCGCTCCGGTCCCTGCCGCAAGGAAGATGCCCGATCAGATGACGCGCAGTAACGCGACGGCGACGACTCCGACGATCACGCCCCCGAGCAGGCTCCGCCGCCAGGCGACCGTCGCGACGACGAGGGCCGCAGCGATTGGCTCAGCGCCGTGTGTGAGCGTGCCGGCCGGAGCGACGACCGCCGGCCCCACGAGAGCGGCGATGATCGCGACGGGGAGCGCTTCGAGATATCGCGACGCCGCGGGCGGCAGCCGACCGCGGATCGTGACGACGAACGGTGTGGACCGGACGAGGAACGTCGCGAGGGCCGAGCCGCCGATCGCGATCCAGATCATCGGCGCGTGACGACCGCGATCAGCGGCGCGAGAGCGCCTGCGGTGATCACGGCGACCGTCGACGCCCCCGCGAGGGCGAGGCCGCCCGCCACCACCGCCGCGACGACGGCGATGACCGCTTCGGATCGATGCCGGATCGCGAGCACGACGATCCCCGTGAAGGTTGCGGTGATGGCGAAGTCGATCCCAAGCCGCCGCGGGTCGCCGATCGCGCTTCCGATGGCGATCCCGGCAAGCGTCGCGAGATTCCAAAGCACGTAGAGCGAGACCGCGAACGCGAAGTAGTAGGCGAGGCTCCGGCCACCGCGGCGGAAGTACCCCGTGGTCATGGCGAAGCTCTCGTCGGTCAGGACGAACCCCGCGACGAGGCGTCCGGCGAGCGGCAGCCGTTGAAGCTGCGCGCGCAGCGACGTGGCCATCAGAAGGTGCCGCAGGTTGATGAAGAGCACGCTCGCGATGACGATCGCGGCCGGCGCCGATTCGGAGAACAGCTGGACCATCGCGAATTGCGATGCGCCGGCGAAGACCAGAACGCTCATCGCCGCGACTTGCACCGGTTCGAGGCCGGATTGCCGCGCAACAACGCCGAAGGTCGTTCCGACGACGAGAACCGTCCCCATGACGGGCCATCCCTCGGCCACCGCGAGGCGCGCGGCGTCTCGGTCCTCGCGCGAGAGGTGGATCAGGCCTGATCCACCTCGAACTCCGCGAGCCGCTGGCCGCGTTCGACCTGCTGTCCGACGCTCGCGAGGACCCGTGTCACCTTACCGTCGGCGGGCGCCTCGACGCGGAGCTCCATCTTCATCGCCTCGACGACGAAGAGGAGGTCGCCGCGACGCACGTGCCGATCCGCCACGGCCGAGGCGGAGATGACGAGGCCGGGCATCGGCGCCGCGACCTCGGCGCCGGCCGTCGCTTCGACTTCGCGTTCGCGCGGTCCGGTCTCGAGCTCCCACGTCGCGCCGCCCACGCTCGCCCAGACCACGCCGTCGCTCGCCGCGGCGGCGGCCTGGGAACCGTCGACCAGCCAGCGGTGAGCCTCATCGACCGCGGCGACGCGGTGGCCCGCGTACGTGTACGGCCCGCTCCCGGAGAGGCGCACGGCCTGCTCGCGCGCACCTTCGCGGAGCACGATCGTCGTCGCGCTGCCCTCGCCGATGCGCCAGGCGCCGGCGCCGGTCCACGGGTCGCGACGGTCGCGGGCACCGGCGGCCACCACCGCTGCCGCAACGGCGTACGCCTCGTCCGGGGCCGCAGTCGGCGCTGCGACGAGCTCCGGAAGGATGCCCTCCACCAGCTCGGTGTGGAACGAGATCGTGCCCTGCTTATTGAACTTTCGAACCAGAGCGCGGAGGAAGCCCAGGTTCGTCCGAACCCCCAGGATCTCGGTCTCGTCGAGAGCGTTTGAGAGCATGCCGAGAGCGATGCGGCGGTCGCCTCCGAACGCGATGACTTTGGCGAGCAGTGGGTCGTAATGCCGCGTGATCACGTCGCCTTCCTCGTAGCCGGCGTCGACCCGCACCCCGGGGCGCGCCGGCCACCGCACGTGCACGAGCCGGCCGGTCGACGGAAGGAATCCGGCGGCCGGATCCTCGGCGTACACGCGCGCCTCGACCGAGTGCTGTCTGCCGTGTTGCCTGGCCTGAAAGTCGAGCTGCTCGCCCAGCGCGATGCGCAGCTGCTGCTCGACAAGATCCAGGCCGAAAACCATCTCCGTAACGGGATGCTCCACTTGGAGCCGTGCGTTCACCTCGAGGAAGAAGAAACTCCGATCGTCGACTACGAATTCGACCGTCCCCGCACCCCGATAGCCCGCCTCTCGCGCGATCGCGATCGCCGAGTCCGCCATGCGTTGGCGACGCTGGTCGCTACCGAGCGGCGCGGGCGCCTCTTCAACGATCTTCTGGTGACGCCGCTGCGCCGAGCAGTCGCGGTCGCCAACGCTGATGACGGTCCCGTGGTCGTCCGCGAGGATCTGTACTTCGACATGCCGCGCGTGCTCGACCAGGCGCTCGAGAAGCAGGCGCTCGTCGCCGAACGCCGCGGTCGCGATGCGCCGCGCACGGGCGAGCGCGTCGCGAAGTTCACGCTCCTCGCGGACGGTCTGCATCCCGATGCCGCCGCCTCCGGCGACCGGCTTGATGATCACCGGGTAACCGACGGACCGCGCTCCGAAGACGAACGCCTCGTCGCTCTGATCGTCGCCGCGATATCCGGGCAGGACCGGGACGTTCACGCGCTCGGCGAGCGCTTTCGCCTCGGCCTTGTCGCCAAGGGCCGCGAGCACGTTCGCCGGCGGCCCCACGAACCGCATGCCGGCGGCGTCGACGGCGCTCGCAAACTCCGGTCGCTCGGCGAGGAAGCCGTAGCCTGGGTGCACCAGGTCGGCCTTCGCCTGGCGGGCCGCGGCGATAACGCGATCGATCGCGAGGTACGACTCTGCCGCGGGCGCAGGCCCGATGCGGATCGCGGCGTCGGCCTCGCGGACGAAGGGCAAACGAGCGTCGGCGTCCGAGTACACCGCGACGGTGCGGATGCCCATGCGCGTCGCCGTGCGGAAGATTCGTCGCGCGATCTCGCCGCGGTTCGCGACCAGGAGCGTCGTCACCAGCGCGGGTCGCGCCGTTCGAGGAATGCGCGCAAACCCTCCTGCCCCTCGCGGCTCACGCGGATCTCGGCGATCCGCTTGACCGTGAGCTCCGCGACCTCGTCGATCGGCCGCGCCTCGACCTCGCGGACGAGTCGCTTCGCCGCGTTCACGGCCTTCGGGCCGCCGGAGACGATCGCGTCGAGCACCCTGCCCACCGCGGCGTCCAGGTCCGATGGCTCGACGAGTCTCTCGACGAGTCCGATCTCGTGAGCGCGCTTCGCATCGATCCGCGAGCCGGTCACGAACAGCGCGGTCGCCCGCGCCGCTCCGATCTTGCGGACGACGTACGGCGACACCACGGCCGGGAGGATGCCGAGGCGCGTCTCAGTGAACGCGAAGCTCGCCTCGGTCGACGCGACGGCGATGTCCGCGACGGCGACGAGGCCCGCGCCTCCGCCGATCGCCGCCCCCTGCACGCGCGCGACGAGGGGCATCTCGAGGTCGTAGAGCGCACGGAACATGCCCGCGAGCGCTTTCGAATCCGCGATGTTGTCGTCGAGCGAGTAGTCGGCCATCCCGCGCATCCACTCGATGTCGGCGCCGGCGGAGAACGTGTCGCCTTCGGTTTGAAGCACGACGGCTCGAGAGGAGCGATCCACACGCCCTACCGCCGCCGTCAGCTCCCCAATGAGCGCCGCATCGAACGCGTTCTTGCGGTCCGGCCGCGCGATGCTGATCCGCGAAACGCCGCGCGAGTCACCGCTGAGCCTGACGGTCTCGCCCATCGCGCGAACTCTAGACGGCGCGCCTGTTCCCTAGTGGAAGGAGAGCTCGCCTGCGCGGATCGGCACGGTGAGCCAGTTCTCGCGCGGCGGCAGCGGGCAGCGCCACGCGTCGTTGTACGCGCAGTACGGGTTGTACGCGCGATTGAAGTCCAGCTCGAAGCGGCCGTCGCCGACCGGATCCGCTTCGACGTAGCGGCCGGCGCCGTAGGTCTCGCTCCCGCTCGTCGAATCGCGGAACGGGATGAAGAGCCCATCGCCCTGTGCGAATGCCGTGAGGCCGGCGCGCTCGCCGCCGACGTCGAAACGCACGGTTCCCGCACGCGGTAGATGCTCGGTCGATCCGTCGCTCATCTCCACCTCTTCGACGGCGCCGGCTCCTTCGGGGTCGACCGTGACCGTGAATCGCAGCGCCGCGTCCTCGGGGAAGTACCGCAGGCCCTCGAAGTTAGCGCGCTGTTCCACGGTGAGGGGCGAATCGTGCGCGTGTCCGAAGTAGTGGTCCTTCTCGTGCCGCAGCTCTTCGACGTCCATCGCGTGGCATAACGTGTCCGACGTGACGCCCATTCCGCGACCGTCGGGGATCCTTCTCGCCGGCGGCGCCTCGCGGCGTTTCGGCCGTCCGAAAGTGGTGGAGCCGTTCGACGGCGTGCCGCTCTTCCACCGGCCCCTCCGCGCGCTGATCGACTCGTGCGACGACGTCATCATGGTGATCGCGCCCGATGCGGCCCCGCCCGCCCTCCCGGAGTGGGCCGCACGCGTTTCCTTCGCGCGCGATCCCGTGGCCTACGAGGGACCGCTGGCCGGCACGCGGGCCGGACTCGAACGCGTTCACGGCGAGCGCGCCATGCTCGTCGCCGCGGACATGCCCGGCGTTCGCGCAGAGCTCCTCGCGCTCATGGCCGGACACGCGAGCGGGCGCGGGCCGAACGCCGTCGTTTTGCTCGACGAGGGCGGCCGGCGTCCTCTTCCCGCCGCACTCCCGGTCGCGCCCGCGCTGGCGCTGGCGCGAAGGCTTCTGGAGAGCGGCGAGCGCAGGCTCCGCGCGCTCGTCGAAGGTCTCGATCCGGAGGGCCTGCCGGAGGGGGTGTGGGCCCGGGTCGATCCGCAGGGTGAGTGGCGTCGCGACGTCGATCTTCCGGAGGATCTCTCGACGGGACGGCGCTAGGCGGTTTCGGGCTCCAGGCGATCGAACGCGCGCCCGATGTCCTTCAAGATCTCCGCGTTGATGTCAGAGGCGAGCTTGTACCGCACGACGTTGCCGTTTCGCGAAGGCTGAACGACGTCGGCCTCTCGTAGTACCCGCAGATGCTGGCTCGTCGCGGAGCGGCTCCGGCCAAGGATGCGGGCAAGGTCGCTCGCCGCAAGCTGGTTATCGCGGAGAGCCCGAACGATCTTTAGACGGGTCCCGTCGCAGAGCACGTCCAGGAGGCGCCGCATCCGGCGCTCGGACATCGGTGAGAGCGTCTTTCGCTGCGCGGTCGCGACCGCGGCTGGATCAATCGGCTGGGAAGTAACCGGTTCCATGCTTGGACCTCGACCAAACTAGGTGTTCGTAGGACGTTCTCTATGCATCGCGTGTGCCCGCTACCTATGCATTTACTCGGCCGGTTGAGCGTCAGCGTAAGTTGCCAATTCGTTACGTCGTCCAATATGAAGGCCGCCGAATGAAGAAGGTCCTCGTGCTCGACGACGACGAAGCCATCCTCGAGCTGCTGCGCACAGTCCTGGCCGAGGCCGGCTACGAGGGGTTCTTCGCGGCGGCGCTCGATGCGATCCCGGCGAACGAGAGCGCCGATCTGGTGATCACCGACCTCATTCCGGTGAAGGCGTATCAGCGCGAGTCCGCGCTCGCGTGGGTCGCCACTCTGCGCGCCCGCTTCGGGCGCGCGGCCGTGTTCGTCCTCACCGCGCATCGGGGCGCCGCCGCGGAGCGCGACCTGCTCGGCGCGAACGCGATCATCACGAAGCCGTTCGATGTCGAGGCGCTGCTCGCGAGGATAGAGACGCAGCTCGGCTAGGACCGTCAGGCGCCTAACGAGTCACATCCGGAAGACGCCGTAGCGCACATCCTCGATCGGCGCATGCCGCGCCGCAGCGAGCCCGAGTGCGAGCACCGTCCGCGTGTCCAGAGGATCGATGATGCCGTCGTCCCAGAGGCGCGCGGTCGAGTAGTACGGCGAGCCCTGCGTCTCGTATTGCTCGCGGATCCGCGCGCGGAACGCCTCCTTCTCGACCTCGTCCTTGAACGTGCCGACCAGGGAGAGGACCGTGGCGGCCTGCTCGCCGCCCATGACGCTGATCCTCGCGTTCGGCCACATCCAGAGCTGCCGCGGCGAGTACGCGCGACCGTTCATCCCGTAGTTCCCAGCGCCGAACGAGCCCCCGATGATCACCGTGAACTTGGGCACGGTGCTGCAGGCGACCGCGGTGACCATTTTCGCTCCGTCCTTCGCGATGCCGCCGGCCTCGTATTCCTGCCCGACCATGAACCCGGAGATGTTCTGAAGGAAGACGAGGGGCACCCGGCGCTGGTTGCAGAGCTCGATGAAGTGCGCGGCCTTGAGCGCTGATTCGCTGAACAGCACTCCGTTGTTCGCGACGAGCCCAACGCGGAATCCTTCGATGCGCGCAAATCCGCACACGATCGTCGTGCCGTACAGCGCCTTGAACTCGTGGAAGCGCGAGCCGTCCACAAGCCGCGCGATCACCTCGTGAACGTCGTACTGCGTTCGGATGTCCTCGGGGATGAGCGCGTAGAGATCCTTGGGGTCGTGTGCCGGCGGCTCCGGTACGGACTTGTCATCCACGCCCCAGTACGTCGGCCGCTCGAGCTGGGCGACGATGTCACGCGCGATCGCGATCGCGTGCGGATCGTCGAGCGCGAGATGATCCGCCACACCAGACACACGGGTATGGAGGTCCGCGCCGCCCAGCTCCTCGACCGAGACGTCGACTCCCGTGGCTGCCTTCACGAGCGGCGGGCCGCCTATGAAGATCGCGCCCTGGCCCTTCACGATCACGGTCTCGTCGCTCATGGCGGGCACATACGCGCCGCCGGCGGTGGACCAGCCCATGACGAGCGCGATCTGCGGGATCGCGAGCGACGAGAGGCGAGCCTGGTTGTAGAAGATGCGTCCGAAGTGCTCGCGGTCGGGGAACACCTCGTCCTGCCGCGGCAGGAACGCGCCACCCGAATCGACGAGATAGAGGCAGGGGAGCCGGTTCTCGAGGGCGATCTCCTGCGCGCGCAGATGCTTCTTCACGGTGAGCGGGTAATACGACCCGCCCTTCACGGTCGCGTCGTTCGCCACGATCACACACGTCGTGCCGCTCACACGGCCGATCCCGGTGATGATCCCGGCGCCGGGAGCCTCGTCGTCATACATGCCGTACGCCGCGAGCGGTGACAGCTCCAGGAACGAGGTGGCCGGGTCGAGCAGCCGCTCGACGCGCTCGCGTGGCAGGAGCTTTCCTGCCTTCGTGTGACGCTCACGGGCCCGCTCGGAACCCCCGAGCCGCGCCTTCGTGAGACGCTCGCGAAGCTCCGCGACGAGCCGTTCCATCGTCTCGCGGTTGCGTAGCGCGGCATCGTCACGTGTGTCGGTCGTCGTCCGAAGGACGCTCACGAGCGTAGTATCCGCGCGACGCGCATGGGGAGGGGATACATGACACCTGAGCTGGATCGGCGCACGTTCCTCAAGGTTGCCGGGGCTACCGCCGTCATCATCGCGTGCGGCGGCGCCGGGCAGAAGGCCACCGGCCGGATTTCGATCTACTCGGCTTTGAACGAATCGACGAACAACCAGCTCTTCGCGGCATTCACCAAGGCAACCGGCGTCGAGGTCAGCGTGCTCCCGCTCGCGGCCGCGGGGGACCTCCAGACGAAGATCACCGCCGAAAAGAACAACCCCCAGGCCGACATCTTCGTCGGCGGCTCGAGCGAGTTTCATGACCCGCTCGGCAAGCAGGGGCTGCTCGAGGCCTACCAATCACCGAACGCGAAGGACGTCGCCGCTCAGTTCAAGGAATCGTCCGGCCTCTGGACGGGCTGGTACACCGGGATCTTCGGCTTCATCTCGAATACGAGCCGCTTGAACAAGGACATCGGGGGAAAGAAGCCCGCGACGTGGGACGACCTGCTCGATCCGGCCTGGAACAAGAAGCTGATCCTTCCGGACCCGATCAAGACGGGGGGCGGATACATCTTCATCGCCACACAGATCTTCCGCTTCGGCCGCGACGAGACCAAGGCGATGGACTACATGAAGAAGCTCCACGCCAACATCCTGTCGTACGGGCCGACCTCACCGGGCGTCATCACGTCGATCTCGAACGGCGAGGCCGCCGGGGCGCCAAACTGGAGCCACGACATCCTCACCGAGAAGGCGAAGGACCCCAGCAAGATCGACCTCAACGTCCCAAAGGACACCGGATTCGAGGTCGGTGCCGTCAGCATCGTCAAGGGCACGAAGAACCTTCCGGGCGCTCAGGCGTTCGTCGACTGGGTGCTCACGAAGGAGGCGGGCGACCTCAACGTGAAGCTCTCGAACCGTGGCTCGGTCCGGAAGGACGTCTCGCCCGCGCCCGGCGCACCGACGCTCGATCAGGTCAGCCTGGTGAACTACGACCGACAGTGGGCGACCGACAACAAGACCCGCATCCAGAAGCTCTGGCAGTCCGCGGTGGGCATCCAATGATCCTCACGAACTAGAAGAAGATGCGCAGCCTGCGGCGCGAGCCGGCACTCCTGCTCGCGCTGCTGGCTGTCGCGGCGCTCGTCCTCGCGTTCATCGTCTACCCGCAGCTGAACGTCGTCCTCACGCCGGGTCCCGGCGGCTACGTCCAATTCCTGCAAGAGGGCACCTGGCTCGTCCCGCTTCGCAACTCGGTCGAGCTCACGCTTCTCTCGACGACGACGGCGGTCCTGCTGGGATTCGTCTACGCGTACGCGATGGTCTACTCGAACATGCGCTGGAAGCCATTCTTCCGGCTCGTCGGGATCCTGCCGCTCCTCTCCCCGCCCTTCGTGGTCGCCGCCGCTTACACGCTGCTCTTCGGTGCGCGCGGGATCGTGAGCTACGGCGTCTTCGGGCAGTCGCCGAACATCTATGGACTCATGGGCGTCTGGGGCGTCCAGACGATCGCGTTCTTCCCGTTCGCGTATCAGCTCATCGCCGACGCCCTGTCGCGAAGCGATCCGCGCATGGAGCAGGCCGCGCGCAATCTCGGTGCGGGGTCCTGGCGGGTGTTCTGGACCGTGACGTTGCCGCTCTCACGCCCGGGCCTCGGCGCGGCGATCCTGACGACCGCGATCTACATCCTCGAGGACTTTGGAAACCCGCAATTGATCGGCGGAGTGTTCTACGTTCTACCGACGCAGGCCTACAGCCTGATCTCGAGCTTCGGCGAGTACACGAGCGCGGCCGCGGTGAGCACGATCCTCCTCCTCCTCGCGCTCGCGCTCTACCTCGGAAAGGTCCGGCTCGACGGCGGACGCTCCTTCGTCACGATCTCCGGCCGCGCTTCCTCGATGCCGCGCCCGCCGGTGAGCCCCGCCGTCAGCCTGGCGTGCTTCGTTGCCTGCCTCGCGCTCGCGGGCCTGATCCTTCTCGTCTACGGGAGCCTCGTCGTGAGCGCGCTCACGCTGCGCTTCCCGAACAACCTCCAATTCACGACGGAGCATTTCCAGTACGTCTTGAGCGGCACGAACGGCGACGCCCTGCGCAACACGTTGGTCTTCAGCGGCATCGCCGCCGCGTTCTCCGCGGTCTTCGCGCTTTTCGCGGGATGGCTGGTGCAGCGCGGGCAGTGGCCGGGACGGCGCGTGCTGGACCTGCTGCTGATCCTCCCGGCCGCGATCCCCGGCATTTTCTTCGGGCTCGGCTATCTGACCGCCTTCAACCAGCGATGGCTCGATTTCGTCGACCGGGGCTGGCTCATCATCATCGCCTTCATCTTCTGGAACATCCCCGTGGGCTATCAGGCCGCGGTGGCGGGGCTGCGTCAGATCGATCGGTCGATCGACGAAGCCGCGAGCAGTCTCGGCGCGTCGAGCCTGCGAGGTTTTCGTGAGGTGTTGCTTCCGATGCTGGGCGGATCCCTCCGCGTCGGGTTCGTGACGACGTTCGTGCGGGCCGTGACAACACTGTCCCTGGTGATCTTCCTCTTCACGCCACCCACGACCGTCGCGACGATCCGCATCTATCAGCTCGTCGGCGACCTCAACTGGGGCGCCGCCACCGCATACACCGTCGCCGACATCGGGATGGCGATCATCGCGCTTTCGGTCTTCGCGGCGCTCGCGCGCGGCCGCATCGCCCTCGGAGCGGCGCGTGCCTGAGCAATCTCGCGGCAAAGCCGCTCCTCGCTCATGAGCGTTCAGACCGCTCACGTCCGCGTCTCGCACGTGACAAAGCGGTTCGGCGGCGTCACCGCCGTCGACGATGTGTCATTCGAGGTGCCGAAGGGTTCGTTCGCGACCCTGCTCGGTCCCTCGGGATGCGGCAAGACGACGACACTCCGGATGATCGCCGGCTTCTACGACCCGGATCAGGGCGACATCGAGATCGCCGGCAAGCGCGTCAACGACCTTCCGGCGCACCGCCGCGGTACCGCGATGGTGTTCCAGGATTACGCACTCTTTCCGCACATGACCGTTCGCGACAACGTCGCGTATGGGCTCAAGGTCGCGCACGTGTCGGCTGCCGATCGGGCTCGCCGCGTCGACGAGACCCTCGCGTTCGTCGGCCTCGGGGGCCTCGGGGATCGCTGGCCGAATCAGCTCTCGGGCGGGCAGCAGCAGCGTGTCGCCGTCGCGCGAGCTCTGGTCATCGAGCCACAGGTCCTTCTGCTCGACGAGCCGCTCTCCAATCTGGATGCGAAGCTCCGCGAGCAGCTGCGGGTCGAGATGCGGACCCTGCAGCGCCGCCTCGGGATGACCTTCGTCTACGTGACGCACGACCAGGAGGAGGCGCTCTCGCTCTCCGACTGGATCGCGGTCATGAACGCCGGAAGGGTCGAGCAGGCGGGCGCGCCGTGGGAGATCTACTACCACCCGCGGACCGCGTTCCTCGCCGATTTCGTCGGCGCCGTGAACCTCGTGCCCGCTCGTGTGGACGATCTCGCCGACGGGACGGTGACGGTGCGATTCGGGGCGCACACCGCGGTGGTGCGGCGACCCGAAGCGCCGCTGCGCACGGGCCAGGACGTGCACCTCTGCGTGCGGCCGGAGAGCTTCGCGATCGCTCTGGCCGGATCCGCCGCGGGAGGGCTCGCGCTCTCCGGGACGATCGTCCGGCGCGCGTTCCTCGGCGACACGATGCGCTACTGGGTGAAGGTCGACGACCGCGAGTGGATCGTCGACCAGCCCGACCCCGGCGGCAGCGCCGCGCTCGACGGGCCGGTAGCGCTGTCGCTTCGTCCCGACCGCGTCCACGTCATCGCCGAGTAGGGCGACGCTCGCTCACCTGACCGGGCGTAGTGTTCGATTGTGCTTCCCGAAGGAACGGATGCGCCCGATTTCGAGCTGCGCTCCACCGCGGAGCGCGGCACGACGCGGCTCACAGAATTCCGCGGCCGCCCGGTGGTTGTCGTGTTCTATCCGGGCGACTTCTCTCCGGTCTGCACCGACCAGCTGACGCTGTACAACGAGCTTCTCCCGGAGTTCGAGCGGTACGACGCGCAGCTGCTCGGCATCTCCGTCGACAGCCTGTGGTCTCACCTGGCCTTTGCACGCGATCGCAAGCTGCGATTTCCGCTGCTCGCGGACTTCCACCCCAAGGGTGCGGTCTCCAAGCAGTACGGCGTCTATGATGAGGACAAAGGCATTTCCGAACGTGCCCTCTACGTGATCGATCGCGACGGGAAGATCTCGTGGAGCTACCTATCGCCACGCGACGTGAATCCGGGCGCCGACGGCATCCTCGAGGCGCTCGAAGCGCTCGGCCGGCCGGCGGATGCGAAAGCGTCGTCCCGCTCGTGAGCCCACGACGTACCGTTCACGAGCCGCGCCTGACTCCGCCGGTGAGCTCGCGCGATCACACTCTCGGACCCGAAGACGCTCCCGTCACGCTCGTCGAGTACGGCGACTACCAATGTCCTTACTGCGGCATGGCGTATCCGATCGTCAACGCCGTGCGAGAGGAGATGGGGGATGACCTGCGCTTCGTCTTCCGCCATTTCCCGATCACGACGATCCATCCCTATGCCGAAGGAGCCGCCGAGGCGGCCGAGGCCGCCGGCGCGCAGGGCGAGTTCTGGGAGATGCACGACTGGCTCTTCGAGCACCAGGACTCGCTCGCGCCGAACGACCTCGTCGAGGCGGCGGGGGTGCTCGATCTCGACGTGGATCGGTTCGTCGCCGATCTCGCGCAGCACCACTTCGCGCCGCGAGTGCGTGAGGACTTCATGAGCGGCGTGCGGAGCGGCGTGAACGGGACGCCGACGTTGTTCATCAACGGGTTGCGGCACGATGGCGAGTGGGATGAGGACTCGCTGCTCGCCGCGCTGCGCCAGGCGGCCGGGGTGCGGGCCTAGGAGGTCGGCGCGGCCTCGCGCGGCTGCGCGGTCCAGCGATACCGGTGCTCCGGTCTCCCCGACGATCCGTAGCGCATCGAGATGGCGACCGCACCCGAGCGCGCGAGGTGGTCGAGGTAACGGCGTGAGGTCACGCGACTGATCCCGGTCGCGCGCGCGATGTCCACCGCCGACACGTCCTCGGTCGCGGCGCGGACCGCCTTCACGACGAGCGCGAGGGTCGTCGGCGAGAGTCCCTTCGGAAGCGAAACACCGGAGTCGGATCGCAGGAGACGGTAGATCCGGTCGACCTCGTCCTGGTCGAGGTGTTGGACCTCCGCGAGTCGGGCTCTCATGGCGACGTAGCTCTCGAGCTTCTCGCGGAACGCGCTGAACTGGAACGGCTTCACCAGGTAGTGGATGACCCCGCCCTGCAGCGCCTCGCGAAGGGTCTCGACGTCCTTGTCGGCGGTGATCGCGATCACGTCGACGTGATGGCGACCGGGCGCGTGCAGCGCGCGCAGCACCTCGAGACCAGACCGGTCCGGGAGGTAGATGTCGAGCAGCACGAGATCCGGCCGGCTCTCTTCCGCGAGGCGAAGCGCCTCGAGCGCG
>Ga0209471_1001293_pt1 | contig 15057 bp, 16 predicted proteins | sample GraSoiAngelo_128_FD_185885 | JGI IMG/M metagenome (GOLD analysis project Ga0209471, IMG submission 185885) | Grasslands soil microbial communities from the Angelo Coastal Reserve, California, USA - 14_0927_12_20cm (SPAdes) (version 2) | ecosystem: Environmental > Terrestrial > Soil > Grasslands ...
GCACCCAGATCGGCAGGACCTCGATGTCGAGCGCCTGCGTATCGTCGCCGCCGAAGGGGCGTGGATCTCGATCGGTACGGATGCGCATACCCCGGCCGAGCTCTTCTTTCTCGATATCGGGATCGCGGCCGCAATCCTTGCCGGCGTCCAGCGCACCCGCGTTCTCAATCTTCTGTCAGCGCGGGACCTTGCCGAGCGAGTCGGTCTCGTTCGTGCAACCAAGAAGCACGACACGATCAGAGGGAGCACAACAGATCGCAGCGACTAAGGAGCGAACGCGCTCGCTCCGCGAATACAAGCGCAAACGCGATTTCGCGAAGACCCCGGAACCGCAGGGGGGCACGCCAAAGGGACCGGAGCGGCTCTTCGTGGTGCAGAAGCATCGCGCGACCGCGCTGCACTACGACTTCCGCCTCGAGGCCGGCGGAGTCCTCGTGTCGTGGGCCGTCCCCAAAGGGCCCTCGCTCAATCCGGCGGACAAGCGCCTCGCGATGGCCGTCGAAGATCATCCTCTCGGGTACGCGCGCTTCGAGGGCGTGATCCCCGAGGGCGAGTACGGAGGCGGGACGGTGATGGTCTGGGACATCGGGACGTACCGGCTCGACGGAGACGAGAGCTTCGACGAGGCGCTGCGCAAGGGACGGATCGTCCTCACGCTCAATGGGAAGAAGCTCAAGGGAGGGTGGGCCCTTGTTCGCACGAGTGGGCGGAAGTGGCTCCTCATGAAGCGCAAGGATCGCTACGCCTCGAGCACCGTCGACATCACGACCGCGAAGCCGCGCTCGGTGCTCACGCGGCGGCTCCTCGCGGGCATCGCTCGCGACGAGGGCGGTGACGTCGCCAAGGCCGCGACGGGGGATCCCAGGGGTTGAAGCTCATCCGTCCCATGCTCGCGACGCTGTCGCCCAGCATCGTCGAAGGCCCGGAGTGGGTCTTCGAGGAGAAGTACGACGGCATACGCGCGGTCGCTGGTCGCGAGCGTGGCCACGTCAAGATCTGGTCGCGGATGCTGCAGGACCTGACCGGCGGCTTTCCGCACGTCGTCGCGGCCGTCGAGGCGCTCGGTGACGGCGATCTCATCGTCGACGGTGAGCTCGTGGCGCTCGATGAGAAAGGCGTCTCCCGGTTTCAGCTGCTGCAGCGCCGTGGAACGGCCGGCGCGTCACCAACGCGGTACGCGGTCTTCGATGTTCTCGAGCAGGACGGCCGATCGCTGATGGCGCGGCCCCTGATCGAGCGGCGCGTCGCCCTCGAGATGCTCGTCGGGCGCCGGACCTCTCCCCTTTTTATCTCGCGGCGTCTCGTCCGCGATGGCAAGGCCGCGTATCGCGAAGCGAAACGCCTCGGCTGGGAGGGGATCATCGCCAAGGACGAGCGCTCCCCCTACCAGCCCGGCGTGCGTTCGCCCTTCTGGCGCAAGGTCAAGGTGCGCAAGGAGTCGGAGTTCGTGATCGGTGGGTACACATCTCCGAAGGGGGGCCGCCAGCACCTCGGCGCCCTTCTCGTTGGCCTCTACGACGGTCCGAAGCTCCGCTACGTCGGCAAGGTGGGCACCGGCTTCACCCAGGACACGCTGGCGATGCTTGCGTCGAAGCTCGAGAAGCTGCGGACGGATGAGTCGCCGTTCGATCCCGCGCCGCGGATGCGCGATGCGACGTGGGTGAGACCCAAGCTCGTCGCTCAGCTCGCGTACGCCGAGTGGACCGCGGACGGGAAGCTCCGTCAGCCGGCATTCCTCGGTCTTCGCACCGACAAGGACCCGTCCGAATGCACCTGGAGGGACCGTGAGCGCTGAGGCCGTCAAGATCGCCGGTGTCCTCATCAGCAACCCGGACAAGGTCTGGTGGCCCGATGACGGGATCACGAAGGCCGACGTCGCGCGCTTCTACCACGGCATCTGGTCGCACATCTCCCCGTGGATGCGCGATCGGCCACTGACCGCCGAGCGCTGCCCCGACGGCATGCTCGGTGCTTGCTTCTATCGAAAGGACTTCCCCGAACATTGGCAACCGGCGGGACCGCGACTCGTGCTTCGGGCGGCGAGCACGGGTAAGGACGTCCGCTACATCGTTGGCGGCTCGATCGCCACCCTCATCGGCATGGTGAACCTCGGCTGCATCGCGATCCACGTGATGTCCACGCGCGCGTCGGCGATGGAGAGCGTGGACTGGCTGGCGTTCGACCTGGATCCGGGGAGCGGCGAGTTCGCCGACGCGGCGCAAGCGGGTCTCGCGCTCCACACCATCCTCGACGAGGCGGGGCTCAAGTCGTATCCGAAGACTTCAGGAAGCCGTGGCCTTCACGTGTTCTGTCCGCTGCGCGCTGGTGTGACGCCACAGCGCGCCGTCGGGATAGCGGCCTCGATCGGCGAAGAGCTCGCTCGGCGCGAGCCTACGCTCGTCACGGTCGAATTCTCCAAGGCCAAGCGTGGCGGCCGCGTATTCGCCGACGCGATGCGCAATGCGTTCGGCCAGACCATCGTCGCCCCGTACAGCGTTCGTCGCAGGCCGCACGCACCGGTGTCGACGCCACTCGCGTGGGACGAGGTCTCGCCGCGTCTGGACCCGGCGACCTTCAACATGCGCACATTCGAAAAACGCCTCGCGAGAGGCGATCCGTGGGCGGATTTCTGGCGGCGCAAGCCGGCTCTCCCGAAGAAGCTCGCGGGATGACCCGAGCGCAGCAGGTCGCGCGCGAGCGGCACCCGATCAAAAAGGCCGCGCTTCTACTCGGGCCGGGCTTCATCACCGGCGCGGCCGACGACGATCCCAGTGGGATCGGGACGTACTCGGTGGCGGGAGCGTCGCTCGGACTCGCGAGCCTGTGGACCGCGCTCATCACGTTTCCGTTCATGGCAGCGGTCCAGAACATCTGCGCGCGGCTTGGCCAGGTCTCCGGCTGCGGCCTCGCCGGGATACTCAAGGAGCATTACCCGCGGTGGGTGCTGTACCCGGCGGTCTTGCTCGTCGTCGTCGCCAACGTCGTGAACGTTGGAGCCGATCTCGGTGCGATCGCGGACGCGACGGGGATCATCGTCGGCACGCCTATCCCCTGGCTGGTGGTGCCAATTGCTGTGGCGCTCGTCGCCATGCAGATCTTCGCGAGGTACCGGTTCATCGAGCGGGTCTTCAAGTACCTCACGATCGCGCTCCTCGCATACGTGATCGATGCGGTGCTGGTGCGGCCTCCGCTTGCCGAGACCCTGCGCGCGACCGTCATACCGACTATCTCGACGGATCACGCCTACATCGCGACGCTCGTGGCCATCCTTGGAACCACCATCTCGCCGTACCTCTTCTTCTGGCAGACGAGTCAGGAGGTGGAGGAAGAGCGCGCGGCGGGCCGGAAAACCCGGGGGCAGCGCCGCGGCGCGACCCGGTTCGAGCTCCGCATCGCGACCATCGACGTGACGATCGGGATGCTCGTCTCGAACCTCGTCATGTACTTCATCATCCTGGCGACCGCGCTGACGCTCAATGCGAGCGGCAAGACCGACATCTCGACGGGGGCGGATGCGGCACAGGCCCTGCGACCGCTGGCGGGCGACCTCGCCGGCCTCATCTTCGCGGTCGGAATGATCGGGACAGGTCTCCTCGCGGTCCCGGTCCTCGCGGGTGCATCGGCCTACGCGGTGTCCGAAACGTTCGGCTGGCGAGAGGGACTGGATGAGGACTGGCGCAAAGCGCGTCCGTTCTACGGCATCGTCGCGCTCGCGACGATCGTCGGCCTCATCATCCCCTTCACCGGCGTCAAGCCGATCGACGCCCTCTTCTTCACATCGGTCCTGAACGGGGTGGCGGCGCCATTCCTTCTTGTCGTGATCATGCTGGCGGCGCGCAACACGAAGGTCATGGGGCGGCAGACGATCGGGCGCGTGCTCACCGTGCTCGGGTGGACCGTGACGATCGCGATGTTCGCGGCGCTGGTCGGCCTCGCGATCACGTCATTCGGGTCCTAGGTGTCGCCCGACACACTCGCGGGGTAGGCCCGCCCACTCACGCCTCTTGCGCCGATGGCTCAGGCTTATCGCGTGCGTTCACGGATGGCCCGTCTGATCGTGCGCGGCATCTTCGCGGCGCTCTTCCGCGTGCGTCACGAGGGAGCATTGCCGGCGCACGGTCCCCTCCTCGTCGTGGCCAATCATCAGGGCTGGGCCGACGGGTTCCTCCTCGCGGCCTCCTTTCCGCTGACCGCCGACGTCCGGCTCCTCGGCGATCGTGAAGGGACGGGGAAGGTCTGGTGGTGGCGCGCGGTGTTGCGCGCGGTCGGGATCGTGATCCCCATCGAGCGCTCCTCGAGTACCGCGGACCGGGCCGCCATCGCGACCACGCTTGCCGCGCTCGAGCGCGGTGCGATCGTCGTCGTATTCGCGGAGGGCCGAGTCTCGCGCGTCGAGTCGTCGCTCGGACCCTTCGCGCGCGGCGTCGGATACCTCGCCCTCCGGTCGGGCGCGTCGATCCTCCCGGTGTGGCTCTCGGGAACGGCGGAGCTCTATCTTCGAAAGGAGCTCGTCACGATCGCCGGCACGCCGCGGGTGGTGGCACGCGAGGCGCCGACGAAGGACGCGACGCGGACGCTCGCGCTCGCGTTGCACGACGACCTCGCAAGGCTCGAGCCGTCGGAACGCGCTCCGGATCCCGCGCATAAACGGATGCGCTGGCTCACGAACCTCTTCTAGACGCGGATCTCTCGAAGCAGCGACTTCTCGTCGAGCACGCGCACGTTGCGACGCTCGACGTCGATGAGGCCCCGTCGCTCAAAATCGGCAAGGAGCTTGTTCACCGTCATCCGCGTGGAGCCGACGGCCGCTGCGAGGTCGTCCTGCGTGAGCGGCAACGGCCGGCCCAGACGCGCGACCTCGACGAGATATTTCGCGAGGCGGCTGGTGACGTCGAGGAACGCGAAGTCCTCCACCTGACCCTCGAGCTTCCTGATGCTGCGCGAGAGTCGCTCGAACATGTGCCCGCGCGCCTCCTCGTTGCGCTTCAGCACCGCGAGGGAGCCATCGCGGTCGATCTGGAAGACGCTCGTCGGGATGACACAGACGGCGGTTCCATCGCGCGGAACCTTGTCCTCGAAAATGACGAGCTCGCCAAAGAATTCGCCACGCGAGTGCAGCGAGATGAGAAGCTCCCGGCCGTTCTCGTCGAGCAGCAGCACCTTGACGAGCCCCTCAAAGACCACGAACCAATGCGCGGCGGGATCTCCCTGGTGGTAGACAACCTCGTCCTGCTTGAACTTCCGCAGAGTCATGTGACCCGCGAGCTCTTGGCGATCGAGCTCAGGCAGGATCTCGATCGGGAGCACGTCGGCGAGCGTGCCGGCCATCTTGCGAAGCTCTTCGACCTTCACGGACGAGAGAGTCTAGGCGGACCCTAGTAACGGACCTGCTTGCGGAGGAGGGCAGGCTCCTTGACCGCGATGTGCCGGCGGCCGACGACGATGGCTCCCTGCGCCTCGAGATCGGCGAGGGCTCGGTTTACCGAGACTCGGGTCGCGCCGACGAACGCCGCCAGATCGTCCTGAGTGAGCTCGACCTCCGTGCGTGCGTGTGCCGTCGCGAGATCGAGGAGGCACTTCGCGACGCGGCCTGGGACGTCGAGGAACACGAGGTCCTCGATCCGTCCCGACGCGCGCCGCACGGTGCGCGCGAGCAGCCTCAGGATCTCTCGAGTCGCACGGGGACTTCTCTCGAGCACGCGGAGGAAGTCCTCGCGTGCGAGCGTCACGACCTCGGTCTGGTCCAGGGCGGTGACCGTGGCCGAGCGTGGGGCATCGTCGAAGAGCGCGAGCTCGCCGAAGACCGCGCCCTCGCGCTCCACGGCCACGACGATCTCGTGGCCCTCCTCGTCGGGGATCGAGACCTTCACCGTCCCAGACAGCATCACGTAGACATGCCCTGCCGGATCGTCGCGATGAAAAACCACCTCGTCGCGTGAGAACCGCCGGGTACGAAGGTGAGCGACGAGCTCGCCGCGCTCGGCTTCGCTCAGCGCGCTGAAGACGGGCGCGCTCGCAAGTACGCGCGCGACCGCCTCTTCGTTCACGGCGCGGACAATACGCTCGGGCGTGCGCGTGGCACGAACGTACTGATCGCAGACTGGTACGACCTTCTCTGGTCAAAACGCACGCTCGCTCGCTTGACTCGGATCCCGTACCCCCCGAAGACTTGTCCTCGGCGAGCCGTTACACGCATTGAGGAAGGGAAAACAGACTGAAGCTAGCCACGCTTGCGGCTGTCTTTTGGTACCTGGCCAGCATGTTCGCCGCCATTCCGTCGGAGATGCCTCCGCTCGGTGCGGCGACGACCACGGGCCAGTTCCGCGCCTTCTGGGCGGATGCCTTCGGCGAAGGCATCAACGACCAGGCGGAGATCGACGCGCTCGTCGCGGCCACCAAGGCCGTGCACGCGAACGCGATCGTTGCGCAGGTCGTGCGGCGGGGCGACTGCTTCTGCCTGCGCTCGGGCCTTCCCGTGCATGAGTCGATCGCTCCGGGCTTCGACCCGCTCCAAGCGCTCATCGACACGGCGCACGGGCAGGGCGTCGAAGTCCACGCGTGGGTGATCGCAAACGCCATGTGGAACAGCGTCACGCCGCCGAAGGACCCAAATCACATTTTCAACCTTCACGGGCCTGCGGCCCAGGGTCGCGAGAACTGGGTCATGACGCGCTCGGACGGGCTCCCGAAGCTAAACGACGACTGGATGCTCGACCCCGGCCACCCTGACGCCGCGGCGTGGGTCGCCAATGCCGCCACGAGCATCGTCCGCAACTACAACGTCGATGGGATCAACCTCGACCGCATCCGCTATCCCGATGGCAATCTCGGCTCGCTGGTGCCTTCGTGGGGCTACAACCCGACCGCCGTTGCGCGCTTCCGCGCCGAGACCGGCCGAACGGACACGCCGTCCAACACCGATCAGCAGTGGACCGCGTGGCGTCGCGACCAGGTCACGGCGATCGTCCGGCGGGTCTACCTCGACTCGACCGCTCTCAAGGCGTCGATCCGCGTGTCCGCTGACCTGATCACGTACGGGTACGGGCCCCAGACCACCGGCAGCTGGGAGAACACGCGTGCATATGCGGAGCAGCTGCAGGACTGGCGCGGGTGGCTTCGTGAAGGGATCGTCGACACCGCGATGCTGATGAACTACAAGCGCGACTCCCTCGCAAATCAGCACCAGATGTACGACGAATGGAACGAGTTCGCGAAGGACAATCAGTACCGCCGCTCGGTGGCGATCGGGTCGGCGCTCTACCTGAACGACATCGCCTCGAGCGTGAGCCAGGTGCGTCGGGCTCTCGCTCCGAGCGCTGCCGGAAACAGGGCGATCGGCTGGGTGGGCTACTCGTACCGAACGCCGGACGCGATGACCGACGCGGGCATGCGAACCGGCGCGGTCGGCCGCGCCGAGCTCATCAAGGCGCTGACCCAGCCGTCGCAGTACGACACCGTCTCGCCGCCCGTATTCACCGATGCTCCACCGGTCACCGCGATGACCTGGAAGACGCAGCCCATCTTCGGACACCTGCGCGGCATGGCCGTCGCGACCGACGGCACGCCGCTTACCGGAACTGTCTTGCGTCTTGAGCCGAGCCCGGGAGTCGTGACACGCACGATCACGACTGACGGCACGGGGTGGTTCGGTTTCGTCGATGTTCCGACGGGGATCTATCGCGTGACCACCGAGTCGTCGCGCGTGGCCGGTGGAGTGCTCGGGCAGGCGACCGTCCTCGCGGGTCGTGTGAGCGCGCTCGGCGCGGTCGCGCCGACCCCAACTCCAACACCGACGCCCTCACCGTCACCGACTTCCTGCCAGCGCAGCGACGGTCCGGGGATCGCCGCTCCTGCGACGGTCGCCTCAGGCCTCGGCGGCTTCCATGCGTCGTGGTACGGGCAGAGCGGGTATTCCACGCTGTGCCCGGGCCAGACCGCGAAGGCGGTCGTCGCGTACTACAACAGCGGCACGCGCGGCTGGCTTGCGGACGCGATGGGCCAGGTCGCGTATCTCGGGACATGGAATCCGGAGCCGGGGCAAGATCGCGCATCGATGCTCGGCGGCGACGGCGGCGCCGGATCGCCGAACACGGGATGGCCTCGCTACAACCGCGTCGCGGCCCAGCCTGCCGAATGGGTGGGCCCGAATCAGGTCGCCTGGTTCCAGTTCACGATCGTCGCGCCGATGACGCCGGGCACCTACCGCCTTGCCATCCGGCCGCTCGTCGAGGGCGCGCAGTGGATGGAGGACTTCGGAGTTTTCTGGATCGTGACGGTGCGCGCCCCGTAGCCGACTCGGGCTAGCGGACCGTCACCGTCGTGATCTGCGCGGTCTCGCCACCGAACGAGAACAGGAGCTGGTACGACGCCGCCGGAACGTTCGTCGGGATCTGCAGCAGGATGCGCCCGTTCCCGTCGAGCGTGCCGTTCACCGCGCGCCGGTTCGACACGGTGACGGGGTCGTTGAGGAAGATGCCGAACGAGCCGCTCCCGACCCGACCGTTCGCGAGGACCACCGCGAACGACGCGGGAAGCGTGGCGTTGCGCGTCGCCGTGACCGGCCCGGTATACGTGACGACCGTCCCGTTCTTGAGTGTGTATGACGGTCCGGCCGGCCGGGGACGCTGTGTCGGAGCGGACGTGGCCGGCGCCTCGGTCGGGTCTGGCGTCGGTGCGGCCGTCGGCTCAGCGCTCGGCGCCGTCGATGGCGCCGATGAAATCCCTGGAGTGACTCCGACCGGATTCGACGGAGGCGGCGTCGCGTTCGGATTCATGAGACCTGGCGCGGCGACGGCAACACCGCCGATGAGAGCGATCAGCACCACGCCGGCGATGACAAACGGGAGCGGGCTCCGTTTCTTTGTCGCCTTGGGCTGACGAGCGACGGCCCCTTCCGGGACGCGGTGCGCTCCTCGCCACTGGGCCGCGAGCTGACGTCCCATCGGGCCGAGGACGGTCTGGATCCACTCGTTCTCATCGGTGTCTAGGAACCACGTTTGAATAGCGTGGACGTCGTGTGGGGCCGGCGGCGGTTTAGCCGCGCCGCCACGTTCCTGAACCCACATCTGTTCCACGGGGTTCCAGGTGAAGACAGCAGCTTCCTGGCGACCCACCACATCCATCACCGTTAGGTTAACGGCCATGCTGGCGAGGTTGACCCGCTCATGGGTGACTGTGGGAACGCAATCCGTGGGCGGCGGTACTAGTACCTTGCTACTGATTCGACGCCTCGCGGTTGAACGCGAGCGGTGGATGAGCCCTCGCGAATTCGGCGAGGCGTGGGCGCTCTCACAGCTCTCGCCCGGTATCCACCTCGTAGCGCTCGCCGGTCTTGTCGGCAGGCGCGCCGCGGGCTGGCGCGGCGTCGTCGCCGCGGTAGCCGGAATGATGATTCCGGCGGCCGCGATCACGGTGGCGCTCACCGCCGCATACGCCCTGATCGCGGCGTCGCCGATCGCGCGCGCCGCACTCGCGGGCGTCGCGCCCGTGACCGGTGGAATGACGATCGCGACGGCCGCGCTCCTTGTGCGGACGACGGCACGCAGGAGTCGCGCTCACGCGGCGATCGACGTCGGCGTCTGTCTCGCTTCGCTTGGGGCTGCCGTGTTCCTCGGGATCCCCACGCTCGGTGCGATCGGTGCGGGTGCCGCGATTGGCGCTCTCGCCCTCGGCCGAGAGCCGCCAACTTCACGCGAGAGCTCGGTGGGCTAGGGATGGACGCGCTCGCGTTGTTCGCCGTGTTCCTCAAGGCATCCGCGCTGTCGCTCGGTGGCCTCTCCTCGCTGCCGCTCCTGCGCGCGGATCTCGTCGCTCCGGGCATCGCGACCGACGATCAGGTCGTGCAGGCGATCGCGATCGGACGCATCTCGACCGGACCGAACGGCCTCTACATCGTGAGCCTCGGCTATCTCGTCGCGGGAGTGGTCGGCGCGACCATGGCCCTGATCGCAGCCTCGATCCCGCCTCTCCTCATCGTGCCGCTCACCGCGGCCGCTCGGCGCTGGATGCTCACGACCCCAGTAGCGGGGCTGGTCAGAGGAGTCGCGCTGGCAACAGCCGGTCTCCTAGCCGCGACGGGAATCGGAATAGTGATGGCGACAGGGGCGCCGAGCTGGTGGCAGCTCGCATTGGCCGCGATCGCCGTTGTTCTGACCTATCGCGGAACCGTGCATCCCGCGATCGTCATCGCGATCGGGGCCGCTGCCGGATTAGCGCTCGGACGCTGACCGTGCGCGTTGCGGGTCCTGCACGCGCTATCGGTGTGAGCAGCGCCGGGGTCCTCTTCGCTCGGCCCCGGTGGGATCGCGATGGACCGCCGTCTAGGGGCCGCTCGCTCAGAAGACCCCGACGCTGCTCAACCGGTTCCCCTCCCACCCGCAAGCCGCACACCGTCAGCGCCTCGCTTGGATTAACCCTCGTCTGGCGCTACTGCCGCGACGATCGCTAGATCCTGTGGGCGCACTTTCGATGGGTCGAACTTACGCACGTTCGCGGTCATGCGGGTCAGAAGCTCCGACATCGTCATAGGCGGCTTCTCGCCCTTCTTAGAGGGGATCCAGCGCACTGGATTGCAGCGCGCCACCACGACTTGCCGAAGGTATGGGCTCTTCATTCCGCGCTCCTGAAGGGTCTTCACGTGTGCGGCGACGCGGTCATCGATGTCCAGGAGCCGAACGGCCCATTGCTCGCGCTGCCGCAGAGCGGCAGGGAGCGAAGTCTCGAGGAATCGATCGACGCGACGCAGCATCGAGTTATAGGAGGACCCCGCGAAGCGATCGCGCTTCTCGTACGCGGCGCCGAGGGTGAGGAACGCGGGGGACTCGAAGCTCGTCGCGTGGTCCGACTCTTTCGAGCGCGGCGATTCTTTCGCGAGCGCGCGCGCCATGCGGATCACCTCGAGCGCGCGGTCGCGCAGGTTGTGCGCCTTCTCGGTGTTGAGGGCGAGGATCCGGTAGGCGAGTGCCGGGTCGTCGGTCAGGAGCGCCGTGATCGAGCGGAGGCCAAGCTGCTTCGCGGCGGCTAGGCGGTGCCGCCCGTTCGGGGACCAAAAGCCGTCATCGCTCGGGATCGCGATCACCGGGTCGAGGAAGAGGCCAGATGCGCCGATCGCCACCGCAAGGCGATCGGAGTGGGTCCGCGAGAGATCCCGCTGGAATGGGGTGGGCTCGACGCTCCCAATCGGCAGCGACGCGAGGACGAGCGGTAGTCCAGCGTATGGATCGCGATAGGACGCGAGGACCGAGCCTTTCGCTTTCTCGACCCGCTCCGTGAGCGCGCTGACGTGCTCGTCGCTGCGATCGAGCGCGGACTCGCGCGCTTCCGGCCCGCGCGGCTCGGCAGGTCCGCGCTTCCGCCGCGTCGTCTTGCGCGTCGTCTTGCGCGTCGTCGTCTTCTTCGTTGCCGTCTTTTTCGCCGGGCTCATGACTCCCCTCCTGCCGCCATGGCCGCCTGCGCGGCCGGTGGTCGCGGGCTCGCCGCTGTGAAGTCTCGCAGGGGTTTGCCTCGCGTGATCGCGGCCGTCAGCGCCCCGCCAATGGCGAGGGCTCCGATCGTGGCTGCGCCCGGAGCGCCGAAGAGCGCAGTCGCAACGCCGGTTTCGACCTGCGAGGCACTCGTGAGCCCCCGCGCTGCAATGAGGATGAGCGACATAACGCGTCCGCGGTACGCGTCCTCGGCGACGAGCTGCGCGATGGCGTTCCGAAGTGCACCCCAGGTCGCATCCGCGAAGCCGAGCACCGCCAGTAGCGCGACCGAGAGGGGAAACGACCGCGACCACGCGAAGACGAGGAGCACGGATGCGTAGAGCGCTCCCGATGCGAGCATGAACGCACCTTTCCGGCGGATGTCGCCAACGAGCAACAGCACGACCATCCCGGCGATCGCACCGGCGCCGATGCTCGAGAGAAGCACGCCGAGCCCCTCGGGTCCGGCGCCGAGAACGTCGCGAGCGAAGATCGTCATCAGCGCCTGGTTATGCCCGAAGATGGAGAACGTCGCCTCCATGACAAGGACCAGCGGCAGCACCGTGCTCGCCCGGACGTACCGGAGCCCTCCGATGAGCTCGCTACGAATGGATCCACGCGAGAGGCGCACCGCGACCGGTGGGATGCGCATCGCGAGGAGAGCGGCGATGATCGCGAAATAGCTCACAGCATTGACGAAGAACGGCGCCGCGACGTTGACGCGCGCGATCAGCACCCCGGCGATCGCCGGACCGACGAGCTGGCCGGTCTGAAACAGCATCGCGTTGAGCGTGATCGCGTTCTGCAGCTGCCCGCGTGGCACGAGCATCGGGAAGAGCGACTGTCGACCGGGGGCGTCGAATGCGGCGATCGTCGCGTTCACGAGACTGATCAGATAGACGTGCCAGAAGGCGACATGGCCCGTGACGACGAGGGTGCCGAGGAGGAGGGACGTCACGACCGAGGAGCTCTGCGTGATGAGCAGAAGCCGCCGCCGCTCGACCCGGTCCGCGACCGTCCCGCCGATGAGCGCGAACGCGAAGATCGGCGCGGCACGGAACACTCCGTTGAGACCCAGAAGGAGCGGCGAGTCCGTCAGTTGATAGAGCAGCCACGAGGTCGCTGTTAGCTCGATCCACGTTCCCGACATCGAGACGAGCTGACCGACCCAGTAGAGCGCGTAGTTGCGGTGACCGAGCGGCGCGAGGCCCGGTGGCGGGAAACGGCTCAAGCGATCATCGCTGGCGGAATTGGCGAATGTGGCGGCGACTGATTCCCTTCCCCGGCGCGTCCTTCGGGATGATGCTTATCGAGCCGTCTCGCTCGAGATACGCGGCGTCCACCCCGGACAGTTCTTCGATCCCGTGTTCGCGAGCCGCCATCAAGAGCTCGTCCTCCTCGACGTTCTCTCGCTCCAGGTTGCGTTTGATCAGCTTGCCACCCTCTACGAGAACGGTGGGTTCGCTCTCGAAGAGGTGCTTCAGGTAAGGCACCCGGTGGCCGACCCTTGAGAACCCCGTATTCACCGCGACGAGGGTCGTGGCCGCGATGACGCCGCCGATCAGAGAATTGTCGCCGCCGGTCATCGCGTTTTGGACCGCGTTCGAGATCACGAGGATCACGACCAGATCGACCGGACTCATCTGCCCGAGCTCGCGCTTCCCCGCGGCCCGGAGGAGCACAAGCACCACCACGTAAACGACGGCGGTGCGAAGGATGATCTCCCACCAGGGCGTCGTTAGACCGAACACATGCTCAGGATGACAAAACTTGGTGCGCAAAGCGCGCCGGGGAGTCCCCCACGAGTGCCAAAGCCGCGTCGAGGTCGATTGCAACGCCCTGGCGGCGGAAATAGCCGGCCGTGCGCTCGACGTCTCGTCTCAGGAGATCGCGAGCCGCCGGATGCACGACCGCGTCGACCGCCTGGGAGAAGTCGATGATCACCGGGCGCTCGTGCCACCACAGGACGTTGAAGGCCGAGAGGTCCCCGTGAACGACGTCCACGTCGAGCATCCGGCGGACCTCGCCCTGGAGCTCGCGCCACGCGTGTCGGGCCGTCTCCAGGTCGAGATCGACGTCCGAAAGGCGAGGCGCGGCCTGCTGGCCGTCCCCGACAAAGGCCATCCGGTACCCGTGGTCGAGTTTCTCAACCGGAGGAGGAACGGCGACTCCGACATCGTGCAGCCGCACCAACGTGTCCCACTCGTGGGCGACCCAGCGCGCCTCGATCGCCTGCTGGCCGAATCGAGTGCGCTTCCGTATCGCACGGTTCTCGCGACGAGCCCCTTCTCCGGCAACGCCGATGTACAGATAGTCGTTCCGGAAGGCGCGCTGCAGCCGTGGCTTGAAGCGTTTCTCGGCCATGAGACACGAGCGCGTAGGACCGGTTCGGGAGACGAGATAGACCTCGCTCTCCTTGCCGGCCTTCAGCACGCCGAGATCACGATCTTCATACGGTGCGTCGGCAAGCCAGTCGCTCGGGAACAATGCGGACACGCGTCCTCCGTGTTGGAGAAACGTCGATGGGTGCGACCGTCGCGCGCGCGGCGCTAGAGGGTGCCCGGCACTCCCGCGAAGTGGAGGCCGGCGGCGTCGCGCACGATTCGAACGCTCATCTAACGGCCTCCTTGAAATTGTCGACCCGTGGTCGCGCCACAAAGAGTAGCACTCAGGGTGTCGGACTCGGCCTCGACGGCCTTGATGGGAACGCCGGTACGGCGAGGTCCTGACCGAAGATCTTTGATCGCGGGGTGTCGTTCAGGAACTTCATGATGCCGTCGGATATTGATTTCGCGACGAGATCGGCTCGGTCAAGCATGAGCGCCCGGTCGTCGTCGTTCGAAACGTACCCCATCTCGAGAATTACGGCCGGCGTGTGCGGAGCCACCGCATGCTGGAAGCGGCTCCACGTCAGAGCGTAGTAGCCCCGCATCGACGAAGTGATATGCCTCGCGTCGTAGTCGAGTCCCGTCGCCGCGCCGTACGCATCCTTGATGTCGTTGAGGAGCGCGTCCTCGTACGGTCCGCGCCGCGCGGCGTGCGCCATCTTGAATCCGCTGTTCTCGCCGACCCCGTCGCTGTCCGCGTGGAGCGCGACGAACGCGTCCGCGACGTAGCCGACGGGGATGGTCGTCGGGAGGATGTCGACCGCGATCCCCTTCGAGTTGAGAATCACGCCGACGCGCTCCGCGATGTCGAGGTTGATCTCGACTTCGGTGACGCCTTCCCATGCTGCGCCGGTCTGCGGGATGAGGCGACGCAGCTCGTCCGGGGCCTCGTCGCTTTTCCAATGACCGGCCTGGATCGCGACGCGCCGCGGTCCCGTCGGAACATTCTTTGGAATCGGGATCCGCAGGGTGCCGGTCGCGCTTGGGCCCGCGGTCGGTCCCGGTGTTTGCACGATCACCCCGCCCGGAGGTGCCGCAGCGGACCAGGGATCACTCGGATCGTCGGGGTCGGAGCCGATCTGTCCGAGCGGCGCTCCGGCCGGCACGAGATTCGAATCAGCGGCGGTACCGAGGACCGGACCGAGCTTGAATTCCCCGAGTCGGATTCCTGTGAGAGCCGTATTCGCGGCGAGGACGACCGTCACGAT
>Ga0209471_1001297_pt1 | contig 15041 bp, 18 predicted proteins | sample GraSoiAngelo_128_FD_185885 | JGI IMG/M metagenome (GOLD analysis project Ga0209471, IMG submission 185885) | Grasslands soil microbial communities from the Angelo Coastal Reserve, California, USA - 14_0927_12_20cm (SPAdes) (version 2) | ecosystem: Environmental > Terrestrial > Soil > Grasslands ...
GCCCTGCCGGACCTGCAAATCGACATGGTCGTTGGCGACGACGCCCGGGAAGTTCTTGACGATGGCGCGCATCTCGACCGCCAGCCCGCCCTGGGCTGGGTTCGTCATTCTGCTCCCGGAACGTACGGAATGCCATCGGCCGCCGGCGGGCTACTGCGGCGCACGACGGCGGCCAGCACAATCAACGTCAGCAAGTAAGGCGTCATGCTGAGCAGGTAGGCAGAAATATGAATGCTCGAGTTGGCATCGTAGATCGCCTGGCCAAAGCCAAAGATAAGGGTCGCGCCGAAGGCTCCGAAGGGAGTCCACTTGCCGAAGATCATGGCGGCCAGGGCGATATAGCCACGGCCGTCGGTCATGCCTGGCACGAACGTATTGGCCAGGCCAATGGAGAGAAATGCGCCGGCGAGCCCGGAGAGCAAGCCACTCATGATCACGGCGCCGTAGCGAAGGACGTAGACATTGATCCCGGCGGTGTCGGCCGCCTGCGGGTGCTCCCCGACAGCGCGAATCCGCAAGCCCAATCGCGTCCGAAAGAGCACGATCTGCGTGGCGACCAGAATGATCAGGGCCACGTAAACCATGATGTTCTGCTTGAAGAAAATCGGTCCAACGAATGGCAGGCTGTCCAGCAGCGGAATGTTCAGGTTCGGCAGCGTATCGTGCGAGGGGACGTAGCCCACGTCGGAGAGGCCGTAGAGCCGGTTGATCAAGAAGACGGTGATGCCGCCGGCAAAGATATTGATCGCAACACCGGAGACGATCTGATCGGCCCTGAAACGGATCGAGACGACCGCATGAAGCGCCGCCATCAAGCCGCCGGTGAGCATTGCGGCGAGTACGGCCAGGCCGACGTTGTGCCAGGCGAGGTCGGCGGCGACGGCGAAGAACGCGCCCGTCAGCATCATGCCTTCCATCGCGATATTCACGACGCCGCTGCGTTCCGAGATGACGCCGCCAAGCGCTGGCAGCAGTAGTAACGCGGCGTACTGCAGCGACGAGTGCCACAGGCCGGAGGTCCCCAGGAGGCCGAGCACATCGTGAAAAAAGGTCATGCCGTGTCCTTGTCGTCAGCCGCCAGGGTCGTGTCGGTTTCACCGGCGATGGCCGACGCCGCCGCGTCGGCCTCCGGGCTGGCGGGCAGGCGGCCCATGGCCGGCAGGCGTAGCTTGACGGAGCGCAGAAAGTTCGCCGCGATCGAAAACAGGATCAATGCCTGCAGCACATAGACCAGGCTGCCGGATACCCCGGCGTCGCTCTGCATCGTGCTCCCCCCGCCGTGAAGCGCGCCAAAGAGAATGGACGACAAGACAATCCCGACGGCGCCGTTGAAGCCGAGGAGCGCGACGGCGATGGCATCGAAGCCCGTCGTATCCGTGAAGTACTGGTCGGTGAGATTGTGATCGACGGCAGCGATCTGCACGGCGCCGGCGAGGCCGGCGAAGGCGCCCGCGATCAGCATGGTGACGATCAGGGTGCGCCGCACGCTGATGCCGGCGTAGCGCGCGGCGCGCTGGCTCTGCCCCACGGCACGGATCTCGTAACCCAATGACGTGCGCCAGAGCAAGAACGCAAACACGGCGGCGGCCGCGAGCGCCACGAAGATTCCGGTATGCGCGCGGTAGACGGCGCCCGGCAAGCCCAAGAATATCCGGCTGTCATGGGGAATTAGCGTCGCCAGCTGCGCTGAGGCCCCAATCGGCGATGACTTCGAGCTGCCACCCGGCAGCTGCAGCGGGCCGCCGATGATCAAGAACCGCAAGAACCACTGCGCGACGAAATTGAGCATGATGGTGGTGACCACCTCGTGAGCGCCGGTCAGGGCCTTGAGGACGCCGACGACGCCGCCCCAGGCGGCCCCGCCCAACGCGCCAGAGACCAAGACCAGGGGCAACAACACAAACACCGGCCAGCCAGCCAGGTGAATCCCAACGGTCGTGGCGGCAATCGCGCCCATGATCAATTGACCCTCGGCGCCGATATTGAACATGCCGGCTCGGAATGGCAGGGCAACGGCGATCCCGGCCATGATCAGAGGCGTGAGAAAGACCAGAGTATTCGAGAGCTGGAGCACCGATGGCTCGCCGCCGAAGCAGAACAGTCCAAAGCCGCCGCAGGCGAGCGCCTCGTAGGCCTTCAGTGGATCGCCGCCGGTGACGGCCACGATGACGGCCCCGGCGGCGAACGCGAGCAGGACCGAACCGGCGGGAACCGCGAGCGCCCGGCCGGTCCGCCGGAGAATCTTCAGCGGCGCCAGCCGGGCGATTTGCTTAGCGGCCATCTGGCCGCCTCACTCTAACTCTGGCTAGGGAACCGTATCCGGCACGGTGACAGCGCCGGACTTGATCTTTGAGGTCATGTCGGTCAACGCCGCCATCACGTCGGCGGGCAATGTCCCGTTGTCGGCCTGGTAGCCGACGCCATCGTTGGCGAGCCCGAAGAGCGTGACGCCGCCCGTGAAGGCGTTGTTCTTGACGGACTTGATGGCCGTGAAGGTCGCTACGTCAACACGCTTCAACGCGCTGGCGATGACGGACTTGTCGACGGCCCCCTGGTCCGCGTCGACGCCGATGCTCCACACGCCTTCTTTGCCGGCCTCGCTGAGCACGCCGTTGCCGCAACCGCCTGCCACCTGGAACAGGATGTCCGCGCCCTGCGAGATCTGCTGCGTCGCGATCCCGGAGCACTTGGTCGGGTCAGAGAAGTTATTGGAGTAGCCATTGATCGTTTTGATCGAGGGGTTCACTTGCTTGGCCGCCCACTGGTAGCCAGCAATGTAGTGATCAACCGGCGGGATCTTGATGCCGCCGACCGACCCGATGGTGTTCTTCTTCTTGGCGCCCGCGTTGTCCTTCTCCAGGACGCCCGCAATCGTCCCGACGAGCGCACCGGCCTCTTGCTCCTTGAACAGCAGGCCGACGACGTTGGCGTGCTTGAGGTCGGTTCCCTTCGAGTCAGTTCCGACGCCGTCGATGATCGCGAAGTGGATATTCGGGAAGTTGCCGGACACCGTGCCGATCGACTCCGCCATGAGGAATCCGACGCCGATAACGAGGTCGTAGCCTCGGGTGGCGTAGGTCGTCAAGTTGGGGACATAGTCGGAGTTGGCGTGCGACTCGGTGACGTCCCCCTGGATGCCGAGCTGGCCTTTGCAGCTCAAGCTGGCGCAGATGTTTCCAGTCGACGCCGCGTTGGCGAGACCGACCCCCGCCAGGTGATTGAAGCTCTTGTCAGCAAGCGTGCCGGTATCGGTGACGAGGCCGACCTTGATGACTTTTGGTGTCGGCGTCGCGCCGGTGCCGGCGCTGTTACCGCACGCGGCCAAGACGACCGCCAGCGTCAGCGCTACGCCAAGACTTAGCAAACGAACGGGTGGCTTCCTCATGCGTCATCCCCTTGAGTGATAGTGAGACCCCTCGATTCCGGGCGATTGTAGCAGCTAATTGTTGGAAACTTTTGCGGTCAGGAACCCGTTATTAGTTCCCCGGCAGCCAGCTTGCCGGCAATGGTCTTTAACGCTTCCAGCTGCTCGGGCAAGAGCTCGTGCTGAAGCGGACCGAGCTCGACCGCACGGTCCGCGAGGCCAAGACGATGCAGGCCGCCACTCCAATGGCCCGACGCCGCATCGGCCACGATCAAAGCGACGCCGCGATCGATGTGCTTGGTCGCACTCGCCACCAGGCAGTCGCTGGCGGCCGGGTCAAGGGACGAGTCGTCGGCGCCGATGCATTTGCTGCCGGCTTGGGCCGCGCCCCGCAAGGCCCCCTTGCCAGTCGAGCCGCCCGTCCCGAAGATCACGTCAGCGCCTCGACCTACGAATGCCCTGGCCTGGGCCGCGCCCCATCCCGGGTTGGCGTAGGGCAAGCCATCGGCGGCCGGCTGATACGCCCCGAGCACGCGGATGCCGGGCCTGACGTAGGCGGCGCCGTGCTCGAAGCCGGAGCGATTGCGCTGGTCCGCGGCGCCGAATGGACCATAGACGCCGGCGATCACGCCGGTCTTGGAGATCATGCCGGCCAGCGCGCCGGCGAGATACGCCGCCTGGTCCTCGCGGAAGATCAAGACGGCCAGGTTGGCCCGCGGCGCTGGCGCCACGATCGGGTCGACGAGCACGAAGCGCGTTCCGGGATTGGCCTGGGCGACGTCAACCACCGGCTCGGTGAGCAGGAAGGTGCCGGCGATCACCAGGTCATATCCAGCGTAGCCCTGCAGCAACGGGCGATAGTCCGACGGACGCCTCGCGACGGCGACGTTGGTGTGAGCGCAGGGCAGGCCGCGCAGACCATCACGAACGCCACGCCAGGCGTCGGCATCAGCGCGGGCATCGAGGCCGGCAACGTCGGCCACGAATCCGACCCGAAACACATGGGTGCAACCGGCCGGGACGGGTGCGGCCGGCCGCCGGATGCCGGTGGCGCCCGACTGGATCAGCAACAAGAGGCAGACGAGAAAAATCAGGACGCCGGCGGTCAGGTACCGAAGAGGCGATCGCCGTAGTCGCCCAGCCCGGGCAAAATATATTTCTGCGCGTTCAGCTCGCGATCCTGTGCCGCGGTAAAGATCGCCACGTCCGGATGCGCTGCCTGCAGCGCCTGGATCCCCTCGGGAGCTGCCACGACGCACACTAGGCGAACGCTTGCCGGCTGGTATTCCTTCATGATCTCGACGGCTTTCAAGGCGGTGCCGCCGGTCGCCAGCATCGGGTCGAGGATCATGACAGCCTTGCCGGCGATGTCCGGAGGCAGCTTGACGTAGTAGCGGGAGGCAACCGCGGTCCGCTCATCGCGCTCCAGGCCGATGTAGCCGACGGTTACGTGGGGCAGCAGCTCGAGGACCGGCCCGACCAGCCCGAGGCCGGCCCGCAGGATCGGCACCGCGACGACGCGGTCGCCGATCGCGTAGCCGTCGATTTCTTCGAGTGGCGTCTGGACGCGATAGGTCCGGGTGCGCAGGTCCCGGGTCGCCTCGTAGAGCAACAGGGTAATGATCTTGTCCGAGGCTTCCCGGAACTCGTCCGGGGTCGTCTCGCGGTCACGCAGCCGGGTCAGGTAATGGGCAACCAGTGGATGCTCGACGACGTGGAGCGTCATGAAGCCCCAACCGTGGTCCGCGGGCGAAGATTGTCGGGCAGGGTGGCGAGACCGGGCTCAGCCATGCGGCCCTCGGCGAGCAGCTTTTTGACACGGGCGATGTTCGACGCCGACCAGTTGCTCTTGGGCCGTCGTGGACTGAAGCGGCACGCGTAGCTGTCCTGGTCGATCGACTTGGTGAGACCGTCGATCCAGCCATAGGCCAGCCCTTCCAGGACGGACGCTTCGTAGCTGACGCCGGACTTGCCCGACGCTTTCTTGTAATAGACAAGCCAGATTTCTTTGCTGTCGGCGTGATGCTTCGCCAGCCAGCGGCGCCATTCGAGGCTATTGCGGACTTTCAGGGTCTTGCCGAGGTCCATGTTCAGGCCTGCAGCGGCGCCAGCTGTTGGACAGCACTCAGCGCCACCCGGAACATCGGCGTGAGATCGAGCGCCGCGACCCGTGCCGGGTCGATCGCCTCTTCGCCGGGCTCATTGACCACGGTCAGCACCGACCCGCCCCGAAGCCGTCGCAGCGCGCAGATGACGAAGATGGTCGACGTCTCCATGTCATTCGCCAGGACGTGCGCTCGATTCCAGACCTGCAGCGCCAGCTCGAGCTCTTCACGTCGAGGCATGCGAGCGGCATGTAGGTCTGCATAGAGCGCGTCATGGCTGCGGACGATCCCGGCATGGGCGGTCTGGTTCGCCGCGCGGGCGGCGGTGACCATGGCGGTCGCGAGCTCGAAATCGGCCACGGCCGGATAGCTCAGTGGCGCATAGCTCGGCGTTGTGCCTTCGTCCCGCACGGCCGCCGTCGCGATCACGAGGTCAGAAAAATGCACACCCTTTTGGATCGACCCGGTGGTGCCGACGCGGATGAAGGTGGTCGCGCCGATGGCGGCCAGCTCTTCGACAGCGATCGCCGTCGATGGCGAACCGATGCCGGTCGAACAGACCGAGACCATGCGACCACCGAGCTCGCCCGTGTAGGTCGTGAACTCTCGGTTTCGCGCGATCAGCCGGGGCTTGTCGAGCAGGCGCGCGATCGGCTCCACCCGGCCAGGGTCGCCGGGGAGTAGCACGATCTCGCCGACGTCGCCCGCTTTACAGCGGATGTGGTACTGCAGCTCCCCCATGGCCGACGTGAGTTTAGCGCGCTTTGACTATTGACTCCAGGCGTCGCTGGTGGTGGTGAACGTATCGCCCATGAAGAGACGCAGCAGCGGCGAGGTGACCGGCTGGTGGTAGGTGATCGTCACGTGGATCGGGATGTTCTTGCTGCGATTCAAGAGCGTCGGCGAGACCGTGACGGACAATTGGTCCCGATTCAAGTCGCCGACGTTCTCGAGCACCGTTCGGCAGACGGCGGCGTCGGCGTAGCCTTCGGGCTGGGCCAGCCCACCGGTGACGGCCCAGCAGGGCGTCGACGTGCCGGAGGCGGCCTCGAGGCTGCTGCCCGCGACAAAGGCGGCTTCCTGGGCGGCGTGGTTGACCTTGGCGGCGCTGAGCGCCAGCCCCAGGAACTGCACGCTCATGATCCCCACCGCAAAGACAAAGGCCAGCACCATGGCGAATTCGGCGCCCACCTGTCCACGCGAAGCCCGAAGCACGAGACCAGCATCGGACGACGGCCTTGCCGAATGCGTTACGCGTCGAGCCGTTCGATACCCGAAGCCGTGACGCGCCGCAGCAGCAGCGCCCGGGGCTGCGCCTGGCGGGCGATCGTAAAGGCGGCCGCAACCCGGTCCGTAACGTTGCGCGCAGCCTCGGCCGAGCGCGCATGGATCACGGCCAGAACCTCGCCGGCCTTGACCGCGTCGCCGATCTTCTTTTCGAGCACGACGCCCACGGCCAGATCGATGGTCGCGTCTTTGCGATCGCGACCCGCCCCCAGGGCCTTGCCGGCAAGGGCGATCTCGAGCGCATCGGCCCGGGCGAGATAACCACGGGTTTGGGCCGTCACCGGTTGCTGCACCGGCGCCGCCGGCAGACGCACGGGGTCGTCGACTACGCGCGGGTCGCCGTCCTGCGCCGTGATGAGTTCGGCAAACTTGCGTAACGCAGATCCATCCGTCAGCAGCCGGCGCAGCTCGACCGGCGGGTGGCCGGCGAGCCGCAGCATCTCGGCCGCCAGCCGGATTGAAAGTCCCTCCAGGTCAGCCGGTCCACGACCACCGAGGGTCTCGATGGCTTCTTTCACCTCGAGGGCATTGCCGACCGCGCGCCCCAGCGGCTGCTCCATATCGGTGATGTAGGCGACGGTCTCGCGACCGGCATTGGAGCCGATACGGACGAGCGCGCGCGCCAGGGCCTCAGCCTCGGCAAGATTGGCGATGAACGCGCCTCGCCCGCACTTGACGTCGAGCAAGATGGCGTCGGCGCCGGCGGCCAGCTTCTTGCTCATGACGCTGCTCGCGATCAGCGGCACCGAATCCACGGTCGCCGTCGCGTCGCGCAGCGCGTAGAGCGCCCGGTCGGCAGGGACCATATCGGACGTTTGCCCTGCGATCGCGATACCGATGCGACGGACTTGAGCGATAAATCGATCGACCGGGAGATCGACATGGAAGCCGGCGATGGCTTCGAGTTTGTCGAGCGTGCCGCCGCTGTGGCCCAGCGCGCGGCCGGACAGCTTGGCGACCGGCACACCGGCGGCCGCAACCAGTGGCGCAACGACCAGCGTCGCTTTGTCGCCGACCCCGCCCGTCGAGTGCTTGTCGACCTTCCGGCCGGGAATCGACGAAAGATCGAGTTGCCGGCCACTCGCCGCCATCGCCAGCGTCAGCGCCGTCGTCTCGGCATCGGTCATGCCGCGGAGGCGAACCGCCATCAACCAGGCAGCCAATTGATAGTCAGGAATGGTCCCGTCGGTCGCGCCCCTGACCAGAAACTGGATGCCGGCGTCGCTGTGCGCCTGGCCATCGCGCTTCTCGCGGATCAGGTCGAGCGCGGTCACGCACGAAGTGTAATTTGGCCGGATGTGGCTGAAGCTGATCGGCCTGGTGGTGCCGCTTGGACTGGATACGTTTGCCATTGCTGCGGCGCTGGGCATGGCTGGCTTGAACCCCCGCGACCGGACGCGAGTCAGCCTGATCTTCACGGCCTTCGAGGCGGGCATGCCGCTGGTCGGCTTCTTGGCGGGAAACCTCGCCGGCCAGGCCGTCGGGAGTGCCGCCGATTACCTGGCGATCGCGATCTTGATCGCGCTGGGGCTCTTCATGCTCCGGCCGCAGGACGACGATGAGGAGCGGCGACTCGGCTTGCTGGCCCGCACCCGGGGGCTGGCGGCGCTTGGCCTCGGCCTCAGCATCAGCATCGACGAGCTGGCCATCGGCTTCACCATCGGCCTGCTGCACTTTCCGGTTCTCGTCATTGTGGTCCTGATCGGCATCCAGGCCTTCATCGTGACGCAGCTTGGGATCCGGCTCGGGCACCGAATTGGCGAACGCATCCGGGAAGGCGCTGAGCGATTGGCTGGCGTTGCTCTCGCCGCCCTTGGGCTGATCCTGCTCGTCCAGAAGCTGATATGAGCCGCCGAGCTATTTGACCAGGTAGGAGTTCACGCCGGGGGCAGGCGCAAATTTGGAGTTGAACTGGACGAGCAGCGCCGGGTGTCCAGGGGTAAACCCGGGGCAGCCCGGGGTCCCCATGCTGTTCCCCAGGACGTTCCCGCCATTCAGTTGGAGGAAGGCGCCGATGAACTCGCCGTTGACCGCGTACTGGCCGCTCGAGTTGCTATCGGTGGCTGAGGTGTTGTGCGGACCGGGTGCAACGCCGGTCAAGGTCATAGATCCCGACGGATCGGCGTCAAAGACCGTCCCCCAGACCTGGAAGCGCGGAACGCTGGAAGAGCTGGCAGCGAACGCCTCCGTCCATACCGAGCCGTTGTTGCCGTTCGTGCTGCTGATATAGAAGGCGATGTTGGTGCTACCGGTTGGGACGAAGTGGGGGGCGACGAAGAAGACGCTCCCATCGTTGGGCAGATCCGAGTTGTTCGCCGAGAAGGCGCCACCCTGGTCGAAGATGAACTCGACCCCGTTCGTGCCATCGGATGCCGGCGGCAGGTCGCTCGCGCCAATGGAGGGCGAGCCTATGAAGTGGGGTAGACCATTCGAGGTGTTCGAGACGTAACCACCGGTGATCGTCATATTCGCCCCCGACGTGAAGTAGTACACGCCGTTGAGGAAGACGTAGACGCTGTTGTTGTTGTTATCCCCAGCGGCCGGAATAGCGATCGATGAGGTGTACCGTCCCGGTGTGAACACGTACACCCACTTCGACGTGCTCGAGTTCGTAATGGTCACGCCGTTGACGACTTGCGAGGTCGACGGTGGGATCTTCGCCTTGTTTGTCGGGTTGACCACGGTGGTGATCAAGGAGGTATCGGGCGCTAGGTAGTCGGGCTTGGCGTCAAGTCCCGTCCCGAAATTGACCGGGCTACGCCAGAAGGAGAAGAGCGCGTGATTGTCGCTGGCGCCGTTGACGGTCAGGTCGCCATTTACGTTGAGGGACACCTGAGTCGGGTTCGGAACGTGAAACTTCGAATTGCTGACCGTGAGTCCCTGGATGCTCGCCTGGCAGACGTCGGTGCCGTCAAAGCCGTCGTCGATTTGCGCATAGCCGTTCTGGTCGTTCTGGATGGTGTTGCCGCTACCGCCGCTGGTGTAGGCGAACAGGGCGTACGTCTTGGCGTTGGTGCCGGCCTCTGCCGTGGCCGTAGCCACGATGGCGATCTGGCTGAAGCCGAGCACCTGGACGAAGGTGGCGCTCGCGTTGAAGCTGACCGTGACCTGGACCTGCTTATTGCTATAACCGGTCGGGGCCACGGCTGTGATGGTGTACCCGCCCTGCGTGTCGGTCACGGTGTGATTGATCGGAGCGGTATAGAAGGACGAGTTCGGATCATTGTTGGCCGGGTTCTGGTTGAAGACCGCCAAGGTGTCGTCCAGCGCGTAGTAGAGGGCGTAGTTCGGTTGCCCATTCGGGTTGGCCACGGTACCCACCAGGCTCTGGGCCCCGGCGAGTGCGCCGGAGTCGACCGCATCCTGCATCAGCCGGCGCTGGAAGTAGAGGCGCCCGGCATCGATCGCCAGCGCGAGCATTCCGCAGATGGCGACCATGGCCAGCGCCATGATGACAATGGCCTGTCCCGATCGGGTGCGCCGCCCGCCGGTGAGCACGTCAGTACTCCGCCCGCATCGACGACCCCGCGGTCATGATGAAACCCGTGCCGGTCAGTTCCGAGATCATGGCGGTCATCGGCGCAAACAGGTAGGTCACCCGCACGGTAACTTGCGGATTGCCCGGCGTTCGGTTCGGCGAGATCCAGATGTACCCGCTGTTGGGTGCCATTCCCGAGTACGACGGAGAGGTGCACGGTGTCGGGTTGGACAGGCAAGGGTCCTCCTTGAGCACCATGCCGCCGCCGCCGATCTTTGCCAGGGTGGCATTGATGATCACGCTATCGGGCGGCGTGCTCGCGTAGTTACTGCGGAGTACGAGCTGCCGGGCGCCCTCGTGGGCAGCCTCAGCGATGTTGATATAGACGGAGATCGCCCGCCCGAAGTCGAAAATGCCCATCACGAGTAGGAACAGCAGAGAGGCGAGCAGGGCGAACTCAACCATGGCCTGCCCCCGCGACTTGTGCCGGCGCTCCATCCGATCCATCAGTAGTTCGTCCTCATTTGCACCGACACATTCATGTGGACTGGGTTGCCCACGAGCTGCTGCATGAGCGGCGTGTAGAGCTGAAAGTCGTACTTGACGTTGACCGTCACGTAGTAGTTCTGGTCTGCCGCGCCGCCCGACACCCACTTGTCCACCCGGTTGCTGCTATCGGGGCAGCTGGCCGTGGAGATGGTCGAGTCGTGGGGCGGACAAATCGTGATCGATTGGGGTGCGATGGCGCTGTAGTTCAGCTCGTGGTAAACGGCGGTGATGATGTTCGCATCCGTCTGCACGGGGCAGGTGGCGTAGGCGTTTGAGGTGGAGCAGCTTGGGTTTTGCGGCCCCGTATAGATGTTGAGGATGGCAACTCGGGCGCCCTCCCGGGCGGCGTTGGTGATCGAGACCTGGAAGTAGTAACCTCGCCCAAAGTCGACCAGGCCGAAGGTAAGGAAGGCCAGGATGGGCAAGACCATCGCCATCTCGACAAGCGACTGCCCGGCGCGCCCACGCCAGCGGTTGGTTTTCATCAATTCGTTACCTGGGTGCGGGTCCCTTGGTGGCCCACGCCCCTACTGCAGATAACGCAAACGGTAAGGGTGCTGAGCTTCAAATCGAGACACGGCTCCTTACAGGTCCCGTTACGAGTTGTGCGAGGCGCCGTCGCGGCCGGATGAAGGAGAAAACGAGCGGGCGTTTGTGAACAAACGTTCCGTATTGCGGCTTTTTCGCCCAGCCGCTAACGTTCCCCCTGCGACCTGTCAGAAAGCCAGTTAGAGAAGGAAACGACTCTAGTAGGTCGCCGACGAGGGAGCCGCAAGGCCCCCACTCTCGGATCGTGAGGTCCGAGGGCCCGGCCCGAAAGGGCTGGGGAGTCGGTTGCCGCAAGGCGACCGGTTCTGTCGGCGGCGAAGGCTCGGCCCGCAAGGGCTGAGCTGGGCAGCGGGATGAAGGCTCGCTGGGTAACACCGGTGAGTTGTAAACCGTAACGGCAGGTCGCAATTCTTCATAGGCCCTCGGCCGCGTGCCTGTGATCTAGTCTCGCGGGATGGCCGATCAAGATACCCAGGTCGAGCTGGGGATGGTCCTCTTGGGCCGAGCCAAGAACCCGGAAGCGATCGCATCGGCCGTCGGCATGCTGGGCGACAGCGCCGATCCCCGAATTCGGCAGGTCATCGCGCAAAAGTACGAGTGGCTCAATGCCGAGCCCCGGCGGCGTGACTCGGGATGTTTCCAGCGGACGGCGCTGGTCCGAGCGCTGCGCGGCCGCGCCGCAACAGGCGATGTCGGCTTGCTCGAGACGGCCCTCTGGACAATTGAGATCATCGGCCGTTTCGACGCGGCCAGTGAGCTTCGGGCCGCGGCGCTGGTCACGCTCAACGACCTCGACGGTTCGCTCGCGTGTTTCGAGGCGGTGCGGTTGCTGAGCGACGCCCACGAGATGTCGGGCGAGCCGGCGGTGACGGCTGCCCGGCTCCTGGCGATGCGAGGGCAGCTATTGCCGCTCTATGGCCTGGTCGCGAATGGCGGGGGAACGTCGGACGTCCGGGCTGAGTCTCTTCGCGGGCTGACCGGTCTTCCGGTTTCGCTGGTCGCGCGCCTGCTCGAGCAATATCGCGACGAGAAAGATCCCACGGTCATGGTCGGGGTCTTCGACCTGGTGCTCGGTCATCCATCCCGGTCGGCGTTTGCCGGGTTTATGGCATCGTTTCTCGACCGGGCGCAGTCAATCGACCTTTACCGGTTCGTCGTCAACTCCATCGTCGCCAGCCGTGATCCGGTGCTCATCGGCCTCCTCCGCCGGCCAGATGGACCGGGCGAGAAGAGCCCGAAAGGCACGGTGCTCCGTGAGGCGCTCGGGTTATTGGAGGCTTAGGTCAGAAATTCGATCAGCAGCTGGTTCAGGCGATCTGGTTGATCCAGTGGGACCCAGTGGGAGCCGTCGACACGGTGGTAGCGCCATCTGCCCTGCACCCGTTGCTCGGATCGGGTCATCGCCTCCTCGGTCAGGTAGAGATCGCCGCTGCTCCAGATGCCCAGCGTATCCGCCTCGATCATCGGGAGTTGGGGGCCGCCGGTCCGTCCGAGAATCGCCTGCACCGGAAGGTTGGCCCGATACCAGTTGAGGGCCGGAGTCAGCGCGCCGGGCTCGGACAGCGTTTTCACATAGGCCGCGGTATCGTTGGCGCCGCCAAGGAACAATCGAAATAAATACCAATCGTCGCGCTGGAGCAACTCCTCGGCGGTGCCTTCGAAGAGGAACAGCAGGCGGTACCAGCCTTTCTGAAACTCCTCGAGCGTCGGCTTCCCCCCAGCTCCTGGAGCGCCGACCGAGATCGCGACCAGGCGATCGACGCGCTCGGGCGCCAGCGCCGCGAGCAGCCACGCCACTGCGGCACTCCAGTCATGCCCGACAACATGCGCGCGCTGGATGCCCAGCGCATCCATGATTGCGGTGACATCGCGGACGATGGTCGAGAGCCGGTAGTCGGAAACGGCCGGCGGCTTGCTGCTGCGTCCGCGACCGCGCATGTCGGGCACAATGGTCCGAAAGCCGCGCTTGTTGAGGGCCGGTACCTGATTGCGCCAGAGATCGCCGGTGTCGGGAAAGCCGTGCAGCAAGATGACCGGGGCGCCAGACCCCTGATCGCGGACGTAGAACTGAAGCCCGTTGGCCTCGATCAACTCGGTCAAGCCAGCCCCATCTTAGAATCAACCCGGATGGAGTCCTCCAATTCGGCGGCGTTCGACGGGCTGCTCAAACGAGGCGAGTTGATCGAGTCGGTCTCCGAGATGACCCCGGACTACCTGCGTGAGCTGAAGCACACACTGATCGTCTCCGGGGATACGGAACTGATCTCTGCGCCGGCGTACTACCTGGCGGCGCGGAAGGCGCCGAGCGTCAACGCCTTCATGACCGGGATTGCCATCATCCAGGACGAGCTGGCCCACGCGCACATCGCGTATCACATTCTCGAGGAGCTGGGCGAAAGCCAGGAGGCGCTGATCTTCAAGCGCGATCCGAAGGCGTTTCGCTATCCGTATGCCTTCGATGTGCCGCTGGAAAGCTGGACCGAGCTGGTGGTCGCCAACGCGATGTACGACCAGGCCGGCTTCTGCCTGCTCGGTGATATCCACGAGCAATGCTCCTACGGTCCATGGAAACGGGGACTGGTCAAAGTCATGGCCGAGGAGAACTTTCACCTGCGCAACGGTCGCAACTGGAGCAAGCGCATCAGCCAGGCCGGTGGCGCCGCCAAGGAAGAGTTGCAGCGGGCAGTCGACTGGATGTTTCCGCTGACCGTCGAGTGGTTCGGGCTGCCCGATAACCTAAAGCAGCACAGCGCCCAGCTGGATTATCGGCTCAAGGGTCTGACCAACGACCAGCTGCGGCAGGAGTGGCTCGCCACGGTTGTCCCCTTCATGGAATCGATCGGGATCCGGGTGCCGGCGCACCAGGAGAACAGCCATTACGCGCTGGATTACCCGTTCCCCAGCACCTTCGACGCCGAACAAAAGCGCTGGGATTTCAACGATCCGTGCAGCTGGGATGACGTGCTCAAGCGCTGGCGTGAGCGCGGCCCGCGCAATGCCGAGATGGTCGCCCTCTTCCAGGAGAGCTTCAGCAAGTTCAAGGTCCAGCCGTGAGTCCCCACGCTGCCCCCACCCCGATCCTCCCCCGCGAGCGGGGGAGGGAGGAAGCGCGGGTCTGGTCGGCGCTCGCCCAGATCATCGACCCCGAGATGCCGATCAACCTGGTAGACCTCGGCGTCGTCTACGGCGTCGAGCTAGACGGCCGGACGGTTCGGGTGCGTCTGACCTTCACGGCGATGGGCTGTCCCGCGAGCGAGATGATCATGGGCGATATTCGCGAGCGGCTGCTGGCCGAGCCTGGCGTCGATCAAGTCGTGATCGACGTCGTTTGGGACCCACCGTGGTCGTCGTCGCGGTTGACCCCCGAGGGGCGCGACGTCCTGCTCGCCTGGGGGCTCTCGGTCTGATGGGCTTCACTCGCGTCCATAACGAAGTCCAGGAGTACGAAGTGTTTGCCCGCAAGACGCGGCTGGAGCCGCTGCGCCAGGTCGGCTCCGTTGTCGCACCCGACGATGAGCTGGCGATGGCGTATGCACGCGCCACTTATGACGAAGAGCGCTGGGTCGAGATGATGATCGTGCCCAAGGCCGCGGTCATCCAGCTCTGGGCGCCAGGCGAGGCCGACGCCTGAGCCTCTACTCGCTGGTCAAGAGCCTCGCCGATAACAAGCAGCTGCTCGGCATGCGGTATGCCGAGTGGTGCATCGCCG
>Ga0209471_1001298_pt1 | contig 15030 bp, 17 predicted proteins | sample GraSoiAngelo_128_FD_185885 | JGI IMG/M metagenome (GOLD analysis project Ga0209471, IMG submission 185885) | Grasslands soil microbial communities from the Angelo Coastal Reserve, California, USA - 14_0927_12_20cm (SPAdes) (version 2) | ecosystem: Environmental > Terrestrial > Soil > Grasslands ...
TGGGAGTTCGCATCGGGGGGTTTTTCGCCGTCTCGGGATGCCAAGCGAGTTCTACCCTCCGAAACGCGCGGACGCCGCGGCCTCGGGACTGGCTTCGGTGGTATCGACAACGCGCCAACGATCCGCGGGACGACAACCCTCGACAGGCATCGCGGAGATCGTCACGGCGGACGACGGCATGGTCCACATCTCGCCCTTCTGAGTCGCCGCGGCTCTCTCGGCTCGTGTTTGTCCGCCGATTTCGATCTTATTCAGGCGGCAGCGCTATCCTCGCGGCTTGCCTCGGACGCGACGGGGTCCGGCTTAGTGCATTGGGGGTGTCATGCAAGCGTCGCAGCAGCCAAAGATCGGTCGTGTTGTCCAAGCAGGCGAGGCGTACCTGGGAAAGCAAGGACTCAATTACACGCCCGGGATCAGCGCAGCAACTGTGGGCTCCCGCGCGCTTTGGGTCGGCTCAGTCGTGCTTCCGCCAGGCGGACGAACGAAAGCCCACATACACGAGAACCATGAGTCGGCTTTCTACGTGATGAGCGGGGACGAGGTCGAGCTGTGGACAGGGGAAGATCTGAACGAGAAGGCCGTCGCGCATGCTGGCGATTACCTCTACATCCCGGCGGGCGTACCGCACGTGGCTGTGAACCGCGGCGCCACTCCCGCGCTGTGTGTGGGAGCGCGCACTGATCCGAACGAGCAGGAGAGTGTGGTCATGCGCCCTGATCTGGAGAGTCGAGTCCCGTAGCCCCGGCCTTTAACAGGGCCCGCGACGGGAAACGGTCATGACTTCTATTTCGAGAAGATCTGTCCTGGCATCAGTCCGGCCAACCCGACCTGCCTCGTGACGACGTCCACACTCCGGATCCTGCGTGGAGCGACGTTCCACTACCTCAATTTTCCAAGCCTCTTCGGGCCGAACGGCAGTCCGATGCTGATCACGACCGCCGACGCAAACAACATACGTGAGAGCACTGCGAATGGTGTTTGCCACTTCAACGCAGCCACCTTCACCGGGCATTGCGAGTTCGCCGGGGGAACCGGATCCTTGGCCGGACTCCACATGGACGTGATCGTCGTGGGGATCAACGCGATTCCCACCTTCACGCTGACAGGTACCTACTACTTCAGTCACGGCGACGGTGACGAAGGCGACGACGACTGACCTAAACGCAAATCGAGAGCGACTCAAGGAGCACCCCGACCGGGGTGCTCCTTTTCGTTGACACTGCGCGCTCAATGACCGCGCCGCCGCTCGGGCGTAATGCCGACTTCGTCAAGCTGTGGAGCGGCTTCACGATCGCGCGCGTCGGAAGCCAGATCACGGTCCTGGCGCTGCCGCTCACCGCCGTGCTGCTCCTCGGTGCGGGCGCGACCGAGACCGGTCTTCTCGTCGCGGCGCAGATGCTGCCCTCGATCGTCGCCGGTCTTTTCGTCGGCGTGTGGGTCGACCGCCTACCACGCCGGCCGATCATGATCTGGTCGGACATCGGCAGCGCGGTCGTCATCGCCAGCGTCCCTCTCGCCGCCGCGCTCGGCGCGCTCTCCCTCGCGCAGCTCTACGTCGTGTCTTTCCTGGGAGGCGCGTTCGCGGTCTCGACAGATCTGGCGCGCGCGGCGGTCGTCCCCTCCCTCGTCGGGCGCACGCGGCTCGTCGCAGCGAACAGCCGCCTGCAGGCGTCGAATGCAGTCGCGCAGGTCGCGGGCCCATCGCTCGGCGGCATCCTCGTGCAGGCGCTCACCGCGCCGATCGCGATGCTGTGGGACGCGGTCGGTTTCATCGTGTCGGCGCTCTTCATCGCGGCGATTCGCTCGCCTGAGACCCCGCGCTCGCGCGAGACCGAACAGAGCGTCTGGCGCGAGATCACCGAGGGCCTCCGCTGGGTTCGCGAGCAACCGATCGTCCTTCGCTCGATCCTCGCGATCGCACTCGCCAACGTCGAGTGGTACGCGGTGCAGGGGGTTCTCGTCGTCTACGCAACGCGTGACCTCGGCCTGTCGCCCGCGCTGCTCGGCATCTCGCTGGCCGTCATCGGCCCGCTGAGCCTCGTCGGAGCCGCGCTCGTGGGGCCGCTCACCGCACGGTGGGGTCTGGGGCCGGTGATGATCGCCGCGCTCCTTCTCGAGACCCTGAGCCGGCTGCTCCTTCCCTTCGCCGGCGGAACGCCGGTGCAAGCAGCCACGGTGCTCGGCCTTTCGCAGGCGCTCGTCGGCCTCACCGTACCGCTTTGGGTCGTGAGCTCCGCGACCCTGGTGCAGGCGCTCACCCCGGAGCACCTTCTCGGCCGGGTGACCTCGGCGACGAGATTCGTCGCATCCGCGGTCGCGCCACCGGCCGCATTCGGCGCGGGGATCCTTGGAGATGTCCTCGGATTACGGCTGACGCTCTTCGCCTCGGCGGTCATCGCGGCGCTCGCCTTTTTGTACCTCTTGCTGTCGCCGGTCCGCCGTTATCAGCATCCGACGACGTAGGCGCACACTGATGACATGCCGCAGCTCTGCGCCCATCTGCGAAAAGCACGGGACCACCGCCCGAATACGCCGAACGGGTGCGAGGAGTGTCTCGCCACGGGCGACTCGTGGGTACACCTGCGGCTCTGCCTCGAATGCGGCCACGTCGGATGCTGCGATGACTCCCCGAACAAACACGCGACGAAGCACTACCGCGCGACGACGCATCCGGTGATCCGCTCGTTCGAGCCGGGCGAGCGCTGGCGGTATTGCTACCCCGACGATCTCTTCGTCGAATAACCGCTACCGCGAGCTCGTCACTCCGACTCGCGGGCAGAGATCCCGCAGCACGCACGCCGAGCATCGTGGACGCTGCGCGGTGCAGACCTCGCGCCCGTGCCGGATCAGGTTCATGTGGAGCGCGTACATCTCTTCGTCGGGCACGCTCTCCTGGAACGCCGCCTGCGTCGCGACGGCGTCCGCCCGAGGCGGGACGAGGCCCAGTCGGATCGCGACGCGATGCACGTGTGTGTCCACCGGAAAGAACGGACGATCGAGAGAGAAGAGGAGCACGCACGCCGCCGTCTTCGGGCCGACGCCGGGAAGAGCCACGAGCGTGTCCCACAGTCGCTGATCCGGCGTGTCCGTGAACGCGTGCTCGTCGAGAGGCACGCTGCTCTCCCGGATCCCGCGCAGCATCGCGCGGATGCGGACGGCCTTCGTCGGTCCGAGGCCCCCGCGACGGATCGCGCGGGCGAGCGCGGGCAAGGGCGCGTCGGCGACCTCGTCCCAGTCGGCGAAGCGTCGACGGAGATCCGCGTACGCGCGGTCGCGGTTCGTGTCGCTCGTGTGTTGTGACAGCACGGTCAGCACGAGCTCTTCGAGCGGCGGGAGGTGTCGAGGTGGTGGCGGTGTGCCGTACGCCTTCGCGAGGCGACGCGCGATGGCGCGGAGACGCCGCCGGTCCACGACTCCCGAGGGTATCGGGAATTGCGGGAGGGCCGAGGACGTTGGGATAAAGTGACCGGATGGCCGAGGACGCGTTCGAGACCGAGGCGCTCTCCTATATCGATGCGCTCTACCGAACGGCACTCCGGATGACCCGATCGGAGGCGGACGCCGAAGATCTCGTGCAGGAGACATATATCCGCGCCCTCCGCTTTCGCGAGCAGTTCACGCCGGGGACCAACCTCAAGGCTTGGCTCTTCCGCATCCTGACGAACACCTTTATCAACGCGTACCGGAAACGATCCCGGCAGCCCCAGACGGCCGAGCTGGACGACGTCGACGAGTTCTCGCTCTACCGCCGGATGTCCCAGCAGACCCCGGGGTCGAATTCGTCTGATCCGGAGAAGGAATTTCTCGACGGGATCGTTTCGAGCGAGGTGAAGGACGCCCTTGCGGCCCTGCCGGAGAAGTTCCGGACCACGGTGCTGCTGGACGTCGAGGGTTTCTCCTATAAGGAGATCGCCGAGATGGTCGGAGTGCCGATCGGGACGGTGATGTCCAGGCTTCACCGCGGGCGTAAGTTCCTTCAGCAGCGGCTCGTGGAGGTCGCCCGCGAGCGTGGGATCGCCGCGCTTCGCACCAGCGGGCAGGGACCGGACTAGGAGGGCGGGATGGACTGCGACGATTGCCTCGAGAAGCTCTATGCGTTCCTCGACCAGGAGCTCGGGTCAAACGAGCGTAAACAAGTGGCGAGCCATCTCGAAGGATGCACCGACTGCGGGGACAATCTCGCCTTCGAGGAGCGCTTCCTGAAGGTCATCCGCGACTGCGGGACGTCCGATGTCGCTCCCGCGGAGCTCCGACGACGCGTCGCGGAGCGTTTGCGGAGCGACGTTCCACCGACGACCGCCTGAACTCTTTCCGGTCAGCTCTGTTGACATCAATGACGTGAGTGTGTCTATATAACCGTCAATGAGTGGCCAGGAGGAGGTGATCCACTGATGCCAGCAAAGAAGAAGGCGAAGAAGTCCTCGAAGAAGAAGCACTAAGGTTGTCTTGGCGACGACGACAGTCGTCGCTTTTTTGATTTCGAGTCTGGCACCTTTCGCGAACCCGCCGATCCGCGTAGGCCTCGCGGATCGGTTTCTTTTTGTCCGAGTACGCTCGAGGTCATCGCACCGCAACGCTCCGTCCCACCGATCCACCAGCTCGCGGTAGCCGCGGGCGTCCTCGTCGCGGCGACTTCCGCGACCGTCCTCCGCCTCGGCGCCTTTCCCGGCGCATCGATCTTTGGTATCGCCGCGCCGCTTTGTGGTATCGCCCTCGGCGCGTATTTAGCCGGAAAACTGGCCAAAAATGCCGGTCTCTACCACGGCGCGCTCGTGGGAGTGGGCTATGTGGTGGTCGAGGCGATCGGTCTGGCGCCGGCTCCGTTCGAGCCCGCCGGCGTCGGCGTGGCGGAGGGTATTTCGATCATCGCGGGCGACGCGCTGCTGCTGTTCGTGGCAGCTCTGGCCGGCTGGATCGCAGCGCCGCGGGCAGCGTCTTCGTCTTCTTCGGGTATGGGCAAAGGTCGTTGATCGGACACATCGGACAGAGCGGGGTCGGCCTACAGATACGACGGCCATGAAGAACGAAGCACCACGTCGCTTTGACCCAGTCCTTTTTCGGATAGATCGCCCGGAGGCTCGCCTCGATGTCGGGGCCCGCTCGGTCGAACCGAAGCCGCTCCGCGACGCGGGCGACGTGGCGGTCGACCGCCACCGCGGGGACTCCAAAGGCCGCTCCGAGGACGATCGATGCCGTCTTGCGACCGACTCCATGCAGCCGCGTGAGGCCGTCCATGTCCGACGGGACCTCTCCCGCGAACTCCTCGAGGAGGCCTCGGGCCATCGCGCGTAGCGACTTCGCCTTCTGGTTGTAGAAGCCCGTTGCCTTGATGTCGCGCTCGAGGACCCCGGCCGGCGCCGCGGCGTAGTCCGCGGGGGTCCGGTACTTGGTGAAAAGCACACGGGTGACCTCGTTGATGCGCTCGTCCTGCGCCTGCGCCGCGAGGATCGTCGCGACGAGGAGCTCCAAGGGAGAGGAGAAGCGGAGCGTTGGCCCCCAGTCGGGGTAGGCCTTCGCGAGACGGGTCAAGATCTTCCGGGCGCGTGAACGAAGCGCGGGATCGGGGCGGACCGGTGCGCGGGGCTTTTGTCGCCTGGGCCGCGCGGGCATCGCTGAACCATACTCGCGGCCGACCAAGGAGGGCCGCGCGGAGCTCCGACTAGGCTCCCCGCAGGTCGGCCCACGTGACCAGGACGTGGAACGGCCTGCACCAGATGACGACGCTCCCGTACATCGCCGGATCGGCTGTCGCCGGGACCTCGTAATGAAAGGAGCCGTCGGTCGCTTTCAGTGGTCCGAGGTACAGGCTCGTCGCCTCGGACCAGGCCCCGCCGGTCTCGCGCGAGAGATAGACGTGGACGTCCGGCGCGTTGGTTATGGCGACGTCCTCGAAGCGAACCAGGCGCTGCCCGGCCACGTCGACGATCCGCACCGGCCCCTTGCCGTTGTGGATCGCATCGACGTACTGCAGCTCCCCCGTCGCAATGACGCGCGGGCCTGCCGGCGATGGCGGCGTGGTATCCGGCTGCGCCGATGTCTGGGCTGACGCGGCCGCCGGGCTCGGTTCGGGCAGCGCATCGCTCCGGTAGGTGCGGATGAAGAGAGGAGAGCCGAGGTACCAGAGGACCGACGCGGCGACGATCACGGCAAGGACGGCCGCGGCGATACGCACGCGTTACAAGCTGGGCATCAGACCGAGCAGCGGCACCAGTACGGCCGCCATCCACCCGGCTTCACGCTGCCGACCGGTCCGGCGTGGTCCGGCTTGAAGTAGAGCCACGTGTCGCCATCGTCGAGCTGCAGCAGGATCGTCTTCCCATCCGGCGACCAGCTGTAGTCGAGAAAGTGCTGCTGGGAATCGAAGAGCTCGAGCCGCTCACCGGTCTGCGGATTGATCGAGTACAGCCAGTGGTGATGGGGCTGGGCGTTGATGATCGCGTAGGCGAGCGTCTGTCCGACGGGCGCCCAGCGGAGGTCGGCCACGTGATGCACGGCGCCCGTCTTGCCGACGACGTACGTCTTCGGCGGCGCGCCGGGGAGCGCCTCCTGTATATAGACGATCTGCTCGGCCTCGAGGAGCGGCCCGTTTTCGATCGCCGCATACGCGATGAGCTTGCCGTCGCTGGAAAACTGCGGACCGCCGATCAAGCCCATGCCGCGCGGCGCGATCGCGGTCGACACGCGTGAGAGGTCGGCGAGATTGACCACGAGCTGGGTCGGGAAGCGATCGGGCGTACCGCTCGCCAGCACGCCGAGATCCGCGAACGCGATCGCCCCGGAGAGGTGCGCGTAGCCGAGCCGCGTGCCATCCGGTGAGAAGGCCGGGTGCGTGCCCGGCCCGACGATCATGTCGACGTCGGTGCGTGTGTCGTAGAGGTGCACGTTGCCGACCGCGCCGACCAGCGTGAGGCCGCCTGCTGCCGCCGTCGCTCCCGAGATCACCTCTCCGTATGCGAGGTAACGGCCGTCGGGGGACCAGGCGTAACCATCGAGGAACGTGTCGACCGCGGTCAGGCGGCGGTTCGACCCGTTCGGCCGCAGCACGAAGAGGGTCGAGCCGTTCTCGTTCAGCATGGAGCGCTCGGCGGCGACAAGCGATCCGTCGGGTGACCACTTGGCGCTGAGATAGGCTCCCGCGCTCCCGTCGTGAGTCACCGCCTGCCGGCCGGTGCCGTCGGGAGCGCTCGACCAGAGATCCACTCCTCCCTGGCTGTACAGGATCCTGCCGGGGGCGAGATCCTTGGGCGCACCGACTGGCGCGGTGGTCGCTTCGGGCGTCGGACGGGGGTTCGCGGGCTGTTGTGGCGAGCACGCTGCGACGATGAACGCTAAGAAAGCCGTCGCGGTAACACGAGCGGGCCTCACCCCTCGGAGCGTAACAAGGAGGGGAGCCTTCGTTGACGGGCGGGACAGGCCCACGCACACTTCGGCGCAATCATCCGGCCACCGGCGCGTGGGGAGGCCTTTGGGCGGCCCGCCCGGACCGAGAGAGCATTTTGGGAGGGCGCGCATGCAAAAGCGTAGGTGGTCCGCAGCGGCACTCGTGACCGCTGCCGTGCTCATCGTGGGCGCGTGTGGCGGCACTGGTGGCACAGGCGGTGGCAGCGGCGGAGCCACAACCGCAAAGACGGTCAAGATCATCTCGAGCCTGCCGATGACCGGCTCGTCGCGGACTCAGACCGTGCAGATCGTGAACTCGATCCAGATGGCGATCGCCGACACCAAGATCGCCAACGTCACGGTGAACTTCGAGGCGCTCGACGACGCGACCGCGGCCAAGGGCTCGTGGGACGCGGCGACGGAGGCCGAGAACGCGCGCAAGGCCATCGGCGACAGCTCGGTCGTGGCGTACATCGGGACGTACAACTCCGGCGCGGCGAAGATCTCGATTCCGCTCCTCAACCAGGCGGGCCTCGTGATGGTTTCGCCGGCCAACACCTACCCGGGGCTCACGAAGCCGGGCAAGGGTGAGGCGAACGAGCCGAATACCTATTTCCCGAACGGCAAGCGCAACTACGCTCGCGTCGTTCCGGCCGACGACCTCCAGGGCGCGGTCGGCGCGGTCTGGGCGAAGGACCTCGGGGCGAAGAAGGTCTACATCGTCCACGACACCCAGCTCTACGGAAAGGGCATCGCGGACGTGTTCCGCGCGAAGGCCAAGGACCTCGGTCTGACGGAAGCCGGCTACGAAGGCGCCGAGAAGGCCGACAACTACCGGGCCCTCGCGAACAAGATCAAGGACAGCGGTGCCGACTTCGTCTACTACGGCGGCATCGTCGACAACAACCCGGCCGTTCTGCTGAAGGACATCCGGAGCGTCCTCCCCTCGATCAAGTTCATGGGACCGGACGGCATCAACTGCGCGGAATTCCTGAAGGAAGCCGGCCCCGCGGCCGACGCGAACGTGTACTCGACCTTCGGTGGCGTGCCGCCGGAGAAGTACACCGGCAAGGCGGCCGATTGGCTCAAGGCATACAACGCGAAGTACGGCGCCGGCAGCCCCGACCCGTACGCGATCTACGGCTACGAGGCCGCGAAGGTCGTCCTCGCAGCGATCGCGGCGGCGGGCGACAAAGCGAACGACCGGGCGACGGTCCTCGCCAACGTCATGGGGACAAAGAACTACGACGGCGTACTCGGAAAATGGTCGTTCGACGCAAACGGCGACACCACTCTGACGCAGTTCTCAGGCTCGCAGGCGAAGAGCGGCGACTGGGCATTCGTCAAGGAGCTGGCGGTAGGCCAGTAGCACCTTCGTTCGCGTAGTGCACAATCGGGGCGGGGTGACCGGATAGGATCCGGCCCCCGCCCTGGCCTTTGGGGGAGGGCAAGGACATAGACCTTTTGGCCGCGGCCATCGTGATCGGGATCACGAACGGCGCGTTCATCGCGCTCATTGCCCTTGGCTACACCCTGGTCTACGGAATCATCGAGCTCATTAACTTCGCGCACGGCGATCTCTTCATGTTGGGAACGTTCGCGTGCCTGACCACCCTCACGATCCTCGGTTTCGGCACCGAGGTCGGCATCGCGGGGACGCCGTGGCTCGCCCTCGTCATCGCGATGCTGGTCGCGATGGCCTTCTGCGGCGGTTTGAACGTCCTCGCCGAGCGGATCGCGTATCGGCCGCTTCGCAAGGCGCCACGTCTCGCGCCACTCATCTCCGCGATCGGCGTGTCCTTCATCTTCATCAATATCGGCCTCTTCTGGCAGGGTCCGACGCCGCGGCGGTTCCCGGATCTCCTCCCCCAGTACGACTTCCTCAGCCAGTTCTTCGGACTGCACACGCTCGTCCGTTTCACCGTCAAGGACCTGTTCGTTCTCTCGCTCGCGGTTCCTCTGATGCTCGGGCTCGCCTGGGTCATCCAGAACACCCGGATGGGTAAGGCGATGCGGGCCGTGGCGCAGGACAGCGAGATGGCGCTGCAGATGGGCATCGACGTGAACCGGGTGATCGCATTCACGTTTCTCCTCGGCGGACTCCTCGCGGGCGCGGCCTCGCTGATGTACGGCCTCTACAACAACAACACCGTCTTCACCCTGGGCTTCACGGCGGGCCTCAAGGCGTTCACCGCGGCGGTCCTTGGCGGGATCGGGAACGTGAGCGGCGCGGCGCTCGGCGGGTTCGTCCTCGGGTTGCTCGCCTCACTCACGGTCACGTACTTCGGCGGGCAGTGGGAGAACGTTGGCGTGTTCTCGCTGCTCGTGATCATCCTCGTCTTTCGGCCGACGGGCCTTCTCGGGCAGATTCAGGGCGACCGCGCATGAAGCAGGCGAATCGCGGCTGGTGGTACACGACCACGGGCGCCGCACGCGAGCGCCGGGTCTGGGGCACGGCGGCGGTCATCGCCCTCGCGCTCGCCTTCCCGCTCATCAACCGTTTTCTCGGTCTCGGCTGGGAGGCGAAGGTCATCCCCATCGCGCTCTTCATCATCCTCGCTCTCGGTCTGAACGTCGTCGTGGGGTTCGCGGGCCTTCTCGACCTCGGGTACGCCGCCTTTTTCGCGATCGGCGCGTACACGGCGGCGTTCCTCACATCCCCGGTGAGTCCGTTCGCCTTCGTCAGAGAGGGCCACCCGGTGAACTTCTTCGTCACGATGTTGATCAGCGCGGCTGTGGCCGCGGGGTTCGGAGTGCTTCTGGGCGCGCCGACGCTGCGCCTTCGCGGCGACTACCTCGCCATCGTGACCCTCGGCTTCGGCGAGATCGTGCCGCTCGTCGTGAAGAACACGCCCGACATCACGAAGGGCACGCAGGGCATGAACCCGATCGGGTTCCCGGAAATACCAGGCGTCCTGTTCGCGGTCGACCCGGTGCCCTGGTACTACCTCATCGTCACGGTGCTGCTCATCTCGGTCGTGATCACGTCGAGATTGCGCACCGCCCGGATCGGCCGCGCGTGGGCAGCAATGCGTGAAGACGAGGTGGCCGCCGCCTCGATGGGCATCAACCTCGTGACCACCAAGCTCTTCGCATTTTCGCTGGGGGCGAGCTTCTCGGGATTCGCGGGGTCCATCTGGGCGAGCTACCTGCAGGTGATCGCGCCCGAGCAATTCGACTTCTCGGTCTCGATCTTCGTGCTTTCGATGATCATCCTGGGCGGCCTGGGGAATATCGGCGGGGTCATCGCCGGCGGTGTTCTTCTCGGCGGGGTCGACCGGATCCTCTTCGACTGGATCTCGGGCTTTGTCCACGGCATCGGTGCGGCGATCAACAACCAAGATCTGCAGTTCATGGATGTGAGCCGCTCGCGACAGCTCATCTTCGGCGTCGCTCTCGTCTTCATGATGCTTGTCCGGCCGGAGGGGCTTTTCCCGAGCGCGCGGCGAAAGGCGGAGCTGCATGCCGCCGAGGAGAGCGAGGGCGTCGCGGCCCAGGAACGGGCGGTCGTGGTCGAAATCGAATGACCGTCATGGGCACGAACATCCTCGAAGCGTTGTCCGTCACCAAGCAGTTCGGTGGCCTCGTGGCCGTGAGCGCGATCGACTTCAAGATCCCCGAGGGATCGATCGTGAGCCTCATCGGACCGAACGGGGCCGGGAAGACAACCTTCTTCAACGTCATCGCGGGCCTGTACAAACCGACTCAGGGGCGGATCGTCTTCGACGGAAAGGAAATCTCCGGCCGGCCGCCGCATCAGATCACCCGGCTCGGCATCGCCCGCACCTTTCAAAACATTCGTCTGTTCCAGAACATGACCGCGATCGAGAACGTCATGGTCGGACATCATTCGCGGATGCGCGCGACCCCGTTCGAGGCCGTCCTCCACACACCTCGCGAGCGCCGCGAGGAGCGCGACACGCAAAAGCGAGCCCAGGAGCTCCTCAAATTCGTCGGTTTGCCCGATCGCGACTACGTCACCGCAAAGAATCTTCCCTACGGAGACCAGCGGCGGCTGGAGATGGCGCGCGCCCTTGCGACCGAGCCCAAGCTTCTCCTTCTTGACGAACCCACCGCGGGCATGGACCCACGCGAGACCGGCCGCATGACTGCGTTCATCCGGCGGCTGCGCGACGAGCTCAAGCTGACGATCCTCCTGATCGAGCACGACATGAAGGTGGTCATGGGGATGTCCGACCGCGTCACCGTGCTGGACCATGGGGTCAAGATCGCCGAGGGCCCGCCGGATCTGGTGCAAAAGGATCCGCGGGTCATCGAGGCGTACCTGGGCAAAGCGAAGGCCGTCTAGATGCCGATCCTCGAGGTGCAGGACGTCCATACGTACTACGGCAACATCGAAGCGCTGAAGGGCATCTCACTTAAGGTCGAGCAGGGCGAGATCGTCACGCTCATCGGCAGCAACGGCGCCGGGAAAACGACGACGCTCCGCACGATCGCCGGCGTCCTTCGCCCGCGACGCGGTACCGTGCGTATGGACTCGTCGGATCTCACGAAGACGCCCGCGAACCAGATCGTGCGACTCGGCATCGCGCACTCACCGGAAGGGCGTCGCATCTTCGCGCGGATGACGGTCCGGGAAAACCTCGAGATGGGCGCGTTCGCGCGAGGCGCGGCGAACATCGCCGACGACTACGAGCGCGTGTACACACTCTTTCCGCGGATCAAGGAGCGACTGAAGCAGCGGGCTGGGACGCTCTCGGGTGGAGAGCAGCAAATGCTCGCGATCGGCCGCGCGCTCATGGCCCGCCCGAAGCTGCTGCTCCTCGACGAGCCGTCGATGGGGCTCGCTCCGGTCCTCGTGGAGCTGGTGTTCCAGACGATCAAGGAGATCAACGCGCAGGGCATGACGGTGCTTCTGGTAGAGCAGAACGCCCACATGGCGCTCACGATCGCGAATCGCGGGTACGTCCTGCAGACCGGCAAGATCGTTCTCAGCGACACGGCGAAGGCACTTGCAAGCAACGAGATGGTCCGCAAGGCCTACCTCGGCGAGGACTAGCGCCTACCTCACAGCTCGTCGGTCACGAGCAGGCGATACGTCGCGCGCCGGCCCGAGTCGTCGGTGACGGAGAGCTCGTAGATCCCCGGCAGCATCTTCGGCACGAACATGCTCGTCTCGATCCTGCCCTCCCCGTCCGCTTCCGCCGGGTCGAGGTCCTGATCGCCGAGGCGCACGTAAAGCTTCGACCGCGGGACGAATCCGCGACCGGCCACGAACATGGGTGCGAGGACCGGCGCTCCCACGTAGGTGGCCGGATGCTCCACGGTGATCCACGCCCGTTGACCGAACGCGATGGTGACCTGAACGCGGGGGCTCTTTCCCCAGACGTAGCTGTTGGTCGTCACGGTCGGGCACTCCGATCGCTGGAGCATCAGACGCCACGACAAGAGCGCGGCGGAATCCTGCGTGACGGCGGCCTCTCGGAGCACGCCTGGATGTGACGGAACGAGGAGCGACGAGCCTCGGTAGCTCGGCGTCAGATCCGGATTGAAGCCCGACGCCCCGTGGAACGCGACGTCGAGACGTCGTGAGCCGGTATCGAGCTCGGGCGGAGGCGTGGTCTTGTGGAACGCGAGCTCAAAGCGTGGAACGCCGAACACGTCCGATGTGGAGCTCGGGCCGAACGTGAACGTGAGCTGCCGGTCGCCGATGTCGACGTACCGAAGCTGCACGGCGACGCCGTCCGCGCCGCCGGCGATCGGTCCGCACTCGGCAGGACCGGACGACGCGAAGACAAGGGCGACCGCGGCGAGCACGACGACGAGCACCGCCGCCGCGACCGTGACTGCCCTGGTCCGCATCGGGCCATTCTGCGGTCGCCGCGCTCTCTAAACTTCGCGGGTGACCGGCACCGTTCCGCACATTCAGGTACCCGCCGACGTCGAGCGCGTCGTCGCCCGCCTTGTGGCAGCCGGACACGAGGCCTACGTCGTCGGCGGATGCGTGCGCGACGCACTCCGCGGCGTCGACCCGCACGACTGGGACATCGCGACGAGCGCGACGCCGGACGAGATCCAGAAGGTCTTCCGGCATGCGCTCTACCTGAATCGTTTCGGGACCGTGGTGGTCCGCCAGGGTGACCACGAGATCGAGGTCACGACCTACCGGGTCGAGGCCGACTACGCCGACCACCGCCATCCCGACACGGTCGCGTTCACCGACTCGCTCCACGAGGACCTGTCGCGCCGTGATTTCACCATGAACGCCATGGCCTGGCGCCCGGGGGTCGAGGGCCGGCCGGGCGAGCTCGTGGACCCGTTCGGCGGGCAGCGCGATCTGGAGGCGCGCGTCGTGCGCGCCGTCGGCGAGCCGCGCGAACGCTTCGCCGAAGACGCGCTGCGGATGCTTCGCGCGGTCCGCTTCGCGACTCGGCTCGGCTTTGTGATCGACCCGCGCACCGCGGACGCGATCCGCGATTCGGCGAGCCTCGCTGCGAGCCTCTCCGGCGAGCGGATCCAGCAGGAGATCACGAAGATGCTCGAAGCGCCCAAGCCGTCGGAAGCGTTTCGCCTGCTCTCAGACCTAGGGCTGCTCGCGGTCATCTGCCCGGAGCTCGAGACCGCGAAAGACACGCCCCAGGACAAGGCCGTCGCGCAGAACGTCTTCGAGCACTCGCTCGCCACGCTTGACGCCACCCCCACGGACGACCTCGTTCTGCGGCTCGCGGGACTCTTCCACGACATCGGCAAGCCGGCGACGTTCGCCGATGGCCATTTTCACCAGCACGAGTTCGTCGGCGAGGCGACCGCGCGAGACATCCTGCGCCGATGGCGGTTCGACAAGGACACCGTGACGAAGGTCACGCACCTCATCCGCAATCACATGTTCTGGTACCAGAGCGAGTGGACGCCGTCGGCGGTCCGCCGATTCGTACGCAAGGTGGGGCTCGAGAACATCCCGGCCCTCTTCGCGCTTCGCAAGGCCGACAACATCGGGAGCGGCGCGCGATCGCCGCGCATGTACGCGCTCGAGGCGCTCTGGGAACGCGTCCAGGAGGAGATCCGTGCGGCGTCCGCCTTCTCGCTCAAAGATCTCGCGATCGACGGAAACGACGTGATGAAGGAACTTGGCATCCCGCCGAGCCGGCGCGTCGGCGAAATCCTGGGCGAGCTCTTCGAACGGGTCACCGACGATCCGAAGCTCAACACCCGCGAACATCTCCTAGAGCTGGCGCGAGAGCTAGGTCGCGGCTAGAGCGCACGAACCGGGCCGAGGGGGCTGTCGTGCTCGCGGGTCCCTCCCTCGACCACGTAGGGTCTCGGGTCCCACTGCGCGCGCCAGCCCCCTCGTCCCGGTTCTAGATCACTCCGCCTGCTTCTGGTGCTAGCTGCTCGGGTAAGCGGAGCTTCCGACAGTCGAGACCGGTCGGGTCGAGCCGTTGCCGGCCTTCGACGCAGGCTCGGTCGTGCGCACCTTGTCGATGTTCTCGGTCAGACGGCGGCGCGCTTCGTCGCCCGGGAATGGCGCGAAGAGCAGGGCGATCGCGGCACCGACGATCGCGCCGAGCACAAGCCCGAGCGCGAGCGTCCCAAAAATCGCACCGTCGGAGTGGCCGCCAACAGCGCGGCGCACTTCATTCTTCCCCTCGCCGAACAAATCGTTCGCGCGTTTGGTCGCCTCAACCTTCA
>Ga0209471_1001301_pt1 | contig 15006 bp, 8 predicted proteins | sample GraSoiAngelo_128_FD_185885 | JGI IMG/M metagenome (GOLD analysis project Ga0209471, IMG submission 185885) | Grasslands soil microbial communities from the Angelo Coastal Reserve, California, USA - 14_0927_12_20cm (SPAdes) (version 2) | ecosystem: Environmental > Terrestrial > Soil > Grasslands ...
CGCGAACCGCTCCATCCCGACCGCACCCAAGCGGGCTGGCTGCGCCGGCTCCTGAGCGACGGGCCCGATGCCAGCAAGCCGAAGTGGCGGGTGATGGCCGACGCGCCCACCTGGAAGGACGAAGACAAAGGCAGGTTCTCGCCGGTCAACTTGCAGAACGATCAATGGCTCGCGGCAGGCCTCTACGAAGAGGAGGACCGCACCGTCGAGGACAACGGTCTGTACGTCAAGCTCGAGGGCCAGTGGATCAAGATCGCCCAGGACGGCAGCGCGCAGGTGAAGGAACTGTCCGCCTGGGCCGACTTCGACCTGGAGGCAGCCGCCAGGAAGAGCCAGGCGATCGCCGCGCTCAAGGACGGCAAGGTCGCGATCCTCGACGCCGACAAGAAGGACGGCAAGCGCCGATGGACGGTGGAGGCGGGAGAGCCCGTCGGGATCGCGGGTGACTATTTGGGGTCGCCGCTGGTGCACTGGTCGGTGTTCTCCAAGGACGCGGTCTTCCCCGTGGGACCCCTGCCAGAGAAGGAATTCGGCGCCAAGGACGAGGTGAAGCTGAACGAGCTCGACCTGAGCGAGGAGCGCGGCGACGTCTTGCACACCCAGAAGCTGATCGAGGCGCTCGACCCTCAGAAGAAGACCATCGGCAAGATGCCGCACGGCATTCCCGCGCCGGGCGAGGTGCGCCACTTCTACCGGACGCCAGTCGAGTGCTGGCGCTCGCGCTACCAGGCAGTCAAAGGCCTCACCGAGTTCGCCCTCGATCTGGACAAGTTCCTCCAACACGAGCGGCACAAATCGCACACCGACAAGGAGCGAGAGGAGTTCAAGAAGAACGCGCAGCTCTTCGTCTTCTGGAAGGACCTGGCGCAGGCCGACGACTTCCCCCAGGAGGGAAAAGCAATCTTCGTCCATCCCGTCACCGCGCTGCGACTGATGGCGCACGCGGAGGTCGCGCCCGACGCCAAGGGGTCGAGGAGAATCGAGAAGGACGATCGCCTCCATCCCGACGAAGACGTGACGCTCCTCTTGCGCGATGCGAACGGGCCCGTCGCAAAAGCCGAGTTGCAAGTGAAGGTGGACGGGAGCGTCGTCTACCAAGGCACGACCGACGCAGCGGGGACACTGCTGGTGCCCATCGAAGCGGTGCGCGAGAAGGAGATCGAGATCTCCGTCGATCAGTCGGTGGTGGGCGAGGAGGAACTGGTCGTCGCGGTGAACGACACCAACGCGCCTCCCACGCTCATGCCGGGTGACGCGCCCGGCAGGCAGACCTTCAACGGCAGCGACCTGGTTCCCGATCCGCACCTGGGCCTGCCCATGCGCGTGAAGAAGGGGCAGCATCCTGGGTTCTTCGCCTCATGGGATCGGAGTAAGTTCGAGCCTTCGGGCAAGAAGCTCGGCTCGCTGACGGCGGGCGAGGCGATCCACGCGGAGCGCATCGTCTTCCGCCGCGAGGACGGCCAATACGAGGGTTTGCAAGCGTTCCGCGGCAAGCAGCTCGGCTACCTGTGGTCGATCTGGAAAGGCGAGAAGAACGTGGAGCCGGAGCCGAGCGCGCAGGAGAAGGAGAAGCGCATCCTCGCCACCTGGTCGCAGAGAACCGCGCACATCAACGATCATCCGCTGCTGGCGGGCCGCGTTCTCAACATCGACGATGGGAGCGAACTGCAGGTGACTTTCTACGCCATCCTCGCCACCGGCGCGCCCGAGCTCGACCAGGAGCTGCACTTCGACAAGGTCAAGGTGGCCAACTCGGGCTTCGCGGTGGCCTTCGATCCGCACGCGCTCACCGCAGACCAGAACCTGCTCCGGTCGCCCCGGCCGGTCTACTGCAAGGTCCGGGCGGGCGAGCACGTGTTCAGCCTGCGCGAACAGGCCATCACCTTCTACGACCAGACCAGAGTGCAGGAGCGGCCGTGAACGGAAACAAGAAGGTGAATGCGAAAACCGCGGTCGGGCCGCGACCGGGGACCACCATCGGGATCATCCCGTCGCGGCGGAGCGTCATTGTAGTTCTCGATCTGCCTCTCCAGGACGGCGACAAATTGGTCCTCGAATCGAGCGCGGGCGCGGTGATGAGAAAGACGTCCCACGACGCGGTTCCCCTCGGCCAACATCACAAATCGATCACCTTCGACAACGTGAAACTGAAGACGGTCTACACGCTCGCTCAGGAGCACGGTGGAAAAGCGAGGAGCACCATCTTCCACAACATCCCGACGCTGGAGCTGGTCACAAAGGACGAGCGGCCGCCGGACGTCCTCCCGAAGTACTACTTCTTCATCATCCAGCCAGTCCCTGAGCCCAAGGACTGGGATCTGCAGGACCACGCTTTCGGGCCGCCGGACTACACGAAGATCGAGGTTCTGGAGCCGAGGACCTCATGAGCGATCCGGTCCTCAAGAAAGCGTACGACGAGGCCTGCGCGGTCTTCACCAAGCCGGTGCGATTCGTCGAATGGAAGATGTACGAGGCGCGCGGCACCGAGCCCAAACATCTTCGTCCTTTCGGCCTCACCAAGGACAGGTCTGGCGCCTGGAAGGAGATCGAGGGCGAGCGATGGATCTACGCGTTCCGCAGCTATATCAACGTGCAGGGCGTGGCGATCTGGTGGGAAGAGCTGCATCGCGGGCCGGGGGGCGATCTCTCCGCTACGCCGATGGACCCTTCGCGGGTCGACCCGAGCAAGCGAGTCGAGCCTGACAAGCGGCCCGCGGGCGTCCCGATCGGCCAAAGGATCTCCTTCCCGCGCCGGGTCAACGGGCACGTGTTGACCTGGTACTTCTTCGCCTCCCGCATCCCTCTCTCGTTGAAGGCCATCGACGAGCTGCAAAAGCACGTCCAGGATTACGTTCCGCACCAGACCTTCGAGGAGAACGACCCCAATGTCATTCCTGGCCACGATGAGCTCCTCGTGCCGGTGCTCGATCCGATCACGGTGGCCATGCACCTGCACGAGTACTACGTGGCGGCCGCGGACGATCTGATCAATTACACGACCACCGAGAAGCATCAGACGCAGCCGCACCAGAAGGAGGTGGTCCGGCGACAGAAGAAGGTGCTCCTCGCCCGCGTGCTCAAGGCCGTGGTCGACGGCGACCCGGCCAACTCCTTGGTCAACCTGCTTTACGATCGCAACAAAAACCGGCTCGACCAATCGGCGATCGACAACTTCCTCAAGGAGTACGACGGGCAGATCAATGCGCGGACCTCCTGGCGCGATCGGTGGTGCTCATACCTCTGCAACTGGCTGGACGCCTGGCCGATGAAGCTGGTGGAAAAAGAGTTCCTGGCGAAACCCAAGGAGCTCCTCAAGTACTTTGTCCCGTGGTGCCTTTGCATCACGCGCCTGAGCGAGTCGATCTGCGGTCGCAAATTGCTCGGCAAGATATTCGATGACCAGGCTCATTTTTTCCACGCGTACTTTTCCCCGAGGGAGATCGAGGCGTCCGAGGTCAAGAATGTCGTCCGCAAGGCTGCGAGCGCGTGGCTGGAGGCGTTCAAGGAGTGGCCGGCCATCCTGGTGGTCAAGCTGGGCAAGGTCGAATCGGTCGAGTACGTCGTCAAGACGATGAAGCTCCATTGGGACATCCGGCTCAAGAGAGTTCAGCGCCCGATCGACTGGGCCAGAGACGAGGGCGAGCCAGGCGCCGTCTTCGACACGAAGGTCGTCAAGGGACAGCACTACGAGATCCTGGAGTTCGAGAAGATCGAGCATCGGGAAAAGGAGCTCGAATCCGAGGGCAGGTGGAGAGGAGCCGCCACCAAGGTCCTGGTGGTCGTCGAGGCCATCAACATGGCCTTCGCCATCCACGACCTCATCGAAGCGATGAAAGGCGAGGACATCGAGAAGCAGAAGATCGCGCTTCTTGAGTTCCTGGAATTCTCGCTCGATTCCACAAGCGCGGCCCTTTCGCTGGCCAAGGTCTCCGAGCGGGCGATCGGGGCGATCGGCTTCCTCTCGGGCTGCATCGAGACCTACATCGCGGGCCATGAGTTGCTCGAATCCTACGAGAAAGGCGACAACAGCCAGGCGATCGCCGGTGGGTATCTCACCCTGACGGGCTCGGCCGCGACCGCCGTCTGGGGTCTGGCCGCGCTCCTGGCAGTGCCCGGCGCGCAGGTTTTCCTGGTCGCTGGTCTCCTGCTCGTGGCCCTCGGCCACCTCTTGAGCATGTTCCGCGACAATGATTACGAGACCTACGTCAAGCATTGCTGTTGGGGAGAGCTGTATGGCGAAGGCAACTTCACACCCGAGTGGGCGACCAGGAAAATCTCGGACTGGAAACACGACGCCGAGTCCCTGGACGACTACGACGAGCAATTCCGGGCGTTGCTCAACTTGATCTCCAAATTTGAGATCGAGGCAGGATCCGATCCGCGCGAGGCCGAGTTGAAGATGGGGTTCATGCCCTCACGGGCGTCCTTCGACCTCCACTACATCGAAAAATGGTCGAGCGCCGGCGATTCCCGGGATCTGACCGACAAGGCGACCATCGAGGCGGCCGGGGAGGGCAAGCCGCCAGCGGTGAAGGCGAGCAAGTTCGAAGTGGTCCCCGAAGGAGAGCGGATGTTCAAGGTGCGCCCGAGCGTGTCGATGACCACTAAACCGCTGACCGTCGAGTTTGAGCTTCCCGATGGACCAATGAGCGAAATGTGGAACCCTGAGCTCAACTCGATCTCGCTGGAGGTGCGGCTGGTCATGAAGTTCGGCAAGGAAAAGTTCTACGTTCCGCACAGCAAGCCGGCGAGCAAACAGCTGCGCGTGTAGTTCTAGGCGGCTCGCGGGCGGCGTGGTCCCCGAGCACGGAACACTTCCAGCGAATAGATGCGAGCGCCCTGCCCGGCCACGAACGTAGCGGCGCCCGGAGCTGCGACGGGGATGTCGCGATCTTCCGGCTCGCTCACCGGCCGCAGCTCAGCGCGCCGAAAGGCGCCTATCAAGACGCGCAGATCACTGTTGAAATCCGACTCGGCCGGCAGCGCGCGCAGCGCAGGCCGCCGCTGCGCTTTGCCCAGCATCCGACAGATCGACTCTGACAGAAAAGTCAGCATCAGCCGCCCGAACTTGCGTCCTGCCCGCGGCTGTTGCAAGCGCTTGGCCAGCCGGATCGTTCAGTGCTGCCCAGCTCCGGCGGCGGGCTTCGGCGGCCCGGCTCCCGGCGCAGGCGCGATGGTGACCGGACCGTAGCCGAGCTGCTCCAGCGCGCTCTTGCTCTGCCCCACCGGCCCGACGATGACGATGGGCCACACCGATGGCTTCATCCACTTCTTCACGACGCGCGCCACCTCCGGCCGCGAGACCCGCGCCGCCCTGGCCGGCAAGCTCTTGTAGTACTGGAGGGGCAATTCGAGCGCGACCAGATTGGCCATCGCGCCGGAGACCGCGTCGTTGGTTTCCAGCTGCGCGGGGATGGCGCGGATGAAAGCTTCCTTGCTCCGGGCCAGCTCCTCCTCGGTGACTTCGCCGTTGGAGAAATTGCCGAGCTCGTTCTCGTACTCGCGGACGGCGTCGACGGTGTTCTTGGCGATGATCCCTCCGGAGGCCGAGAAGGTCCCCGACGACCTCATCAGATTCAGGCCCGAGCGCACTCCGTAGCTGTAGCCGTGCTTCTCGCGCAAGTTCATGTTCAGGCGGCTGGTGAAGAGGCCGCCCAGGGACAGGTTCGCCACTCGCAGCGGGATCGCGTCGGGATTCTTGGCTGCGAACAACCGGCCCACCACCCACACTTGCGACTGCGTCGCGGTCGGCTTCTCCAGCGCGTCGATGCTCCGCTCCTTCAACACCGGAGCCGCAGCGAGCGCCAGCCGCGGGAGCGGCTTGCGCCGCCAGCCGGAGAACTTCTCCGCGAGCAGCTTGACGATCTCGGCCGTCTTCACGTCGCCCGAGACGGAGATGACGGCGTTGTTCGGCACCCACCAGGCAGCGTGGAATTTCGCCAGCTCGTCGGGGGTGATGGTCGAGACCGACTCGGGCGTTCCGCCGGAGGGTTGTCCCCAGGGATGCCTTGCGCCCCAGAGGACGCGGTTGGCTTCGTCGGCGGCGAGCGCGCCGATGCTGGCCTTCTTCTGCTCCAGCTGGGTGAGCTTCAGGGTGCGGACGCGCTCCACGTCCTCCTTGCGGAACGCGGGATTCTGCACCACGTCGGCGAGCAGATCGAGCGCCTTGGGCAACGTCTCGGCCAGGCAATTGAGATGCACCGTGGAGGTCTCCAGCGACGCGCTGCTGCTCAGATGCGCGGCCAGGTCCTCGATCTCCTCGGCCAGCTTCGCCGCCGGGCGCGTCTTGGTGCCCTCGTCGACCACGTCCGCCACGAACTCCGCCAGGCCCGGCCGCGCGGCCGGATCGGCATCGATCCCGTGGAGCAAGCGCACCTGGACTGCGACCAGCGGCAGCTGATGGTTCTCGACCACCAGGACGCGAGCGCCATTCTTGAGCCTGCGCTCGACCGGCACCGGCGCCTCGAAGTGCGGCTGCACGGCGAGGGGCTCGGGCTTCTTCTGCCGGAATTCGACGTCGGGCATCATCGGCGACTCGGCAGCGGCAGAGGCCACCGGCTGAGCCACCTGCGCCGCGGGCACCGTGCCGGTCTGCGCGGTCTCGCTCGCCTTCTGCCCTGCCTCCTTCCCCTTCTCGACGGCTGCAGAGCCTCCCTGCTGCGCGCCCTGCGCCGCGGAGGAGCCGCCCTGCTGCGCCGTCGAGACGACCGGCTCGGCCGCCGGCTTCACTCCATCCTTCTGGCCGGCGCACGCCGAGAGCGCCGCCAGCGCGATCAGGCCGATGGTCTTCATCGCGAGGCCTCCGCCGTCTTCTTCGCCATGGGCACGACGTCGAGCTCGATGCGCTTGTCGTCGATCAAATACTTGTTCGCGAATGCCTTCGACGCCTCGGGTGTCACCGCGCGGTAGCGGGCGAGGTCGCGCGGCAGATAGCCGGGGTCGCCGAGGAAGGTCTCGTACATGTTGAGCAGGTCCGCCTTGCCGCCGAAGCCGCCGATCCGCTCCACCGTGCGGAGCCTGTTGGCGATGAGGTTGCGCTTGGCCCGCTCGAGCTCCTCGGGGGTAACGCCGTTCTTGCGGACATCGTCGATGATCTGCTGCACCACCGGCGTCAGCTCGGGGATCTCGTGCCCGCGAGCCGCGGTGACGGTGATCTGGAACCATCCTCCCAGGCCGAGGGTCTCGTCGCCGGCGCTCACGCTGCTGGCGAGCTGCCGGTCGAAGACCAGCGCCTTGTAGAGGCGAGAGGTGCGGCCGCTGCCGAGGATCTCGGCGAGCACGTCGCCGGCCGCCTCGTCGTCGGTGAACTGCCGCACGCCCCTCCAGGCGAGGATGAGCCGCGGCACTTCGGCGAGCTTGTCCTCCACCTTCTCGGTGATGCGGCCGGGGATCTCGGGCTGAGGAATCTCGGGCAGCTTCACTTCCGGCCCGCGCGGGATGGGCCCGAAGTATTTCTCCACCAGCTCCTTGACCGTCTTGCTGTCGAAGTCGCCGACGATGGCGAGCGAGGCATTGTTGGGCCCGTAGAACTGGCGGAAGAAGCTGCGCAGGTCGGCCGTGGAGGCGGCCTGGATCTCGCTGATGTCGCCGATGACGCATTCGAAATAAGGATGGGGCTTGGGGAAGAGCAGATCGCAGAGACGCAGCTGCGAGCTCCCGTAGGGCCGATTGTCGTAGTTCTGGCGCTTCTCGTTGGAGACGACGTCGCGCTGGATCTTGAGCTTCTGCTCGTCGAGGGTGTCGAGCAGATAGCCCATCCGGTCGGACTCGAGCCAGAGCGCGCTGGGCAGCTCCGCGCTGGGGACCACCTCGAAGTAGTTGGTGCGATCGAAGTTCGTCGTGCCGTTGACCCCGGTGGCGCCGACCGCTTCGAGGACCTTGAAGGGCCCCGGCTGCACGTGCTTCGAGCCGGAGAACATCATGTGCTCGAAGAGGTGGGCGAAGCCGCTGCGGGCCGGCACCTGGTTGGCGGCGCCGACGTGGTACCAAACGTCGACCGCCACCTGGGGCAAGCGATGGTCCTCGCTCAAGATGACGGTGAGGCCGTTGGGGAGCTTGTACTTCTCGAACTTGATCTCCGGATCGGCCGCGCGAGCGGGGCCGATGGCGAGAGCGACGGCGAAGGCCGCAGCGATTCTGGGCACGAGGACCTCCTGCGTGGGACGCGCTTCCTACTCCGGCCTCTTCGGGCTGGCAAGGCGGATGTTGGCGTACTCGGGGTTGTCGGTGACCTCTTCTCCCAGCCAGCGAGGCTTTTCGAACGGCTCGCTCTCGTATTTCAGCTCGATCTCGGCGAGCCAGAGATCGCGCTCGGGGAAATGGTCCAGGTCCCAGCGGCCGAGCTTGCGGCGGCGCTTGCGCAGGCCGCGGCTGCAGAGGCGGAGGAGCGCCTCCGCGTCCTCGGCGGGGATGGGGTAGTTGAATTCCTGCCGCCGCAAGAGGCCGCTGCCCTTGATGGTCAGCTCGGCATGCCGGGTCCCGTCGGGTCGCGACACGAGCCGCACGCGCACGGTCGGCTCGGTGCACAAGTAGCCTTGCTCCAGCTCGTCCGGCGCGGGCAACTCCTTGGGGAACAACTCCTGCCGGACGAGGAACTTACGCTCGATCTCGATCGGCATCGGACACCTCTAGAGCTTTCGGGCGAACCACTTGGCGGCGTCCTCGATCTCCTCGGGGACGACCATGTGACCCATCGGATATTCGTGCCACTCGACCTCGAGGCCGAGCCGCTGCAGCTCGCTGCGGAGGCTGCGGCCCAGCTCGATGGGGAGCAGCGCATCCTCCGTCCCGTGAGCAGCGAAGACGGGAAGGCCGCGCAAGCTCGTAGCCGAGGCGAGATCCTGCCGCTCGAGCACGGGCGGCACTCCCGAGAGGGAGATGACCCCGGCAGGCAGGTCGGGCCGCCGCAGCAGCACGCCCAGGGCGATGGCGGCGCCTTGGCTGAAGCCGAGCAAGAAGGGCCGCGGGGAAGTGCGCGCGATCTCCTCGATCGCCTCGGTCGCGGCCAGAAGGCCCAAGCGCGCCTCGTCGGCGTCGAAGGAGATCCCCCGCGCGTCCTGCGTCAAATTGAACCAGGCCCGCATCGCGCCGCCCAAGGAGAGCGGCGCTTGCAGCGAGACGGTCCGCAGCCGGGGGTCGAGCTCGCGCGCCAGCGGCAAAAGGTCGTTCTCGTCGGCGCCATAGCCGTGCAACAGCACCAGCGTGCGCGAGAGGCCAGGCTGCAGCGGCGGACGCTCGAGCGAACGAAGCTTCACGGATCGCCGCGGTTCTATCCCGCCGCGACCGTCGCCGCCACCTCGGGGGGCACGGGGCGCACTTCGCTCGGCGTGCGCCCCGCCAAGGAGGCGACCAGGAGCGCCAGGTCGGCGGGCTCGACGGGCTTGGTCACGTGCGCCTGGAACCCCGCATCGAGAGCGCGCTGGTGATCGGTCGGCCCGGCATAGGCGGTCAGCGCGGCGGCCGGCACGCTGCTGTCAATCTCCCGCACGCGGCGCATCAGCATGTAGCCGTCCTCGCTGGGCAGGCCGATGTCCGAGAGGAGAACATCGGGCCGCTTCTCACGCAGCTGGACGATGGCCTCGTCCACGCTCGAGACCGTCCGCACGCTCGCGCCGTGGTTGGCGAGGACGGCCGCCACCAGGTCGCGCGCGTCGGGATCGTCGTCGACCACCAGCACATGGAGACCTTGCAGGATGGCCTGGATCTCGCGCGACTCCTCGGGAAGCGGCGGCTCGCTGTCGGGCGCCGCCGCCTCGATCGCCTGCGGCGCGACTGCTCGCACCGGCATGCGGACGGTGAACCGCGCGCCCTTCCCTTCGCCTTCGCTCTCGGCGTGCACCGTGCCGCCGTGCACCTCAACCAGGTGGCGGACGATGGCGAGGCCGAGACCGAGGCCGCCCTGCGTTCGCGTGATCGAGCTGTCCGCCTGGCGGAAACGGTCGAAGACCAGCGGCAAGAAGTCCGGCGCGATGCCCACGCCGGTGTCGGTGACGCTCACCTCCACCTGCGAGTGTTCGCGGTGGACGCGCAAGACCACCCTCCCGTCGCGCGGCGTGAACTTGATGGCGTTGGCGAGCAGGTTCCAGATCACCTGCTGCAGCCGGTCGGGGTCGCCGCAGAAATCGCCCGATCCCTCCTCCCACTCGCTGAGGAGCTGCACGCCCTTGGCATCGGCCGCCGGCCGCACCGCATCGAGCGCAGCGCGCCCGACCGCGTGCAGATCGAGCTTGCGGATGTTGACCCGCAGCTTGCCGGCGATGATGCGCGAGACGTCGAGGATGTCCTCGATCAGCTGCGTCTGCACCCGCGCGTTGCGCTCGATGGTCTCCAGCACCCGCTGGAGCTGGCGCGGCTCGACCGCTCCGGTGCGCAGCATCCGCGTCCAGCCGAGGATGGCGTTGAGGGGCGTGCGCAGCTCGTGCGAGACGGTGGCGAGAAATTCGTCCTTGGTGCGGTTGGCGACCTCGGCCTGCGACCGCGCTTCCTTTTCCGAAGCGAGGAGCTGCCGGTTGGCCTCCTCGATCCGCTTCTGCATGTCGATGTCGGTGGCGGTGGCGATGAAGCCGAGCAGCCGGCCGGACTCGTCGCGCTCGGGAACGACGCGGCAGAGGTGCCAGCGCCACTCGCCATCGTGCCGTCGCAGCCGCAGCTCCCGCTCCAGCGGATGCCCGGAACGGACGGTCTCGCGCCAGGCCCCTTGCATCTGCGCCAGCCCGTCGTCGTCGAGCGCGTCGAAGAAGGTCATGCCCGCGTCCGGCCCGGCATAGTCGCGCCAGACGCGGTTGCAGTAGTAGATCTCGCCGTCCCCGCGCGCCGCCCAGACGCACTGGGGCATCGAGTCGGTGAGGGCGCGAAAGCGGGTCTCGCCGCGCTTCTCCACTTCGATCAGGTCGCGCGCCCGCAGGACCGCCTGCTGGCGGCGGACCATCTCGCCCTTGCGCCAGAGATCGACGAAGACGGAGACCTTGGCCCGCAGGATGTCGGGCTCGAAGGGCTTGAGCAGGTAATCGACCGCGCCTTCCTTGTAGCCGCGGAAGATGTAGCCCGGGTCCTTGTGGATGGCGGTGAGGAAGATGATGGGGATGTGCCGGTTGCGCGGCCGCTCCTTGATCAGCCGCGCCGCCTCCAGGCCGTCGATGCCGGGCATCTGCACGTCCATGAGGATGAGGGCGAAGTCGCTCTCGAGAAGTTGGCGGAGCGCCTCCTCGCCGGAGTGGGCGTGCACCAGCTCCTGCCCGAGCGGCTCGAGGATGGCGTCGAGCGCGACCAGGTTGGGAGGATGGTCGTCGACCATCAGGATGCGCGCCGGCGGCGCGTACGCTTCGAGGGGCACGCTTCCGCCCACCACGATGGGCGGCGGCGCGATCTTGGGCGGTGGCCTCATCTCAATTCCGTGCCCACAAGCGGATCAGCTCGAGCAGCTTGTCGGCTTCGACCGGTTTCGGCAGATAGTCCGACGCGCCGGCCTCGATGCACTTCTCCTTGTCCTCCTTCAGCGCCTTGGCGGTGATGGCGATGATCGGCAGCTTCTTGTGCGCCGGATCGTTGCGGATGTGCCGCATGGTCTCGTAGCCGTCCATCTCCGGCATCATCACGTCCATGAGGACGACGTCGACGTCGGGATTGCGCTCCAGCGTCTCGATGCCGTCCTTTCCGTTCTCGGCGTAGACGACGTCGACCCCGTGGCTCTCGAGAACCGAGGTGAGGGCGAAGATGTTGCGCACGTCGTCGTCGACGATCAGCACCTTCTTGCCGGCGATCACCTCGGCCGCGTCGCGCCGCTCCTTGAGCAGCTCGCGCGCCTGGGGCGAGAGCTTGGCCTCGATGCGGTGGAGGAAGAGCGCGGTATCGGAGAGCAGCTTCTCGGGCGAGGAGGCTCCGCTCTTGAGGATGACCGATTCGGCGTACTTCTTCAGGCGCTGCTCCTCCCTCTTGGCCAGCTCCTTGCCGGTGTAGACGACCACCGGGAGGTTCTTGAAGCGTGGCTGGGTCTTGATCTTCTCGAGCAGCCGGCCGCCCGCATCCTCATCCTCGAGCATCAAGTCGAGGACGACGCAGTCGATGGCGTCGGCCTCCAGCGCTCTCTCCGCCTCGGCTGCGCTCGTCGCCGCCGTCACCTGCACGTCCTCGCCTTGCACCAGCTCGCTGACCACCTTCTGCTGCACGAGGTCGTCCTCGATGACGAGCAGGCGCTTGACCTTCTTCTCGAGGAAGCTGGAGATGTGCGTGAAGGCGCCCTCCAGCGCTTCCTTGCTGACGGGCTTCTCCAGATAGGCGAAGGCGCCCATCGCCGCGCCCTTCTTGCTCTTCTCGACGATGGAGATGACGTGCACGGGGATGTGCCGCGTGCGCGGATTGCGCTTGAGGCGATCGAGGATCGCCCAGCCGTCCACCACCGGCAGCTGGATGTCGAGCGTGATGGCCGCGGGCAAGAGCTCGTTGGCGAGTGCGAGCCCGGTGTCGCCGCGGGTGGCCACCACCGCCTTGAAGCCCTTCTCCCGCGCCATGCCCACCATGATGCGGGCGAACTTGAGGTCGTCCTCGATGATCAAGAGGATGCGATCGCCTTCGCGCAGGTGCTCGCGGTCGTCCTCGAGCGGCCGCAGCGCCATCGCCTCCGGCAGTTGCGGCTCGGAGAGGAAGGTGACCGGGCCGCGCGCGACGGTGCGGGCGGACGGCTCGCGCTGCTCGGCGGCGGGCCGCTGCTGCTCGTCCCCCATGCCGTCCGTATAGCGGTCGGGCAGGTAGAGAGTGAAGTTGGAACCCCTGCCCGGCTCGCTCTCGACGTGGATCTCCCCGCCGAGCAGCCGGGTGATCTCCTTGGAGATGGAGAGGCCCAGCCCGGTGCCGCCGTACTTGCGGCTGGTGGTCCCGTCCGCCTGCTGGAAAGCCTCGAAGATGATCTTGTGCTTGTTCTTGGGGATTCCGATGCCGGTGTCCACCACCGAGAACGCCAGCACCTGCTCGGCGTGGAGCAGCGCATCCGACTGGAACACGTTCCGTTCGCGCCGCACGTCCATCTTCAGCTTCACGCTGCCCGTCTCGGTGAACTTGAAGGCGTTGGCGAGCAGGTTCTTGATCACCTGCTGCAGCCGCTGCGGATCGGTGCGGATGTGGCTGGGGACGTTGCCGCCCAGCTCGATCTGGAAGTCGAGCCCCTTCTGCTCGGCGATCGGCCGGAAGTTGCGCTCGAAGAATTCCTTGAGATCGGCGAGCGCGATGTCGCGCGGCTCGATCTGCATCTTCCCGGCCTCCACCTTGGAGAGGTCGAGGATCTCGTTGATCAGCGAGAGCAGGTCGCCGCCCGAGGCATAGATGGTCTTGGCGTACTCCACCTGCTTCTCGGAGAGATTCGCGTCCTTGTTGTCGGAGAGCAGCTTGGCGAGGATGAGCAGCGAGTTGAGCGGCGTGCGCAGCTCGTGGCTCATGTTGGCGAGGAACTCGCTCTTGTACTTGGAGATGAGGCTGAGTTGCTCGGCTTTCTCCTCCAGCGAAGCGCGGGCGAGCTCCACCTCCCGGTTCTTCACCTCGATGTTGCTGTTCTGCTCTTCGAGCTGCTTGGCCTTCTCCTCCAACTCCAGCGCCTGCTTCTCCAGCGCGGCGTTGGACTTCTTCAGCTCCCCCTGCTGGATGGTCAGCTCTTTCGACTGGGTCTGCAGCTCCTGGGTGAGGCCCTGCGACTGCTCGAGGAGCTCCTCGGTGCGCATGCTGGCGCTGATCATGTTCAGCACCACGCCGATCGACTCGGTCAGCTGGTCGAGGAAGATCTGGTGGATGGCGCTGAAGGTATTGAACGACGCCAGCTCGACGACCGCCTTCACCTCGCCCTCGAAGAGCACCGGCAGGACGATGATGTTGAGCGGCGGGGCCTCGCCCAGCCCGGAGTTGATCTGGATGTAGTCGGCCGGGACGCGGGTGAGGAGGATGGGCTTCTTCTCCAGCGCGCACTGCCCCACCAGGCTCTCGCCAAGGCGGAAGCGGTTGCCGACGCCCTTGCGCTCCTTATACGCATAGGTGGCGATGAGCTTGAGGATCTTGCCGTTGCCCTCCTGCTCGAGCATGAAGAACGCGCCGTGGTGCGCAGAGACCAGCGGAGTGAGCTGGTTCATGATCAGCCGTGAAACCGCGTCCAGGTTCTTCTGCCCCTGCATCATCGCGGAGAACTTCGCCAGATTCGTCTTCAGCCAGTCCTGCTCCTGGTTCTTCTGCGTGGTCTCGCGCAGGTTGACGATCATCTGGTTGATGTTGTCCTTCAGGCTGGCGACTTCGCCCTCGGCTTCGACGGCGATGGCGCGGGTGAGATCGCCCTTCGTCACCGCGGTGGCCACTTCGCTGATGGCGCGGATCTGGGTGGTCAGCGAGGCGGCCAGCTGGTTGACGTTGTCGGTCAGCTGCCGCCAGGTGCCGGTGGCGTTGGGCACCTTGGCCTGGCCGCCCAGCTTGCCCTCGATGCCCACTTCGCGAGCGACGCCGGAGACCTGCTCGGTAAAGGTGCTCAGCGTGGTCGTCATGGCGTTGATGGTCTCGGCCAGCGCCGCCACCTCGCCCTTGGCGTCGACCGTCAGCCTCTGGGTCAGGTCGCCGTTGGCGACCGCGGTCACCACCTTGCTGATGCCGCGCACCTGGGTGGTCAGGTTCCGGGCCATGAAGTTGACGTTGTCGGTCAGGTTCTTCCAGACGCCGGCGACGCCCGCCACTTCCGCCTGGCCGCCCAGATTGCCGTCGGTCCCCACCTCGCGGGCGACGCGGGTCACTTCCGAAGCGAAGCTGTTGAGCTGATCGACCATGGTGTTGATGGTGTTCTTCAGCTCGAGGATCTCGCCCTTCACGTCGACGGTGATCTTCTGGCTCAGGTCGCCGTTGGCGACCGCGGTCGTCACCTTGGCGATGTTGCGCACCTGGCTGGTGAGGTTGGCGGCCATGAAGTTGACGTTGTCGGTCAGGTCCTTCCACACGCCGCTCACGCCGCGCACTTCGGCCTGGCCGCCCAGCTTTCCTTCCGTGCCG
>Ga0209471_1001303_pt1 | contig 14999 bp, 13 predicted proteins | sample GraSoiAngelo_128_FD_185885 | JGI IMG/M metagenome (GOLD analysis project Ga0209471, IMG submission 185885) | Grasslands soil microbial communities from the Angelo Coastal Reserve, California, USA - 14_0927_12_20cm (SPAdes) (version 2) | ecosystem: Environmental > Terrestrial > Soil > Grasslands ...
TTTCATCGCCCGCTCCATCGCGGCCTTCGGGTAAGAGAACATGCCTGCCATGTTCTCTTACCCTCACCGCCAGAAAAGCGGACAGATCACGTGCTATCACAACCGGACATATCATGTGCTAACGACACAGGGAAGAACGGCAGGTTGCCGAATGCGCCGCGCAGCACTAGAATGGCCGCGCTCAATCAGTCTGAACAGTCTGTTTCCCAATCAGGAGAGAACATGAAAACAAGAACGATAGTTATGACGGTGGCGCTGTGCCTGGTGGCATGGGCAGTGTGCTTCGCCAGCGACGACGCCCATATGGGCACCTGGAAGCTGAACGAGGCCAAATCCAAGATCGCTCCTGGGGCTCCCAAGAACACAACGGTTGTCTACGAGGCGGCGGGGGACAAGGTGAAAGCGACGGTGGATGGAGTCGACGGCGACGGTAAGCCCATCCACAGCGAATGGACGGGCAACTTCGACGGGAAAGACTATCCCGTCACCGGCGATCCGACTTCAGACACGCGGTCGTTAAAAAAGGTTGATGACCGCACGCTGGTTCTGACCGCTAAGAAAGACGGCAAGGTTACCGCCACGGGTCGAATTGTCGTGTCGGCCGATGGCAAAAGCCGTACCGTCACCGTAACTGGAACCGATTCGAAGGGCAAAAAGATCAAAAGCATAGCGGTATATGACAAGCAGTAGTGGGATCTCTCCCGGAAGATGACAGTAATAAGAAGAGTAGTGCCCTTCCGCTCGGTCCTGAACGGAGGGGCACGACCCGCCTGCGAACACACAATGCTTCTAATTAATCCACACATGCCGACCAGGAGAAACTCCTATGCCTAAGGTCAAAGCCAACAACATCACCATGAACTATGACCAGCAAGGAACCGGCGAGCCCCTCATTCTCATTCCATACCTATCCGCCGATCACGCCTGTTACGCGTTCCAGGTCGCAGAATACGCCAAGCACTTTACCTGCATCTCTCTCGACCTGCGAGGGACAGGGGAGACGGACAAACCTGAAGGCGTCTATTCCACCGAACTTCTCGCCGACGACGTTGCCGCTTTCATGCGGGCCGTGGGGATCCCAAAGGCGCATATCTCCGGTCTATCGCTCGGTGCGGCCATAGGCATGTGGCTGGCGCCCAAGTATCCCGACACCGTCACGTCCTTGTCACTGCATAGTGGTTGGCCGAAGACGGACCCCTTCCTGAGAGCCGTCGTCGAGCCTTTGCAGGTAATCGCCAAAGCCTTGGAGAGTGTTCCCGAAATGGTTATTCTCACACTCTTCCCGTGGTGCCTTACGCCTGAGCTGTATGCCGCCAAGCCAGATTACATCCAGTCATTGGCCGACTTTGTGCGAAGCCGCCCAGCGCAGTCGGTGGCGAGTTTCATGCAGCAGTCGAACGCCGTGATAACCCATGATGCCGAGTCCCAACTCAGTCGGATCACGGCGCCAACTCTGATCACATTCGGCCGCCACGACGTGGCGACTTCCACTCGTTTTGCCGATCGGATGAAGCGTAGGATCCGCAACTCCGAGCTGCTGATCTTTGAAGCGTGTGCGCATACTCCCATCTATGAGAAGGTCGAGGAGTTCAATGAGAAGACCTTAGAGTTCTTGCAGCACCATGCGGCTGCTGCGGCCGCATCCTCTTCCGGATCTGTTCGACGCGCCTGAGGGCTTCTAGCTTATTTTGCTAGTAGCGCATGAAAGTATTTGCCAGCGCCATCAGGGCCGAGGAATCCGTACCATGCCTGCTGGAATGGTGAGGGGGAAACGACACAAATGTCATCAAGCGCAGTAACAGTAACAATGTCCGCCGATGCTGCGAGAGAGCCCATCGCGCCCTTGTGGCATACCGTCCTGGTGCTGATGCCCATAGCTATAGGGTCGGTCGCGAGCTGGTACCAGCACGGGTTGCCAAACGCACATGTGCCCGGCATAAGTTCCCGGCTCTCAAGCTACATCACAGTATTGGCGCAGGAATGGTTGGTGGTGCTCTTGATCTGGCTAGCACTGAGACGCCGCGGGCTCTCTATCGGCACTCTGGTTTCAGGCCGTTGGCCGACACTCGGCAGTTTCTTCAAAGATCTAGGACTTGCCGTCGGATTTCTTGTTGTCGCCATCCCCCTGGTAGGAGCTCTGGCTTACCTTCTTGGAGGCAGCGCCGACAGTGCCCTCGCCAATATCACGCCCAAAACCGCATTCGAGCTGGTGGTATGGCTGGCACTCGCCGTGACCGGCGGCTTTGGTGAAGAGCTCACCTTCCGTGGATATCTCACCCGACAATTCAGCGCCTGGACCGGCAGCCGTGTATTCGCTATCGTCCTTCAAGGGGTGGTCTTTGGCCTCGCCCACGGCTTTTACCACAAGGTCATGGTTGTCGTCATGGTTCAGGGATGGCTTCTGGGACTGTTTGCCCACTGGCGCAAGAGCCTGCGCCCCGCAATGCTGGCCCACGGACTGCAAGACGTCCTCGGCGGCCTGGTCGCGTTCTTCTCATGAAGGAACGGAACGGAAGGGTGGGCCAGCCCGCCAGCTCCGTACCTGATCGCCGCTGAGGGTGGACTCCTTATTGGCTCGGCAATCAATTGCCGATAAATGATCCTTTCTTAGCCTCTACGCAGGGGAGATACACAACGTGGATAAAGAGCGGCGAGATCAAATCAAACTTCTCCTCTCAAAACACGTGGGGGAGAAAAGCTCTAAGCAAGAATCGCGGCCGGTGTGGCTAACCATAATTTTTGTCCTTGCTACTATCGGCGCAATTGTTCTGCTAATCGCGAAGCATTTGTAGGCTGTCCGCAAACAACAGTAGTTGGGCGTGGACGTTCACAAAGTCTTTCTTCGGCGGGTTCACCATTTCTGGGCCCAAGAATGACCCTAGGCCTTCGTACGTTGGCTAATTTCTAGCAGAGGCCGGAAGCGGTTTTATTAATAGTTTTGCGCCGGCGGGTGGCCCACCGGTTTCGCACACGGAGTATATCCGAAACTACGGCGGGGGTGCCCCATCCATTTCGCGTTTTTTGCGGAATGGGTGGGGCGAACGGCATCCACTCCGTCGCGTGAGCGTTCTCTACCAGAAGTGACCGATAACCTTGACGGCCACGGCGCGCCCCGTCAATCTTTATTCATGCCGCGCAATCTCAAGCGCTACTATGGAGCGGGCCATTTTCATTTCATCACCTGCAGTTGTTATCAGCGGCATCCGTGGTTGGGCGCGCGGCGACGCGATCTCTTTCTGACCATTCTCGAACAGGCGCGGCAGCGCTTTCGCTTCGTGGTCATCGGCTATGTGGTGATGCCGGAACATTTTCATCTGCTAATTTCTGAACCCGAAAAAGGTGACCCGTCGCTGGTGATGATTGTCTTGAAACAGCGCTTTGCCCGACGCGTGTTGAGCCAGCTTCGCAAGCAGCGTTCAGGACAGCGTAGGTTGTGGGAAAGTCCGGAAGAGAAAGATCATTTCTGGCAGCGGCGATTCTACGGCTTCAACGTGTGGAGCGAGCGCAAACGAGCAGAGAAGTTGTGCTACATGCACGGCAATCCGGTGAAGCATGGTCTGGTCTTGGAACCCGAGCAGTGGCGATGGAGCAGCTTCCGAGCCCATGCCTAAGGCGAGTTGGGCCGGGTGCGGGTGAACGAGCAGTGGTCAGCACTAGCCGTACAATGTTCCACGTGGAACACTCTTCCAATCTGTCCCGTCAATGCGCCTATGAACCTTCCCGATTCATCCCTCTCTCCAAGACGAATTTTCCTGCTCTCCGGACCCACACCTACCTTATATTTGTCTATGAGAATCCTGTTCTTAAGGGAGCGCCCGGCCGGTGCAGCCGGCCTCGGGCAGAGGAGTGGCCGTGGCATCGTTCGGTGCGCGCTTGAAACGCGAGCGGGAGCAGCGCGGCATTTCCCTTGACGACGTCGCCTTATCCACCAAGATCGGAGCCCGCTTCCTGCGCGCTATGGAAGAGGAAAAATTCGATCAGCTCCCCGGCGGCATCTTTAATAGAGGATTTGTACGTGCCTACGCCCGGCGCGTTGGCATCGACGAAGAGCAGGCCGTCGCCGACTACCTCGAAGCCACCGGCGAGACCATTCCCACCGGCCAGCCCGAACCCAGCATCCCCGTGCCGCCTCCAGTTCCGCCAGAGAACAAAACAAAAGACAGCAAAGAGAGCGCCCACAAAGAGAGCAAACCCAACCGTGACAACCACAGCACTGCGGAAGGAATTCCGTGGGGAGTGTTGGCCATGGTGCTGCTGGCGGTGGCCCTAGGCTTGTCGGTCTGGAGCTACTTCACCCGACAGGTAGAGACGGCCAAAGGCGGCGCTGCCACCGCACCCGCCAGCCAGTATGCTGCGCCTCAGAATCGTGCCGCCTCTGCTCAGGATTCGAGAACTGGGCAGCGCCCTTCATCCCACAACCCCGGAACTGCGGAACAGCCGTACGATTCTGCTGTGACCCAACCGGACCAGCCCGCACCCGGCACCTTCAACGTTGAGATCACCGCCCGCGAGGACTCGTGGAGTTCCATCGCCGTCGACGGCAAGCCAGTCTTCGAAGGTACTCTGATCGCGCCCGCTGAAAAACTCCTTCCCGCGCAAAAGCTGGTAGTCATCCGCGCCGGCAATATTGGAGGATTGGAGTTTGCTTTTAACGGCAAGAAACTTAAGCCCCAGGGCGACTACGGCGAAGTCAAAACCTTGACCTTCAGCGCCGACGGCCTGCAATCCGTTCAAGCCTCCCCACCACCTGACTGAACAAAAAGAAACAAATAAATTAGCCGCTCGCCGACGCCATCACGCCGTTCAACGTGAACTTGTCTCACTCCAACGTTACCAGCTTGCGGCTGGATGCGCACAGCCGCTGCATAGCCCAAAATCATTGCGCGGTGCATGCTTCTCTGGTAGCTTTTTAGAGACTTCAAATGATGTCGAAAGATGTTGATGGATGGCGTTGGGTTCGGGTTTTCTCGCCAGACGTAACGTCCAATTAGTTCAAGGAGAAGCCAATTGTCCTCCAGAAATCGTTATTTGTTTACCTCGGAGTCGGTCACCGAAGGACACCCCGATAAAATCGCCGACCAGATTTCGGACGCAATTCTAGATGCCTGCCTCACCGAAGATCCCTCCAGCCGCGTCGCCTGCGAGACCCTGACCGCCACCGGCCTCATCGTCATCGCCGGCGAGATCACCACCAAAGCCTATGTAGATTTCCAAACCCTGGTGCGCGGTACCATCTCCTCCATCGGCTACAACAACGCGCTCTACGGTTTCGATTCCAACACCTGCGCCGTAATCTCCAGCATCAACAAGCAGTCCGGCGACATCGCCATGGGCGTAGACACCGGCGGCGCCGGCGACCAGGGAATGATGTTTGGGTATGCGTGCAATGACACGCAGGAATTGATGCCCATGCCGATTTCGCTGGCCCACAAGCTGGCCATGCGGCTTTCCGACGTTCGCAAACATGGGAAGCTGCCTTACTTGCGGCCGGATGGCAAATCGCAGGTGACCGTTGAATATGACGACAAACGCAGGCCGGTCCGGGTAGATGCAGTCGTCATTTCCACCCAGCATGCGGAGACCGTTACCAACGACGAGCTGCGGAGCGACATTCTGAAGCATGTCATCCAGGCCACCATCCCCGCACGACTGCTCGACGCCGACACCAAATACCACATCAATCCCACCGGACGGTTCGTGATCGGCGGCCCTATGGGCGACACCGGTCTTACCGGGCGCAAGATCATCGTGGACACTTATGGTGGCATGGGACGTCACGGCGGCGGCGCCTTCAGCGGCAAAGATCCGACCAAAGTCGATCGCTCGGCGGCCTACATGGCGCGTCATATTGCCAAGAATATTGTGGCGGCGGGCCTGGCTGACCGTTGCGAAGTGCAACTGGCATACGCCATTGGCGTGGCGGAACCGGTGAGCATTCTGGTGGATACCTTTGGCACCAACAAAGTCGATGCAGCGATCCTGCCCGACTTGATACGAGCCAATTTCAAGCTCACGCCCAAGGGTATTATCGAGTCACTCGATTTGCGGCGGCCGATTTACTGCAAGACCGCGGCCTATGGCCATTTTGGACGCAACGATCCCGACTTCACCTGGGAATCCACCGACAAATCCGCCAAGCTGGCCAGGGACGCCGGTCTGCGCGAGCCGGTGGGGCAGACGGTGCGAAGGTAACCTTGTCGGACGCTGGGCCGCGCTTGGCTTGAGAATCGTTGGTCCGGCGGGCACATATTCAACTGGACGGCAATGACCAGCCCACAGGACGGCTAAGATATTGGCCATCCGAGCGCGACGCCTCACTTACGTATTTCCCCCGTTCGTGTATTCTGATGTTAGGAAGTTGAACCGCAATTAGAATTTCATATCAAAGCGCCACAGGAGAAGCATGTCTACTACAGCCGCGCAAATCAACTGCGACATCAAGAACATCGATCTCGCCGACTTGGGAAAAAAGCGCATCGAGTGGGCGAACCAGTCCATGAAGGTGCTGCAAATCATCCGCAAGGAATTTATTAAGAACCAGCCGCTGACCGGCATTCGCATCTCGGCCTGTCTCCATGTCACCGCGGAGACCGCAAACCTCGGAATCGCGCTGCGCGACGGCGGCGCTGAAGTGGTGCTGTGCGCTTCCAATCCGCTCTCCACGCAGGACGACGTGGCGGCCAGCCTGGTGCGCGATCACGGCATCCCGGTGTTTGCCATCAAGGGCGAGGACAACGAAACTTATTACAGTCACATTCTGGCGGCGATCGATCACAAGCCGCACATCACCATGGACGACGGCGCGGACCTGGTGAACGTGCTGCACACCAAGCGTCAGGACGCGATTGACGGCGTGCTGGGCGGGACGGAAGAGACCACGACCGGCGTGATCCGGTTGCGTGCCATGGCGAAAGAAGGCGTGTTGCGCTATCCCATCGTCGCGGTCAACGATGCCGATACCAAGCACTTGTTCGACAACCGCTACGGCACCGGGCAATCCACTATTGATGGCATCATTCGTGCCACCAACTTCCTGCTGGCGGGATCAAAATTTATTGTCGCGGGATATGGATGGTGCGGACGCGGGCTGGCCAGCCGGGCGCGGGGCGCGGGCGCTGAAGTCATCATCACCGAAGTGGATCCTACAAAAGCGCTGGAAGCGGTGATGGACGGCTTCCGTGTAATGTCCATGTCTGACGCGGCCAAGATCGGCGACGTGTTCTGCACCGTGACCGGAAACAAGAACGTGCTCACTAAAGATCACTTCGAGCACATGAAAGATGGGGCGATCATCGCGAATTCCGGCCACTTCAATGTGGAGATAGATATTCCCGCTCTCGAGAAGATGGCGTCGTCGAAGCGCACCACGCGCAGCTTCGTCGAAGAGTATTCGATGAAAGACGGCCGCAAGATCAATCTCCTGGGCGAAGGCCGGCTCATCAACCTGGCGGCGGCGGAAGGGCATCCGCCATCAGTGATGGACATGAGCTTCGCCGACCAAGCTCTTTCGGTCGAGTACATGGTCAAGAATAATGCGACGCTCGAGAAAACCGTTTATCGTGTCCCCGAGGAACTCGACAAGCGAGTGGCGAAACTGAAGCTGGAGTCGATGGGCATCAAGATCGACAAGCTGACGCCGGAGCAGGAGGAGTATTTGGCGAGTTGGTCAGAAGGAACGTAGGGACAATTCAGTACTCAGCATTCAGCCAACCGGGGCAGCGTGAGCTGCCCGGTTGTTTTTTTGTTTTGTGCGAACCGGTGCTGGGAATAGCCGGCGTCCAGGCAGCCTTCATCCTGTCTTGAAACACGAAAAGGGCGGGACATGTAGCTATCAATTCTTCACTTGCATTCGGGCCTCACGGGATTTCTCAGCAGCGGGGTCGCGGCTGACTGGCCGAACCAGTGAATCCGCGGTACCTACCAGGGACGTGAAGAGGCATTTCGAGTCACATCCGCGCTCCGGTTCTTTGTCGAGCGCGCCAGTTACAAAGTGATAATTCTGATCACCCAAATTGTGGATAGGACCAAGCACTAATGCGGCCAACTGCCTGACTTCGAATGCAGCTAGTGACGTGCTGAACGGAAAAACATTTTCATGCCGTAACAGAAAAGTCATTCTGTTCGAGTTGCGCTAGGTAAGAGCGATCGTCCAGCAAGCCCTCGCGTTCCATACCAACAATCGAGGCATTGTATGCGCCCGCACATTCTAGGCACCCAGCGGCCAGGAGCGAACGTCCGTGCATGCCAGTCCGCACCCACCAGTCGCTCCCTCCGCAACCGTACCAGAATGCCGCCGTCGATTACCGGGACGCAGTGGGCATATGCGATGTGGTTGAGAACGCGCCGGGGAAGGTGACGGTCCACAGAGCTGAAAATACAAGCACCTAGATATTGAGCGTGCGGCCGCACACTTGCATGGCATGATTGAGGGACGCAGACAGAAGGCCGCCTGAGACGGCGCTTGATTTTCGGGGCCGCCAACGGAGAAGAAATTTGGCTGACGAGGAGATCAAAAGGAAAGCCCCATGTTCCTCGCAAAAGAGGCGAGATACGGGGCTTCCGTTTTCTTTCGAGGCCTCGAGTCTAATGGCAGTTGGTTCCGATGAAGGCGGTGTGTTCCCAAACTGCACGGCTTGGTAGACGCCCGCCAGGTCACCCTTAGCATTCACGCCGAAAACTATGTTGGACGCGGTGTTCGGGATATTGACCGGGTGGAAAGTGCCGTTGCTGTACACAAACCCGTAGGGAATCTGGTCGGGACCAGGACCTAAGTAGTATCCAGAAATCTCGCCGGCATCATTTACTCCAGTGAGTAAGGTCCCGGTCGAACCGGGATACGAGACATTCTGAAACTGGCCGTGGTTGTAGATGAACCCGGATTGGTTGATGCTCGAATCCTCCCACATGCCGACAATTTCTCCGGATTTGTTGATCCCCCAAGCCACGGTAGCGAACGCGGCGCCCGGATAAGAGAAGCTGCTAAACTGGCCGCCGCTGAGTCGAAACCCGGCTCCCGGAGAGTTGGGTAACGCGTACCAGCCGACGATGTCGCCCTTCTTGTTAATTCCGTGTGGCTCGGTGTAGGTAGCGCCGGGATAGGTAATGTGACTTACCTCGCCATCCCCGATCTTGAAGCCATTTGCACTACCGTTGTCAGAAACATTCTGAAAGTAGCCCACGATCGTGCCGCGATCGTTTATGCCCTGCGGGTACGTGTTGACGGCCTTGGGAATGCTGAAGCGAACTATTTTTCCCTGGGGTGAGCGATAGAAGCCGTGAGCGTTAAAGCTGGTATCGGCCCACGTCCCGACGGTGGCGTCGAATCGGTTGATGCCGTAGGCGCCTGATCCGGGGCCAGTGTTGGCAGCTTCGGACGACGTGTAGGTGCAAGTTACCGATTGCGCGGTCGAATTGGTGGAGACAAGACTCGCGAGCCCGAACATCACTATTGTACAAATTAACCTGGTCTTTACTGACATCCCTGACATCTCTTAGGTCCTCCTCAGAACAGGTTGTGGGATGAGCGGCCCTAATAGGCAGGTTGCTCAAAGTGGGCGCGGGAAAAGGCGCCCGTTGAGCGTCGCTTGACCTCGGTTTGAGATAATCGTACGGTGGTATGGCGACACGGAAGTGGTGGAAGCAACTAAGCCTTCGGCGCCGAATGTTTTAAGTTCGAGTTCGTGGTTCGGTACATTGGGGCGGTGGAGGCGCATCCTGAAGACCGCGGGTATTTATTCCCACCGGAGAAAAACCCTCTTTCAGAGTCATCACCAAAAGTTCTAATGAGCATGCGCCACATCGCTGACTGGGCTTTGAATGTTGCCAACCTTCGCGGCGCGTCCTATGCGGACGCTCGTATTGTTGACGACCGCAGCCGCGGACTCGCTACCAAAAATGGCAAGGTCAGCCATGCCTCGGATGGCGAGTCATTGGGTATGGGAGTTCGCGTGATCGCTGATGGAGCCTGGGGATACGCCGCCTCCGACGATCTCAGCCGAGCCGCGGTGGAAGACACGGCGGCGCATGCGGTGGCAATTGCAAAGGCTTCTGCGCGGGTGAAGCAAAGTGATGTTCGACTCGCACCGGAGAAAGCAGTTACCGCGCAATGGACCACGCCTTACCAGATCGATCCCTTCATGATTTCGGTCGAGCAGAATATCGATCTGCTGCTCAAGGTCGATTCTGAGCTGCGTTCGGTTGCCGGCGTGACTATGGCTGAGACGAATATGAATTTCCATCGCGAGGAGCAGTGGTTTGTGTCGTCGGAGGGGGCGAATATTCGTCAGACGAAATATTCCACCGGCGCGGGCTACGCTGCGCACGCGTTCGCCGGGACGGAGATCCAAAAACGCTCTTACCCAACTTCGTATGGTGGGCAATGGCAGAACAAAGGTTACGAGCTGATCCAGGAACTTAAGCTGGTAGAGAACGCGCGACGGATCGGCGAGGAAGCGGTAGCGCTGCATCAGGCGGACCAGTGTCCGGAAGGTGCGTTCACGATCATCCTGGAGGGCGCGCAGCTTGGCCTGCAGATTCATGAATCCATCGGGCATCCCATCGAACTGGATCGCGTGCTCGGCATGGAAGCCAATTTTGCGGGCACGTCGTTTCTTACGATAGCCAAGCTACGCAAGCTGCGCTACGGCAGCGACCTGGTCAATGTGGTCGCGGATGCGCGCCAGGAGCATGGGCCGGGGCTGGGCACGTTTGGGTTCGACGATGAAGGCGTTCCGGCGCAATGTACGCCGATCATCACAAAAGGATTGTTCACCGGATATCTCAGCTCCCGGGAGACGGCGCATACCATCGGCGCAGAACGCTCCGGCGGAACTCTGCGCGCGGAAGGCTGGAACCGGCTGCCAATCATTCGTATGACGAACATCAGCCTCCTGCCTGGGGATAAGCCGCTGACTCTGGAACAACTCATCGCTTCGACGGATCATGGCATCTTCATGCAGACGAATCGCTCATGGTCAATCGATGACAAGCGCTACAACTTCCAGTTCGGTACGGAGATTGGTTGGGAGATCAAGAATGGCAAGCGCACGCGCATGCTGAAAAACTGTTCCTATTCCGGAATTACTACTGAGTTCTGGAATTCGCTGGATGCGATCTGCTCGCGCGATGAGTGGACGCTGTGGGGAACCCCCAACTGCGGCAAAGGGCAACCACAGCAGGTGATGGGCACGGGCCACGGGGCGGCGCCGTCGAGGTTTCGCGGGGTCAAAGTGGGATCGGCGTTTAGGGGGAATTGACTTGCCACGGAGACACAGGGGCACGGAGAAATTCGTAGCGAGAAGCTCGGAGCTTCTTGCGGAGTGCTGAATGCCCAGGGCTGAATACTAAATGCCAAATTCTAAGTGCCAAATTGACTTGCCACGGAGGCACAGAGGCACGGAGAAATTCGTAGCGAGAACCTCGGAGCTTAGTGCTGGGTGCTAACTGCTGAATGCTAGGTGCTGAATGCCGAATGCTAAGCGCTAACTGCCGAATGCTAACCTTCGAATGCTAGATAAATCCAAAGCCGCTGACATCTTCGACAAAATTAAGAATTATTCCACCGCCGACGAGGTGGAAGCGTTGTTCTATGGCGGCAGGAGCGCGCTCACTCGCTTCGCGAATAATACGATTCATCAGAATGTGGCGGAAGAGAATTACGGAGTTTCCGTGCGCACTGTGTTTGGCGGACGGACCGCTCGGGCTTCGACCAACAAACTCGATGACGAAAGCCTGCGACGGGTGGTGCAGGCCTCGGAGAGTCTGGCGAAAGTGCAGCATCCCGACCCTGAATTGTTGCCGATGCCGGCGAGCGGGGGCCAGAAGGTGTCGTTTCCCATCCGGTATTTTGACGAGACTGCCGCGGTCACGCCCGAGCAGCGTGCCGAAGCCGTCCATAAGATTGTTTCCATAGCGCAGCGACATAAGCTGACTACCGCTGGAATTTTCGCGACTGCGGAATCGATCGAAGCTATTTTCAATTCACGCAGCCTCAGCGATTGGCACACGCAGACGTCTTCGGAGATTTCGATCACGATGCTGGCGGCGGACTCCTCGGGATGGCAAAAGGCCAATTCTCCTAATGTGGCGCATCTTGACGCTGTGACTCTGGGAGAAGTCGCCGCCCGCAAAGCCCTGGAGTCAGCGGCGCCACGGGAGATTCCGGCAGGGAAGTACACCGTGATTCTGGAACCGGCAGCCGTGCTCGACATTGTGGGTTTCATGTTTTTCGACTTTGGCGGGTTGGCGATTCTCGATCAGCGCTCATTTCTTAACAACCGGGTGGGCGCGAAAATCTTCGGCGACAACATAAACATCACTGACGACGTCGGCCATCCTCTGCAATCCGGCGCGCCGTTTGATGGCGAAGGGATCCGCCGCCAACGGGTGCATCTGGTCGAGGATGGAATTGTCAAGCAGCTGGTCTACGCACGAGCCACCGCAGAGAAGATGAAGCGATCCGAATACAAAGAGAAGGTTGGAAGGATCGAGCCCACTGGTCACGGCTTTCCGCTCCCCAACGAAATGGGAGAGGCCCCGATGAACATCGTTTTCGGAGTGACGAAAGATCCGAGAACCGTCGAGCAGATGATCGCCTCCACCGAGCGTGGGGTGCTGGTGACGCGTCTGTGGTATATCCGCGAAGTCGAGCCTTACGAAAAGATACTGACCGGCATGACTCGCGATGGAACCTTCCTGGTGGAGGGCGGCAAGGTCCGCCACGGTGTGCGCAACTTCCGCTTCAACGAGAGCCTGCTGCACATGCTCTCAAACGTGCAAGAAATGGGAACTCCGGTAAGGGCCAGCGGCGAGGAGTCCTTCGATATGGTGGTACCGCCGATGAAGATTCGAGAGTTTAACTTTACCGAAGTGACGAAGTTCTAACGGCAGCCTTCAGTATTCAGCACTTAGCATTCAGCCCGCCAGGCGATCGGCTTCGACTTTGAGAGCCAATGAGAGGCTAGCATTCGTTAAGTGAGCTTTGTGTCACACGTGTAGGTCTCTGAAGTCTTTCATTTCGGCTGTTCCCTTCACTTCACCGGCTGAATGCTAACTTCACTGAAGCGCTTAGCACTTGTCGCAATCACCTCTCTTCATACGCGCGGCCGCCTGAAGGCCGGCATTTCGCCTGCAATTCCGTGATTCCCAAGCATTTATGGCCGGAAGTTTCATGACTTCCGTAACTTTGCACCCCTGATTCCGGGGTGTAAGCTTCGTTCGAAATGCCCAAAAATGGCCAATCGGGAGAAGGCCCAAGCGACGGCAAGGAAAGTGCGTCGCCGGTAGCGTCGAAAGAAATGATTGCGCAACCAAATTCGCAAAATCCTCCGCGGCGTAAACCGTACACGGACATGCAGAGTGCGGCGCGATTCCCCATAAAACTGCCGGTCGAAGTGAAATCCAAAAGCGGCAATCGCCCGGGAGAGACGCAGAACATTTCGGCGAACGGGGTGTTGCTGCAAATGGATGCGGAAATGCCAGTGGGGTCGCTGGTGGACTTCACCATTTCGCTTCCGGCGGATGTGGTGGGCGCAGACAGCGACGTGCAGCTTGATTGCAAAGGCAGAGTAGTGCGCAACTATGAGGATGGTGGCCGGCGTGGTGTGGGCGTGGTGATCGACGAATATAGTTTTGAGCGCAGCTAAGGCGCAAGGACATTGATGGCAAGCACTTCACTGGGTGTGGACGAGAATTTCGACAAGCCGCACGAGGCCGCCGGGAAGGGACAGCCCATTCGGGTCATCCTGGCCGACACCCAGGCGATCTTCCGCGCTGGGCTGCGTAAGATTTTCGCCCTGGAAGATGATATCCGGGTTGTGGGTCAAGCCGAGACGCTGGCGCAAACCATGTCAGCGGCAAAGAAATTCTCCGCGGACATTCTCATGTTCGAGGCATCCCTGGTACCGAATCCTGTGGAAGTAGTTTGCGACCTGCTCAAGCAGGGAGCCAATTGCAAGCTGGTTGTGGTCATTCAAGAACCCAACGAAGAACTGACTCTGGAGTTGTTCCGCCGGGGCGCTCATGGCATCGTCTCACGCGACGTGGAACCGGAACTCCTGGTGCAGTGCCTGCGCAAGGTAGCACAAGGCGAGCCCTGGCTCGACACGCAAGCCGTGAACTGGGTGCTGGAAGCTTATCGGACACAGGCCACGCGGCCTATATCCGCGCGCACCAAGGTCCAGCTTACGCCCAAAGAATCGCTGATCGTTTCCTGCGTCACTCAAGGCATGAAGAATAAGGAAATCGCTCTCCGGGTTGGCACTACTGAGCAGGTGGTGAAGAATTATTTGCGCAAAGTGTATGACAAGCTGGGAGTGGCCGACCGCCTGGAACTGGCGCTCTATTGCCTGCACAACCGAGTACTGGAAAATGCAGCCAAGCCAGCGGTTACCGCAACCCCTGCCCCTGGAAACGGGGCGACTGCGGAAGTCCGCGCTGCTCTACTTCCTTCCGGACCTGAAAAACTCGCGTAAGCCGCAATCGACAAGATTCACAAAAAATGAAAGAGTCTTAAGCTGTTTCGCGCTCCCTCTGGACGCGTTCGGAAAGCGCCCTCTTCTTCTGGTACTCCTGCAATTCGTGATTGAGTTCCGCGATGAGGGCTGTCAGTTTTTCGGGATCCCTGGACTTAAGCGCCTCGCACCAGAGGCTGTTCCAGTCTTTCCATTCCCACTTATCTTCGGCCATGATGATCCTCCACGGCGAAGTCGACCGCAAACTTATAACACGGATGTCAATGCGGTTACGGTCTTAAACCGGACAGTGCCCCCGGGCACGGCAATTGAATCAATTTTCGCTGTTGGAGTTATCCGGCGTGGCCAGGCACAGGACAGTAAACCGGCGGAATGAGGAAGGAATCGAACCCGGCTAGGGCGCTTTGGCAATCCACCACAGGACTCGTCCGATGATTCGCCAGTCGCGGCCCGCGCCCAGAGTCGTTGACTCGTACTCGCGATTTTCCGGTTCCAGCACTTCGACCCCGCGATAGCGGTGAAATCGGG
>Ga0209471_1001304_pt1 | contig 14994 bp, 16 predicted proteins | sample GraSoiAngelo_128_FD_185885 | JGI IMG/M metagenome (GOLD analysis project Ga0209471, IMG submission 185885) | Grasslands soil microbial communities from the Angelo Coastal Reserve, California, USA - 14_0927_12_20cm (SPAdes) (version 2) | ecosystem: Environmental > Terrestrial > Soil > Grasslands ...
CCCGGCGCGGGTCGTGTCGATCGACGTGCCTTCGGGACTCGACGCGGACACCGGCGTCGCCTACGCTCCAACAGTGAAGGCGCACACGACCATCACCCTCGGCCTTCCGAAGGTCGGCCTCCTGAGAGCAGACGGCCCTCGACTTGCCGGTGAGGTCTGGGTCGCCGACATCGGGATGCCGTTGGAGGTTTACGCCGAGCTCGGCATCGAGGTCCGCCCCACCCTGTTCGCGACGCACGATCGATTTCGACTGGAGCCTCCCACAGGATGACGCGCGAGGTGGTATGGGACCACGGTGTCTCCCTTCCCGAGCACAGCCTTTGGCTCGACCCACTGGTCGTGCGCGCGTTTGCGTTCATATCTCATGCGCACACCGACCACGCCCGTCGCCATAAAGAAGCGCTGCTGACCCCGCAGACGCTCGCGCTCATTCCCGAAGCGCGGCGGCCGCGCGGCTGGCGGCTACTGGGCTACGACGAGCCGATGCGACGCGGACCGGCCATGGTGACGCTTCACTCTGCGGGCCACATGCTCGGCTCCGCGCAGCTGCGGTTCGAGCACGACGGCACGAGCCTTCTCTATACCGGCGACATCAAGCTGCGGCAACCTGGAGGCCGCGTCACGCGAGTGCCGCGCTCGCACGTGCTGGTGATGGAGAGCACATATGGAAGGCCACACTTCCGCTTTGGCGACCCGGACTCGACCGTCGAATCGATTGCCCGGTGGTGCCGCCTTGCCCTGGACAGCCGCGTGACGCCCGTGCTGCTTTGTCACGCCCTCGGCAAGACAGAGGAGGTGATGCTCGCGCTCGCTCCGTATGGCTTCGAGTTCGCGCTCGAGAGTCGCTGCGTTCCTTGTGCGCGGTCTTACGAGAGCGCAGGCAGCCCTCTGCCGGATTGGATCGAGCTCAACGGGGAGACGCCTCCGGGTCGGGTCGTCATCGCGCCCCCTGCCGGCAAGGACGAGGTGCGCCGCCTCGGCCGTTATCGCACCGCACTCGTCTCCGGCTGGGCCAAGGATGCCGAGTTCGCGCGCCTGTTCGGCGCCGACGCGACGTTCGACCTCTCCGACCACTGCGACTTCGACGAGCTCATGGAAGTCGTCGAGCTTTCGGGCGCCGATCAGGTGTACACGGTGCACGGCTATACCGAGGACTTCGCGCGCCACCTTCGCAAGCGCGGCGTGCGCGCCTCAGCCCTGGAGGCGACTGAGCAGTTAGCTTTGGCGCTCTAGCGAAGGGCCCAGCCTGAGCGAAGGACCGCCCGGCGTAGGTCGGCGTCGGCGCCGGCCGCATCGCTGAGCCCGCTGAGCAAGAGGTCCAGCCACGCGGTGAGCATGACCGGAGGCTGAAACTCCAGGTTCTCCTTCTCCCAGCGAGCACGGAACGTGCGACCGCCGACGTCGACGGTCAGCTCGGTGATCGGGCCCCGATTCCACTGGCCGCGCTTCACCTTGGCGGTTGGGATCCTCTCGACCAGGTAGTCGAGCAGCTCGAAAGGGTCGTCCTCTCTGTCCAGCGGCGCGTGGCAGAAGACGCACGTCCCGTCAAGCGGCAGCGCAGGCGCCCCGCACACGGCGCAGGTCAACCCGCTGCCTTTCTGACGCGCGTCCAGCGCGCTCAATCCGTGTACCTCGTGATGGTGGAATCCTCACGACGCTTCTCAGACTGATATAGCGGGCAGTCCTCGAAGTTGCGGACGCAGATCGGCGGGCTGTCTGTCAGCGCGTACTTGCGCTTCGACAGGTGGTCGACGTGGCAATCGAAACGGTAGACGCGCAACAACATGCGCCGTTCCTTTACGAGCTCCTCCAGATAAGGGCACCGGCGCACGCGACTTACGATAGGCCACCGTACCCAGACATGCTCGATTTCTCGCGCACAGGAGCTGCGGTAGGCGGTACGTCCGCAACCCTAGAGAAAACACGCCTGCTCGGCGAATACTTTCGGTCCCTGAACGACGACGACCTGCGGCGGGCGGCGGTTTTCATGAGCGGCCGGCCGTTCGGCCCTTCCAAACGCAGGACGCTTGGCCTGGGGTGGTCGGCGGTGAGCAAGGCGATCGGTGCCATCTCCCGCCGGAACGACGAAGAGCTCCAGGAAATCTTTCGCAAGCACTCAGACCTCGGTAACTGGGCCGGCGAAGCGCTTGCGGGCAGCACCGAGAACGAGGACGTGTCCCTGGAGGAGGTGGAGCAGGCGCTCGAGGCGATCCGCGTTGCGCGCGGGGGTGCGAAGGCCGCCCCCCTGGAAGCGCTGCTCCGCCGCCTGCACCCGGAAGCCGCGCGATTCGTGGTGAAGATCATCTCCACCGAGATGCGCATCGGCCTTTCCGAAGGCCTGGTCGAGGCGGCGATCGGCGAGGCGTTCGGCGTAGCTGTCACGCAGGTGAAGCGCGTCCACCTCATCACCGGAGACATCGGGGAGACCGCTGTGCGCATCAAGCACGGCCAGATCGAAACCAGCACGGTGACCCTCTTCCAACCGGTGCGCTTCATGCTCGCGAGCCCGGTGGAAACCGCCGCCGAAGCTTTCGAGCGCATGGGCGCCGACAAGGTGTGGACCGAGGAGAAATACGATGGAGTCCGCTGCCAGCTCCACCACGCGGATGGACGGGTCGAGCTTTTCTCGCGCGATCTGAAGGAAACCACGAGCGCGTTTCCGGAGCTGGCTGAGAACGCGCCTCGCATAGGCCACGCCGTCCTCTTCGACGGCGAGGTCCTCGCCCATCGGGACGGTCGTGTGCTGCGCTTCTTCGAGCTTCAGAGGCGTCTCGGGCGCAAGGTCGTGACGGATGAGTTGCGGGGCCAGGTTCCGGTGGTGCTGGTGATATTCGACCTCCTGTCCCTCGACGGCCGCGCGCTTCTCGACGAGCCGCTGGAAGAGCGCCGGCGTCTACTCGAAGGGCTTGCCCTTCAGCATCCGTTTCTTTTGGCCCGGCTCGAGGACGCCACGAGCCCGAGCGAGCTCGATCGAATCTTCGCCGACACCCGCGAGCGCGGCAACGAAGGCCTGATGGTCAAGGACCCGAAGAGCCCGTATACGCCGGGCCGGCGCGGCCTCGCCTGGTTGAAGCTAAAGCGGCCCCTGGCGACGCTCGACGTAGTCGTAACCGCGGTCGAGTGGGGACACGGCAAGCGGAAAGGGGTGCTGTCCGACTACACCTTCGCTGTCAAGGACGCTGCGACCGGCCGTCTGGTCAACGTGGGTAAGGCCTATACGGGACTGACCGATGCCGAGATCGCCGAGATGACGAAACGATTTCTCGCCATCACGCTCGAAGACCGAGGCTGGGCGCGCCTCGTGAAGCCCGAGGTCGTGCTCGAGGTGGCCTTCGACTCCATTCAACACTCCGGACGCCACGCGAGCGGCTACGCGCTGCGCTTCCCGCGCATCGTCCGCATCCGAGACGACAAGCCGGTGGACGAGATCGACACTCTCGACCGCGTATCCGAGCTGTACGAGCGCTATTTCGGCGAGAGGTCAGAAGCGCCTCTGAGCGAAATTGCTGAAGTGAAGCCCCCCACCCGGTCGGGCCCGCTGAGCGGGCCGGACCGACCTCCCCACAAGGTGGGGAGGTGAAGACATGAAAGTCACTTTCATGGGCACGGCTGGCGCTCGATTCATGGTCGCCAAGCAGCTGGCCGCTTCCGGCGGCCTCTACATAGAGGAAGGAGGCGCCAGGGTGAGCCTCGACCCCGGACCGGGCGCGGTCGTCCAGTATGCCAAGCGCAAGGTCGACCTCACCAAGCTCGACGCCATCGTCATCAGCCACCGACACCTGGACCACTGCGGCGATGTCAACGTGATGGTCGAGGCGATGACGGATGGCGGCTTTCGTCACCGCGGTCGGCTTTTCTGCCCGCCCGACGCGCTCGACGACGACCCCGTGGTCCTGAAGTACCTGCGCCATTTTCCTGAAGAGGTCGTGCGCTTGCAACCCGAGACCAAGTACACCGTCAACGGCCTCTCCTTCGCGACCACCCCACTGCACAGGCACCAGGTCGAGACGTTCGGCTTTCGATTCGGCGACCGGCTCGGCTGGGTGACCGACTCGGAGTACTACGACGGCATCGCCGAACAGCACCAAGCCGAGGTGATGATCATCCACCTCGTCCTCATGCAGTGCCGCTCGGGCCTTCCCCACCTCTGCCTTGACGACGCCGAGCGCATCATCCGGGACGCCAAGCCGCGCCTCGCCATCCTCACGCATTTCGGGATGACCGTCTGGCGTGCGCATCCGTGGGAGCTGGCCGCCGACCTGACGCAGAAACTCGGAACCGAGGTCAAAGCGGCACGCGACGGCATGGTCCTCGAGATCTGATCACCTGATGTCGCCCCAACAGCGATTCCTCCTTCTGCTCATCCTCGTCGGCACGCTTGCCACGATCCTCGGGCTCGTTTCCCGGCGCGCCCGCGCGCTCCCTTACCCGGTGGTGCTCGCGGGCGCGGGCGTGGTCGTGGGACTGCTCCCAGGCGAACAGCTGCCCCACGTCGGCGCCGACGTCATCCTGCTTGCGTTCGTGCCGGGACTCGTCTTCGAGGCCGCGCTGACCCTGGACCTACCCGAGCTGCGCAGGCGGCTGCTGCCGGTGAGCCTGCTGGCGACCGCCGGCGTCGTGTTGACCGTTCTGCTGGTCGGGACTCTGACGCATGTCGTGCTTGGGTTCAGCTGGCCGAGTGGATTCCTCCTGGGCTCGATCCTGGCGGCAACCGACCCCATCGCGGTCGTCACGCTCTTGCGCCAGGTCAAGGCGCCCGCAGGTCTCGCCGCGATCCTCGAGGGGGAGAGCCTGTTCAACGACGGCACCGGCGTTGCTGTTTTCAGCGCCGTGCTCGCGACGATCGTGGCCGGCCATCCATCTTTCGGAGATGCGACCGTGCGCTTTTTCGCGATCACGATCGGCGGCGCCGCCGTTGGCATCGTGGTCGGCTTCCTGGGAGTGGCGCTCGTACGCGTCGCCGAAGAGGCGCCGCTCGAGATCCTCGCCACGCTGGTGATCGCGTACGGAAGCTATCTGGCCGCCGATCTCATCCACGCGTCGGGCATCGTGGCAGTGGTCGCCGCGGGCGTAGTCATCGCGCGCTACGGATCGTCGGCCGGCAAACTCCACGGCACCCAGCTCCTCGGCTTCTGGAACCTGCTCGCGTTCGTCCTCAACGCGATCCTGTTCATCCTCGTCGGCGCCGCCTTGCCCGCCTGGAAGCTGGTGCCGGTAGCCGGACTGGTGATCGGGACTTTTGTGATCATGCTGCTCACTCGCGCGGTTCCCGTTTACGGCTTGCTCGTGGCCTCGGCGTGGAGGCCACCCCAGATACCGTGGGCGTGGCGTCATCTGACGTTCTGGGCGGGGCTGCGCGGCGCGCTGTCGGTTGCCCTGGCGTTGTCAGTGGCCGGCATCGCGGGAATCGACAGCCGTGTCTCGGTCGTAGCCTATGGCGTCGTACTGCTGTCACTGCTGGTCCAGGGCGGCTTGATTTCACCCATATCCCGCGCCTTGAAGATCGAACGAGCGGCGTGAAACCCTCGCGGTGGCGGTGGCGCGCCTCGGTTGGTTTGCTGGGCGTTGCCGTCGCATTTGTGATCTATCCGATCACCGAAGGGCCGAACGACATCATCAACTCGGACTGGCCCGCATTCGCGACCGGTGCGCGCCTCGTCGTCGAGAACCCGAGCCATCTGTACGACCTCGAGCAACAGAAGCGTGTCGAGTTCGAGGTCACCGGGGGCAAGACGCTGGTGACTTTGGGCATCAACGGCATCCTTCCGTTTCTCGCGCCGGCGTGGGTCGCCGTGATCGCGGTTCCGTTCGACCTTCTGGGCACCGACCTCGGCGGCCGGGTCTGGATCCTGTTCGGCCTCACCTGCCTGGCACTCGGCTACTACCTGGCGACGCGGCCGCGCCCGCCCACCGTGGTGCTCCCGGCTTTCGCCTCTTTACCGACGGCGCTGATGCTGCTGAACGCACAGCTCGACGGGTTCGTGGTGCTGGGCATAGGCGCCGCGCTAGCCCTGCGGAATAGGCATTACGTTGCCGGGCTGGCGCTCGGCCTGACGCTCATGAAACCGCAGCTGGTGCTGCCATTGGGCCTTGCGCTCGTGCTGGCGCGCCGGTGGCGCGCACTCGCGGGCTGGGCGACGGCCGGAGCGGTGCTTTGGGCCTCGGTGGCGGTCTTGAATCCGCGGTGGATTTTCGACTGGCTGGCGCCGACAGGTACCACGATCACACCAGGTAGCCGCGAGGTCGACCTTCCTCACCTGGGCACGCTGCTGCCGTCAGCGTGGCAGCTGATCGCGGTCGCCGGGCTGACACTGGTCACTGTTGCCGGGGTGGCGATCGTGGCGCGCCGATGCCGAAGTGGGTTCAGGGGACAGGCGGCGATCCTGATCGCAGGTGGCGTCCTCGCCGCTCCTCATGCGCTGCCCGCTGACCTCGTCCTCGTGGGCCTGGCGCTCGCGATCTGGGGCTCGGCTCGATGGCACGACTGGCTGTTGCTTTCGGCCGGCGCCGCAATCGCCGCCTTCGCGCCCGTGCCATGGCCGTCCGTCGTGGGGGTGCTGCTGATCGGTTACCTGTGCTGGCGAATCAGCGGGTGGCTGCCAGCACGGGCACCGGCGTCTGCTGGATGAGCCCGTCGATCAGGCCGTACTCGACCGCCTCCTCGGGGTTGAGGAAGAAGTCGCGGTCGGTGTCGCGCTCGACTCGCTCCAGGGGCTGACCGGTGTGCTTGGCGATGAGCTCGTTGAGGACTGTTCTGATGCGGACGATCTCGCGCGCGTGGATGTCGAGGTCGCTGGCCTGGCCCTGAAGGCCCTTGCCACCGATCAGCGGCTGGTGCATGTGGATGGTCGCGCTGGGCAGTGAGAAGCGGCGGCCCTTAGCGCCGGCCATGAGGACCACCGTGCCGAAGCTGGCGGCGCGGCCGATGCAGACCGTCGAGATCGGCGCCTGCACGTACTGCATGGTGTCGTAGATGGCGAAGCCGGCGCTGACAGCGCCGCCGGGAGAGTTGACGTAGATCTGGATCTCCTTCTCCGGGTCGTCGGCGGCCAGGTAGATGAGCTGGGCCACGACCAGGTTGGCAACCACGTCGTCGATGGGCCGGCCGATCAGGATGATGCGGTCCTTGAGCAGGCGGGAGTAGATGTCGAACGATCGCTCGCGGTTGCCGCCCTCGTTCTCGGTGACCGTAGGGATATATGCCACTGCCGAAACTGTACGAGCTTTATATTCGAGCGGTTGGCACGCGCGGCCCCCATGGCTCCGACGGACTTCTTCTCCGGGCTGCGCAAGGGCGTGAAGTCGAGGCTCCCCCAGGAGCTGAAGACTTTCGAGACCAGCCGGGGCCACAGCCGCCTGCTCAAGCTCCATTACGGCCACTCCGAGCTTCACTTCGAAGCCTGGCACCACACCGGCGACGGGCGCCTGGAGATCGGGCTGCATTTCGAGGGTTCCGCGGACGCCAACCAGCGCGCGTTCGACTACTTCCGCGAGCGCATGGTCGAGGTCAAGGCAAGGCTGCCACACGCGGAGCTCGAGCCGTGGGATCGCGGTTGGAAACGGCTGTACGAGACACTGCTCGCGCCTCAGCTGGACGAGTTCGTCATGGCAGGCGCCGTCGAGCGCATGGACGCCTACATCACCACTCTTCAGCCGATGGTTGCGGCCTTTTTGGAGCGACGATAAGGGCGATGGATTCGCTCGAGGCGCGCAGCTTGATCCCGCTGACCGCGGGCTACATCCACATGAACCACGCTGGCGTGTCGCCGATGTCGCTGCGGGTGGCGGCCGCAGTCGAGCAGGTCGTCGGGGCGTCGGTGAATCTCCCGTACCCGGGCGGCTGGGCGCGGGAGGAGGCCGATCGCGTTCGCGGCCTGGTCGCGCATCTCATCAACGTACCGTCGGACTCGATCGCCCTCACGCGCAGCACCGCGCACGGGATCTCCCTGCTGGCCCAAGGACTCGACTGGAAGCCAGGCGACAACGTGGTGGGGGCTCATGGCGAATACCCGGCCAATGTCTATCCGTGGATGGCGCAGGCTGCCAGAGGAGTTGACCTTCGCCAGGTGCATCCACAAGAAGGCCGCATCTCCCCTGAGCAGGTGTTCTCGGTCGTGGACGCGAGGACCCGGGTGGTCGCTCTGTCCCACGTCGAGTTCTGGAACGGATTTCGCCTCGATATCGAGACCATCGGCGCCGAATGCCGGAGGCGCGGCATCTTGTTCGCGGTCGATGTGATGCAGAGCGCGGGCGCGCTGCGCCTGGATGTGGGCCGTCTGCCGATCGACTTCTGCGCGGCCGGCGCGGGCAAATGGCTGATGGGGCCGCCGGGAATCGGCTTTTGCTTCTGCATGCCCGAGTTGATCGAGCGGCTGCAGCCGCCGATCGTCGGTGTGTGCTCGGTGGTCGGCTACGACCGCTACTTCGAGTACGACCTGACGCTGTCGCCGACCGCGCGGCGCTTCGAAGAATCGGTGGTCTCCCTCCTGGACACCGCCGCGTTCGGCGCCGCGTTGGGGCTGCTGCTGGAGGTCGGTCCCGACGCCATTGAAGCCCGCGTTCTCAGCCTTTCGGCCAGGCTTGCCGAGGGCCTTGACCGACGCGGTTACGAGCTGGTCGAACCCTGGCCGAGGGCTCCTGCCGAGTCGTCCGGCATAGTTTCATTTCGTAAGCGGGGCGCGCGGCCGCAGGAGGTGCTGCGAGACCTCGAAGTGGCGCACGTCGTCGCTCGCATACACCAAGACTTCGTGCGGCTCTCGCCGCACTTCTATAACACTGAAGAGGAGATCGATCGCGTGCTCGAAGTACTCGCTCCGCAGAGTGTCACCACATGAACACCGTGCAGGTCAGCGACGAGCTGCAGGAATATCTCGAAGGCCTCATCCCACCGCGGGACGCCGTGCTCGCGCGCATGGAAGAAGAAGCGCACCGCGAGAGCATCCCGATCGTCGACGCCCACGAGGGCGCATTCCTGAGCCTGTTGGTGCGCATCGCCAATTCGAAGCGGCTGCTCGAACTCGGCACGGCCACCGGGTACAGCGGCATCTGGTTGCTGCGGGCGACGTCAGGCGGCACCCTGACGACATTCGAGACGAACCACGAACGCGCGCTCAGGGCTCGTTCAAACTTCGCGGCCGCTGGCCTCGCGAAGCAAGCGCTGGTGCTGGAGCAGGACGCTGTCACCGGGCTCGAGAAGCTGAACGCCCGCTTCGACTTCTGCTTCATAGACCTGCTCAACTCGTTTCCGTCGGAGGACATCACGCGCAAGGTGTTCGACCTGTGCATGGAGCACCTGGACGGCGGTGGGCTCCTGATCGCGGACAACGCTCTGCGCCAGGGCGAGGTGGTGAAGCCGAAGGGCCAGCAGGCGCGCAACGTCGCGTTCTACAACCAGCTGGTTGCCAGGGACTCGCGCCTCGAAAGCGTGGTGGTGCCGATCCGCGACGGTGTGTCGGTTGCTCGGGTGAAGGACTAAAGCCGGCGCATTAAACCCGGGCTTCGTTGCCCTCGATCCAGTAGGTGCCGTCCGCGGCATGCTCCTTCTTCCAGATCGGGACCGACTCCTTGAGGCGGTCTATCCCCCACCTGCACGCATCGACCGCTTCCGCGCGGTGTGGACATGACACCGAGACGACCACAGAAGCCTCGCCGATCTCCAATCTCCCGGTGCGGTGGGCCATGGCGACGCGCGCCTCGGGCCAATGCTCGGCGATCTCATCGGCGATCTTCCGCATCTCGGTCCTGGCCATCTCCGCGTAGGCCTCGTACTCGAGGTGTGTGACCGACCGGCCGCGCGAGCTGTCGCGGACGATGCCGGTGAAGGTGCAGATGGCACCCGCGCCCTTGTGGCTCACGGCGGTCTCGATCCGGCGGGCATCGAGGGGTTCGGTAGTGAGCTCGAAGAGGACGCCGACCGCATGCGACCCGCCACTCACGGGAGGGATGAATGCCACTTCGTCCCCGTTGGCGACCGGGGCATCCCAGTCAGCGAATTCCTGGTTGACGGCGGCCCGCACCGATTCGCGATCGAGGTCGAGGGTCGGGTGGCGATTCCGCAGCGCCTCATAAACGTCGGCCACGGTCGATCCTGGGCGCACCTCGACGCTTTCGGTATCGGTTCCCGCCAGCTCGCGGAGGCGGGCGAAGAGCCTGGTCCGCACGGCGATGGCCACCGCCATCACCACATCTTAGTCAGCGAGGAAAACGTGTACTTCCTTGGCGGAGTCGAGCGCGCGGTCGACGGTGGCGCGCGTGCCCTTCGAGGAGCCATCCCAGAACGCGACCAGGATGTCGCATGCGTCAACCAGGCGTTGGTTGCGCGCCGCTGACTTGCTGGCGTCCGCGAGCTCGTCAAACGACGCCGGCACGACCTGGACCGGGATGCCTTTGGCGCGTGCGGCTTTGGTCGCGGCGGCATCGACCCCGCTCGCGCTGCCGGTGATGATCGACGCGCGCGGCGGCAGCGAGTTCACGTAGTCCGATACACGCTGCGGATCGGGAAAGCGCCTGCTCCCGACGATGGCAACCTTCAACTATCCGGCGGTGGCAGCGTTCTTGCCGATCGCGTGAATGTTCTCCTCGAACAGTTTTCGGAGCTTGAGGGCCTGGCGGTCGTAGGCCTCGGGGTCGGCCCAGCTGCCACGCGGGTCGAGCACCTCGGCCGGCACGGCAGGTACTCGATCGGGAATCTGCAGGCCGAAGATCGGATCAACGTGCGTGGGGACCTCGCGTAGCCGGTTCTCGACCACCGCGCTCACGATCGCCCGCGTATGCGCGATCGACATCCGCTTCCCAACCCCGTACGGCCCGCCGACCCACCCGGTGTTCAGCATCCACACATGGGCGTGGTGGCGGTTGACGCGATCGATGAGCATGTCGGCGTACGTCTCCGGCGGCAGCACCAGGAACGGCGCCGCGAAACAGGTGCTGAAGATCGGCTCCGGCTCGGTCACGCCGCGCTCGGTGCCCGCGACCTTGGCGGTGTAGCCGGACAGGAAGTAAAAGCGGATCTGCTCGTCGTCGAGGCGAGCCACTGGCGGCAGCACGCCGTACGCGTCGGCGGACAGGAAGATGACGTTGCGGGGGTGGCCGCCCATGCCAGACAGCACCGCATTGGGAATCAGGTCGACTGGATATGCGGCGCGCGTGTTCTCAGTCATCTCGTCTGAGTCGTAATCCGGCACGCGCGTGCGCGGGTCGTAAACCACGTTCTCGAGGATCGTGCCGAAGCTCTCGACCGCGGCGTAGATCTCGGGCTCGGACTCCTTGTGGATGCGGATCGTCTTCGCGTAGCAGCCGCCCTCGAAATTGAAGACGCCGGAGTCGCTCCAGCCGTGCTCGTCGTCGCCGATCAGGCGACGCTTGGGATCCGCAGACAACGTGGTCTTGCCCGTGCCGCTCAAGCCGAAGAAGAGCGCCTCGTCGCCGCCATCCTCGTCGACGTTGGCTGAGCAGTGCATCGGAAAAACGCCCTTGGCCGGCAGCAGGTAGTTGAGCGCCGTGAAGATCGACTTCTTGATCTCGCCCGCGTATTCGGTGCCGCCGATTAGAACGATGCGGCGTCCGAGGTGGACGAGGATGAAGGTCTCGCTGTGGGTCCCGTCCTGCTGGGGGTCGGCTTTGACCGAGGGCAGGGCCATGACTGTGAAATCGGGTGCGAACTCGCGCAGCTCGGCGGCGCTCGGGCGGATGAACAGGTTGTGCGCAAAGAGGCTGTGCCAGGCGAATTCGGAGATCACTCGTACGCGGAGCCGGTGACGAGGATCGGCGCATGCGAACACGTCCTTGGTGTAGACGTCGTTGTCGCGCGCGAACTCCTGCATGCGAGCTAGAAGCCGGTCGAAGCTGGCGGTGGAGATCGGCTGGTTGCCCGGGTGCCACCAGATGGCGTCGCGGCTGGTCGGCTCTTTGACGAAGAACTTGTCCTTGGGCGAGCGCCCGGTGTGCTTGCCGGTCTCGGCTGTGAGCGCTCCCGTGGACACGATCACCGCCTCCTCCCGCTTGACAGCGTGCTCGTAGAGGGCGGCGGGGCTCAGGTTGCGGCGGTCAGGAGAATCGCCGGGAGCCCCTCCCAGCCCTGGTCGGCTGGGGGCGGCTTTCATGCGGTCGTCTGCCTGGCGGGCACAGGCTAAGGATAAGCACCGGGCCCGGCCGAACGCCTAGACCAAATGGACGATTTCTAGGCGATTCTTGACGATCGCCGGCTGCTGGCCCGGCGGCGCTGCTTGCCGCTGACGTAGTCGACCAGGATGTACTCTCCCAGCCGGTCCGGCGAGACGAAGAACGCCCGACCCTTGTTGATCCGAGTCATCTGGTTGATGAACTCGGTCAGGTAGGGACCGCGCTCGAGCATGAAGGTGTTGATAACGATGCGGTCGCGGGTGCAGCGCCGGACCTCGCGCAGCGTCTGCTGGATCGTTTTGAACGATGGCGGATAGGCGAAATACGGCCGTCCGTTGTCCTCGTCGATGTGGGCGGTCGGCTCGCCGTCGGTGATCATGATGATCTGGCGATTGCCCCGATGCTTGGCCAGCAGCGAGCGCGCGAGCTGAAAGCCGTGCTGCATGTTGGTGCCGTACACGTAGTCGTTGAGCGCGAGCTGCGGGAGCGTTTGCGGCTTGAGCTCGACGGCATAGTTGGAAAAGCCGACCACATAGAGGGAATCGCGCGGGTACTGGCTGCGGATCAGCGAGTCCAGGGCAATGGCCACCTTCTTGGCCGCGAGGAAGCAGCCGCGCAGGAACATCGAACGGCTCATGTCGATCATGAGCACGGTGGAAGCCTGCGTCACGTGCTCGGTGCGGTGAACGACGAAGTCTTTGGCGTCGAGACGCACGGGCAGCTTCGGCCCTTCGCGGACCAGGGAGTTGAAGAGCGTCTCCTTGAGGTCGAGGAGGAACGGGTCGCCGTACTCGTAGTCCTTCAGCTCTTCCGACGAGTCGTTGCCGATGCCTCCGCGAAACAGCTGGTGCTGCCCCATGCGTGTCTTCTTGAGCTGGTCGAAGATGTCGCGCAGCGCGGACTGGCCGATGCGGCGCATGCCACGCGGCGTCAGCTCCATCCGCCGGCCCTTGCGCTCGACGTAGCCCGCCTTCTCGAGTATCTCGGTGAGCTTGCGCAGCTGGTCGAGAGCCTGTCTCGCCTCGTTGCCGAGCAGCTCCTGCGCCAGCGAGCGGTCGACGTCGTCGGGCCGAAAGCTTCCGCGCTCGAGCTGGGACTCGAGGCGATCCATCTGCTGCAGCCGTTCCATCAGACCCATCGCCTCGCCCATCGAGAGAGGGTCTTCACCGAAGAATGGATAACGCTCAGCCATCTCCGACGGCGGCATCATCGCCTGCATGAACCCCGACAGGCGCGCGAGCTCGAGCCGCAGCGAGTCGTCTTGCAGCAACGCGTCCATCATCTGGCGCAGCTCCTCTCGAGCTTCCGGGCTGAGGCTCTGCAGCAGCGACTGCATCTGGGCCATCTGGCGCTGCAGATGCTCGAGCAATTCGTCGAGGCTGTTGATGCCGGGCGGGAACATGTCGCCGTAGCGCTCCATGAAGCCGTTGAAGTCCGGCGTCCTGCCCTCCATGCGGTCTTCGAGCATCTTGTTCAGCTCGCGGACCATGTCGCGCACGCGTGAGAGGTCCTGGCCCTGCATCGATTGGATCGAGCCCTTCAAGCCCTGGAACATCTGGTCGACCATCTGCTTTTGAAGCTGCTGCATCAGCTCTTCGAACTTCTGGCGCGCGGCATCGTCGACGAACTCGTAATCGCGCAGTGACTTGACGCGGCCCCCAAGGTCGTCCGGAAGGCGGTCGAGCTGATCGCGCCGCTGCCTGGCGATCCGCTCCATCAGCTTCTTGGCTTCGGGCGTGGCCGCCTCGTTGACGCGCCGCTCGATGCCGGCCCGCTCGGTGTCGATGACGTCCTGCACCTCCTGGCGCAGCTGCTCGACGGTGGAGTCGAGGTTGTAGCGGCCCAGCTCACGCTCACGCGCCTCGCGAAGCTGCTTCAAGAGCTGCTCCAGCCCGGGCATGTTCGGCGCGCCCCAGCGCAGCAGGCGCTGGAGCGCGGCGTTGAGGTCGCCATAGTTCATGAGGTCGTCGGACAGGGCATCGAGGACGTCACCGGCGTCGAGGTCGTCGAGACGCTGCGTGCCGTCCCACCGGGAGTACCGGAACTTCACCTCGACCACGCTAGCAGGAGTCCGAGCGAGCAGCGCCCTCTAGATGGTGTCGCCCGGTTTGATGTCGAAGACCTCGACCCCGGATCCGACCAAATCCTGGAGCTCGGACGGTTTGCCGGCGAGGATTGGGAAGGTGCCGAAGTGCATCGGCACCACTGTCTTCACGCCCAGCAGCGAGACGGCCTTGGCGGCTCGTTCGGGACCCATGGTGTAGAAGCCCCCGATGGGCAGGAAGGCGACGTCGAACTTGCTCAGCTCGGCGATCAAAGCCATGTCGCCGAACACATCCGTGTCACCCGCGAAGTAGATGGTGAATCCGTTCTCGAACTCGATCACCAGACCGCATGCGGTGCCGCCATAGATGATCTGGCTGCCGTCGGAGATGCCACAGGAGTGCTCGGCATGCACCAGCGTGACCTTCACGCCGTCGACGTCTATGGTGCCGCCCTGGTTGCCCGCGGTGATGCTCGCCGCACTGACTCCCTTTGAGGTCAGCCACGCACCGATCTCGTGGATGGTCACGATCTTCGGAGACGTGGCTTGGGCAATCTCGAGCGCGTCATGGACGTGGTCGAAGTGGCCGTGGGTGATGAGCATCAAGTCGCAGCGCTCAACCGTCTTGAGCTTCTCGGGAGCCACGGGATTGTTCATGACCCACGGGTCGATGAGGATCTCCTTGCGCCTGGCGCTCCGAACCTTCCAGGTGCCGTGCCCGACCCATGTGAAGCTGACGTCAGCGTTGAGCGGCATTCGCGATCCTCCCGATGATCAAACCCCCCGCGAAGGTGAGCGGAAAATCTGATTCTCCCACAGGCCCAAAACGA
>Ga0209471_1001306_pt1 | contig 14990 bp, 16 predicted proteins | sample GraSoiAngelo_128_FD_185885 | JGI IMG/M metagenome (GOLD analysis project Ga0209471, IMG submission 185885) | Grasslands soil microbial communities from the Angelo Coastal Reserve, California, USA - 14_0927_12_20cm (SPAdes) (version 2) | ecosystem: Environmental > Terrestrial > Soil > Grasslands ...
AAATTCTCGCGAATTAAGCGGTTTTGTACAGCAATACCAAAGCAGGATACGTGGTCAGACATGGTTGCAAATTCAACACTCGGGCGCTGGCGAAGATTGCGATAAGAAACACAGGCTGAGAGCGCACCGATCAACCAGAGGAGCAAGCAAATGAAGCACGCGCGTAGCTGCTTCCAGGTCGTAACAACGTTTACGGTTTTAGTGTTTCTGTTTGTGGGGAACGCCAATGCGCAAACTGCGGTGATCAGGAAGGACCACTTGAATAAGACTCGCAACCTGATAAGCAAGATTCCAGCGCAGCACCAGAAACTACTCTCCTCGGGAATGCAGAGAATTCTGCAACTGGCGCAGGTGCTGAACGATGACCGTTCCAAGATGGCAGGTAACCGGGGGATGATTACGATGTCGCCCGGGGTGGGTGCAGCAAATGCGTTAACCTCCGCGGTTGCTCCGTTCGCTGCGATTCCCGGCCCGGGGCCGGGGGGGACCATTCGTGATTTCGCCAATTCGGTGATAACCAGCTTTACCCAGAGCGAAACCTCCTCTGCGTGGTGCGGCAATACCGTAGTTGTGGGTTACAACGATTCTGGCGCCTTTGCGCGCACGGCCGGAGTGAATTACTTTGGCGGTTGGAGTATGAGCAGCGCTTCCTATTCCAATGACAGCGGCCGGACCTTTGTTGATATCGGTTACATGAATCCTGGCAACAAGTTTCTCAACTTCATTGCCGGTGATCCAGTGGTGGCCTGTACGAGCCCAACCCAGTTCTACTACTCCTCAATTTTTGCCTTTGGGCAGGATAGCAGTGGCAACTTTTTCAACGGTGTGGCCGTCAATTCATCAAGTGATGGCGGACAGACCTGGAGCGATCCAGCGGCGGCAGTCGCGAAGGACTTCAATCACTCGATCGACAAACCGTGGCTGGCGGCTGATCCGACCAACGCGAACCGGCTGTACGTGACTTACACCGATTTAGATTTTTCCGGTGTTCGCTGCCCCAACGACATCCGCTATGCGATCGAACTCGTCTCCTCGGCCGACGGCGGGGGTACGTGGGGCGCGCCGGGGATTGTGCACGAAGAGTGTTTTTTCACAGGCGGCAACTTTTTGGAGGGGTCGAACGCGGTGGTGGCCCAAGACGGCACGGTGTATGTGGGGTATGAACTCTTCCCCAGTGCTGTGCCGCAAAACGAAATCCAGCTGGCAAAATCAGTGGATCATGGGCAAACGTTTGGCGCGCCAGTGAAAGTTTCCGATGTTTGGCCGAACGGAAACTCTGGGCTATTGCAGGGAGGCTTCCACAACAACGAGTTTCCTCAGGTTGCTGTGGACCGGAGCCGGGGTTTGTCACGGGGAACCGTCTACATCACCTGGTCGGATGGAAGCAACAATATCGTCTTCGATCTGTTTCCCTTCTTCGACGCGTACGCCTATCCCGACGTGATGGTGGCGAAGTCGACTGACGGAGGACAAACGTTTACCGCGCCGACGGCGGTGAGCCCGACGTCGAGTAATTTCACGGGCCGGGGTCGCGATCAGTTCTTCCCGGGCATCGCCGTGGACACGAGAGGGAACGTCGGCCTCTGCTACTACGACCGCCGCCTTGACCAGGTGAATACCGCTATCGACCGATATTGCTCCGTGTCGGAAAACCATGGTGCGAGCTGGAAAGAAGAGAGGGTATCGGAGGCAAGGTGGGTTCCAGCACACGCCGCAGATGGCCTGGTGGACCTGCACTACATCGGCGACTACGATGCGCTGAGCAGCGATTTTCTGCTGCAGCATGGTGGTTTTTTCGGCGCGTTCCAAGTGCAAACGATGGGCAACCCGGATGTCGTGGCTGCGAGGCTGGATTAGTGCACTCTTCTTTCTAAATCTCACCAGCAAGTTGAGCTCACAGGCCAACGCGCAACAACGGATTACGAAACGGTTCTGAAGACCTTTTGTAGGGGAGAAGGAAGTGAAAAACAGTATGCTTTGCTTACTTCCGTCCAAGACAGCCCAGAGGGGGAGGGGTGTCGATGACCCGCTCACCAGCGGGGATCAGATGCGACGAGCTATCTTCGTCGTCCTAATGGTGGTCGGGTTTATCGGGGCGACGGCGTCGGCCGCCGCTGCCCCTTGGTGGCAAATAAAAATCCAAAGCGGCATGCCGGGAAAAACTGTACCCCACGACCTCGGATCCGTCGGATGGGGTGCAGCCGGAGGCGTGTGCGGGGACTTCCATGCGGAGGTGTCAAACCCCACAATTTGCGACGCGACTCATCGGAATCGTAACCGGATAAACATCGACCTGTTCGATGTCTACGCGGCACCCTACTCGGTGGACCAAACTATTAGAGTCGACGCGTCTCTCTACCAATGGAACTTCCCCGCTTACCGTTGGGTGCCTGTTTCTGCGTTGTTGTACCCGGTATATAGCAGACAAACTACGGTACCCGTTTTTTACCCGAGTGGGTATCAGATTTTCGGGAGCCCATTCAGGGACCTCTATAGCGGCTGCGGCTACCCCTATGATGGATGCTGGCCCGCCTTCTATGGTATCAAAAGCGACCAAGCCTACTACTTTACGATCGTGGTCCGGATCACCTGGTCTAATTTTTACCCTCCTTATCAAGTACTCGCCCGAGCCGACTACATTCCCGGCCCCCCCCCGATATCGTCCATGGCGACATAGGGTGCGTCCCCTACGCGGCGGGCGTGGTGACGGGCGTGGTGCGGTGCAAGCCTGATTCCATTTATAACACTACCGGCCTACCAACCGATCAGCGATATGTCGGATACCTCACATTTCCGAGAGCGTGTAGCCCTGGCGAGGTGTGCTGATGCTGGTTGGCGTCGTCGCATCCCACAACGTAGTGGGAAGCTGCTCATCACGGAGACGAGGGGTTGCCGCCGTCGACTCGACCGCCAGAGCCCGGAGCGCGGACGGTTGCAATGAATCCCGAACTTCCGGCGCTGCATCGACAAGCTCTCGACAATCTCTACAGCTACGTGGGCGTCTGGCTCTCGATCGCGGGCGGAATCATCGGCAGCGCGGGCCGATCGTACTCAGTCTTTTTTGGGATCCGTGAGTGAGTTCTACGGTGATGGCAGATCCGGTTGGGTGTAGCCGGGGTCGTTCTCGTGAATGCACATGAACACCAAGCTGTTTTGGCGCGGCGACCAGCCGTAGACGCCGGATTCGGCGGAGTTCGTCGGCACCATGTGCTTGTTCATCTTCGCGCAGTAATCATTGGCAGCTTTCAGGGCCTTGATGTTGGTATTTGCCTGCGTCACGAATCCAACGCCCGTCATGCTTAGCTGATAGGTGTCTTTGCCGACCGAGACGAAAGATCGGTTTCCAATACGGTGCCGGTAACGAGCAGGTCGCCGCTGCGCGCATGTTCGATTTCAATCGGCAGTTTCAAATAGCGAAAGCCGGTCACCACGTTCCAGGGGCGCCGGCACCCCCACCACAGAAACAGCACGATCCGGTACCTGAAGCCCCAAACGTTGCTGCCCGTCCGGCGCGAGGCTCATCAGACGGTGCATTTGGGCGCAAATGGGTGCAAAACGTTGCAAATGGTAGCGGGGGCCCGCTTCGAGCTTTATAGCGCCTATCTCATCCGCGTGCCGGCGGTTCCGGCCAGCGTCATCGCGGCGGGATGAGGCGCTTTGCAACGGCTTGCATTCTTGTGCGCCAGGAGGGCAGGGACATACACGTCCTCCGCGTCGAGTGTCGACGCCCCTTGACGGCGCGAGGCACGCATTTACCACAGATCGCCTCGCGCTATCCCAAGTTAGGGCCACTTGCCCGATGGCGCTCAGGCGCAAGCCTCGCCTTGGCAAATGGTGAGCGGCCCGTTGCCATAGGCGAATGATGACGAGCGGGCCTGCCTCGCATTGATCTGAATCATGGCAGTCCTTTCCGCTTGGCGGCATTTGACATTCGCTAACCGAGTACTAATGTAAGCTCAGTGCTTCGCCCTTGAGCTGGCGGCTGCCGTTTCGTCAGCATCGCGTGGGAAATAACCAGCACGGTGAGGGATTTGGCCGTGAAGGAACGGACCAGCCATCCTGGCAACTTCCCGCAACTCGGCCGACGAGTAGATCTGAACGTCGTGCCACCGCAAGGTGCAACCGAAAACGGCATAGAAGTCCACGAAGAGGAGTTGGGTGCGGTCACCGCGCAGCGCATGTACAAGATGCACTGCGAGTGTGGCCGCTCATGGTTCGAGCTTGAACTCCCTAGAGTTGTCAAGTGCCCTGCATGCCGTAAGCTCGGCTTCGTTTCCGCGTAACATAGCCGTCGCCAGGCTCTGATACTGGTGTGATGGCCCGCACATAGCTTTGCCAAGTCGTGGAAGTTTGGAGTCAGCGGTAGCCGTCCACATAAAAGTTTTGGGTGTTGGTTGTGGGCTCGACAGGCATCGCTTGCACGGCTCGTTCTCTGTCGAAAAAGCGAGCCGCAAGGCATGATTCCTCCGCAGATAAGACATCGGGCAGGCGCGCGCGGGTCTTCGGGCGCTCTTCGGTGCAATCAGAGTCGTGGCAGACGAGCAGGAGGTTCGATTTGAGGCCGACCTGCGAGCGACACAGTTGGCTCTGGCTGCAGGAGGCTCACACAAATAATGTGGTAGCGGGGGCCTGATTCAGACTAATAGCACGACTATCGTTCCGTTCTCGAGCGCTGACCGACGCCGCAAGAATGCCGCCATCGAGGTTCCCGACCACTGTGGTAACGGGCATCGACTGACGCCAGACAACGTCCGAGTAGAGCAGCGCGAGCGCCGGTGGCGCTGTCGGCAGTGTGGTAGCGACCGCGCTGCTGTATTTAGGGAGCGGCAACGGACGGGCTGAGGGCGCTCGCATAGTCACCAGCGTGCCCCACTCGGTCCGGTATGCCGACTTCCGCAAGGGATGAAATCGCCTTGACCCGACTGTCCCACGCGGAGACCGCTCGAGGCGCCAGCACAGTAGCGCAACGCCCTGCAACGGTCTGCACCGAAACGCGTCGCGCAGCGTGGTCACTGCGGCCGCGGCCAGAAAGAACAACCGAACAACCGACCAGCGGTGCAATTACTCTTATGGATCCGGGCGGGTCGTCAAACCCGCGCGGGGCCTCTGCAGCGGCGTCTCGCGCGCCTGACCGCGCAGCTTCGCTCGCTGCTCGCGGATCCACCCCAGCTTCGAGATCGCGTAGGCCCGCGCCACCTCGGAGCGGGTGCCGGTGGGTGCGACGAGACTGACGCGCCCCCGCGGCGGGTGCACGGACAGGTGAACGTGCTTGACGTCCTTACGCGCTATCGCGATGACGACCTCGCCGAGCCTGAGCGCCTCCACCATCAGTACCCCGGCTGGTTCTTGACGAGCTCGAACAGCGCCAATGTCGCCTCGCGGTCGCGGGCGAGCAGCGCAAATAGCGCATTCAGCACCTGCGCCTCGCGCGCCTGGTCGCCCTTCCAGCCGCCGGGGGCGCGCTCGCGCATGGTGCGGTCGATCTTCACGGCCAGGTTGACACGCTCCTCATCGTCGTCGGGCCTCGGTTCAGCCAACATGGAAGCACTGCGCCCCGCCGCCAGAATCCGCGGCAGATTGTTGTAGATTACTGTGGCCTCACGCCTGCCGTGCAGCGCCCCCCAGGCACGCCGGCCTCGGGTTGTTTCGCTACGAGCCGCTTCATCGAGCGGCTTCGCGTGACCGCGCCGTAGTTTGGAGAGACGTAGTCGAACGCGACCGCAGCCATTAACCCCTCATCGCATGCGCTCCCAGCACTGCCGCTCCGGTGACCGGGCGGCGGAGCGGCGGGCGAGCTTTCGGCCGCTGCTGCTCTCGGCCCTCGGCGTCCAGTGCCAGCATGCGCGCGCGGGTCGGTGCTCGAGGTGCCCAGCCAGCGAGAGCGCTACTCGCGATGCGCAGCGCGGGCGAAACCGACATCCGACGCACGGCGAGTCGTCGCCGATCTCGTCAGGTTTCGCGTTCGGGCCCAGAAGGCGCGGGCTAGATCGTTCGCGCGTTCGTTCCGCTCGCCCTCGCTGCGGGCGCAGCGAGGGCTGCTCTACGACTTCTCGGTTCGTCGCCCTTTGCCCGGTTTGCTCGGGATTGAACCGAGGTGGGGTCGCGGCGGGTCGTATGTTCCCAGTAGGCGACCCAGTGTCAGACCCTCGAACGGCCTCCAGTACGGCACCTGCCCGGGTGTACATTGCGCGGTCTTCGCGGGTTTCAGCGCTACCGGATCGCGTGGCCCTGCCCTTTGTATCGCGGGGTTCAGTGGTTCAAGGGCTCGGCTCGGGGCCGACGCGGACCCTGGGTCAGCGGCATGAAAGTGCAGCGTTCCCGGCGACGCGGCCCGCACATCAGAAAAACAGTGTTTTGCCAAGGGCAAAGAGTAGCAACTGTGCCTAGCAGCGCCGCCACCGGCAGCACACATAGCAACACGAGCTGGCGGCGCGGCCACGAGGATGGCATTCGCGGATCATGCTGCGGGACATCGCGGCTGTAAAAAGGCGAGAGAGGGAGCAGGCGCGATTCGCGATTTGGATTCAGCCGAAAAGTATATCTGTCGCTACGTGAGCGTTCATCTCACTTGCAGCCTGCAGTCCTGATCGACACTGCGAAGATTTTGTGACAGCCCTTGTGAAGCTCAGGCCCGCGGCGCAAGATTCTTGCGACCAGGGACGGTGAATCCGTAAGACCTCCAGGGAGTCTCGGCACACCGTCCAAAATAGGCAATGTGCCAGCGGGAACACGGATCGGTGGGCGACTGAGGGAGTAAGCATGAAGCGGTTTCTTTTTTCTCTCGGTGCATCCGAACTCCGAGCGTCATCGCAATCGAACGTCAAGAATGATCCGAATCCGCTTGTAAAAGCCCAACTCGTTTTACTCGCGTTGTTGGGGGTTGCGATTTCCCCGATCGCCGCCGCGCTGACGATTCCTGCGCAGTGGAAATACAGCAGCGCAGAATTAGGGCCGGGCAGTCTCTTCTTCGATAGCGGTGATGCGGCGTGTGCCTATTCAGCGGTTCCTATGTATGAGCGAGCCTGTGTACGGATGAGCACGACGTATTCCAATGCGCACTATTTTGTTGGGGACCCGCAATATGGCCAAGGATGCTCGTACACCATCACCTCCTGGGCAAATTGTCCTTATTCGTATCCTCCCTCTACGGGCTACGCTCAAAATTGGGTCCTGCGGCAGGCCGTGTGTCCGTGGCCGTTAACCCAGAGCGGCTCAAATTGTGTGGGCCCGGACGATGTGACGCCGCCGAATTGTTGTTACCTCACGCAGAACCCGGTGCAAATCAGCAAAGGATGGAAGTTTTGGAGTGAGACCGATTTTGCAAAGCCCTTCCAGTTCACGCGCTACTACACGGCCCGCCCAACGAACAATTTCTTAAACGGCGGACTGAGCCCTCATTGGCGGCACACCTATGATCGCAGTGTGAGCGCCACGACCGATCCGACGAAAGTATGGTTGTTGCGTCCCGACGGATCCTATATGCCGTTTAGTCAGGGCAGCAACGGGAGTTGGACGCCTATTTTCCCAAGCAAGCTTCGACTGTCGTCCAGCGGCTCCGGCTACGCGGTGGTGACCGAACAGGACGATCAAGAAACGTATAACGCTAACGGGGTATTGACCTCGATTCAAACTCGCGACGGGCGAGTGTACACATTGCGATATGACGACTGGGGCTTACTGGCCTCCGTGACCGACGATCAAGGTCGAGTGCTGGCATTCACCGCCACGTCGAACCACGCCAATATTGCGAGCGTGACCGATCCGAGCGGCACGCAACTGCAATTTCAATACACCCAAACCTCCGTCACCCAACTGACCGGAGTGAGTTGGACCGATGCGGGCGGCGGAGTAAGGCAGCGAACCTATCTCTACGAGGCGTCAGACCCAACGCTACTCACGGGCATTATTGATGAATCCGGCCAGCGTTATTCGACCTATGCGTATGACTCCAGTGGTCGTGTCACCAGTACGGCACTCTGGAGCGATTCCACTCATCAAGTCAACCAGACGAGCTTTACGTATCCGAATGGCACGACGACAACCGTAACGTCGCCTCTGGGCGCGGCGAGCACGTACACGTCCGCGCTGATCGCAGGCGCGCAACGGATGACCGCAAATACGGTGCCGTGCGCGGTGTGCGGGAGTGGTACGGCGAAAGCGATGAGCTACGACAGCGCGGGCTATGCGCAATCGACCACCGATTTCAACGGCAATATCGTCCAGCAAACGTACGACGATACGCGTGGACTTGAAACGCAGCGGATCGATGCCTCCGGCAGCCCATCGCAGCGCACGATCACCACCCTGTGGGATCCGAATTTCCGGGTGCCGGATCAACGCAGCACCGTCAATGCGAGCAATACGACGGTGGCACTGACGACCTGGAGTTATAACGCTCGCGGTCAAGTGTTGTCTCGCTGCCAGATTGACCCGGCGGTCAACGGCGTAACAAGTTATGTCTGTGGCTCTTCATCCGCGGCTCCTTCGGGGGTGCGTCAGTGGATGTACACTTATTGTGAGCAGTCCGGTATTACCGCCGGGACGTGTCCACTCCTTGGACTGGTCCTGAGTGTCGATGGGCCGCGTACCGATGTTTCCGACGTGGCCAGCTACACGTACTACCAAACGACAGACCTCTCCGGTTGCGCAACCGGCGGCGCTTGTCATTCTCTCGGTGATTTGCGAAGTGTGACCGACGCACTCGGTCACGTCACGACCTACAGCACTTACAATGGGAATGGTTACCCGCTGACGATGACCGATCCGAATGGGATCGTCACGACGCTGACCTATGACGTACGTCAGCACTTAACCTCACGCACCGTCGGCACCGAAACCACGTCGTTCGCCTACTATCCAACGGGCCTGCTCAATAAGATCACGCTACCCGATGGAAGTTTCCTGTCGTATCTCTACGATAGGGCGCATCGATTGACCGAAATCGATGACAGTCTGGGCAATCGCATGGTGTATACACTCGATGCGATGGGTAACCGGACGGCAGAGAATCTCTATGATCCCTCCAACGCGCTCACCCGCACGCATTCACGTGTATTTAATAGTCTAAGTCAGCTATGGAAGGACATCACGGCGGCCGGCACGACGGCACAGACCACCATCTTCGGCTATGACGGCAATAGCAATCAAACGACGATCAATGCGCCGCTCAGTCGCAACACCACTGATGGCTATGATGCACTCAATCGTTTGACGCAAGTCACCGATCCCAATAGCGGCATCACTCAATTTGGATACGATGCGAATGACAATCTCACTTCGGTCATCGATCCGCGCACGTTGGTGACAAGTTATCAATACAACGCCCTCGGCGATCTGACACAGCAGGTCAGTCCGGACACGGGGACCACTAATAACATCTTCGATTCCGCCGGGAATCTCGCGACCGGCACCGACGCCCGTGGTCAAGTCGCGAGCTATTCCTACGATGCGCTCAATCGCGTGATGCAGCTTGCGTACACCGATCAAACGATCGGCTACACGTACGATCAAGGCGCGAATGGCGTAGGGCGCTTAAGTTCGGTGTCCGATGCGTCAGGCAGCACCAGTTGGACTTATACCAGCTTAGGCCGCGTCGCCTCCAAAACCCAGACCATGGGCAGCATCGCGAAGACCGTGAGCTATGCCTACAACAGTGCGGGCCAGTTGACGAGCTTAACCACCCCGTCGGGTGAGATCATCACCTACGGTTACACCAACAATCAGGTGACTAGCATCGCGATCAATGGCACCCCGCTGCTGAGCAACGTCCTGTATGCGCCCTTCGGACCGACGAGCGGCTGGACCTGGGGGAATGGCACCTATGAGGTGAGAACCTACGATCAGGACGGAAAGATCACTCAGGTCGATGGGGCAGGCCTTAGAACTTACGGCTACGACGATGCCTTCAGAGTGACGAGTCTCACGGACACCGTGAACAACGCCAACTCGTGGAACTACGGGTACGACCTGCTCGATCGACTCACCGCTGCGACCGGCAGTGTGTCGCAAACCTTCAGCTTCGACGCCAACGGGAATCGCTTAACGCAAGGCGGAACGGCAAGTTCAACGTTCACCAACGCCACGACCAGCAATCGTCTAAACAGCGTCACCGGCGCACTGTCCCGAACGTATTCCTATGACAACGCCGGAAATATCACGGGTGACGGCACCAACACCTTCACTTACAACAATGCTGGCCGTTCAACGTCAGTGACCACTGCCGGCGTCACCACCAGCTACGCAATCAACGCGCTCGGTCAGCGGGTCAAGAAGTCATCCTCATCGGGCGCCACGTATTTTGTGTACGACGAGGCCGGCCACCTGATCGGCGAATACAATGGCGCTGGGAATATAGTGCAGGAAACCGTGTGGATGGGCGACATCCCGGTAGCGACCTTGCAATTTGGAACGAGCGCTCTGAAAACCTACTATGTGCATACCGATCATCTCAATACGCCGCGGCGCATCACCAACCGCAACACCAACATCATTGTGTGGCGCTGGGACTCCGATCCCTTCGGCAATGGGGCTGCAGTTCAGAACCCGCAGGGGCCCGTCATCGTGACCTATAACCTAAGATTCCCAGGTCAGTACGTCGACAGCGAGACGGGGCTCTTCTACAACTACTTCAGAGACTATGACCCGGCGGTAGGACGATACGTGGAGTCAGATCCAGTCGGGCTTGCTGGGGTGTCAACACATACGGGTACGCTAATGCGAGTCCTATGATGTTAGGAGATCTGCTGGGCTTGGCTGCCTCCTGTGGTAACGACGATCGTTGCGCGCAACTTCGCAAGCAGATTTTCGCGAAATCAGCGGCGCTACTAATGCAACTCACTAAGTACGATCCAATAGCGGACGGCCGTGGTGGTTTTAAGACGCCTGGCGGCGGAACTACCGGACCCGGAGGTCATCACGATCAAATAGTGCAACTGCAGCAAGGATTGAAGAACGACATTGCTGAATACAAGCGGCTATGCAGCAACGACGGGAACTGGCCAAATGTCCCGCGCAGCATCGACGAAACAGCGAACCGCAGTGTCCCTGAACCCCTGATTGTTCCGGGGCCCGAATCCCCTGTGGACCAGCCGAACAATCAGAATTCCTGGGTTGCCATAGCCGGCGCCCTATTGTTTTGGCTGCGATTTGCTCCGGCACTGGCGCTCTAGCTGGCCTTCTTTAGTCCCTGGAATCGCCAGCATCGATCGAGGGTTGTAGATGGGTTCGCAAGTTCTAGAGGCCGTTACCTTTGGAAGCAGGGATGCCTTGCTAGATGCTTTGCGTCGCGGAGGCAACCCGAACGACGTGGAGAACGGTCAGAGCGCTTTGGCCATGGCGTGCATCCAAGATCGTGCAGATCTAGTTGCCGATTTGATAGCTCACGGGGCAAACGTAAGCGCGGCAGGGAGCGACGGGACAACCGCCCTCCACACGGTAGCAGCCATCGGAAGCGTGGGGTTGGGCCGGATCTTGCTTGAAGCCGGCGCCGACCCTAACGCGATCAATGACATCGGTCAGACCCCGCTCATGGTTGCGGCTCGTATCGGTAGCGAGGAACTCATCGAAGTACTGCTGAAGGCTGGTGCGAACGCCCGAGCTCGAGATCATCTCGGACGCAACGCTCTCCATTGGGCCGCCACGGACGGTGATTTTGGGGGAGTTGCTGGGCTCTTACGAACGGCAGGGACGAGTCCCAACGAACGGACGAAGAACGGCCAGTCCGCTTTGGACTACGCCGTGTCCCTCAATCGCGGCGCAATCATTGCCGCGCTGTCCGCGTAGGCGCATAGGGACCTCAGGCACTCGGTGCTCGGTTGTCGATGTGCCGTAATGTGCGAACTGGCCGAGATGCGGGCTTGAACAAAAACAACCACTTCGGCGAGCGGCTTTGGTTCCTTAACCGTGCACTGAGGTCGGAATGTGGCGTAACCGTGAACTGGCGGAATGCGAAAACGGCAGCGGGCTGGTATCGCCCCCCGTGTATCTACAGAGGAAATCGCCCACAACCCAGACGATGAGCGGGCGCCAATCAGCCGACGCCAGTTCACGGTTAAGGAACGCAGGTCGGGGTTGGGGCACTCAGTTCGCGGATATCGGCACACTGACACCGGCGGCTTGCAACGCGCGGATCTGGGCCGGTTGGAGGGGTTTGATGGGATGGTCAATTGGCCTCGGGCCTCGGCGGCATCGGGCATGCTCGTGGCGTCGAGGTGCACTACAAACCAGAGGGGACCATCCTGTGAACGCACGCACTATCGCGATTGACCTTGCAAAGAACGTCTTCGAGCTCGCTATTGCCGATGAGGCGGGCAAGATTGTGGATCGCAAACGTCTCAGTCGCAGTCAGTTGCGGCGTTACTTCGAGAACTACGGCGCTGCGCACGTCGTGATGGAAGCGTGCGGTACGGCGCATTACTGGGGACGATGGTTTTCCGAGCGCGGCATGCAGGTATCTCTACTGCCACCGCACTATGTGCGTGCCTATATTCGGCGCAACAAGACCGATCGGGCCGATGCAACCGCGCTCCTTGAGGCCTCTCGAGCCAACGACATCATTCCGGTGTGCGTCAAATCGGTAGAGCAGCAGGCCCTGCAGGGGATGCATCGGGTTCGCTCGGCCTGGCGAGGGACGCTGACCGCTCGCCTCAATGCCCTTCGAGGTCTGTGTCGAGAGTTTGGGATCATTGCGCCCGTAGGGGCCCGGCGCGGACTTGCGGAGCTCGTCCAGCGGGTCGCGGACGAGAGTTCGGGCCTCCCGAGGATCATTCGAACGGTGCTGCAGGGGGTTATCGAGGAAGTCCGCGCCATCCAGGAGCGACTTCGCCAGCTGGAGCTCGAGCTTGCGGCGATCGCCGAACAATCGGCGGTCTGCCAGCGCTTGCGCAAGATCCCCGGAATCGGATTGATTGGCGCCACCGCGTTTGCCGGCTCTATCGGCGACATTCGCTCGTTCCGCAGTCCGCGGCGGTTCGCCGCCTGGCTCGGTCTGACGCCCCGGGAGTTCTCATCCGGCAACATTCGGCGCTTGGGCTCCATCAGCAAGCGCGGCGATGGGTATCTGAGGATGCTACTGGTACACGGCGCGCGAGCCGTTCTCTACTCGGCCAACGCCGCTCAACGTGCGGGTCGGCCGCTGGATGCCTTAAGGGAGTGGGGCCTGCGGGTGAGCTCGCGCAGCGGTCACAATAAGGCTGCCGTTGCGGTGGCCAACAAGCTCGCCCGGATCATCTGGGCGAGCTGGTACCGGCAGCGGGACTTCGAGTTCCGTCCGCCGTCACCCGCGACACACTGAGAAGCGAGCCTGCCACAAGGTGCGTGAAGGTTGATCGTGTTCATGGGAAAGCTGGTCAGACCGGCGCAGTGTCAAGCCGATATCCCGCACGGCTCATAAGAAGCCCCGCCGTTTGAATGGCTCACTGCGCGCGGATTCCATGATGGCTCGGAAGGTCAAGCCTTCCATTTGAGAAGCCGGATGTATGACTGCAACTGACCCACTGACCCATTAGACCCGGTCTGCTTCGGAGCAAACGGAACCCAGCAAAAAGAGAGAAGGAGAAAAAGAACCTGCAACGTATGGTAATGGGCCAATTGACCATGTATGCGGGATAGCCTGGCGGCGGCTGTTGGGACACAGTGTGTCTCATGGTTGCCACGGAAGTATTGAAGGTACGTGTGCCGCCGGAGACTAAGCAGATCGTCCGGAGCTTGGCCCAGCAGCAGCAACTCACCGAGTCGGCGCTGCTCATGCGCTTGGTAGAGACCCTGCTTCAGACTTCCGGCGCGATCCGTGCGACAACATTCGATCCGCCCGAGCCGGCGGGACGCGGAGCACGGGTCTACGTTCGGCTGCGGCCGGAAGACCACGTGCTTTTGCGGGAGGGGGCGTGTGGTCGCGGAATGGCCGCGGCCACGTACGCGTCGTTCCTGTTGCGCGCGCACCTGCGTGCGGTCGCGCCGATGCCCGACCGGGAGCTGGCCGAGCTCAAGCGGTCGGTGGCCGAGCTCGGGGCGATCGGACGCAACCCGAACCAGATCGCTAGAGTCGCCAATCAGACCGGCCGGGTGAATGGTCCGACCGGCCAGGATCTTCGGGCCTTGTTGCGCGCCTGTGAGGCACTGCGCGATCACGTGAAGGGATTGATCCAGGCGAATGGCGCTTCCTGGGAGAGCGGGTATGCCCAAACGTGTCGTTGACCTTCGCGAACAAGGCGCCATTTTAGATATCGCCTCCTATGGCCGGCGGGGACCGGGGCACCGGCCACTGACCAGCGCGGAGGTCGAACATGTCTCCAGAACCGTCCGGCGCGTCCCAGAGGTGATGATTAAGGTCTCGGGTGGCGCGCGGAGTCTGCGAGGCGTGCAGGCCCATCTCGATTACATCGGTAGAGAGGGAGAGGGCGTCATTGAAACTGATGACGGTGCCCTGCTCCAGGAGAAGGGGTTCGAGAAGGCGCTTGTGAAAGACTGGGACCTCGACCTCGACGAGCACCGCCGCCATACGCAGCGGGCCGTCGCAGCGGGGCGCAAGCCCCCGAAGCTGGTGCACAACTTGGTGTTCTCGATGCCCAAGGGCACTCCGCCCGACAAGGTGCACGCGGCTGTCAAAAAGTTCGCCACGGAGAAATTCGCTCTGCAACACCGCTATGCGATGGCACTCCACACCGACCAGGGGCACCCCCACGTCCATGTCGTGGTTAAAGCGGTCAGCGAGCAGGGCGAGCGGCTGAATATCCGGAAGGCCACCCTTCGGGAATGGCGGCAGGACTTCGCTCAGTACCTGCGTGACCTCGGCGTCGAAGCGAATGCAACCGAGCGGGCGGTTCGAGGGGAGGTCAGGCTGCAGAAGGCGACGGGTATTCATCGCGCGATGCTGCGGGGTGCCTCGACCCTCTGGCGTGAACGCGCGCATTCCGTTGCGCGCGCCCTGGCGAGCGGCGGGCTTAGACCAGAGCCGGGCAGGGAACGGTTAGTCGCCACTCGAAGGGACGTCG
>Ga0209471_1001309_pt1 | contig 14952 bp, 14 predicted proteins | sample GraSoiAngelo_128_FD_185885 | JGI IMG/M metagenome (GOLD analysis project Ga0209471, IMG submission 185885) | Grasslands soil microbial communities from the Angelo Coastal Reserve, California, USA - 14_0927_12_20cm (SPAdes) (version 2) | ecosystem: Environmental > Terrestrial > Soil > Grasslands ...
TCTACAAGACGCTCGGGTTTGTGTTTGAGAAAGAAACTGAGCGCGTCCGAAACGTCTGAAAGATCCTGCGGTTTCTGGCTCCGCTAGGAGCCGAATGTTTATAGCCCCGACGTTGGATTATAAACAAAGCAGTCATCGTGGCTATAAATATTTTCGCGCCTAGCGGCGTTTAGTTTTGCGTCGCGCGCTCAAGCGGGCAAGGATGCCCGCGCTCCAATTACGTCAGTTTCCTTTTATAAGCTTCCTTCAATCCCAACTGCGCCTGGTCGTGCGCATCGTACACGTTAGGTCGCGCGAGCACGGCGCGGTACTGATTCAACGCATCAGTGCGCTTGCCTGCCAGATCTAGTGCTCGCGCTGCATACAGATGCGCCATCGTCGCCAATCCCTGTTGCGCGCCGGTCGAATCCGCCGACGCGAGAAACTCTTTCACCGCGTGTTCGTACTGGCCGGCCGTCATCAAGGCTTCGCCGTACTTGAAATGAATTAAGTCGAACTGCTGCGACGCGGTTTCGCGAACTGATCTGTCTCTCAGCAAAGATTCAAATGTCGCAAAGGCTTCAGTCTCGGTCGCCGAGGTTGCTGCTGCCGGATTTGCTTTGCGATCAAGGGCGGCTTGCGACACGAGCGCGTCCGCTGCTTCAAGGCGATAGAGATAGTTGCGTGGATATTTCGCGGCCAACTCGCGCGCGTAGCCGGCGGCTTCTCCAAATCTTTTTTCCCGCGTGTACAGCACTATCAACAAAGTCTTGGCCTCGTCGTGAATCCATCGGCCTTCCTTCGCTACTCGCTCGAGCGTCGCCAGGCCGCGCTTTTTCGAACCGCGAAAGCCAACCACGCCGGCAATCAGTTTCGCCGGCAGAGGCAACGCGCCGACGGTGTAGTCATATAATCCGATTGTGATCTCGGCGTCGTGATAATTCGGATCGAGCTTGATCACTTCGCGATGCTTATCGACCGCGTCCGATCCATCCTTCAAAGCGGCAAAGTGCCGCCGCTCGACGGCTTCTTCGAACGAGGCTTTCAATCCCTCGATCGCGCCCATGAAATAAAGCGCTTCAACGTCCTTCGGATACAGCTTCACACGGGCCTCGGTCAGCAAACGCGCCTGGCGCGTGAGCGAACGAAATTGATCGACGACCTTCGGGTCGGGTTTGTCGTCGCCCGTCGAATAGAACGTGTCGTCGTCACCATAAAGTGAAGACTGCAAACGCCGCGATTGATAAAGCGTTTCAGCCCACAACGTATCTGCCAGAAACTGCGGTCCGGCGGGATAGTTCGGGAACGCCGTCGCCATCTCTTTGAAATTCTTGCGCGCTGCTTCGTAATCGAGATTGAAGAGAGCTTCCGATCCAGCGATGCGCAGCGTTTCGAATTTCGCGCGTTCGGTGTCGGTGAGCCACGGCGCAGGCGCTGCGGATTGCGCCAGGCCAATGCGCGGCGCAAAGAGCAGGAATAGAATTGCGATACACTGTTGGACTTTCATTCGAACCTCAAATTTCTCGGGGCTATGCCGTCTGATGTGCGGTAATAGGCTGCACCTTATCATAAGCCTTCAATCTTCATTTTAGAGGCTATGCCTCCGAATTCTGTCGCCCGCTAAAGCGGGCTTGGATTCAATTTGTTTGCGTGATCCCCGGGCTCACGCCCGGGGCTACTCTCTGCACCACCTGCTTCGCAGGTTCATTGAACGTTCCAACTCCTGTTTCCTTTCAACGCGCGGTTCCAATTCGAACACGTGTCTTGATCACGAAAAGCTCTCCAGATATTTCACGCCGCTTCCGGTATTGAACAGCACCACGCTCTCGTTTGCTTTCACGGCGCCGTCGCTCATCAACTTCCTTAGCGCCGGCAGGCATGCAGCCCCCTCGGGCGCGCAAAAGATTCCCTCTGCCGATCCAATTTCTTTCGTAGCGTCGATCAATTCTTCATCAGTCACCGCTACAGCAGTTCCGCCCGAGGCGCGCAGCGCATCGATAATTAGAAAGTCTCCAATTGCTTTCGGCACCCGCAGGCCTGAAGCGGTGGTGTGCGCGTTCGGAAATTCATCCGCGAATCGCTTCCCTTCTTCGAATGCACGGATGATCGGCGCGCACCCCGATGCTTGCACGGTCACCATGCGCGGACGCTTTCGTCCGATCCAGCCCAGCTGCTCCATCTCGTCAAAAGCTTTCCACATTCCGATCAAACCAGTGCCGCCGCCGGTCGGATAAATGATGACGTCCGGCAATTCCCAATTGAACTGTTCGCCGAGCTCATAGCCCATCGTCTTCTTGCCTTCGATGCGATAAGGCTCTTTCAAAGTCGAAACGTCGAACCAACCTTCGGCTTCTTTTCGTCTGCCGACTTCGGCGCCGCAATCAGTAATCAACCCATCCAGCAATGTGACGTGCGCGCCGGTCTGTTCGCACTCGATCACGTTTGCGCGCGGCGTATCTTTTGGCATGAAGATGTGCGCTTCCAATCCCGCGCGCGCCGCATACGCGGCCAAAGCGCCCGCAGCGTTCCCGGCTGAAGGAACCGCCAGCTTCTTAGCACCCAACTCTTTGGCCATCGAAACGGCTGCGGTCATGCCGCGCGCTTTGAAACTCTGCGTGGGATTCTGTCCCTCGTCCTTGATGTAAAGCTCGCTCAATCCGAGCTGCTCGCCCAGTCGCGATGCGTGCACGAGCGGCGTGTATCCTTCGCCTAAACTGGTCACGTTCTCGTCGCGCTCCACCGGCAAGACTTCCCGATATCTCCATAAATCCGCCCTTCGGCGACTCAAACTTTCTTTTGTCAAAGAAGCTGAAGCCCGCTCCAGGTCATAGCGAACCAGCAGCGGTTTTCCACATTCCGTGCAGAGATTGTGCAACCTTCGTGCCTCGTGCCTGAGACCGCACGCGGCACACTCAAGATGGGTGACATTCATCGTTTTGCTTCGGTTCCTTTCAGCGACTCGCGGTGAACATGATAGCCGCTGGCAAGGAAATCCGTCAGGTGGAGCGGGAATTTTGCGGTAGTTACAGAACCGCGAGCGGTAGCGACCGGATCAAGTGATTCGCTCGATGCTCTTTTTCGTTCTGAACCAGAGAGACTTCATGATCCGGTCGCTACCGCTCGCGGTTCTGACACGCTGCCTCTGCGTGACCTTTGCAGTCTCTGCGGGTTAAGCTGTTATCAAAATTAAATTTGCAAAGGATGAGACTAAATGCCAAATCGGACCGCAAACATTCAAACCAACAAAGGCACGATTAAATTTGAGTTATTGGAAGAGGACGCGCCAAAGACAACTGAAAATTTTCGCTTGCTGGCCGAAAAGGGTTTTTACGACGGAGTGATTTTTCATCGAGTCATTAACGGCTTCATGATCCAGGGCGGCGATCCGGACGGCACTGGCCGCGGTGGTCAATCAGCTTGGGGTGGAAGGTTCAATGATGAAATCAATCCGTCGTCAGACGTGTATCGTCGCGGCTACAAAGCCGGAACCGTGGCGATGGCCAACGCCGGTCCGAACACAAATGGATCGCAATTCTTCATCATGCATGTCGATTATCCGCTGCCACCAAGCTACACGATCTTCGGCCGAGTAACTGAAGGTCAGGATGTTGTGAACTCTATTGCGACTTCCAAAACAGATAGCGGCGATCGGCCGATGTCTGAGATTAAGATGGAGAAAGTTTCGATCGAAGAATAGTTCAATTGTGAGTTCTGAGTTTTGAGTTTTGAATTTCGGCCGCGACGAATTGTTTGGCGGCGGCGATTGCGTCTTTCAAATTAGCGCCCCTCGCGAGAACCGCAGCGATCGCCGATGACAAAATGCAACCGGTTCCCCTCATCGGCTGCGCATCAATCCATCCACCCCGGAAGATTGTGACTTGGCCTTGTTCGTCGAATACATCAACAGCTTCTCGCGCGTTCTCTTCTGACCCCTGACCCCTGACTCCTGACCCCCGTCTTTGGTGTCCACCTTTGATCAGCACGGCACGCGCACCCATCTCGCGCAGCTTCTGCGCAGCGTGACGCATCGTTAGTTCGTCTTCGATTCGCACTCCGCTAAGTGTTTCGGCCTCCGGAATATTTGGTGTAATCAAGCACGCAAGTGGCAATAGTTCGCGGACAAAAGTTTCCGTCGCATCTTGCTCGATCAGACGTTGGCCCGAAGAGGACTGCATCACCGGATCGACCACGGGCGCGGGCAATTGCTTCTCGTTAATCAGCGCGACAACTTCGCTGACGAGTTCCGCCGTCGGCAACATGCCGATTTTCACGGCTGCCACTTTGTATTCCTCAATGATGGGAAGAATCTGCGCGCGCAACGAGCGGGCGCTTTCGTGAATTGCGCCGAACACGCCTTGTGAGTTTTGAAACGTCAGCGAAGTGATCGCGGCTGTTGGCCGGCAACCGAAATGAACGAACGTACGGACATCCGCGATCACTCCCGCGCCTCCCGAGGGATCAAAGCCGGCTATCGTCAGAACTACCGGATGCTCGCTGTGCTCGGACGTGACGCTCATCCTTTCAGCTCAACATCACCAGCCGCCGTTCAAATCCTTCGACGCGTGGGGTTTTGCTGTTGTAATTGAGAGCGAAGCCCTCACCTTGCAGGCAACGCGCTTGTTTGTCGACGCCTCCAGGAAATTTTGGATTCAGACTGCCGTCGTCTTTCACGACTCTCCAATAAGGCGTAATTCGTTTGCGCCCGTTGGCACGATCTTCCTCGGCAGTCTCAGCAGCGATGCGAAGAAAGATGCCGGTCGTTAGCGGACAAGTCACGTCGGAAGCAAAGTCCGCGGCGAGCCTTCGTCGCAATTCACTAACCGTCACAAGTTTGCCTTTCGGAACCTTGCGAACCAGATCATCGACCAGTTTTGGAGTCGGAATGAGCATCGTGCCTTTACCGAATCGAGACATTTTCGGTGGAATATTCACGACCTTAGGGTCTTGTTCCTTTTCCAGCTTTTCGCGCCAGCGAGTGCGGCTGATGAATTTATCTTTCATTATTTGACTCCCTCCGCTGATTCTTTATCGATCCAACTATGCGTTTCAGATTTTCCGGCTCGCCAAACAGACTGATCCCGGCGATGCCTGCCGCGCCCGCGTCCAAACAGTCATTGGCATTGTTGGCAGAAATTCCACCAAGCGCCAGCACCGGAAATCGTTCCAGCGCGCGAGTTACTTCAGCCAACTTTGATAATCCGAGCGGCGGTCCATATTGTTCCTTTGATTTCGTCTCGAAGATCGGTCCGACGACGACGAAGTCAGCTCCCGATTCATGCGCCGCGATCGCCTCAGCCAAAGAGTGCGTCGAAGCTCCAATCAGAAAATCCTTGCCGAAGGTCTGTCGGATCGTCGCCGCACCGAGCGATTGCGTCGTCAAGTGAACACCGTCAGCGCGGGCGCCGGCGGCAATGTCGGCGCGATCATTTACCAGCAATCGCGTCGATGTGCCACGAGTAATTTCAACGGCCCGCGAAACTAATTCGAACAACACTCGCGCGGTCAGGTTCTTTTCTCTGATTTGAATCAGATCGAAACCGGCGTCAACAGCAGATGAAATTTGAGCAAGGAGGTCGCGAAATTCAGAACTGTTGGGCGTCGTCGCTTCCGTGGTTGCGCCGTGGGTAATCAGATAAAGGATCGGTCTTGACAGGTTGAGCGGCATTCGTCGGCACGCGCGGCGTCAGAGTCTGCCGCGAGCTTTCCACATATGGCAGCCCGGCGTCCAGCGCGCGGACGGTCTTTCGGAAATTGACCAGCTCCCAAAATCCCATGCCCAAATTGAGGATACCGATGCCAGAGACGGCGCCGCGCACCCAACCCGAGGCGATAAACCTTTGCACGCCGAAGCCGACTTTTCGCGAGGCGAGCAACAGAAAATAATTGTTGCCCCAATCGCTCAGGCCGAACCAGCCGTGCGGCACCCAGGGCAGCACCGCGAGTACGACGCCGATCTCGATGCACAGAATAATGTAGAAAATTACCGACAGCCGGGAAGACATAATTTGCTTTCCTTAAGAACAAAAATACCACAAAGCTAAGGTTCTGTCTCAGCTCTGTGGCATTGAATGGGGTTGCCTTATGATGCTTACTGGGCCAATCGCGATTGTAACGCGCGCAATCTTTCATTGACGCCGCGATAAGAAACGTTCATTCCGTAAATTTCAGTAAACAGATCCATCGCCTGATTCAAATCGCCCGCTTGCTCGTGCGCGGCGGCCAGCTCGAATCGCAGAGCTTGTCGTTCGTCTTCGGAAACGTTCGGCGCGCTCAACCCCTGGTTTAGCCATTTGACGGCGAGCTGCGGCACACCCTTCTGCATGAAACAATGCGCCAGTAGATTGCAGCACTGCATATAACGCGAGCTGCCATCATCGGCAGACACAAGGCTAATTGCGATCTGAAATTCTTCCAGCGCTTCTTCGAAGAGATCCATCTCTTGGTACGCCAAGCCCAGGTTGTAATGCGTTTCGTAATCTCCATTGCTCGCTGATCCGACTTCAGCGGATGCGCGGTATTCTTCGAAGACCTCTGCTAAACCAGAATCGATAGCCTTTGCAGGCATGGGCGAGGCCGTCTTGGGTGCGTCGTCAAACGACTGCAACGAGAAGTCCTCGTCAATACTCAACTCGAGAGGTTCCAAAGCAGGCGCAGATTGAGCAACTTCGGGCTCGGCTCCAATTGATAAGTTAAGCTTCTTGCGGCGCGCATCAATATCGGGATGCGCTCCGAACTGATTTTCCAAAAGACTCAGCGTATCAATTGCGATGTCGACATAACCCTGCTCGATATAGAAGTCGACGCTCTCCAATTCCTGCTTCCTGATCGCATCGTGTCGATCTGAATCTGCATTTCGCTCTTCGGATGCAACTTGCGAATTGACCTTGTCTTCTTCATTCCCTTCGAACGCAAACCCGCGCTCAATGTCCATCTGATCTAGTTTTTCGGGGGGAGACACTTCAGTTGATGCTTCCTCAGCAAACTCGAATTGACTCTCACTAGCTGAAGCATCAGTTTGCGGCCCGAACGCAAATTCTTCTTCGAACGACTGAATCGGTTGTGGTCCAGATGGAACGGCCGACTCAGATTCCGTCATTAACCTTTCCTCAACAACCTCTTCTTCCGGACCACCAAGTTGATTCAGCCGTTCGACATAATCACTATCTTCTGGTGCTAAGCGCACCAACTGGCTCAACGCGTGACGTTCATCTTCGGCTAAACCCGCGGCTTGGGCGGCCTCGACGAGTCGCTCGAGCGCGGCTTTCAGATTCTCTGAATCGCGACGCAACGAATACGCGTGGGCCAACAGCCGAAGTGCGGGGACGTTATCCGCATCACACGTCAACAACTCGTTCAATAATTCCAGCAAGTCGGCATCGTGACGCTCGGCCAATATCTGCTCTGAGATCGATCCGATCACTCGGATCGCATCTTCGAGTTTGTCCGATCGCATGAACAGGCGCGCCACTTCGATCATGCGCAAGTAAGCGGAAGACTCTTTCGCGATCAATGCGATCGTGGCTGACTCAGCCCGGTCGGGATCTTCAGCTTCAATATATGCGCGCGCGAGGATCGAAACCAGATCGGCATCGTCGGGATGTTCCTGCGACGCACGCGCGATAATTTCGGCCGCCTCGTCGGCAGTTCCGCGCACTGTGTGCGCCGCTAACAGTCCTGCGAGCGTCGGGTGATCGGCGGGCTCCAACTCCAAAGACTTGCCAAAGACTTCGAGCGCTTCATCCAACGATCCCCGCGCCAACAAAGTTTGCGCCGCAATTGTGAAAGAGGCGGCGGCCTCTTTCTTCATTCCTTCGTTCAGGTACCCATCGGCAAGCTTGATTCGAACTTCGGTGTTTTGCGGATCGAGATCGGCTATCTTGCGCAGCACTTCCAGTCCGGCTTGCGTCGCTCCTGATTTCGCATGAGCGTTTGCCACCATCAGATAATGCGCGCGAGCCTCGACGATTAGATCCTGTTGCGCGTAAAGATCAGCGAGACTCATCGCGATCTCGGCGTCGTTCGGAGCCAGCCGATCGATCTTCTTGAACATCGCGATCGCCTTGGGCGCAAATTCCTGCTCGCGATAATGATCGGCGATGCGACGGAAACATGAGATCGCTTCGGCTTTGTTGCCAACGCGAACATGAAGATCTCCAAGAGTGTTGAGGGTGCTGTAATCCTCCGGCTCGCTCTCGACGATCTTGCAGTACTCTGTTACTGCTGCCGGAATTTTCCCCGTTTCCAGGTACTTCTCGGCCGCACGCAGAGTCTTTACCTTATCGATTGCCATTTCCTGAGTCAGCGGAATGAATTTGCGGCGAGGTCGGATGCCGATCGCCTTACGAGGATAATTCAGTTCTCAGTGTGCCTGAGAGCCGCGTCGGAGCTGAGCGGCACTTCTAAACTAACACGCGACAGGGGCGGTGTCAACGAGGTTTTTCTGCGCTAAACGTCGCCTAAACTGCTCGTTTTGCTTGGATTTCTCGCTAGATTACGTCGGCAAAATTCTTGCGCGTGCGCGCAAACCACCAGTAGCCAATGAGGAAACTCAGCAGAGCGAACGCCGAGAAGTACGCGAGCCCAGTCCAGTCGGGCGACGAACCTTCGATGAGTACGCGCCGGTAATTTCGAACCAGCGCCGTGAATGGATTCAAGTTGATGATTTTGCGATACGGCGCGGGCACGAGTGATTCCGGATAAATGATCGGCGTCAGGTACATCCAAGCCATTAAAACAAGCGCGATTCCCTGAACAATGTCGCGGATGAAAACGCCGAGCGAAGCGACGAGCCACGCGATGCCGAAAGTTGCAACTAATTGCGGAATCAAAATCAGAGGCAGAAACACGATCGTAGCGTGAACCTCTCGCCGCAGGATGGCGATCGCAACGACCAGCACGATCGTTCCGAACAATTGATTAATTACTGCTGCCAGCGAGAGCGACACCGGCAACGTCTCCAGCGGAAAGATCACGCGTTTAACCAGGTTCGCGTGCGCGACGATCGTACCGGCAGAAAGTTGTAGCGATTCCTGAAAGGCATTCCACGGCAGCAACCCACAGAACAGATACAGCGCGTAATCCCACTGCGAGCTGTTCATGCCGAACTTAGCTTTAAAGATTCCGGCAAAAATTATCGTAAAGATCGCGATCATTACTACCGGTGTCAACAGCGCCCAAACGATTCCCAGGATCGAGCCACGATAGCGCGCAGCCAACTCTCGTTTGGTAAGCGAGATGATTAGATCAAACCGGCCAGGAAGTTGCCACAGCGGTCGCCATACAGCGCGTCGTGCTGTTTGGGCTGATATCATCCGGACTATTGTAGATGGTTGAGCGATCGTTGTCAGCGCATTAAGCCGTCCGAATCACTTCGCGGAAAGCCGTCAGGAAAGTCTCCATCTCAGACTGCTTGCCGATTGTCACGCGCAGGTGACTCGGCAGCGCCGGAAACATTCGGCCAACTTGCACGCCGCGTTGACTCAGCGCGCTAATCAGAGGTTGCACTGGACGCTTCACGTCGATCATCATGAAGTTTGCTTGCGATGGAATTTGCTGAAACCCAAGTTTGTCCAATTCAGAAATCACAAATTGTTTCGTCTGCCCGTTCAGCTTGCGCCCGTTTGGAACTTGATCAGGATCGTTTAGGCTGGCGATTGCCGCAACGACGGCCATAATATTTACGCTGTCCCAGGTTTGATGCGGCCGCATTCGCTTGATCGTTTCACTCTGCGCAATGCAGTAGCCGCAACGTAGACCGGCCATCCCGTAAATCTTCGAAAAGGTACGCGCGACGATCAGATTCGCATGAACCTTCACCATGGGAATTACGCTTTCGTAATCAGCACTGTCAGCATAGTGAAAATACGCTTCGTCAACGAGGATCATCGTTTCCTTCGGTGCGTTGGTAATGAAATCGCGGAGCTCTTTCTTTGGCGTGATGCTCGCCGTTGGATTGTTTGGATTGCAAACATAAACGAGACCTTCGTTCGCTGCAGCCAGCATCCTCGTCAGATCGTGGGCGTACCTGCTGTTGAGTCGAACCTTGACCACTTCGGCGCGATTAATGCGCGCATGATTCAGAATCGCTTCGAACGTTGGATCGGCAACAACCATTTTTCCGCGACCCGGCACAAAGGTAAGCGCAGGCCCACGCGTCGGCCGCGCTAACTCAACCGCGCGATTATCATTCGTCATCGGACCAGTGAACGCCGACGCGCAGATTTTCAAAATCTCGCCCGACCCATCGCCTAACACAATCTGGTCGCGACTGACGCCATTCAGCTTCGCGATTGTGTCGATCAAAACGTCCGCGTGTTCATCCGGATAACGCCACGCCAACGAAAACGCGTCGGTCATCGCTTTCAACGCCATCGACGATGGGCCATAAGGGTTCTCGTTTGAACTGAGTCGAACAACTGGCGACGTCGAGGCGATGAAAGAGTTTTCAGCTAACAACTGATGCGCGAAAGAAACATTCGGTCGAGCCACAAACGTTGCGGCTCCGAGTCCGAACAATCGAGCGAATCTGCGGCGAGACATCGACGCTAGTTCCGGCATGGTTGCACCTCCGTGCGTGTTTGATCGCGCGCATTATCCGCCATGAATTCGGTGAAGCAAAGCGTTTTTGATCACAAAGTCGCCGGGATGCCGGTCAATTCCGATTATGGTAGGCTGATTGGAAATCGATGCCGCAGAAGAGATCGACAACCCTATTTCCAGAAATGTCTGAGCCCAGCATCGCTGCGCCGCTGCCGCAGCGTATGCGGCCGCGCTCGCTCCAGGAGTTCGTCGGGCAGGAACATCTGGTGGGCGAAGGACGAGTGTTGCGTCGCCTGATCGAGAGCGGCAGCACTCTGCCTTCATTGATTCTTTGGGGGCCGCCGGGAACGGGCAAGACAACGCTGGCGCGCTTGCTTGCGGAAACAACTGACGCGGAATTTATTGCGGTGTCCGCAGTTTTTTCCGGAGTCAAAGAACTGCGCGGAGCAATTGCCGATGCGCGCCTTGCGCGGCAGCGCGGTCGTCGGACGACGCTGTTCATCGATGAGATTCATCGCTTCAACAAGGCCCAGCAAGACGCGTTGCTGCCGGCTGTAGAAGACGGAACTGTAACTCTTATTGGCGCGACGACTGAGAATCCTTCGTTTGAAGTTATCAGCGCGTTGCTTTCGCGCAGTCGCGTGTTGGTGTTGAATCCGCTCGACGAAGGCGAAATCGAAACTATTATTCGGCGTGCGCTGTCCAATGAGGAACAAGGGCTCGCAAGCCTCAAAGCCGAACTATCTGACGAGCTAATCGCACGGTTGGCTCATTTGTCCGGCGGCGATGCGCGCGTCGCTTTGGCTTCGTTGGAAGCTGCGGTCAACGCAACTCAGCCGAACGACCGAGGGGTTAGATCTGTAACAGGCGAAACATTGATCGAAGCATTGGGCCGCGCGCAGTTCGCTTACGACAAAGGTGGCGAAGAGCATTACAACCTGGCGTCCGCGTTAATCAAATCGCTTCGCAACTCAGATGTGAACGCTTCGTTATATTGGCTGGCGAGAATGATTGAGGGAGGTGCTGATCCGGTGTTTATCGCGCGTCGACTTTGCATTCTTGCTTCCGAGGACATCGGCCTCGCCGATCCTCAGGCAATGGTGCAGGCAGCGGCGGCGGCAGACATCGTGCAGCTCATCGGCATGCCGGAAGGCTTGTTTCCATTGACGCAGGCGACGATCTATTTGGCGCGCGCGCCGAAATCGAATGGGGTGTTGCGCGCTTATTCAGCGGCGCACAAGGATGCAACCGAAACTTCGCGCGAGCCTGTGCCTTTGCATTTGCGGAACGCACCGACACCATTGATGAAGCATCTCGGCTACGGCAAAGAATATCGTTACGTGCACAACGATGCAGCGGCAGAAGAAGAGATGTCATGTCTGCCTGAGCCGTTGAAGGGACGTGTTTACTTCAAGGAAGAGGAGTCGGGAGATGGGAGCCAGGAGCCGGGTTAATTTCAACTGACTCCTGACTCCCGGCCCCCCGTCTCCGGACTACAGATGACAGGATCCAAGACCCAGAAAGAACTAGCCTTCCTCCACGACCTCTACATCGCCACGGATTGGGGCGAACGCTTCGCTGAGCTTGTGGATGAACACGTCAAACTTCCAAAAGAAGGGCGCGTGCTTTATGTCGAAGCGGGCCCCGGTGGTCATGCGCTCGCTTTAAAGCAACGCGGCGGGCAGAAGCTCACGATGGTTTGTGCAGACGAAAACGAGGAATGTTTGGAACTCGCTCGTGTAAAGGCCGCAGCGCTGCACGAATCGACTAAGTTTCAGCACGAGAACCCTGAAGCCTTGTCGTTTACTAATGACGAATTCGATTTAGTCCTCGGAAACTCTTCTTTCACTTTGCCGGGAAAACTAAGACAAGTGCTCGCGGAACTCGTGCGGGTAACGAAACCAGGAGGCACGACTGCGTGGTGGTTAACGACCACGTCGAGCTTCGGAGAATTCTTTTCGATTTATTGGGAAGGTCTGCTGAACGCCGGTGCAGACGAACATGGTACCGACGTAGAACATTTGATCACTGATTTGCCTGGCGTTTCTGACGTAGAGCGCTGGGCCGCGGACGCCGGACTCAATGACGTGAAGTCATGGACAACAATCGAGGAATTCGATTTTGAATCAGGAGAGCAATTTCTGAACTCGCCGTTGATTGCAGATTTTCTGTTACCTGCCTGGCTGCAACCAATTCCGAAAGCCGCGCGTGAAAGCGTGAGGAAAGAGCTTTCACGCATTATTGATGAAGAGCGGCATAGCGGTGAGTTTGGGTTGAGCTTGAAAGCGACGTTGGTGATGGGAAAGAAGAGCAGGGTGCAGTGATATCGGCGCATTAGCCGGATCGTCAGAGAGGACGCTAGCGCCGAAGGCGCGAAATATTTGTAGCGAGGTCAACCTCCACCCGAAAAGAATACGAGCGCGAAAGATGCAATCTTTCGCGCTCGTAATGATTTCCGGGTGATCTGTTTTCTACAAAGGCGTCGCGCCTTACGGCGCTTCATGTACTGCGCAGTAGTTTATCGTTCAATCTTCTTCGCTTCATCCGCCCGCATCTGTTGCGCTCGGCGTCGCGCTTCTTCAAACAAAGTTTCGTCATCAACGGAATCGAGCTTTGAACGCGAATCCGGCTTGGCGTCAGCTTCGTCGATTCCTTCCTTGAACGCCTTCTTGCTTTGGCCCAGCGCCTTGGCGAGTTGCGGCAACTTGCTGCCACCGAACAAAAGAAAAATCGCGGCGACGACGAGAATGATGATCGTCGGGCTCTCAATGGCGAACAGCAGCATAGTCATAGGGGTGCTCCTTCTTTACTCACGCGCGCACGCACAAATTGCTGTGGCCGTCTGACTCATAAAACAAATACTTGCGCCAGGTTTCATCCGCGCGTCCGATGTAGCGCATGATTTGCCGGTTCACGTGCAGCGAAAATGCCCGCGGCCGCCGCAAGAGGTCCATACCTGATTCTTCCGGCGTGCGATTTCCTTTGCGATGATTGCAGCGCTTGCAGCACGCAACCAAATTGTCCCAGGTCGATTCGCCGCCACGCGAACGCGGCACAATGTGATCCAGCGTCAACTCAGCCGGTGAAAACTGCTTTCCGCAGTACTGACAGCACGAGTGATCGCGCAGCAAAATGTTTTTGCGCGACAGCGAGCGACGCTCAAACGGAATGTGCCGGTATTCAGTTAGACGAATGACCGCGGGCGCGTGCATCTCGATTCTTTGCGAGTGCAACATGTGGCCGTTATGCTCTTCCATGCGCGCGACGCCTTTGAAGATCATCACCACCGCGCGCCGCTCAGTGCACACGTTGATGGGTTCAAAGGAAGCGTTCAGTACTAAAACCCGCGCATTCATAGTTGAGGCTGATATTACGCGAGGCTTAAGGGCAGTGACAAGTGACAATTACCCGGTGGCGAGTGACAAGGGACGAGTGACGAGCACTTAGGGCTACCGAATGTGGTGGGTAATTTCGATTCGCAATTAATGAAAAAGTAGGTAATACAGGCTGTTTCGTGTCACCTGTCACTGGTTTCGGAACTTATCCGTCCCTTCAACGAGCGCGCTCAGATTTCCCGGCTCCATGATCGAGTGACCCGCATCAGGCGTGATATGCAACTCCGCTTCGGGCCAGGCGCGATGCAGGCCCCACGCACTGGTCATCGGACAGACGACATCGTACCTGCCCTGCACAATCACTCCGGGAATATGACGAATCTTGTCGACATTCTCGATCAGGTAATTCTCTGTCGGGAAGAAACAGTTGTTCATGAAGTAATGGCATTCGATGCGCGCGAATGCTTCGGCAAAAGTCGGATCCGCGAATCGCTCGATCGATTCCGGATCGAAATAAAGTCTCGACGTTGTTCCCTCCCAGATCGACCACGCGCGCGCGGCTTCCAATCGAACGTTCTTGTCATCGCTGGTCAAACGGCGATAGTAAGCGCTGATCATGTCACCGCGCTCATTCTCAGGAATCACCTTCAAGTACTCTTCCCAGACGTCGGCAAAGATCCAACTGCAGCCCTCCTGATAGAACCATTTGATCTCTTTCGGCCGGCAGAGAAAGATTCCGCGCAGGACAAGTTCGGTCGCGCGATCGGGATGCTTCTCGGCGTAAGCAAGCGACAAAGTGCTGCCCCACGACCCGCCAAATACTTGCCAATTCTCGATGCTGAGATGTTCGCGCAACTTCTCAATATCGGCGACCAGATCCCACGTTGTGTTTTCTTCGATCGAAGCATGCGGCGTGCTCTGGCCCGAGCCTCTCTGATCGAAGAGCACAATGCGATAAGCCGCCGGATCGTGAAACTGCCGATATTCAGATGTGATTCCGCCACCTGGACCACCGTGCAGAAACACGACCGGCTTGCCGTTCGGGTTTCCGCACTGTTCGTAATAAATCTCGTGAAGGTTCGAGACTTTTAAACGGCCG